>Ga0181523_10000095_pt1 | contig 86619 bp, 73 predicted proteins | sample PEATcosm2014_Bin_43_FD_119752 | JGI IMG/M metagenome (GOLD analysis project Ga0181523, IMG submission 119752) | Peatland microbial communities from MTU Mesocosm Facility, Houghton, MI, USA - PEATcosm2014_Bin05_30_metaG | ecosystem: Environmental > Terrestrial > Soil > Wetlands > Peat | place...
CCGGCTCGTCGGCCGGCTGACTGGGCCCCGGTCCCCGCTTGCGCCAGTTCAGGCGGCTCACGATCTGGCGCCCCAGCCGGATGGCGTCGACTTCGTCGACCGCTAGGGCATCGGCCAGGCCGGACACCCGGGCGTGCATGGACGCCCCGCCCAGCTCCTCGTCGGTCGACTCCTCACCGGTGGCCATCTTGACCAGGGGCGGGCCCCCGAGGAAGACCTTCGAGCGCTGCTCGATCATCACGATGTAGTCGCTCATGCCCGGGACGTAGGCGCCGCCGGCGGTCGAGTTGCCGAAGACGAGCGCCACGGTGGGCAGGGCGGCAGCCGAGTGTCGGGTGAGGTCCCGGAAGGCTCTGCCCCCGGGGATGAACAGCTCGGCCTGGGAGGGCAGGTCGGCACCGCCCGACTCCACCAGGTTGATCACCGGCAGGTGGTTCTGGAGGGCGATGTCCGCGCCGCGGGCACTCTTGCGGAAGGACCACGGGTTCATGGCACCGCCCCGCACGGTGGGGTCACTGGCCGAGATGAGGCACTCGACCCCCTCGACCACGCCGATGCCGAGGATCGTCGATGCCCCGACGGTGAACTGCGTGCCCCATGCCGCCAGGGGGGCGAGCTCGAGGAAGGCGGTGTCCCGGTCGAGGAGCAGCTCGATCCGCTCGTGGGCCGGGAGCTTGCCCCGTTCCCGGTGGCGGGTCACGTAGTGCTCTCCACCGCCTGCCCTGGCCAGTGCCAGCTGCTCGTCGACCCCGGCCACGGCTTCTTCGAGGGCGCGATGGTTGGCCCGGAAGGTCTCCGAGTTCGGGTCGATGGAGGAGGGGAGTGCGGGCACGGGAGCTGGGCGGTGTCGGTATCGGTGGGTCGCTGTGTCGGGTTCGGGTCGCATTCACCGCGCCGACGTGGGAAGAATAGGCCCATGACCCGTGCACCGCACCATCCAGGACCCGGCCCCGCGGGGAGCGCCGTGTGCGGAGGCACGTCGTGGTGATCCGCACCTACTCCCAGGGCACACCCGGTGACGAGGGACGCCGGGAGCGGACCCAGCCGTTCGCCGGCACGAGGTCGTCGCGGCCGCTCTCCGCGGTGGTGCTGGCCGCGGGGGAGGGCACCCGGATGCGGTCCGCGCGTCCGAAGCCCCTGCACCGCCTCTGCGGCCGACCGATGGTGCTCCATGTGCTCGACGCATTGGCCCAGCTGCCGGTGACCCGGGTGGTGGTGGTGGTCGGCCACCGGGGCGAGTGGGTCACCAAGACGCTGATCGAGCACGCGCCGCCGGGGATGGCCATCGAGTTCGTCGAGCAGGTCGAACAGCGGGGGACCGGGGACGCCATGTCGGTGGCGCTGACCGGGCTCCCCAACGACGAGGGCGACGACGACGGGGACGTCGTGGTGCTCCCGGGGGACACGCCGCTGTTGCGGCCGGCCAGTTTGGCCGCCTTGGTGAAGGAGCACTATGCCTCCGACGACGCCGCCACCTTGCTGACCGCGGTGCTCGACGATCCCACCGGCTACGGGCGGGTGGTGCGGGGCAGGGACGATTCGGTGGCCCGCGTGGTGGAGCAAGCAGATGCGTCGGACGCCGAGCGCGAGGTGTGCGAGGTCAACACGTCGATCTACTGCTTCAGGCGGAGCGTGCTGGCCCCGGCGCTGCGTCGGCTGAGCCCCGCCAATGTCCAGGGCGAGTACTACCTGACCGACGTGGTCGGCGTGCTCTACGAGGCCGGCCACCGGGTCGGTTCGGTGGTGGTGGCGGACACCATGGAGGTCGCCGGCGTCAACGACCGCGCCCAGCTGGCGGTGGCCGAGGCCGAACTGCGTGACCGGATCAACGAGCGGTGGATGCGGCGGGGGGTGACCATGTGGGACCCCGAGACGACCTACATCGACGTCGACGTGCAGCTGGGCACCGACGTGGTGCTCCTGCCCGGTGTCATCCTGCAGGGGGCCTGTGTGGTCGGCGAGCACGCCGAGATCGGTCCGAACTCCCGGTTGGTGGACACCACGGTGGGGGAGGGCGCCGTGGTGGCCTCCAGCGTGTGCCGCCGGTCGGTGATCGGAGCCGACGCCCGGGTCGGGCCGTTCGCCGTCCTCGGCGAGGGCACCGAGGTGCCGTCCGGCGCCCGGGTGGGCCCGTCGGCCGGAGATCCCGGCGCCGGGGCGCGGTAAGTTCGCTGGCATGGAGTTCACCCCCCGCCGACGTCTCGAGCTTGTTTCGGGACGGTCCCATCCGGAGCTGGCCCAGGAGATCGCCCAGCAGCTGGGGGTGGAGCTGGGCGAGGCCAATCTGCGCGAGTTCGCCAACGGGGAGATCCACTGCCGCTTCGGCACGTCGATCCGGGGAAGCGACGTGTTCATCGTGCAGACCCACGCCGGCCCGGTCAACGACTCCTTGATGGAGCACCTGATCATGATCGATGCCGCCAAGCGCGCCTCGGCCAAGAGGATCACCGCGGTGTGTCCCTACTACGGCTACTCACGCCAGGACCGCAAGGCCACCGGGCGCGAGCCGATCACTGCCAAGCTGGTGGCCGACATGCTGTCGGTGGCCGGTGCCGACCGGGTGGTCAGCGTCGACCTCCATTCCGGGCAGATCCAGGGCTTCTTCGACGTCCCCGTCGACCATCTGACGGCGGCCCCGGTGATGGTCGACTACCTGCGGAGCCAACTTGACCAGGACCTGGTGGTGGTGGCCCCCGACGCCGGGCGGGTGAAGGTGGCGGAGCGGTTCAGCCAGCACCTGACCGCCGACCTGGCCGTGGTGCACAAGCGCCGCCTGCGGGGCGAGGCCAACCAGGTCCAGGCGCTGCACGTCGTCGGTGACGTCGAAGGGCGCCAGTGCGTGCTGATCGACGACATGATCGATACGGCGGGGACCATCGTCGCCGCAGCCGACCTCCTGGCCGACCGGGGGGCCGCCGAGGTGTGGTGCATGGCCACCCACGCCGTCCTGTCCGATCCGGCGGTGGACCGCCTCAAGAACTCGGCGATCACCAAGGTGGTGGTCACCAACACCCTGCCCATCCCCCAGGACCGCCGGTTCGACAAGCTGGAGGTGCTGTCGGTGGCCAAGCTCATCTCCGACGCCATCGATGCCGTCTTCGAGGACACCTCGGTCTCGGAGATCTTCGGTGGGGAGAACCTGGCCTAGATCTCCTGGGGCCCGACCAGAGCCCGGCATGGGGCCCCCTGTGGCCCACCCGGCGGCCATGGGACTATCATGATGGGCCGTCAGCAGCGGCCGTCCGCGATCGTCGCCAGGTGCACGATCGGAACGAGCGGCCCCGCCCCCGTCTCAGCACCTCCCGAGGAGTCCCCGCATGCCCGAAGTCACGCTCAGCGCCGAAGCCGGCCGCGAGATCGGATCGAGTTCCACGCGCCGCCTGCGGGCCCAGGGGAAGATCCCCGGCGTCGTCTACGGGCACGGCGCCGACCCGCTTCCGGTGGCTGTCGTCGCCCGCGAGTTCCAGATCGCCATGTCCGGTGAGGCCGGCCTCAACACGCTGCTGTCGCTGCACGTGGAGGGCACCGACTTCCTCACCCTGGCCCGCGACATCCAGCACCACCCCTTCAAGAACGTGGTCACCCATGTCGACTTCCAGATCGTGCGGCGGGACGAGGTGATCTCGGCCGAGGTCACCATCAACCTGGTGGGCGAGGCGATCGAGGTCCAGCACGGAGACGGCATCGTGGACCAGCAGCTCTTCACCCTGGCCGTCAAGGCCAGGCCGGCCGCCATCCCCCCGTCGGTGGACATCGACATCTCGGGACTGACCATCGGAGATGCCCTGCACGTCTCGGACATCACCATCCCGCCCGGAGTCGAGCTGGAGACCGACCCCGAGGCAACCGTCGTCGCCGGGCAGCCGCCCCGGGTCCAGGCCACTGCGGAGGAGGAGGCCGAGGCCGCCGGGATCACCGCGGTCCCGACCACGACCGAAGAGGCTCCTGGCGCCGAGTCCGAGCCGGCAGAGGACTAGGCCCTGCTCGGTCGCCGGGGTGGGCCGGGGGACCGGCGAACGGGTACCCCGGCGGATCTGCTCGTGGTCGGCCTGGGCAATCCCGGGGCCGAGTACGAGGGGACCCGCCACAACGCAGGGGCCGCTGCCGTGGCTGCCCTGGCGCTACGCCACGGGGGCCGGCTCAAGTCGGAGAAGGGACTGCGCTCCCTGGCCTGCGAGGTCCGCATCGCAGGCCGGCGGGTCCTGTTGGCCGTCCCGCTCACCTACATGAACGAGTCCGGCCTGGCCGTGGCACCGTTGGTGCGCCGTGCCGGCATCGACGCAGGGGGCACCGAGTCGGGTCCGGGTATCGCATCGCGGCTGATCGTCGTCCACGACGAGCTCGACCTGCCCTCCGGCCGGGTCAAGGTGAAAGCCGGCGGCGGCACCGCCGGCAACAACGGGCTCAAGTCCATCCACCACCACCTTCACACCGACGAGTACCTCCGGGTGCGGATCGGCATCGGCAAGCCCCCCGGTCGCCAGCCCGGTGCCGACTACGTGCTGAAGCGACCGGAAGCGGCCGAGCGGGCCATCCTCGACGTGGCCATCCAGCAGGCGGCGGATGCGGTCGAGGCCATCGCCGCCGAGGGCGTGGAGGCAGCCATGAACCGGCTCAACGCCGCCGGCTGAAGCAATTGGGACCTGGAAGCGGAGGGACCGGCCCAGCGCCGGCCGATCGGCCACCGGACCCCTGCATGCCCGGTACGCTCGCTGGTTGTGCTCGCCGACGCCGATCTCGCCATCTCGGTGCAGGGTCTCACCAAGTCGTACGGGAGCGTGGAGGCCCTGCGGGGCATCGACTTCGACGTCCGTCGTGGCGAGGTACTGGCGCTGCTCGGGCCCAACGGTGCCGGTAAGACCACCGCCGTAGAGATCCTCGAGGGCTACCGCAAGCGGGACGGTGGCACCGTGTCGGTGTTCGGCATGGACCCCGAGCGCCGCGACCGGGGACTGCGGGCCAAGGTGGGCATCGTCCTCCAAGAGTGTGCGGTCGACCCCTACCTCACCGTCACCGAGGCGATCACCCAACGGTCGGGCCTCTATCCGCGCCCGCGCCCGGTGGGCGAGGTCATCGGGCTGGTCGGCCTCGAGTCCAAGGCCAAAGCCCGGGTCAAGACGCTCTCGGGGGGGCAGCAGCGCCGCCTCGACCTGGGGCTGGCCCTGGTCGGCAACCCCGAGCTGATCTTCCTCGACGAGCCGACCACCGGCTTCGACCCCTCCGCCCGCCACGAGGCATGGGACGTCGTCCGGGGACTGTGCGCCGAAGGGCGCACCGTGGTACTCACCACCCACTACATGGACGAGGCCCAGGCCCTGGCCGACCTGGTCACCGTCATCGCCGCCGGCCGGGTGGTGGCCTCGGGGTCGCCGGACACCCTGGGCGGCCGGGACCACGGGAGGACCACCGTCCGCTTCGCGCTCCCCACCGGTGTGTCGGTGGGCACGCTGCCCCTGCCGGTCGGCCTCGAGATCCAGCAGCGCGGCGACGTCGTCGAGTTCCAGATCGACGAGCCCACCGAGGTCCTCCACGCGCTGACCGCGTGGGCGGTGGAGCGCGGTGAGGTGCTCGCCGGGCTGACGGTCAACCGGCCGTCGCTGGAGGACGTCTACCTGGCGCTGACGAGCAGGGACCTGCCGTGAACGACCTGATGATCGCCAAGGAGCAGGTGCGCTACGAGCAGAAGGCGTACTGGCGCAACCCGATGGCGGCCGTGTTCACCCTCATGTTCCCGGTGGTCTTCCTGGTGGTGGTGGGCACCTCGGCCGGCTCCCTCCGTGTGCCGGGCACCACCCTGCAGTACGACCAGTACATCGTGGTGGCGATGCTCACCTTCGGCCTGATCGCGGCCTGCTACACCAACCTGGGCATGGTCGTCTGCAACCGGCGGGACTCGGGTGTGCTGAAGCGCATGCGGGGCACCCCCATCGCCATCGGTTCGTACATGGGCGGCATCATCGGCAGCATCATGATCAACGTGGCGGTGCTGACCATCGTCGTGGTCGGCATCGGAATGTCCTTCTACCACCTCCACTTCCCGTACCACCCGCTGGCCACCCTGGTGACGCTGGTGGTCGGCATCGTGACCTTCTGCGCCCTCGGCCTGGCCGTGACCATCATCATCCCCAACGCGGACGCTGCACCCGCCGTGATCAACGGGATCTACTTCCCGATCATCTTCATCTCGGGCGTCTTCTACCCGATCAGCAACGGCTCGGTGCTGTCGAAGATCGCCGACTGGTTCCCCATCCGCCACATGATCACGGCGCTGATCAGCGCCTTCGAGGGCGGCCCCGCTTCGGGTCTGCGCCCCGGCGACCTGGTGGTCATGCTGATCTGGGCTGTGGCCGCCCTGGTGTTCACCGCCCGGCGGTTCCGCTGGGAGCCGAGGCATCGCTGACCCTGCGCCCCGGTACCCTGAGCGGGTGAGCCTCCGCTCGCTCCCTACCCTGTTGCGCAACGAGCCCGCCATGACGCGGGTCGTCGGCGCGTCCAACGCCACCCTGGCGGTGGCCACGCCGGCCCAGGCCTTCGTGCTCGCCGGCCTCATCCGTCTGGGCACCCGACGGCCGGTGCTCGTGGTCACGCCGACCGGGGCCGCCGCCGACCAGCTGGCCCACGATCTCCGGGTGTTCTCCGGCGGGTCGGAGCCGACCGATCCGGGCCCCGGCCGGGTCGAGGTGTTCCCGGCATGGGAGACCCTTCCCTTCGAGCGGGTCAGCCCCGACGTGTCGACGATGGGCCGCCGCCTGCGCCTGCTGTGGGAGCTGGGCGGGCCCTCGGGCACCTCGGGCACCTCGGGCCCCGGCCGAACCGGTCGACCGGGGCCGGACGTCGTCGTGGCCCCGATCAAGGCGGTGCTGCAGCGGCTCGGCCCCTGGCGCACCGCGGCGCGGCCGGTGGTGGTGGCCAAGGGTGACCGGGTCGTGGTCGACGAGCTGGTGGCCCGCCTGGTGTCCATGGGCTACCGCCGCGAGTCGATCGTCGAGCACCGCGGGGAGTTGGCCGTGCGGGGCGGCATCGTGGACGTCTTCCCGTCCACCGCGGACGAGCCGGTCCGCCTCGACCTGTGGGGGGACGAGGTCGATCGACTCACCCGCTTCGACGTGGCGGACCAACGCTCGATCGAGGACGTCGGACCGGTGGAGCTCTTCGGCTGCCGCGAGCTGGTCACCGACGAGGTGACCCGCAAGCGGGCGGCCGAGCTGGTGGGGACGGCACCGTGGGGGCGCCACCAGTGGGAGCGCCTCTCCGACGGCGACCAGTTCGACGGCATGGAGTCGTGGCTGCCGTGGCTGGCCGACTCCGAGGAGCTGATCTGCGACCTGTTGGGGGACGATGCCGTCATCGTGCTGGTCGAGCCCCGCCGGGTCCGGGACCGTGCCGGCGAGCTGCTCGATGAGGAGTCGGCCCTGGCCGACGCGCTGGCATCCACCTGGGGGCTCGAGGGCGGCGACGGGGCGCCGCGCCTCCACGTCCCCTTCGACCGGCTGCTGACCGGGACGAACGCGGGTGTGGTCTCGCTGGTGCCCTCGGCGGAGGGCCCGGACGTGCCGTTCGTGGAGAGCAGGGGGTGGGAGCCGATCCTCGGGGACGGCGCCAAACTGGCAGCGCAGGTCTCCACCCTCTCCGAGGCCGGATACGCGGTGGTGCTGTGCTCGACGACCGAAGGGGGTGCACAGCGCCTCTCGGGCATCCTGGCCGAGGAGGGGGTGACTGTGCCGGTGGCGGCGGAAGCCACCGACCTCTCGGCTCCCGGCGCGCACATCGTGGTGGCGACGGTCGACCGCGGATTCGTCCTCCCGGGCTGCGGGGTGGCCGTCCTGACCGAGTCCGATGTCACCGGCCGGCACCGACCCCACCGGCAGGCCCGGACCCGTGCCCGTCCCGTGGACGGGTTCTTCGACGATCTTGCACCGGGCAGCTACGTCGTCCATCGCCAGCACGGGGTGGCCAGATACGGGGGCATGGTCACCCGGACCATGGGGGGATCCACCCGCGACTACCTGCTCCTCGAGTACCGGGGCGGTGACAGGCTCTACCTCCCGACCGATCAGATCGAGCTGCTCACCCCGTATGCGGGTGGTGACTCGCCGACCGTGAGCCGCCTGGGTGGGTCCGAATGGCAACGCACCCGATCCAAGGCGCGTGCCGCGGTCCACGAGGTGGCCGAGGAGCTGGTCGCTCTCTACCGGAGGCGCCTCGAAGTGATCGGCCACGCCTTCGGCCCCGACACCCCCTGGCAGGCCGAGCTCGAGTCGTCGTTCCCCTTCATCGAGACCTCCGACCAGCTCCGCGCCATCGAAGAGGTCAAGGCCGACATGGAGCGGCCCCAGCCCATGGACCGGCTGGTCTGCGGTGACGTGGGGTTCGGCAAGACGGAGGTGGCCATCCGGGCGGTGTTCAAGGCGGTGCAGGACGGGTACCAGGCCGCCGTCCTCGTGCCGACCACGCTGTTGGCGAGCCAGCACGCCCTGACCTTCGCCGAGCGGTATGCGCCGTTCCCTCTCAAGGTGGAGATGCTCAGCCGGTTCCTGACCACGGCCCAGGCGAAGGCGGTGCTGAACGGCCTGGCCGACGGTTCGGTGGACGTGGTGGTGGGGACCCATCGACTGCTCGGCGAGGACGTCGCCTTCAAGAAGCTCGGGCTGCTGGTGGTGGACGAGGAGCAGCGTTTCGGGGTCAGCCACAAGGAGTCGATCAAGGCCATGGCCGACGGCGTCGACGTCCTCACCCTCACCGCCAGCCCCATTCCGCGCACGCTCGAGATGGCCCTCACCGGTATCCGCGACCTGTCGATGGTCAACACCCCGCCGGCCGCCCGGCGCCCGATCCTGACCCACGTGGGCGAGTTCGAGGAGGCGGCCGCATCGGAGGCCATCCGCCGCGAGCTGCTGCGCGAGGGCCAGGTCTTCTACGTCCACAACCGGGTCCAGGACATCGATGCGGTGGCCCAACGGGTGCAGCACATGGCCCCCGAGGCGCGGGTCGCCGTGGCCCACGGCCAGATGGACGAGGGGACGCTGGAGAAGGTGGTGTTCGACTTCTGGGAGGGCGCCTACGACGTGCTGGTGTGCACGACCATCATCGAGTCGGGGATCGACATGCCCACGGTCAACACCCTGGTGGTGGACCGGGCCGACCTGTTGGGGCTGGGGCAGCTCCACCAGCTGCGCGGCCGGGTGGGCCGGGCCGGGCAGCGGGCCTACGCGTACCTCTTCCACCCGGTCGACCGGGTGCTCTCGGAGCAGGCCTACGAGCGGCTGCGCACCATCGGTGACCACACCGAGCTGGGATCGGGCTTCAAGATCGCGCTGCGTGACCTCCAGATCCGGGGTGCGGGCAACCTGCTGGGGCGCGACCAGACCGGCCATATCGCCGCCATCGGCTACGACCTGTACGTGCAGATGGTGTCCGAGGCGGTCTCGGAGTTGAAGGGCGAGCCGCGGCCGCAGGTAGTTGACCTGTCGCTCGACCTCCCGGATGCCGCCCACCTCCCGGCGGCCTACGTGGAGGCCGAGGACGTCCGCCTCGAGGCCTACCGGCGGTTGACCGGGGTGCGGACCGTCGAGGAGGTCGAGGATGTGCGCGCGGAGTGGGAGGACCGGTTCGGCCCGCTGCCGGCACCGGCCGCGGCCCTGCTCGACGTGGCCAGCCTGCGGGTCGCGTGCCTGCGCCTGGGGATCACCGACCTGGCCGTCGCCGTCCCCCGTCTCGGCGGTGCCGGGGGAGCGGGCGGGCGCCCGGGCGCCCGGTCCACCGTCAAGGTGTCGCCGGTCACCCTGCCGGCATCGGCGGAGGTCCGACTGCGGCGGGTGGCCCCCGGTGCCACCTACCAGCCCGACCTCCATCGCCTGCTGGTCCCGATGGCCCCTCCGGCCACGGGACGGGAGTACGCCCCGGGCCTGGTGGCGCTCCTCGGCGAGCTGTTGCCCGCCGACGGATAGCCGGGCGGCCGGCGTCCGGGCGGCCGGCTCTTCGGCCTCGGGCGCCCCGGGGCCGCAAGGACATCCGAGCAGCCGCTCCGGCCGGTTCGCCGGCACGGCCGCTCCTGTCGAAGCCAGCAGCGTGCCCGCAGCCGGTAGCATCGCCGCCGTGAAGCGTCTCCTTTCCGGCACGGTCACCGCTCTCGTCGTGCTCGCAGCGGGCGCCCTGGCCTCCGCCTGCGATGTGGCCCCTTCGGCGGCATCGGCCAATGGGGCGACGATCTCGGTGACCACGCTCAACTCCCAGCTCCGGGCCCTGCAGAGCACAGTGGCCGGCGCCTGCCTCCTCCAGCTGGAGAACCCCCAGCTCACCGGCTACTCCGGCGAGGGAGCCGGTGGCTCCGGCACCTACACCGTGGCCTTCGCCGACGCCGTGCTCGACAATCAGGTGGGCGACCTCCTCGCCGGGCAGTACGCCGCCGCCAAGGGGATCACCGTCTCCTCCTCGGACCTGGCGACGTCAAAGTCCGAATTCGAGGCGACGCTCGACGGGGAGATCAGCGCGGCGGTGCAGCAGTCGGGAGCGTCGGGGACCACGTCGTACTGCCAGCTGCCCAACGGGGCGAACATCACCGGTGCCCAGCTGCTGGCCGGCCTTCCCGCTGACCTGGCGGCAGGCCAGGTCCACAACCAGGCCGTGGACGACAAGCTGCTGGCGCAGGGCGCCGACCTGTCGGCCACTGCGGTGTTCGGGTACTACCTACGCAACCCGGCGCAGTTCACGGTCGCCTGTATGAGCGTCATCGCCACCGACACCCAGGCCCACGCCAACCAGATCGTGGCCCAGCTGAATGGAGGGGCCTCGTTCGCCGCGGTGGCCAAGGCCAGTTCGCTCGATTCCCAGACCGCGGCCAATGGCGGCGCCCTCGGGTGCAACTACACCGTGGCGCAGGTGAAGCAGGCACTGCAGGTCCAGACGGTCACCGCGGGGACGCCCTTGGCGCCGGTGCAGGATCCCAGCAGCGGCGAGTGGATCATCTACGAGGTGACCAGCCAGTCGGTCGAGCCGCTGTCGGCCGCCACCTCCGTGATCCGTCGCGAGCTGCTGCAGACCACCTCGAATGTGAACCGGGTGAGCAAGGCGGTGGTGGGCTTCGCCCGCCACTCGGACATTTCGATCAACCCGCAGTACGGCACGTGGAAGGCACTGGCGATCGTGGCCCCGGTGGCCCCGCCGCCGGAGTACCTCCTGGCCTCCGTCTCGGGCGGGTCGCCCGGCTCCTCATCCTCGCTCTCCGTGAACGGTTCGGGCACCACCGGCACGTCGGGCACCACCGGCACGTCGGGCACCACCGGCGGCGGCTGAACCGCCCGGTGCGCATCCCGGCATGACCGCCCGACAGCCGGTCGACGCCCCTCGTATCGACGTGGTCGGGCTCGGCCCGGCCGGCACCGAGTTGATCACCGCCGAAGCCCTGGCGCTCATGGCGGCGGCCCCGGCGCTCTTCCTCCGGACCGCCCGCCACCCGGCGGCGGCCGGCGTTGCCCCTACCCGCTCGTTCGACCACCACTACGAGCGGTGTGACACCTTGGAGGACGTCTACCGGGCCATCGTCGACGACCTCCTGGCCGCAGCGGCAGCAGAACGTGCCGTGGTCTACGCGGTGCCCGGCTCGCCGATGATTGCCGAGCGCACCGTGGCCCTGCTGCAGGAGGCGCCGGCGGTGACCCGTGGCGAGGTCGTCCTCGTCGTGCATCCGTCGGTCTCGTTCCTCGACGTGGCCTTTGCCCGGATGGGGGTGGACCCGGTTGCCAGCGGGGTCCGGGTCGTCGACGGAGAGTCCTTCGGTGTCGATGCGGCAGGGGAGCGGGGCCCCCTGTTGGTGGCCCAGTGCTGGAGCCCCTCGGTCCTGTCCGACATCAAGCTGTCGGTGGAGTCGGCACCCGAGGCACCGGTGACCGTACTGCACCATCTGGGACTGGCCGACGAGCGGGTGTGGGAGGTGCCGTGGGACGAGTTGGACCGATCGTTCGTCCCGGACCACCTGACCTCGCTGTGGATCCCGCATCTGGCCGCCCCGGTGGCGCGCGAGCTCATGGACTTGGACGAGCTGGTGCACACGCTGCGGCAGCGGTGCCCCTGGGACCGGGAGCAGACCCACGGCTCGCTCGCCCGCCACCTGCTCGAGGAGAGCTACGAGACGCTCGAGGCCATCGACGCGCTGGCCGCGCTGGATGCCGCCGGCGATCTGGCCGATCCGGTCGGACCGCCCCCGGTGGCACCGGTCGCCGTCGAGCCCGAGGCCGAGGAGCGGGCGGTGGCCCACCTGGAGGAGGAACTGGGCGACCTCCTCTTCCAGGTCTACTTCCACGCCACCCTTGCCGCGGAGGCGGGCCGCTTCACCCTGGCGGACGTGGCCCGGGGCATCCACGACAAGCTGGTCTCCCGCCACCCCCACGTGTTCGGCGACGTGACGGCGGACACGCCGGAGGCGGTGGCCGCCAACTGGGAGGCACTGAAGAAGGCCGAGAAGGGTCGGACGAGTGTGACCGAGGGCATTCCGGTCGCCCTGCCGGCACTCGCGTTGGTCGCCAAGCTGCAGCGCAAGGCACTGGCCATCGGGATGGTGGTGCCCACGGTGGCCGAGGAGGCGATCCGGGTGGCGCAAGGCGTGTCCGCGCTCGCCGGCGCCGATGACGGCACCGGCGACACCGGCCCGGATGCAGCCGGAGCACGCCCGGGGGGGATCACCGACGGCGAGGGCGGGCAGGCAGATCACGCGGCCGAGGTCGCAGAAGTGCTGTTCTCGCTGGTGAACGTGGCGCGCAACCTCGGGGTGGATCCGGAAACCGCGCTGCGGGCCCGAGCCGCCGGCTTCCGGGCCTCGATCGAGGAACGGGGCTGAGCCCGGGGGCCCCATCCGGGGGGCACGCCGACTCCACGGTTCACCTGGGGGAATGCTCGACGGCTGGCTCCCAGATCGGTGCATGAAATGCCCCATGTCAACATCTTGTCAACGGGACTGTTCGACAGCGGGACGCTAACGTCGCCCAGGGATGAGAAAGGTTCTTTGCTCGATGGGTTTCGGTCCGCACGCTGACCTTCTGGCGGTGTCCGGCGAGACTTTCCGCGTGTATGCGGAGCGTCACGGCTACGAGCTCGACTTTCGGACCGACGCCCCATCTCATGGTCGGGGTCCAGCTTGGGAGTCGATCCGGATCATTCAGGATCTCCTCGCGCATTACGACCTGGTGCTGTGGATCGATGCTGATGCGGCCGTGGTAGATGCCTCGGTGGACATCGCCAGCCTTCTGGGCCGGCGGGATTTGATGGCCCTGTCGGCCCACAACACCCCGGAGGGTGCCGTCGTCCCCAACCTTGGTGTGTGGCTGTTGCGGGCCAGTCATGAAACGCAGCGGTTCCTTGACGATGTCTGGAATGCCACCGAGTTCTTGGACCACAAGTGGATGGAGAACGCCGCGGTCATTGACCGGCTGGGTTACGAGGTCGGGCCTCCCGTTCGTCTCAGAGCACTCTCGCCGATGGGCCGGCGCACGAAGATGCTCACGACCGAGTGGAACAGCATCCCGGCCGACCCGTCACCCAAACCTCGAATCGTTCACTTTCCTGCGACTCCGATGCTCCAGCGCCTTGCCGGCCTGAAAGAAGCCGCTGAACAGCTGCGTGTCGGCCTCAGTGCCTCACCCACTACCAGCTAACTGCCTGGCGCCAGAATGACTGCTGGAGTGGCCCTAACCTTCGCAAGCTGAACCACGACGGGTACCTCTGGCCCACTACCGCCATCATTTCGGCGACGCACCACCAGATTGGCCCTTGACGTCACGCCCACGGTTGGATGTGCCAGTCGCTGTTCAATCGACTCGGCCCACTGTCGCAATCGACGAGAATACCCAGGTCCGGGTGGTTTCGAGTGGTACCGTTTCGTCACACCGCGAGAAGGAGCGACAGCGCACAGTGAGCTTCATCGAACAGGTAATCGGGCGGGAGGTCCTCGACTCCCGTGGCAACCCCACCGTCGAGGTCGAGGTCATCCTCGACTCCGGATCGATCGGAAGGGCCATCGTCCCCTCCGGCGCCTCCACCGGGTCGTTCGAGGCGGTGGAGTTGCGTGACGGAGGCGATCGCTACGGGGGCAAGGGAGTGCTGGCCGCGGTGGCCAACGTCAACGGCGAGATCGCCGACATCCTCGAGGGATTCGACGCGCTCGACCAGCGGGCCGTCGACCTGGCCATGATCGATGCCGACGGGACGCCCAACAAGGCCCGCCTCGGCGCCAACGCCATCCTGGGCGTGTCGCTGGCCACCGCCAAGGCGGCCGCCGATGAGCTGGGCCTGCCCCTCTTCCGCTACATCGGCGGCGTCGACGCACACGTGCTGCCTGTCCCCATGATGAACGTGGTCAACGGCGGGGTGCACGCCGACAACTCCATCGACCTGCAGGAGTTCATGATCATGCCGGTGGGAGCGGCCTCCTTCTCCGAGGCCGTTCGATGGAACGTGGAGACCTATCACGCCCTGGCCGGGGTGCTCAAGGGTCGCGGCCTGTCGACTGCAGTGGGGGACGAGGGCGGCTTCGCCCCGAACCTCTCCCACAACGAGGACGCGCTCAGCATCCTGGTCGAGGCGATCGAGTCGGCGGGCCTGGTGCCCGGCGAGGACATCGCCATCGCCATGGACCCCGCCGCTACCGAGCTGTTCGCCGACGGGCAGTACGTGCTGGCCGGCGAGGGACGCACCCTGTCCCCCGCGGAGATGGTCGAGTACTACGTGGACCTGGTCGGGCGCTATCCGATCGTGTCCCTCGAGGACGGGATGGCCGAGGACGACTGGTACGGCTGGGCGGCGCTGACCGAGCGGTTGGGCACCCAGATCCAACTCGTGGGGGACGATCTGTTCGTCACCAACGAGGAGCGGCTGCGTCAGGGCATCGACAGCGGCACGGCCAACTCGATCCTGATCAAGGTCAACCAGATCGGCACCTTGACCGAAACGCTGGGGACCATGTCGCTGGCCACCCGCTCCGCCTATACGTGCGTGATCTCGCACCGTTCCGGCGAGACCGAGGACACCACCATCGCCGACCTGGCGGTTGCCACCAACTGCGGCCAGATCAAGACGGGTGCACCGGCGCGTTCTGACCGGGTGGCCAAGTACAACCAGCTCCTGCGCATCGAGGAGCTGCTCGGCGAGTCGGCCGCCTTCCGGGGCGGCGACGCCCTGGCGGCGAGGAGCACCACCCCGTGAGCCGTCGTCTGCACGCCCGCTCCAAGGCGTCGAAGAGCCCGGCCAGAACGGTGACGGCGCGACGGACGGCGAAGACGGTGAAGCCGGCGAACAAGCCGAAGCCGAGGGCGAAGCCGGCGGGCCGCCGCCTGCGGCCCGGCGGCCCGAAACGCTCGGGCCCGACCCGCTCGATCGGGATCCGCAAGCAACCGGCCCGGCCGGCCGGGCCCGGCGCGACGGCCAAGCGCAAGCCGACATCGCATGTGGTCCGGCGGAACCGGGTCCCCATGGCAGTGGGTGCCTTTGTCGCCCTGGTCGTGCTCGGCACCAGCTTTCCGGCCTCTGCCCTTCTGTCGCAGCACGGGCAGCTGTCTGCTTCCAGGGCCCAGCTCTCCCAGCTCCAGCACGAGAACCGCTTGCTGACAGAACAAGAGCGCCAGTTGAGCTCCACCGCGGAGATCAAGCGGCTGGCCCGGCAGGACTACCAGCTGGTGTCCCCCGGGCAGTCCCTCTACGAGATCCTGCCGGCGGCGGGACACGCCAACACCACGACCCCGGGCGGCATGGCCACCGGCGACCCCGGCCAGCAGCCCGTGGTGGCACCGTCCCATGCCCCCGACATGGCGCCCGATCCCGGGCTCCCGCAGACGCCGTCGAGCTCCGGACCGGCGGCCTCGTCCTCGCCGGCCGCGGAGGCTGCCGCGTCGGCCGTATCGGGGAGGGTCGGCACCTCGTCATCGGGAGGGTCGACCGGGACACCGCCCCCGTCGAGCTTCTGGTCCCGGGTGACCGACACGCTCGAATTCTGGAAGTGACCCCACCACCACCGGCCGACCCCGGCGGGCAGGGCGTGAGCGAAACGGACCTGCAGGCCGTAGCCGCGCTGCTGGGCCGCCCGCCGTCGGGGGAGTTCGAGGTGGTGGTCCGAGCCGAGGACGGCGCTCCTGCGGTGATCGCCGACGCGCCGTTCCTGTACGACGGCACGCCCATGCCCACCCGCTACTGGTTGGTCGACGCCCATCTGCGCGAGGAGGTCAGCAGGCTCGAGTCGCGGGGCGGCGTGCGCCAGGCCGAGGCTGAGGTGGATGCCGACCGGCTGGCGGCCGCCCATGCCCTGTACGCCGCGGAACGGGATGCTCTGATCGACCCCGGCCACCGCGGCCCGCGGCCGGCGGGAGGGGTCGGCGGCACCAGACACGGCGTCAAGTGCCTCCATGCGCACCTAGCCTGGTGGCTGACGGGGGCCGACGATCCGATCGGGCAGTGGACGGCGGAGCAGATCGGCATCTACCCGGCGTGATCGAGATCGAGTGTGCACCGTTTCAGGGTGTGGTCTTCCGATGGTTGCCGTGGTAGCAAGGACGGATGGAATCCGACGGTCGGGTGGCGGCCATCGACTGTGGCACCAACTCCACGCGTCTGCTGGTGGCCGGCGCAGACGGCAGGCCCGTCGAGCGCCTGATGCGGATCACCAGGCTCGGAGCCGGTGTCGACTCGACGGGGACGCTCTCACCCGACGCCGTCGAACGCAGCCTGGAGGTGCTGCGGGAGTTCCGAAGGGTGATGGACCGGTACGGGGTGGCGCGGGGGAGGTTGGCGGCCACGTCGGCGACACGGGACGCCTCGAACGGGCGCGAGTTCCTGGAGGCGGCCGGTGGGATCACGGGACTCCGTCCCGAGCTGCTGGCGGGCACGGAGGAAGGACGGCTGTCGCTGGCCGGCGCGGTCGCCGACCTCGAGCCCGACGGGGGGCCGTTTCTGGTGTTGGACATCGGCGGCGGCTCGACCGAGCTGGTCACCGGCACGGACGCCGACGATCCGGAGTTGGTGGCGGTCTCCCTGCAACTCGGCTGCGTGCGGGTCACCGAGCGGTTCCTGCTGGACGATCCACCGACACCGGCCGAGCTGGCCGATGCCGAGGCCATGGTCGCCGAGTCCCTGGAGTCCGCCATCGCCGAGCACCCGAGGTTTCTCGCCGCCCACCGGCTGATCGGGCTGGCCGGCACCGTGACCACGCTTGCCGCCCTCAACCTCGGACTCGCGGAGTATGACCGCGATCGGATCCACCACTCGGTGCTCACCTCCACCGAGGCCTACGACTGGTATCGGACGCTTGCCCAGGAGGTCCGGGCGGCACGCCTCGACCGTGCCGGCATGGTCCCGGGCCGTGAGGACGTGATCGTGGGCGGGGCGATGATCCTCTCGGCGGTGATGACCCGGTTCGGGTTCGACGAGTGCCTGGTGTCCGAAGGGGACATCCTCGACGGGATGGTGGGCAGCCTGTTGACCAGGCGGTAGAGGTCGGAACCGGTCGGCGCCGCCCGGCTACACCACGGCAGCGCGTGGCGGCGAGGCTTCTTCGGGGAGGACGGCCGGCGCGACGGGCCTGTCGAGTAGGGCGTCGTCCGGGGTGAGCTCCAGCAGGAACTGATAGCCGAACAGCGTCGGCCAGATGGCCAGCAGCACCTGGTCGATCGAGCGAAGCACGGCGCCGCCCGCTCCGCTCAGGTCGAGGGCGTCCAACGGCAGGCCGATCGGCTCCACCCGGCGCACCGAGAAGCCCGCCTGGTTGACCAGGCGGATGATGCTGCGGCGGGTGAAGAACCGGAGATGCGTCCGGTCGAGAATCCCTCGCTGGTCGTAGTCGAAGAGGCCCAATAGCGTGCGCATCCGTGGGTACCAGTGGGCGATGTTGGGCACGCAGACGACCGCCATGCCGCCGGGGGCCAGCGAAGAGCGCACACCTTCGAGAAGCACCCGCGGATCGCTCAGGTGCTCCAGGACGTCCGCGGCCAGGACTACGTCGTAGCCGCCGCCGACCTCTTCGGGGACGCCTGCGTTGAGGTCGGCCTTGACGAACGAGTCCACCCGTTCGCGGACGTCTGCGATCTCGACGGCGTCGACGCCCGTGACCTCGTGGCCGGCGCCGCGGAGCCGTTCGGCAAGCAGCCCTCCCGAGCAGCCGAGGTCGAGGATCCTGCCCGGCCGCCTGGTCGCCAGCAGCCTGTAGATCCGACCGTGTGAGCTGTCGGGAGCCTCCTTCAGCTGGTACTCGTCGGTGAGGCTGATCCGCCGGCCGTCCCCGAACCCCGCCTTCGCCAATCGGTAGGACACGACGTCCTTGGTGACGTCGGCCGCGTAGCCCAGGCCATCGACGTAGCAGACCTCGTCCCCGTAGTAGGTCGGGATGGGGATCTCGACGATCCGCTTGGCGAGATCATGGAGCTGGATGATGATCTGGGTGTCGAAGTTGAACCCGTCGGTGTTCTGCCGGTACGGGATCTGCTTCAACGCATCGACGCTGTAGGCCCGGTAACCGGAATGGAACTCGCTCAGCGAGGATCCGAGGGCGGCGTTCTCGAAACGGGAGAGGATGCGATTGCCGACGTACTTGTAGAGGGGCATCCCGCCCTGGCGTGCCGCGCCCTTGATCAGCATCCGCGAGCCGAACACGGCGTCTGCCTCGTTCCGGATGAGCGGTGCGACCATCTCGGGCAGGCACTCGGGAGCGTACTGGCCGTCGCCGTGGAGCATCACGACGATGTCCAGGCCGTGCTCGATGGCCAGGTCGTACCCGGCCTTCTGGTTGCCTCCGTAGCCCAGGTTGTGGGGCTGTCGGATCATGGTGATCGGCAGGTCGGAGAGCTTCTGGTAGCCCAGGCCGACGAGGTAGGTGGAGTCCTGGCTGTGATCATCGCTGACGATCACCTCACTGATCCGGGACCGGAAGTCCTCGGGGATCCGATCCAGGACCTGGGCCAACGTGGACGCTGCGTTGTAGGCGACGACCAGGATGCCGATCTTCTTCGGAGGTGCCTTCTTCGGTGGTGTCATTGCCGTCCCATTGCCTCGTCGCCTCCAGGGAGTGCCCCCGAGCCCGGCCCTCGGCCTGCCCCTTCAGATTAGTGCCTGGTGCAGGGATCCGTTGCCCAGGTGCCCGTCCCTGGTCGCCGGCTCAGGAGCGGGGACCACGCGGCAGCAACGGGTGTCGGTTGGGTCGCCGCCTACAGCGGACCATGTTGGCTGGTCCAGAGTGCGAACGAACTTGATGAAACCTGCGGCTCGCCGAGCACACGGGTGAACAGGTCGATGACCGGCCCGGCTCCGGGCACCGAGCGGTCCACCACGACCATTCGGACGTCGTAGTTGGACAGAGCCGTCCGAGTGCTGGCTATCAACTCGGGGGTGATGGGCTCAGGCGGAATGTAGCGGTTGTAGCCCTCCTGTCCATAGAGAAAGTTCTCCAGCTCCGGCGGGATCATCGGGTTCGGGAAGCCGTTCGGCCCGCCATCGGGGCCTGGGTGCTCTGAATACCCCCCGGTGAGACTGAACGCAAAACCGCTCTCGACCTGCCAGAGCATCGGCTGGGCATAGACCGGCGATGCATACGGGTAGGTGATCGCCACCGGATCTCCCGGCGGCACGGCTTGGCGGATCTGCGCCGGCATCACAGGCACGACCTGAGACGCAAACGGCCACTGCGGCCACTGGGTGGCGACGAGCGCCAAGAGGGTCACGACTCCGAGGATGATTGCCCCCCGCCGTCGTGCCGAAGAACCGCGCTGGTGGGCACGGGCCGGCGTTCGGTGGATGTCATCCAGGCCGAAGGCGACCACCGCGGCCAGGCAGGCATCCACTTCCAGCGAGAACCGGCACGCCAGGATGTTGTCGACCAGTGGGAGGCGGCCGATGAGCCAGAAGGGGAGCGGGACAGGGGTGAGCCGCCCGTCGACGGCCAGGTGTGGTCCGAGCGACAGGAGCACTGCGCCGAGCATGATGGCCACCGCCAATTGCATGCGTGGACTACGGCGAGACCGCCACGAGAAGAACACGGCAAGGATCAGGAGCGGGATACCGATGTAGCCACCGGCCTCCGACGGATTGGTCATGCTGTTTATGTGGGCACCTACAGCTGCCATCCCTAGCGAGACCTTCTGAAGGGATCCCGGGACCACGAAGCTGAGCAGGTCGTTGTAGTACGGGTTCCCGATCCCCTGTGCTGTCCCGGTGTAGTGCTGGGGGCCGGCCAGCATCAGCCAGATCGGGTAGGCGAGCAGCGCTACCGTAATGCCCAGAGCGATGCCGATGGGCTGCAACGAGGCACGTGCCACCTCGGCCGCTTTTGAGCGGTAGCGGATCGCAACGCACAGCAACGCCCAGGCGGTGACGACTGTGACCGAAACCATGACCTCCGGCTCGGATAGGAACTGGGCGGTCACGAGGAGACCGAGCTGGATCCCGAGCCGCCGGGGTGAGCCCTGGCGCTGCAGGATCGATGCGACCGTCAACGCGATGAGCGGCGGTAGCGGGACGAACACCAGCACCAGATGGCCGAGGCTTTCGCCCATCGCGTAGGGAGAGAAACCGTAGATCAGCCCACCGAGCGCGGCCGCCGGCCCCCATACCTGCCACTTGCGCAGCACCGCGTACGCGGCGGTCGCCGAGACCGGCATGGCCAGTACCATCAGCAGGTTCGCCCTGGCCACCGGACCGAGGAACAGGGCGAACGGCGTGGTTATCAGGCCGAGGAACGGACTCTCCGTGTTCTGGGCCAGATTCACGCCTTTGGGGGCGAATATGGCGTGGCTGAAGAACGGGTTCAGACCGTGGGCCAGTGCATGAGGTACCCAAGCGAGGAACCACATAGCCAAAATGGAATCCGAACCGGTACCGAAGAGCCGGTGCGAACTGCCCGGGAGCACCGGCCAGAACGCAGCAATGCCGAGCACGACGTATCCGGCGATGACGGCCAGAGTGAACGCCACCGGGCGCCGCGCAGGAATTGCCGGGCTGGCGTGCTCGGCCGGTCGGTGATCGCTGATCGTGTCGCTGACGCTCATGGGTCTTCGGTGATCCTTCGGAGGGAGTTCGCGGTAACCCGGGCGCTGGCTTTCGGTTAACCGAGACCCATTGGATAGCACGAACTTGGTGAGCATCTTCGTTCGATTAGCTGCCCGTTCCAAAGAGGATGATTCGTTCCGTGTGGTACTTCGGGGAAGGCCCAGAACGCTTGAGCTGTGCGGCTCGTGGGTGCCCTGCACATCACCCAGGCCGTTCACCTGGAGTTTCTCGTGATGCAGTGGGCTGGATTCGGCGTGAGGGGTATCACCACTTCCGTAGGGGTACCCGTCCCGGTGCAAGTCAGCCGAGACCCCTTCGTCGTGATGGCAGGACTCGGCCTGCTGCGAAGGATTTGCCCTGTTTGAAAGCCCTGGTCCAAGAGGGTCGACGGGGTCGGGGGAGTGGGGCGGGTGTTGACTCTCCGGCTGCGGGCCGACCGAACTGCGGCACCACGCGGACCGGTTCGTGCCGGTGGGGTGTCCCATTGCGGGAAGCAGAGTAGGGGCGGGGCCGCGGGATATGCTCGTCCCGATGAACTGGGACGATGCCGGACCGCATCCTAGGAGAGTCGATGCTTGACGTAGATGGGCAGGTCGTGCCTGCGGAAGTGCTGGTTGAGAGGGTCGAGCAGCTGCTCGGTGCAATTGACACAAGTGCACTGTCGTCCTTCCCGACCGGCCGACCGCCGGCACCCTCCCTGGATGCGCCGATCCACGCCATGCGGGTCATGCACAGTCAGATGCATCCGCCCGACCTCGGCCACGCGGGTGGCCTGCGGGGACGCGTCGGCACCCTGGTGAGGCGCGTGGTGCGGAAGTTGACCAGCTGGTACGTCGAGCCCCGGTGGATCCTGCAGCAGCAGATCGACAGTCAGATCATCGAGTTCGACTCCCAGATGTACAACAGCGTGCGGCGCATCGATGCGGAACTCGACGAGCTCCGGCAGCGGAACGCCCGGCTCAAGCTGCAGCTCGTGACCGCGAGTGAGCGGATCAGCCGCTATCGGCATGAAGTGGGAGAGCTGCGCAAGGCCGCGACCAGGCAAGAGGAGCTCCTCCAGGGGGTTGCCATGCAGGATGACGTCCGGCCCCTCGCCCAAGAGGTCACTGCGCTGCTCGATCGGCTGGGTGCCATCGGGACCTCCGGGGCGAACATCGACTATGCCGGATTCGAGGATCGCTTCCGGGGCGAAAGCGGTGAGGTCGCAAAGGCGCAGGAGCGCTACGTGTCGTTGTTCCCGCCTGCTTCGGAACCCGGGCGCATCGTGGACATCGGTTGTGGGCGAGGGGAGATGCTGGCCCTCCTCCAGAGCGAAGGGCACGAGGTGCAGGGCGTCGACACGGATCTCGGCATGGTGGAGATCTGCAAGGCCCGTGGCCTGCCTGCCGTCGCCGACGACGGGATCCACTTCCTCTCGCAGACACCCGACGACTCGCTCAAGGGGATCTTCTGCGCCCAGGTCGTCGAGCACCTGATCACCCCGGAGTTGGAGCAGCTGGTTCGTCTGTCGCTGCGGACCCTCCGTGTCGGCGGCGTCCTTGTCATCGAGACGATCAATCCGCGCAGCTCGTTCGCCCTCGGCAATCACTTCTATGCCGACACGTCACACGTGCGCCCCGTCCACCCGGAAACCCTGCGCTTCATCTGCGAGCAGATCGGCTTCCGCAATGTTCAACTCGAGGAGCGCTCTCCCCATCCGTCCCTCGCTCTCGGAGCCGACCTCCCCGAGGATACGATGGGACGGGCAGTGGACGCCCTCCTCGACAGCGTGTTCGGTTACCAGGATTACGTCATCGTCGCCACGAAGTGAACGACTATAGCGCGGTCCACCAGTTCCACTCCGGGACAGCCCTGGGGGACGCAATCACCAACCAGATGCTCCAGCTCCAGAAGCTGTTCAAGGAGATGGGCTTCGTCTCGGAGATCTTCGCCGAGCACATCGCCCCGGGTCTCCAGGATCGGATCCACTCGATTCACGGTTACCGGGGCTCTGATTCAGAGCTCCTTGTTTTCCACCACTCGATCGGGCACGACGTGTTCGACGATGTGATCGCTCTGCCCAACAACGTCGTCGTCGTGTACCACAACGTGACACCTGAGAGGTACTTCGAGAGCGACCTCGTCCGGTCCTACATCCGGCTCGGCCGGGACCAGCTGGCGTTGCTGGCCCGTCGAGCGCTGTTCGGGGTAGCCGACTCGAACTTCAATCGTCGGGAGATGCTCGCCGCGGGGTTTCGCCGAGTCGAGGTGCTGCCGGTCAGGGTGGACTTCAGCGACTTCATACCGGTCGACCGTGTTCACGGACGGGCATCCAACGACTGGCTCTACGTCGGCAGACTCGTCGGCAACAAGTGCCAGCACGACCTGGTGACCGCTTTTTCGCTCTACAGCAAGACGTTCGACCATCAGGCGCGCTTGATACTCATCGGCGATACCTCCGACAACGACTACATCTCCTTGGTGCGAAAGGAGGCTGATCGGTTCGGGGTCGCCGACAGGATCGTGCTATTGGGGAAGGTTTCCGATGCCCAACTCCTGTCGGCGTTCGCCGGGGCCGGCATCTTCGTCTCGGTGAGCGAGCACGAGGGATTCGGTGTCCCGATTCTCGAGGCGATGGCAGCCGGAGTTCCGGTGGTGGCCTTCGGGGCGGCGGCGATACCAGAGACGCTGGGCGGTGCGGGCGTGCTGCTGCGTACGAAGGACCCTGCGGTGGTGGCGGCAACCGTCCAGGCGGTGATGTCGGACCCGGACCTGCGGCGACGCATTGTCGAGCGCCAATTCGTGCGCATCGAGCAGGTGGGCGCCTTCGACACGCGACGACTGCTGCAGCGGGTCATCGATCGGGCATCCGGGGTTCGGCCACCCCTCGAGATCCAGGTCCAGGGCCCTTTCGAGACCAGTTACAGCCTGGCCGTGATGAACCGCCAGTTGGCCCTGGGGCTCGACCGCTCACCGGATCAGGCGGTGTCGATCTACGCGACCGAGGGGCCCGGCGACTACCAGCCGGCTCCGGAGGACCTGGCCCGGTACCCGGAGGCTGCCGCGCTGTTCGACAGGGCGAAGGACGTGCCCTTCCCGGACGTGGTCATCCGGCAGATGTACCCGCCGAGAGTGATCGACACCCCCGGTGGCATCACCTGTGAGTACTTCGGTTGGGAGGAGAGCCGCATTCCCGAGTCGATGGTTGAGGACTTCAACCGCTACCTCGACGGCGTCGGTGTGATGTCGGCCTTCGTCCGGGACGTCCTCCGCGACTCGGGGGTGAACATTCCGATACGTGTCGTCGGCAACGGAGTGGAGACCCCGGATCCCACGGCGACCATCGACGCTCCGGAGCTCGGGGATCTGCGACGGTTCACGTTCCTGAACATCGGCTCCGCCTTCCCGCGCAAAGGTGTCGACGCCCTCCTGGAGGCATTCTTCGATGCATTCGACGGACGAAGTGACGTCACGCTGGTGCTCAAGACGTTCCCCAATCCGCACAACAACGTGGGCGAGATCCTCGACCGTCTTCGCTCCACCCACGCCAGCCCACCGGACGTGCGGTGGATCGATCGGGACCTCAGCGATCGCGAGATCCAGGCCCTCCACGGCCTTGCCGACTGTTACGTCCACCCGGCACGGGGAGAGGGCTTCGGTCTGCCCGTGGCCGAAGCGATGGCAGCCGGGGTGCCGGTGATCAGTGTGGCCCATTCGGGCCTGGCCGATTTCGTCTCCGACGAGACGGCCATCACGATTCCGTTCACCCTCGAGCCCGCCCAGACCCATTTCGACATCCCCGACTCCGTGTGGGCAGAGCCCGACCGGGACCGGCTGACCGTCGAGATGCAGCGCCTGGCGGCCGATCCCGAGGAACCGGCCGTGCGCCAACGCGTGGCCCGGGCCAGGGAGCTGATCGCCACCGAGTTCTCGTGGGACGCCGCCGTCAAGCGGTGGGAGCAGTTCATCGCCGACCTCGAGGACACCACCGGAACGCTGCCGGTCGCCATGGTGACCACGTGGAACTCGCGCTGCGGCATTGCCGAGAACACCCGCTACATCGTGGGGCACTCACGAGAGTCGATCGAGTTCGAGATCTACGCCGACGTGGGGGTCGAACTGATCGACCCGTTGGTCGAACCAGGCGTCGTGCGTACGTGGAGGAACCGTTGGGAACCGGACCTCTCCGAGCTCGAGGACGCACTCCGGCTCTCCGATGCCGAGGTGCTCCACGTGCAGTTCAACTTCGGGTTCTTCGAGTTCCATCGGATGGCCGAAGTGATCGAGCGCCAGCTCGAGGAACGGGGCGTGGTGGTCACCCTCCATCGCACGCTCGACTACGACGATCGGGGCGAGCTCCTGAGCCTCCGTCAGATCGGGTCCACCCTGGAGAAGGTCGACCGGCTGATCGTGCATCAGGAGTCCGACGCCCGTTACCTCGCCGACATGGGCCTGGTCGACAACGTCACGATTGTGCCCCTCGGGGCCGCGCCCCCCCCTGTGGTGTCGCCGTCCGACGTGCGAGAAGCACTGAAACTGGGGTCCCGGCCGATCGTGGGCACGTTCGGGTTTCTGCTTCCCCACAAGGGGACACTCGAGCTTCTCGAGGCTGTCGACGCCTTGCGCGAGGAGTTCCCCGACATCCTCCTCCTCGCCCTGTGCGCCAGATACCCGAACATCGAATCCAAGGAGTACGAGGAACAGCTTCGAGCACAGATCGACGCGCGGGGCATGAAGGACAACGTTGTCCTCCTCACGGAGTATCTTCCGGACGATACTGCCCGAGTGCTGCTTCGCAGTGCTGATGTGATCGTTCTGCCTTACCGGGACACGGGCGAGTCGTCGAGTGCGACGTTGCGCTTCGTACTTCCCCTCGGACGTGCCGTCGTGGTGACGGACGAGCCCATCTTCGCAGACTCCCGTGACGCCGTCCTCGTAGTCGATCCAGAGGACCCCCTGGGGATCGAGAGTGCGGTGCGCCGTGTACTGATGGACACCGAACTCCAGCGTCGTCTGGCCGCCCTGGCGGCCAGACGCGCGCACGGTGTCAGATGGGACCGAGTGGTGGCCGAGCACCGGGAGATCTACACGGCTGCAAGGCGTTCTGGTCGGGCAAGGCGCATTCGACAATGGTCCTCCGCCACGCTGACCTGAATCGCGCTCCTAGCGACCCGCCGAACATGGAGCTGCGTGGCTGGCCCAGCTTTCGTAGCGTGGAACTACATCAGGGAAGTGCCCCCGGCATCTTTGCCTCGTACGGTGTCAGCGCCTTGTTGGGGATCACCGCACGAACGATCCCTGTGTCGACCACCCGATAGCCGACACCGAGCTGATGAAGCGTCGCGGTGAACTCGGCCTCGGTCACGGTGTCCGGTCCTACGATGAGTTGTGGAGCCGCGAACTGAGTGCCGTCAACGGTTGCCTCGTGTGGGGGCACAAACAGCCATGCCGGACGACTGCTGTGCGCCACTGCCTCGTTGATGGCGGGTGAGCGGTCATTCTCGTATCCCGCAGTGGTGATCTTGAGCCGGCCCAGGCTCAAGAAGTCCAGTTTGTACGCCACGAAGTAGTTGGCGTACCCCGTCGTGATCCCGGCGCCCTCCAGCTTCGATATCGCAGCAAGGGTGGGGGCATCGGGATTGCCCCATCCCGCTGTGAAAGTCCCTGACTCAGCGTTGATGAGCTGCTGCAGGCCGACCACTGCGAGGATCACTGACAGGGCGACCACGCTCGCCATGACCATCGCCGCCGCCGCCCGAGGATCACCTACACTCTTGACTGCCTCGCATGATCCAATGGCGAGGACGAGGGCGAGCAGAGGCACGAGGTAGCCCGCATATCGCCCGTCCTGCCACGCCCAGGAGGCGGGCGATATGGCGTAGAGAATCGGAAAGGCCATGAGCCCCAGCGCGAACGCCAGCGCCCGGCCACCCCGGACCAGACACAGCAAGAGTGCCACCACGAGGGCCGCCATGACGACCACCAGCGCGAGCGTGTGAACAGCACCCAGCACCCAAGTACCGCTGTCTGCTCTCCGCAACCCGACTTCCATCGGGAAGACGTAGTGGAAGAACACTCCGAGGCGCCCACCGAACGTGGAGCGGGAAGACATCTTCCCACTATGGAGCGATGCGAATCCAGAGCCGACGTTGGCCCAGATCCACGGCATTGTTCCCACCAGCGCCGCCCCCCATGGCGACCAGACCGCCTGACCACCACGTGCGCCATCCCGGGGACCGGACCACAGCCGCACCGAGCAGGAGGACTGTGGGTATCGCGTAGTAAACGATCTCGGGGGAGGACCACCACCCGACCCCGGCAAGCAGTCCGAGGGCAGCGAAACGGGCGAGACCACGCTGACCGTCCAATAATTGAAGTGCGACGAGGATCAGGCCGAGTCCGCAAACGAGTGTCACCCCCCGGAACCCGAATACCCGCACTGAGTCTCGGATCGCAACTGCCGGGGCGGTCCAGACCAACGCTCCAGCGAGAAGCGCAACCTTCGGGGACACCAGTCGCAGGGCGATCCGCCAGGTAAGGATTGCAGCTGCAGCGGTAAGCGCGCCCACCACGAGCTCGGCCACCACGCCCGTCTGGCCGAAGACGAGGAATGCGAGGGCGATCAGGTAAGGCTCGGCAGTTCCGCCATAAGCCTGGCCGCCGTAGAACGCCGTGAAGTGCCCATGGAGCGCGTTCTGGGCAATCAGACCCACGTTGGCCAGGTCCGAGTTGGTCGGGGTATGGAAAATGAACCAGAGCCGTGAGAAGAGACCGACCGATCCAGCGCCGATGGCGACGACGGCAACCGTGATGTTGACCGAGGGAGGGACCCGGTTCTGGGAGTGTGCGTGTCCAACGGCCCGGGTGGGTGCGAGCACGGAAGTTGACATTCGGATCAGGCTACTTGGGCGCGGACAATGGCTACGAGGATCGGAAGCCCGATTCCCAACATCAACATGGCTGATCAGACCTTCATGGCCGGGCACACGCCACAACGGCCCCGACGCCGGTCTGCCCTCCCGCCGGCTTCGTCCACCGGGTCGTGCGTGACGTACCATGAACCGGTGGCGGTTCGTGACTGCACTCGTGATGGATCGGTACTGCCGGGGTGTCGCGCCCGCCCGGTCCGGTCCGAGGCCGGATCGTGAGCGCCAGCCTCCGCTCGCCGGCCGTGCGGTCGCTCGAGCTGCCCGGGTGGCGGATCCGGCTCACCACCCTGGTCGAGGGGGATTACGAGGCCTGGTTGGCGGTCCGGACCCGATGCCGCTCCTGGCTCATTCCGTGGGAACCCCGGTCCAAGGGTGCACCCCCTGCGCCGGAGGACGTGGCCAGCTTCATCGCCAGATGCGGGATGCGCGAGCGGGAGCGCCAACTCGGGAGCGGGTTCGGCTTCGGGATCTTCGTCGAAGGTCGCTTCGCCGGTGAGATCACCCTCTCGTCCATCCAGCGCGGGCCCTTCCAGAACGGCTCCGTCGGGTACTGGATCGACGAGGAGCTGGCCGGCTCGGGACTGATACCCGAGGCGGTGGTCGTCGTCCTGCAGTTCGCCTTCGAGACCCTCCGGCTCCACCGGATCGAGGTGGCGATCATCCCCCGCAACATTGCCAGCCGGCGGGTGGTGGAGAAGCTGGGCCTGCGCACCGAGGGGGTGGCGCTCGGATTCCTCGAGATCAACGGCGAGTGGGAGGATCACGTCCGCTACGCCATTACCGCCGAGGAGTGGGCGGTTCGTGGCCCCGAGCTCCGCACCGTCTGGCTCAAGAGGAACTGACGGCCGTTCCGGTGGCGACCGGAGAAGTGCGTCGGCGATCGGGGGTCCGGGGTCGAGGGTACCCCCGGTCCGGCTCAGTTCAGCCGTCGATTCCCCGGACCACGGCAGGGGAGTGGCGGAAGAACTGCTCGACCTCCTGCTCGTAGCGGTACTCGGGGGCGCCCGAGCCCGACCCGGTCGCCCGGCGCAGGTTGTTGGCCCGGGCGAAGCTCTCCACGGCCCCGGCGCTGGTGTAGCGGTACTCGAATCCGGTCGACGCGAAGCGGGAGGTGTCCAGGCCCCGCCCGAACCGGACGAAGCTCTCCATCTCCGGCGGGAACTGGATCACCCCCGCCCGGCGGAGCGGTGCCGCGAAGGCCTGGGGCCGGAACGGCGACAGCGGCAGGAGGTGTGCCCCCCCGATGGAGGCCACCTCGCTCCACGGCAGTTTGCCCGCTCCGGCCACGTTGTACACGCCCGGGAGCTGCTTCCCCGTGGCGAACTCGAGGGCGCGCACGACATCGTCCTCCTCGATGAACTGGACGAGCGGGTCGAATCCGACAATGGCCGGAAGCACCCTGCGACGGAGGTCGTAGCTGATCGGGGTGATGATGTCGGTCCCCAGCACGTGGGCGAACCGCAGCACGGTGACCACCAGATGGGGATTGTCGACGGTGAAGTCCCGCACCAACGACTCCACTTCGATCAGGGACCGCTCCAGCCGGTTGCGGACCGGGCTCGTGCGCCTGGAGTCCTCGCGGAACCAGGTCGGGTCGGACTCGGACGCGCCGTAGATGTGTGCCGAGGACTTGATCACGACCTGGCGGACGGACGAGCCCGCCGAACCGGCGGCCGCCAGCAGGTTGAGGGTGCCGATCACGTTGATCTCGTGGAGGACCCGGCTGGACACGCCGATCGAGTTGGTCTCGAGGAAGGTGTGCACGATGGTGTCGACCTGGGTCGCCCGCACGATCCGGCTGAGGATCGAGTACTTCTGGTCGGAGCGGACGAACTCGGTGCGTTCCAGCGGGACCTTGGGGTCGTTGGTCCCCAGGCCGAGGATCATCTCCACATCGGGCTCCAACTCCAGGGCCTGGGCCATGCGGCCGCCCCAGAAGGTGTCGAGCCCGGTGATGAGGACGCGCCTGCCCATCGGCTCAGCCGAACCAGACGCTGCGTCGTTCGCGCAGCATGTCGTGCAGCGCATCCTGCAGCTTGGCCCGGACGGCCTCCGCTTCGTCCATCACCCGGCTCCTCGAGTACCGCTCCAGCCCCGGCTCCACATCGAAGGTGATGGGATCGAGGACGCGCAGCTTGATCTTGGCCGGCAGGTAGGTGACGTAGCCGAGGGGCCCCAGGACGAGGGAGTTGGCGGTCACCGGGAAGTACGGCAGATTGAGGGCCTTGGCCACGCCACCCATACGGAAGAGGATGGGCATCGACTCCTCGGCACCGACCACGGCGATCGGGATGACGGGTACGCCGGCCTTCATTGCGATCTCCACGAAGCCGCCCCGACCGAAGCGGCGGAGCCGGTAGCGGTCCGAGTAGGTCTTGGATGTGGCCTTGGTCCCCTCGGGGAACACCAGCGCCAACTGGTGCTGGTCGTGCAGGAGGCGGTAGGCGTTGTCGGGATGTGCCGGCACGCCGCCGGTCCGGGACCACAGGGTACCGACCACCGGGACGGTGCGGAAGAAGTAGTCGGCCAGTCCGTAGACCGGGCGCCCGAGCTCTTCTTCGATGCCGTGCATGATGGCGGGGGCATCCGGCGGGATGGCGCCGGCATGGTTGGCGATCAACAGGGCCCCGCCGTCGGTCGGGATCTTCTCGAGTCCTTCCCACTCCACCCGGAACCAGTAGCGGTACATCGGGTTGTACAGGCGCCGCACGATCGACCGCATGTGCTCGGAGCGACCCCATTCGTCGACGTCGGACCGCCGCGGGTCGTCGGGCGGTCGGCGCCGGCGGCGATTGGCGGCCACCGGCAGTATGGACACCGAGGCACCGCCTGCGGGACGGGCCTGGTCGTCCCCGTGGGTGGCGTCACGGACCGCGTCACGGGCGTGCTCGCGGCCGGACTCACCGTCGGTGACGCCGTCGGCCGTGGCGGTGGGCGCACCGTGCTGCCCGGACTCGACGATGGCCTCGATGATGTCGTTGTCGGTCGGGCGGCTCGCCCGACGCACCGTCTGGTCGATGTCCGTGGGGTCGGGGCTCACACCGTGCATGGTACCGCCGACCGGGGGCGCCTCCGTCTGGTGGCTTCCCCGACTCGCCGAGCCGGTCGGGCTCAGGCTGATCCCCCCGGGACCGGAGGAGCCTGGAGCCGGTCGGCCAGGGGCCCCAGCAGCCGCAGGGCCTCGATGCCCAGGGCCCGCCGGGAGACCTGCAACGGCTCGAGCTCGGCCCGCAGCGCCGAGTACACCTGGGCCACCTCCTCGGGATCGACCAGGGGCAGGAGCGCGATCACCGACGGGCCCTGGGCCACGACGGGGACGGGCACGCCGACCAGGGTCCCCGCTACGACGTCCCGGACCCGTGCGTCCAGCTCGGGGGAGGGCGTCCCGGCAGAGGGATCGCGGACCTCGACGGCCGGGACCGGTGGGGTGGGAAGGAGCCCGAGCCGCGAGCGGTAGACATCGATGAGCATGGTGATCGAATCGTGCAGCGGGTGGATGGTGCTGCCGGGCACGTGTCTCCACTGGACCGGCACCTCGGTGATCCCGAGGCCGAGGCGTCGCGCCAGGGCCAGGATCTCGACGTCGAACGCGAAACGGTCGATGCGGACCAGATGGAAGAGCAGTCGGGCGGCCGGGGTGCGGAAAGCCTTGAAGCCGCACTGGGTGTCGTGGAGGCCGATCCCGGTGCCGGTGGTCACCAGCTGGTTGAAGAGCCTGCCCAACACCGTGCGCACGGCGTAGGTGCTCTCGACCATCGAATCGGGCAGCGCCCGGGATCCGACGGCCAGGTCGTGGGTGGCCAGCCCGTCCAACAGCAGGGGAATGGCCCGGGGGTCGATGGCCATGTCGGCGTCCATGTAGGCCGTGTAGTCGCCCCGGGCCAGCGACACGCCGGTGCGCACGGCGGCACCCTTCCCGAGGTTCACGGGATGGCGGACCACCCGGTGATGGGGGAGCCGGACCAGGAGCTCCTCGGCCGCCGCCGCCGTCCCATCGGTGCTGCCGTCGTCGACGACCAGGACCTCCGTGCGCCCCAGGTCCACCGCGCCCTCCGCCACCGCGTCCCCGAACCGCCGCATCCCGTCGGCCAGCCGGGGTGCCTCGTTGAATGCAGGCACGATGATGGAGAGGTTGAGTGTCATGAGTCTCTCGGCGTGAACCTAGTGGGGCCCTGCCAACCTGCTGTCCGGTGGGCCTGCTGTCCGGTGCGCCTGGCTTGGACCGGCGGACCGGGGGCTAGGGCCGGCCGGCGCCGACCAGCCCGAAGGACCAGAAGGGGTCGAAGGTCACCACGGTGCCGGTTTGGGCGGCCTGGATGATGGTGTCGGACCCGTAGGCCGTCGACTGCCCGTCGAGAATGGGCCCGACGTACATCACCACGTGATCGATGCCGGTCCCGTCAAGGTCGTAGAAGAGCAGGTCACCGGGCTCGAGGCTGGTAAGGCTCACGTGCTGGGACACGTTGTACTGGTCGGCAGCCGAGTGGGGCAGGGACACCCCCGCCTGGGCCCACGCCAGCATGACCAGGCCCGAGCAGTCGACACCGGCGGAGCTGGCGCCGCCCCAGAGATAGGGCACGCCGAGGTAGTGCATGGCGCCGTGGACGGCGGCGAGGCCTGCTGCCTGAGGGCTGTTGCCACTGGACACGGTGGCGACGCCGGCCGGGGCCCCACCGCCCGAGGACCCGGCGGTCGAGCCGGCGGTCGAGCCGGCGGTCGAGCCGGCCGCCGCGGCGGCACCGGCGGCCCGGTTGGCTGCAGTGGTGGCACTTGCTGCCGCGGCACTGCCGCCGCTGAGGGTGGTCGCCACCTGGGCCGCCTGTGACGCCTGTGACGCTGCGGCCTGCTTGGCTGCCGGGTCGGTGGCTACTGTCGCGGCCTGGGCTGCGGTTGCTGCTTGTGCTGCCGCTTGTTGGGCGATCTGCTGGGCCAGGGATCCCTTGACCTGGGCCAGGGTCGCCTCGGCGAGGGAGTTGGCTGCGGCGGCGCTCTGGCGGGCCTGGTTCTCCTGGGCGAGCTGGGTGGTCTGGGCCTGTTGCTCGGCCAGCAGCTTGGACCGGGTGGCCGACAGCTGGTGCTGTCCGATCTTCACCCTGGCCACGTCGGCGGTGACGTTGCCGATGCCCAGTCCTTCATAGAGGGCGCGGATCTGTGAGGCGCCGGTGGGCGCGGCGAAGATCTCCGACACCGACTCCGCCGATGAGTTGCTCACATAGTCCTCGATGGCGTCCTGGCGGAGTTGGGACCGCTCGGCGGCCAGCTTGGACGTGGCGACCTGAATGGAGGAAGAAGTGGACTGGAGGGCGCTCCTGGTGGCCCCGAGGTTGACGGTCGCCTGGTCGTACTGCTCGTCGGCCTGGTCGAGCACCGTCTGCTGCTGGGAGATCTGGGTCTCGATGGTGGCAACCTGGGTCTCGGTCGCGTTGATCTGGTCCTGGGAGGGGGTGGAGCCGACTGCCGTGGTCGACGTGCCGGTGGCGGCCGTCGTTGGGGTGGTGGCGGCCGTCGTTGGGGTGGTGGCGCCCGCTCCTGCCGTGGCTGCGTTTCCGGCGACCGTTGCCGCGCCCGCTCCGACGCAGAGGAAGAGACCCGCCGTGCACGCCAGCGCCAGGCGGAGCCCGGCGCGCCGCGCCCTGCTGGCCCCGCTGCAGGGTCGCTGGCGCGCCTGGCTCCCCATGGCTGGATGCCCTGTCCTCACACCAGCCACCATGCCACGGTACTTGCGCCATTCCCGGTCGGACAAGGGGGTATGAGTCGGAATCGGCGGGTGACGTCGGGCATCGACGGCCGTGAAGCGGAGCTGCTGGTGCTGGTTCGGGTTCGGGTCAATTCCATGGTCACGTTGGGGCCGGTCTCGTTCGGTCCGCCGGAAGGGCGGTCGGTCGAGTGGCTAAGTTGCCTGAAGTATCGGCAGGTTCCCGGTCCGACTGGAGGTCCTCGTTGTGGATGGTGTGGTCGAGGTGCACGGGGGGCGTGTCCGCGGGGTCGAGCGGAACGGGACGTGGTCGTTCTCCGGCATTCCCTACGCGGCGACGCCCGCAGGCCGGCGGCGCTGGCGCCCGCCCGCCCCGGTGGCCCCGTGGTCCGGCATCCGGGAGTGCGATCGGTTCGGTCCGGTCGCCCACCAGGCCCCGATGGAGATCGAGGCGTTCATGGGCGGTGAACCGGAGGCCGCCTCGGAGGACAGCCTGAGCCTCAACATCTGGACCCCGGGAGCGGATGGCGGTCGTCGACCGGTCATGGTGTGGGTCCACGGCGGGTCGTTCGTGTCGGGGTCGGGCTCGGGAGGCATGTACCGAGGGGGGAGGCTGGCGCGCGAGGGCGACGTGGTGGTGGTCACCATCAACTACCGGCTGGGTCTGTTCGGCTTCCTCGCCCATCCGGTGCTCGCGGAGCCCGATCAGACCTGGTTGGACGGCGAGCCTTGGTCGGGCTTCGGCAACTGGGGACTCGCGGACCAGATCGCTGCGCTGCGTTGGGTGCGGGACCACATCGCGTCGTTCGGTGGCGATCCGGGCAAGGTGACCCTCTTCGGCGAATCGGCCGGGGGGATGAGCGTGTCCGCCCTCCTCGGCGTGTCCGCCGCCAAGGGTCTGTTCCACCGGGCCATCGTCCAGAGCGGGCCGCCCTATACCCACTCGGTCGAGGCGGCCTCGTCACAGGCCGAGAAGGTGGCGGCCCACCTCGGCGTCGCACTCACCCGCGCCGCACTGGAGGAGGTCCCGGCCGAGGAACTGGTGCGGGCCCTGGACGAGCTCGGCAGGCAGGGGGAAACCGACGACTCGGGCCTGCCGGTGATGCCGGTGGTCGACGGGGGCCTGCTGGATCGACCGCCCGAGGAGGCGGTGGCCTCCGGCTCGGCATCGCATGTGCCGCTGCTCATCGGCACCACCCGTGACGAGTTCTCGCTGTGGACCGTGGGGAGCCCCAAACTGAGCTCCCTGGACGAGGACGGCCTGCGGCGGAGGATGAGACGGGTGACCCCCGATGCGGCAGCCGCCGACGCGGTGATTGCCGCCGTGAGCGAGGCGCGGGCCGGTCGTGGCGAGCCGGTGGCACCTCGTGACCTGTGGACGGCCATCGCCACCGAGTACGTCTTCAGGGTGCCGACCATCCGCTTCGCCGACGCCCATGCCCGGGCTGCCGATCCCGGCGTCGGCACCTACTGCTACCTGTTCACCTGGGAGTCACCCGCCTTGGAAGGGCGGTTGGGCTCGTGCCATGCGCTGGAGATCCCGTTCGTCTTCGGCAGCGTCCTCAATCCGATGGTGCAGGCGTTCTCCGGCGGCGGGGCCGAGGCCTTCGCGTTGTCGGCCGCAATGCGTGCGGCGTGGGCCGACTTCGCCCGGTCGGGGACGCCGGAAGGGAGTGGGGTAGGAGCCGAGGCGCCCGGCGGCACCTGGTCGAACTGGGACCCGGCCCGACGGCCGACCACGGTGCTGGGGCCGTGCCCGGGGCACGACGGGCTGTGGAACCAGGTCGAGCGACCGAGGAACGAAGAGCTGGATGCGGTGGCCGCGGCCGCCTCGGCCACAGCGGCGTGGCCCAACCGCTAGGGCCGGGTGGCCGGGCCAGCCGGTTCGAGGCCGGGCCAGCCGGTTCGAGGCCGGGGTGCGGTAGGCCGGAGCTCGTCGGTAGCTACGCGCTCCACCCGCCGCTGTAGCTGAAGAACTGCCCGGTCTGGAAGCGTGTCCTCCCCTCGAGGAGCACCCTGGTGAACTCGGAAAGCTCCTCCATGCCGGCCAGGCGCCGGACCGGTACCTGTGCCTCGATCCTGGCGCGACGCTCGGGGTCCTTGTCGGCCCCGCTGGCTCGCAGAAATCCCGGGAAGTCCATGAAGTTGGTGCCGATGGCGTTGATGCACAGCCCGTCGCCGGCGTGCTCGAGGCCGACGGCCCGGACCAGAGCGTTGGCCCCGGCCCGTGTCGCCGAGTAGGTGGAGACCCGGGGCTCGGGCCGTGCCCCGGTGGCGCTGGTGAACACGACGATGTCACCCGAGCCCTGCGAGACCATCGGTGGGACGAACGCCTCCAGCCCGTGGAAGACCATGTCGAGGTTCTCGGCTTTCGTCCGCTCCCACTGCTCGACGGTGATCTCCAGGAAGCGACCGGTGATGATGCCGATGCCGGTGACCAGTGCCGCTGCGTCGATGCGTCCGAACCGGTCGAGCGCCCGCTCCACCAGCAGGGCGTTCCCCTCGGCGGTGCGGAGGTCGACGTCGGTGGCCTCGACCACCTCGACCTCACCTCCCCCGGAGCGCAATTCTTCCACCAGCGATGCCGTCGGTGCGTGCAGCACAAGTCGGTGAGCACCTACGAGACGTCGGGCCAATTCCGGGCCGACGTAGTCCCCGGTCTGCGTGAGCACGGCGACGCGCTTGTCCACGCACCCAACGGTACGCCATCACCGGTGCTACGGCTGGTGGCCGGCGGGTTCTGTTGCGTGCCTGAAGCCAAGGCGTGCCGGCGCGGCCGCTGCAGCGGCGGACATCGGGGCTGGCGCCTAAGGTCTGGATCCTCACCGCGCACAGGTGCCCGTCGACCACGCCGGCCTCTTCGGCAAGGTGGCCTCGGGGACGTAGCCCAACCGGCAGAGGCAGGGCGCTTAAACCGCCTCCAGTGAGGGTTCGAATCCCTCCGTCCCCACCACTGTGATGTCGCGGGACATCGTGGACACACGAATCTGCGGCATCGTGGCTCTCAGGCCTGCCAACGGGCAAGGGCCTCGAAGCCGGCGATTTCGCCAGATGGAATGCAAGCGATGGGTTGGAAGAAGGCGCGTACGGATCCACTGGCCACATCGTCCCGGAGCTGACCGACGAGTTTGAGCCGGCGGAGTGCAGCGGAGTGCTCCTGACCTGAGGCGACCTCCCAGTAGCCGGGTCCCTTGGTCTTGGCCACGGTCACGGCCGCCAGCGCCGAGGGATGCCGAGCCTGCGGCATGCCCTCCCGAGTGATGCCCTCCAGAGAGATGCCGAGCCCGTGGGCCAAGATGGTCCGGCGCACGGTAGTGGACGAGCCGGAAGGGACAGGCGGTGGGACGGTTGCCTCGGAGCGAGGGCGGTCGATGAGCGAGGGGGCGATCATCGCCCTGGCCGCACTGGTGTTCGGATGGGCGGTACTCGCCCGTCCGCTCGAGCGGCTGGGGGTCAGCGCCCCGATGCTGTTCGTTGCCGCCGGTCTCCTGCTGGGGAACGGGCACATCCACGACGTCACCGTCAACATCGACGCCACCACGATCCGCGTTCTGGCGGAGATCACCCTGGCCCTGGTGCTCTTCTCCGACGCCTCCAGCGTCGATCCGGAACAGCTCCGTCACGACGCGGCGTGGCCCATCCGGCTGCTGGCCATCGGCCTGCCGGTGTCGATGGTCCTCGGAACGGTGGTGGGCTTCGTGGTGCTGCCCCACATGACGTGGATCCTGGCGATCCTGGTGGCTGCCGTGCTGGCGGCCACCGACGCGTCGCTCAGTGCCACCGTCATCACCGACACCCGGATCGCCGAGCGCGTGCGCCGGGCGCTCAACGTGGAGAGCGGCCTCAACGACGGGTTGGCCACTCCGGTGGTGGTCATCGCGCTGGCCGCTGCGGCCACTGCGCTGCACGTTCCGGGGGCGGGCACCGGGTCCGGCCACGTGGTGTCGGTCGTGGTGGGCGTGCTCGGCGGCGTGCTGGCGGGCGTGGCGTTCGGCATCCTCGGGGCGCTGATCCTGGCCACGGCCGAGCGGCGGAGTTGGACCGAGTACGGCGGCACCCGTCTCGCCGTGTTCGGGCTGGTCGTCCTGACCTACACCGCAACGGTGGCGCTGGGCGGCAACGGGTTCGTGGCGGCGTTCGTTGGCGGACTCGCCCTCCGGTTCCGGCTCCCCGAAGAGTCGAACGAGCTGGTCGAGCTGCCGGAGTTCGTCGGGTCGGCGCTTGCCTGGGTCATCTGGTTCGTGTTCGGGGCGGCCCTGGTGGTCCCCGCTCTGAGGGCGGCGGACTGGCGGGTGCCCATCTACGCCGTGGCCAGCCTCGTGGTGGTCCGGATGGTGGCGGTGGGCCTGGCCATGGTGCGCAGCGACGCCGACCGGAGGACCCGCCTCCTCCTCGGCTGGTTCGGGCCACGAGGGCTCGCCTCGGTGGTGTTCGCGCTCCTTATCGAGGAGACGCTGCCGTCCGGTGACCCCGGCGTGCGGATCACCGAGGCCGCCATCGCCGCCACGGTCCTGCTCAGCGTGGTGGCCCACGCCGCCAGCGTCAACCCGGTCATTGATCGACTTACCCGGGAGTGATCCCGCCGGCCCCCGAGGACGGGGCCTCCACCAGTGGAAGGGGGGACCGGTCGCGGCGTGCGCGGCCGGAGAGGGAGCGTCGGGTGGGACCCGGTTCACGGCAGGCCGCACCTGGCCTACGGTTCCAGTGGCACGGCTGTGCAGGGGCCAGTTCGAGAGCGATATCCACCAGGAGGTTCCCAGATGGTCGATGATCTCGAAGATCCCCGCCGGCACGAGCCACCCTTCGTCCTACCGGAGCGCGAGATGCTCGAGCAGTGGCTCGAATTCCACCGGATCACACTGGTACTCAAGTGCGAAGGTCTGGACGATACCGCCCGCAAGCACCGGCCCGTGGCGACCTCCAATCTGTCGCTCCACGGCCTGGTTCGCCACATGGCCGAGGTGGAGCGGAACTGGTTCCGCCGGACCCTCCGCGACGATCCGGAGGCCCCGTATCTGTGGTTCGACCCCGCGGTGGACGACAGCGAGCTGGTCCCGCTCGACGACGCCGACTGGGCGTCGGACCTGTCGACGTGGGAGGCCGAGTGCGAAGCCAGCCGCGCCGCGGCGGGCGCCCACCGGCTCGACGACACGGGCACGCGGCGAGGTGAGCCGTGCTCGTTGCGGTGGATCTACGTGCACATGATCGAGGAGTACGCCCGGCACAACGGCCACGCCGATCTCCTCCGCGAGATGATCGACGGAAGCGTTGGTTGGTGACGACCGGCCGGACCGCTCTTTGCGCGCCGCGGCCACGAGGCACCACCGTCGGCCGGGTCTGCGGTCCGGCCATCATCGGGATTGACAGGTCGGCCCGCCTGCCACGATCCTGTCGAATGAGCGACCGAGGGAGCGATACGGATGGCACATGACCCGATTGTGGCCGAGCGGACCCAGGTCCGCGACAGCCTCGAGCCCCGGTTCTTCCTCGAGGGCCAGGAGCAGCGCGCCGCCGCCGCCCTCGGCGCCTATGGGGCGTCCGGCAAGCGGCCCAACATCCTGGTCATTCTCTTCGACGACGTCGGGTGGGGCGATTTCGGCTGCTACGGCGGGGGAGTGGCCATGGGCGCGCCGACGCCCAACATCGACAAGCTGGCCCGGCGGGGCACGCTGCTCACCTCGTGCTACTCCGAGCCGTCCTGCACCCCGTCGAGGGCCTCACTGATGACCGGCCGCCTGCCGATGCGGCACGGCCTCCTCCGGCCTCCGATGTACGGGCAGCCGGGCGGGCTCGACGGCGAGATCACCCTGGCCCAGCTGCTCTCCGACGCCGGCTATGTCACCCAGGCCGTCGGGAAGTGGCACATCGGCGAGAACGTCGAGTCGCAGCCGCAGAACGTCGGATTCGACGACTTCTACGGCTTCCTGTCCGTCTCGGACATGTACACCGAGTGGCGAGATCCGTACTTCTTCCCCGAGATCGTCTACAGCGAGGAGCGCACCAAGTGGGTGGAGAACCTGCCCTTCAACAAGTGTTTCGTCCACGCCACCCGGGGCGGTGAGACCGAGAACGTCGAGGAGGTCACCCTCCCCGTCCTCTCGTTGCTCGACGAGAAGTGGGCCACGTACTCCCAGGAGTTCATCCGCCGGATGTCCGAGCCGGAGGCCGGGCAGCGCCCGCCGTGGTTCCTCTATCACTGCACCCGGGGCGCCCACTTCGACAACTATCCGCACGAGCGGTTCCTCGGTTCCTCTCCGGCCAAGCACCCCTACAAGGACACGATCATCGAGCTCGACGACATCGTGGGCCGGCTGGTGGCCGAGCTCGAGGCCACCGGCCAGATGGACGACACACTGATCTTCCTCTCGTCGGACAACGGGCCGGAGATGGAGACCTGGCCCGACGCCGCCTACTCGCCGTTCCGGAGCGCCAAGGGATCCACCTGGGAGGGGGGGCAGCGGGTCCCCGGCATCTTCGCCTGGCCCGGGATGATCGCCGCCGACCGGGCCACGGACGGGATCTTCTCCCTCATGGACCTGTTCAACACCTTCCTCACCGTCGCCGGGGCGGGCGACTCGGTGCCCGAGGACCGCTTCATCGACGGCGTGGACCAGACGTCGTTCCTCCTCGACCCCGAGGGGGTATCCAACCGGAAGTACCTGTACTACTGGTTGACCAACGTGTTCTCGGCCCTCCGGGTGGGCGAGTGGAAGTTCATGGTGGCCTCGTCCTCCGACGACGACCGCGACTGCTTCAACCTGGGTGGCTTCACCGGGGTCACCCAGAAGTACTCTCACGGCCGGCTCTACAACCTGTACCTCGACCCCAAGGAACAACACAGCTACATGATCCGCAAGCTGGCCTACATCGACAGCTTCACGGACGGGATCGCCAAGCACTTCCTGACGTTCGGCAAATTCCCCCCGAAGCACCCGATTGCGGCCATGAGCTGATCGGGGCCCCCGGCGGCACGCCGTTCAGCGCGCCGGTGCCACCGTGGACAGCTCGGGGATCCACCGCTTCATGAAGGCGTCGAACATGGGCACGGTGAAGTCGATCTCCCCCCAGCGCGGTGAGAAGCAGAGCGCCTTCTTCAGGAGGCCGTCGCGGGTGGGCCCGAGGGCGGTGGCCTTCCTGCCCAGCAGCTCGGCCACCTCGACCGACCGCACCGGTCCGGGACCGAGCTCGGCCATGGCCCGCAGGTAGGCCCGCTCGGGGTCACTGGTCCGACCGGTCCGCACCCGGAAGAACCCGTCGTCGAGCTCGGCGGTGGCCACCGGGATGCTTCGCTCGACGTCGTCGAGGGTGATCAGGTGCGGGCCCTCGGCCACGTCCCAGGCCTGCTTGCCGAACTCCTGCAGGAAGTAGGGGTAGCCGCCGGTGACCTCGACCACGCGGGCGAGGGCCTCGGGTGCCCAACGGACCTCTTCGTCGGCGGCCGGCACCTCGAGTGCCTCGAGAGGCTGGTCACCGGTCAGCGAGCCGATGACCGGAAAGGTGAAGATGCGCTCGGCGTAGGACTTGGCCTCGCCGGTCAGCGTGGCCAGTGAGGGAAGCCCGGCCCCGGCCACCGTGATTGGCAGGGCGAGCTGGGTGGCCCGGTGGAGGCCCATCACCAGGGCCTCGAGGGTGGCGAGCTTCACGTAGTGGAGCTCGTCGATGGTGATGAGCACGCCGGTGCCGTGGTCGCGGGCCACCTCGCCCAGCTCGACGAAGAGCCCGGCCAGGTCGGTGGCCAGGTCGCCGGAGTCGGCCGGCCCGTGGACGGGGTCGACATCGATGTTCAGCTCGACCCCGTCGGGGAGGCGGATGGTGAAGGCCTTGAGGATGCCGAGTGCCCGGTGCACCCGCTCGCCGATGCGGCGCCGGGCGTCCATCGACAGGAGGACCCGGCGGAAGGCGGCCGCCAGGCGAGGGGGGAGCTCGCCGTCCTCGCTGACCTCGATGTGCTCGTGGAAGTAGCCCCGGGCATCGGCCAGGTGCTCGAATTCGTTGAGAAGGACGGTCTTGCCCACCCCGCGCAGCCCGGTGAGCATCTCGCTCCGCCCGTCACGTCCGAGGAGCAGGCGCTGGAGGGCGATGTCCATCGCCTCGATCTCGCGCTCGCGCCCGACCAGGGCCGGGGGGCGGGTACCGGCCCCGGGGCTGTAGGGGTTCCTGACGGGGTCCATGGGACGAGTATAGCGTTTCAGTTGAAATATAGGAATAAGACTAGAAACTGCTGAAACCATTAGAAAGGGGACGCCCCGATGGGCACGCGGCGCCTCGCCTCCGGGTCCTACTTTTGCCGTTGTGCTCGGACGCACTCTGCCTGACCCCGTGCCGCCCGGGGGGCTCCCGCTGTGCCTGGCGGTGCTGGTCGCCCTGCCCCTCGGCACGCGCGGTCCCTGTCGTCTCCTCCCACGGCACCGCCGATCCGGTGGATCCCTACGCCGGCGTCGTCCTCACCGCCTTCGGCCCGTGCGCGGCGGGGGCGGCGGTAGACCTCTACGCGATCACGGGTGAAGGCCATGGGTGGCCGGGCGGACCGCACCTCGGCCGGGCGATCACGGACCTCCTGGGTCCGCAGACGACCGCCATCGACGCCAACTCGGTCATGTGGGCCTTCTTCGTGGCCCATCCCCTCCGGTGACCGGAACCGGGCGCCGTTCGGTACCCAGGCCCCAGGCCCCGGGTCCCGGGTCCCGGGTCCCGGGCGCGCCCGTGGAAGGAATAGAGTCTGAGGTGTGTTGCACCCGAGCGGGACCCAGTGGGTCATCCTGGTGGCGTTGTCGGTTCTCTGGGCGGTGCTCGGCTACCGACTCTCCGAGAACGACCGCAGGACGCTGGGGCGGACCCCCTGGGGCCTCCCGTCGGCGCTCTGGGCGTTCTTCTGGTTCCTGTCGCTGGTGCTGGGGCTGGTGCTCTATCTGATCGCCCACACGAACGGGGTCCGCCGGGCCCGCCAGGGGCTCTCCGTGCCGGGATCGCCGCCTGCGACGGGGTGGGCGATGACATCGCCGAGCGTGGCAGAGCAGTTCCCCGCCTATCCGCGTCCCGCCAACTCGCAGACCCCGCCGCCGGTCGGCGTTGGTCCGACCGACGGCCAGACCGGTCCGGCGGCGCCGGCGGCGCCGGGAGCGTCGCCGCCGGATTCTGGGACGCAGGCACCTGTCGGGCCCTGGACCCCGGGGCCGCAGGGCGTGCCCGTCTCGTGGCCGCACTCGCCCCCGGACTGGCATCCCGATCCCAGCGGGAGGTTCCACTATCGCTGGTGGGACGGCTACCAGTGGACCTCGCAGGTGTCGACCGACGGGCATCATCTGATCGACACCAACCCCGATCAGCGGATCGGCCCCTACTGATCGCTCCTGAGGGGACGGCGGTCCTGGCCGGGCTGTCGGCGCCAACGGTTCGGTCGCCACGCCCGCTCTGCTCCCACCACGCCAGTGCTCGCTCAGGTCCCGCGAGGCGGCGCCCGGTGCAACGCCACCGTGGCGATGAGGTCCCTGTGGTCGCTGCCCGGCCCGTTCCCCGTCCTGATCTGGCTGACGGTCAGCCCGGGCCCGGTGAGCACATGGTCGATCCGCACCAGTGGCGGAACGATGGGCTTGGTCTGGGACCAGGTCATGTCGAAGGCCCTCCCTCGGGCAGCGGCACCGTCGGTGAGACCGGTGTCCAGGATGGCCCGGAAGCCCTTGTTGCCCCAGGTCGCGTTGAAGTCACCGACGACGAGCAGTCCGGCCGACCCGCGAGAGCGAAGGAGGCGGTCGACGAGGGCGAGCTCCCCCTTCCACTCAGAGAACGACACCGAAAGGGGAGCGATGACGTGGACGACCCAGAGCGGCTGCGGACCCGACGGTAGTTCCAGTGTGGTCTGGACGATCAGCGGAAGGCCGGCGCTGAAGTAGACGACGTTGTTGTCGGAGAGCGGGTAGTGGGAGGCCACGAAGAAGGCGGTCGAGCCGTACCGCTTGATCTCGAGCTGGTAGGGGAGGTCGGCGAGTGCGCCGGCCCGGGCCAGCTGGGTCACGTCGACCGGACTGGCCTCCTCCATGGTCACCAGCTGAGGGCGCACCGCTTCGATCTCGCCGGCGTAGCCGGCCATCGACGGGTTCCCCTGGTAGACGTTGGCATCGAGGAGACGGAGGCTGGGGGCCGTTGCTGCCCATGTGGGCACGGGCTGGGCGGCGGACAGCTCGGGGTAGAGGAAGGCGATCTGCGCCAGGACGACGAGCAGGGCCGCTCCGGCGAGGAAGGCCCGCCGCCCCACCGCGGCCACGACCACTACCACCCACGCCGGCAGGTAGACGAACGCGGTCAACGCGTTGAGGACGGCGAACGGCTCGAGGTCGTCCCAGGCCACGATCCGGAACAGCGCCACTGTGGCCAGAGCGATGACGATGACCCAGCAGATGGCCGCCACGACGATCGGCAGGCGCCGGCGTCGCCGCGATCTCGGTCGGGAGGCCACCGGATTGGCGGAGGCATCTTCGAGCATGTGGGCAGCGTAAGGCGTCCCTCGTCGCCCTCGACATCGCCCTGTGGGACGTGACGGTCAGCCGGGGTGGTCGGGGTGGCCGGGGTGGCCGGGTTTCAGGCGCCGGGAGGAGGGAGGAGGCCGCCGGGGCGAATTGTGGGGGTCAGGCGACGTCGAAGTCGCCGGTGGCCTTCCGCTCGACCGTTTCGGGTGCTACGGCACCGTGGAGCGGTACATGGCCCCGCAGGAGGTCATCGATGCAGCCTTCGCACAGTCGGCCGTACGCCTCACTCGTGCGGAGGAGGGCCCGGTCGCGCCGGCCGATCTTGACAACGGGGCCGCGCCATCCGCACCGGTGGCAGACGCCGTGCCGGTGCCGGCGCAACTTGAACTTGTCGGTGCTCTGCTCCGGACCCGCCATGTCCCCGTCCCCTTCACGGACCAACGCTGTCACCCGGAAACTCATGGGTACCGCGTCGGTCCGATGGTCAGAAATCTGTACTAAATGCTGCGGAAACCATTGTAGATGCGCCTGCCGGTGAAACCGTGCGATGCCGCCCCCTTTGCCAGCGAACCGAGAACCTCCAGTTCGTCAAATCAGGATGGTCGCGACCGCTGTCGTGGTGAACGGTGAGTCAACCGGGTGGTACCGGTGGGATCCGAAGACCCGGTTCGCTGATCCCGGCCCCCACACCCTGCGAGAGTGGGGAGATGTTCGTGACCAACCACGTGCTCTCCGGGGTGCTCATTGGTCGGGCCGCGAGTCGGAGGCCGGCCACGGCGTTCGTCCTCGGGGTCGGTTCGCATCTCGTGCTGGACGCCATTCCCCATTGGGGCTGCGACACCGCCGTTCTGGAGGGGCCCGATCGGTTCCTCCGGGCCGCCAAGCGTGATGGACTCCTCGGCCTCGCCCTCCTGACTGTGGCGACGCTTGCCGTGGAGCGACGGGCCCGTGCGGCCACGGTCGCGGCGATGGCCGGAGCCGTCCTCCTCGACCTCGACAAGCCGTGCTGGTACTTCTTGAGGATCCAACTCTTTCCGGACGGGGTCAATCGACTCCACGCCCGAGTTCAGAACGAGTCCCCTTCGGGGATGCGGAACGAGTTCGCCTGCGGCATGGCCTTCGCAGTCGCCGACGTGGTGGTCACCGCAGGACGGCGGCCCCGACGTCGGACCCCGCGAGGGGCGGGACGTCGGCTCTGGTCGGGTAGGAAGTCCTTGAATTCGCCTCGGCTCCCGTCAAGGCGACGCTGACGTTCACCAGGACGCTGACGTTCACCAGGTTGTCCGCGATCCATCGATGGCGAAGGTGGACATGGCCATCCGGTTCCTATAAACTCCTCGGAGAGTGGTCGAGCGGTCACGGACAGTGAACTTGAGCAGTGTCCGTGTGTTGTCCTTCGGCCCACCATGGCAATGATTTCCCCGCAGTATGGCCGAACAATTCTTGCATGACATAACAATTCTGGCATGACATCTTGACCGGTAATTCCGGAGACCGTGGCGTTGGGCCGAGTCGGTGATGGAACTTTCTGTTGCCCATCGACTGGCTCCGTGCGGACGAAAGGAAAGACCGGTCATGGGGGAGCAGAGCAGTGAGGTGACTGCAAGGTGTCGGAGGGCAGCCACCAGTGGTGACGAGTCCCGGTAGCTGTCCGAGTTCGAAACGCTGCACGAGTTGAGCCGCACGAGTGGAGAGGGGCAGGTCGGCATGACGCTTAGTGAGGTTAGGTGCTACCCCAAGCGCAGTCTGGGTGTCGAGAAGTCCGAGCCGACGGTGAGCGTGGTGATCCCGGCGAAGAACGAGGCCAGAAATCTCCCACATGTCTTTGCCGGGCTGCCCGACGACCTCTACGAGGTGATCCTGGTGGACGGGGGTTCCACAGACGACACGGTTCTAGAGGCCCGACGGCTCCGCCCGGGCATCACCGTCATCGGCCAGACGCGCAAGGGCAAGGGCAATGCCCTCGCCTGTGGCTTTGCAGCAGCCAAGGGGGACTTCATCGTCATGCTCGACGCTGACGGATCAACCAACCCGGAGGAGATCCCGCGCTTCGTCGACGCGCTGAAGGAAGGAGCCGACTTCGCCAAAGGCTCCCGATTCATGCCGGGAGCGGGAAGCAGTGACATCAGCCGGCTCCGGCAGCTCGGGAACTACTGGCTGAACAAGTCGGTGAACCTGCTGTACGGCACCCGGTACACCGACCTCTGTTACGGCTACAACGCCTTCCGTCGGGAGTGCCTGTCGGTGATCGACCTCGAAGCGAGGGAAGTCAAGGGTGCCGATCAGGGCACCATGCTATGGGGTGACGGATTCGAAGTGGAGACGCTGATCAACGTCCGAATCGCCAAGGCCGGCCTCCAGGTGGCTGAGGTGCCCAGCTTCGAGCGAAGCCGCTATTTCGGCACCAGCAATCTCAATGCCGTGTCTGACGGTATTCGGGTCCTGCGCACGATCCAGGCCGAACGCAAGCGTGGTTCTCGGCGGGCTGCGATGTCGTCGGCGGACTCGCTACGGGTCGTCGGGGCTTCATGGTCCGTCTTGTCGACTCTCGCTGAAGAAGCCAGCTGAGTCCGCCCGGCACCTCTGGAGCGCCCAACTCGGAACGCTCCCGTTGATCAGAAGGAGAGGGTCCGACAAAAATTGCTGGAATTGGGACGATTGCATTCAATGGCTATTGACTCAGACATTCGGAGGAACACGACGGAGGATCTGCCGTCCGTGACCGTCGTAATCTGTGCCTACTCCGACAAGCGTTGGGACGATCTGTCTGCTTCCGTTGATTCGGTCGGATCACAGACATTCCAGGCCGAGCAGTCCGTGCTTGTGATCGACCACAATACGAAGCTCTTCCGGAGTGCCCTCGACGCGTTTCCCGACATCGAGGTCATCGAGAACACAGAAAGGCGGGGATTGGCGGGTGCCAGAAACAGTGGAATCGCCCACTCGGCGAGCGACATCGTGGCGTTCCTCGATGACGATGCAGCAGCCGAACCTGACTGGCTCGAAGAGTTGGTTCGGCCTTATCTCGATCCGGCGATCAGAGGTACCGGTGGCGTGGCCCGAGCGGATTGGCTCGGCGGTCGGCCCGGTTGGTTCCCCAGCGAATTCGAATGGGTCGTCGGATGCAGCTACCGAGGTCTGCCCGAGTCGGTCGCTCCCATTCGAAATCCGATCGGCGCAGGGATGTCATTCCGCCGTACCGTCTTTTCGGACGTGGGCCACTTCGACACCGAGATGGGTCGAATAGCTGCCGCGCCACTCGGTTGCGAAGAGACGGTCCTGGGCATCCGCGTCCTGAAATATTACGGACAAGGGGTGATCGTCCAGGTACCGAGTGCGGTGGTCGATCACAAGGTGGGAGCCGAGCGAGCCACCGTCAAGTACTTGATGAGGCGTTGCTTCGCGGAAGGAATCTCAAAGGCGGCGGTTGCCGCAAGAGTAGGCCAAGCTGATGCTTCGTCCTCAGAGTTGCGCTATGTGACAAGAGTGCTGCCGGCCGGGATTGTTGCAGGAGTATTGAGGTGTGCCCGAGGGGAAGTGGATGGCCTGAAGATTGCAGGTGTCATCGTTGTCGGACTCTCGTGCACGGTGGTGGGATACGCGGCAGGCCTAGTGGGGTTTGGCGGCCATGCCACACGATGGATGGTCGACCGATCGAAGAGGGCGGAGGTCTCTTGTTGAAGGGCTCCCTGCACACTGCGTACCGGACCCACTTCCAGCGGGCTGTCGGCTCCGGCAGGGGCACGTGCTGTCCGCCAACTAGGCGATTCCTGGCTAGTTGTGACTCGTGACTAACCGGCTGTTGATTGTTGACGACGGTGTCGGAATCTGGGGTGCACAACGTTGCATCCTCCGAATCGCTCCCTATCTGGTCGACTCTGGCTACGAACTCTCGCTCGCCGCGCCGGCGTCGGGCTCGTTCGCGTCAGCATGGCGTGCGATGTCCGCAGGGAGGGTATTCGATCTGCCTGAGCTGGAAGTCAGCGCCAGGTCAGAATCCGGACGGATATCGCCAATCCCGCTCGCTCGGTCAGCAGCGAAGCTCGCAAGAAGGTCTCGATGGATCGTCGAGATGGCGGAGGAGTGCAATGCCACTGCGCTACTGGCCAACTCTTTCTGGACGCACTTCGATGTAGCAGTTGCCGGTCAATTGACGGGAACTCCGACTGCCCTCTACCTCCATGAGGAGGTCCCCACCGGGCTGCCTTCATTTGCGCTTCGAGCCGCTATCGGGCTGTCGCAAGCCGCAATCGCCGTGAGCAACGACGTTGTGTCGAGCCTGGGGAATTCAGCTCGGATCAGTGTCGTTCATAACGGGATCGACCTGGAACGCTTCTCGCCTGGCCCGAGGTCTTCTGCCCTCCGAGCAGAACTCACCGCCCATCCCGATGAGCCCTTGATCGTATGCATCTGCAGGCTCGACGAGGTGAAGCAGGTCGACCACGTTATCCGTGCCGTCGGTTCGCTCGAGGGCCCACTGCAATCCGCGACTCTCGCGGTGGTAGGCGACACCACTTCCGATCGTGACTACGCCCAAGCCGTCATCCAGATGGGACGTGAGCTGCTCGGGGGCCGCGTCCGCTTCCTGGGGCAACGTGAGGACATTCAGGGGATTCTTCGAAACTCGGATCTCTACGTTCTCGCCGGCAGGGTGGAGGGGATGCCATTGGGAATTCTGGAGGCACAAGCCGCCGGGTGCCCGGTAGTTGCCTACCCGGCTGCTGGCGTTCGGGACGTCATTTCCGATCGAGTCTCGGGCATGCTCGCCGCGATGAACGACTTTCGTTCATTGGCGCATTCAATTGAATTGATTCTCACTGACCTTGAGCTTCGGGAGTACCTCGTCGGCAACGGAGCCGACAGCGTGAAGGAGAGATTCACTCTCGCTGGCCAAGCGCGTGAGGTTACGGCCGTGCTCGATTCCATCACGGGTCCAGGGTTATGCCGGCGTGAACGGTCTCCGGAAGTACCGTGCGACGGCCGACGTCCAGAGGTGGACCGGGCTCATGCACGGTCACCGAAGAGGAAGAGGATTTGGCAGCTGTCCGCTCTTTCTGAGCTGATGGAGGCAGTTCCTGACCCCCTGAGACGTTGCGTGTCGCCTGCTGATGAAGACGGGGGGTCGCCGCACGACTGGAGCCAGTGGGAAGCGGCCGTTCCGGAGATCGTCGCGCAGCGACTCGCCTTTCCGGCGTTCGAACGGGTGGGCCGTGCGAACGACGATGCTCCGAATGAGCTGGTGAGCGCTCTGCGCGAGGCGGTTGTGGACTCCTCACTGGTTCCTGCTCGGGTCATGGCAAAGACGGCCCCTGCTCTCGCCGCGATGAACGAAAATGGCCTGCCTTTCCTGGTCTTCAAGGGTCCCACGGTCGCCCGCCTGCACCCTCGATATTCCTCCCGATCGTTCGGTGACATCGACATCCTCGTTGATCCTTCTGATTTTGCAACATCGATGGGTGTCCTTGAAGCCATCGGCTTCAGCAGCAGCCCACTGATCACGCCTCCTTGGTCGTGGTTCGACCGCTACTGCCGCGAAGGTGTGAACTTGCGCAACAAGCAGGGGGGCGCCATCGACCTGCACCATCGGATACCTCCGTGGTATTTCGGCTCCGAGCTCTCTTTCGAGAGACTCATGAGCAATTCGATCGCAAGTGACGTAGCCGGCGTTCCTGTCCGTTTCTCACGAGTCGAGGACGGAGCAGTGATCGCCGGATTGGCTATTTTGAACGACCTGTACAAGGCGGATGCCAGCCTTGTCACCCTCCGCGATCTCTATCGATACGATGATCTGCTTGGCAGGCGTGCGTTCTTGAATTCATTCGCCGAGTACGACCTCCGATGGCTCGGGAGACTCATGGGAGCGAGCCTGGACGAATTCCGAACCGAGAGTTCTTGCGGTCCGACCCGGCTCGTGTCATGTCCACCGCTCGCCACGGCGCGGCTTCACGCGCTCGGCTGGTCGCATTCGACAGTCCTGACCCGTCATCCCGTGGGTTGGGTTGCACGTCTCCCGCTTCTCAATGCTCTTGCCTTCCTAATCGGGAGTGCCGTCCCCGATCCGCAGTATGCGCGTCAAAAGCACCATGGCTACTACGAGTACTGGAGCAAATCCTTAAGCACACTACGAGAGTCCCGTGCCGGAGTGGACTTCCGGTTGACCAGTGTGAGTGGAGCCCATGATTGATAGTCAAGAAGCCGTAGGCCAGGGAACGGAGCCGAGTCGTCAAGGTGGCGACCGCAGGAGTGAAAGACGGTGGGTGGCATGCCTCCGCTGCGGCGAAACGGTTCAGCTTGAGGACGTGTTGCACCCCTGGAATCCTGACTACCGGTCCGCCTCGGTCCTTGTGGTCGATGCAGACAGCACGCCACGCGGTTGGGTGAATCTGGAAGATCTCGGCGGACTGGCGAGAACCGAAGTGCAACAACGGGCCGTCGATCGCTCGAGCCGAATACCGACGTCGAGCAGAGATGTGGCACGTGACGTGGCGCCCGATGGTCGGAAGTCGCCCACTTGCGCAGTCGTCATTGCAACAAGGGAGCGTCCGGGGCTTCTGACGAGAGCCCTCCGAAATATCATTCAGGCCTCTGCGGGTGCGAGGATCCTGGTAGTCGACAATGCGCCGAAATCGGAGGCGACCGCCGAGGTGGTCAGGCTGTTCGCCGCAACGGGCGCGCATGTCGAGCGAATCGTTGAGCCAGTGCCGGGCCTGTCACGTGCACGAAATGCGGCATTGCGATGGCTGACGGAGGACGTGATCGCATTCGTCGACGATGACACGCTCCCAGACAAGAACTGGCTTGCTGCCATCCGGGAGCCGTTCGAACGGCATGGCAACGTGAGGATATCCACCGGGCTGGTTCCAGCAGGAGAACTGGAGACTCACGAACAGTTCGAGTTCGAAAGGCGCGTCCAATGGGGTGAGTCGCTCGATGCTCAGATCTACCGCATGGGGGACAGTCCAATCGCTGTGGCGGGTTTTCCCTATCGGGCCGGCGTATTCGGCACTGGAGCGAACTTCGCTATTGACCGACGGTTCATGTTGAGCTTGGGGGGTTTCGACCCTGCGCTGGGCGCTGGAACTCGCACTCGGGGGGGTGAAGACCTTGATGCTTTTGTGCGGGCCCTCCGCTCCGGAGGAGAGATCGCAAGCGTCCCGAGGTCGATTGTGTGGCATATCCACCGGTCCAGTCCGTCGGCACTTCGAATGCAAGTATTCGGATACGGAAGCGGCCTGAGCGCCTACCTCGTGTCCGCGGCGATGCGCGACGGAGTGATTCCGGTCGCGCGGAGCACGGTTGCCGGTGCCGGTCGGCTTCTCGATTCGAGGACCAGGGGATCAAAGGGCGCTGGATCTCTCAAACTTCACGCAATCGAGGCGGCAGGCCTCGCATATGGGGGGATCGCCCTGGGATTGGAGAGGTGGCACGGGCGCGGCCGCGGTTCGGCCCCACATCGAGGCGGGCCAGAGTGATCCAAACCGATGCTCGAGTGGCGTGCGTTGTTCTGGCCCACAACGATCCTTTGCAGGTTGGCCGCCTGGTGAAGGCCTTGGAGCCGTTTCCCGTAATCCTGCATTGTGATCGACGTGCACCTCGGAATGTCGTTCGCGCCATGAAGGATGCAGCGGGCCCTTCGACAGTGTTCATCTCCGAAGAGCACACAGCTTGGGGCAGTTGGGGAAGTGTGTCGGCAGAGCTGAAAGGCATCGAAATCGCCCTGCGTGTTCCGAGCGTCGAGCACATCGCCGTGTTGTCAGGCGCCGACTACCCCATCGTGTCCGCCGAGGTCATCGCGACGGAACTGGGAGGCAGGTGCGATCAGAGCATCTTCCACCACTTCAAACTGCCACAACCTAAATGGGGACCATCAGGCGGCCTCAGTCGCTTCGAATATTGGCATAAACCGATCAAGAAACACATGGTCCGATACCCATTCAGGCGCGCCATTCCCGAAGGGGTGATACCAGCAGGCGGAGGAGCTCAAAAAGTCTTGTGCAGGCGTCACGCCCAGGAGGTTCTGAGGATTCGGAATACCCGCGACGACATCATCCGGTATTGGCGGCATGTCTGGACTCCCGATGAAACGTTCGTGCCCACCGTGCTCACGAGCCCTGAGCTTGTCTCACGCCGGGACGGCGATCTCATAGACGCGAATTACTGGTTCATTGATTGGGGTGGTCTACATCGGAAGAGCCCGCAATGGCTGACTCAGGGCCATAAAGAATCGATCAAGAGAGCTCGGGAAACGCCGACACCTTCGGGGATCAAACCGATGTTCGCGAGAAAGCTCTCTTCAGGGGCGAGTTCGGGACTCCTTGAATATCTGGATTGGCAACTGCGGTGACGTCGGACGAAGGTACAAGCCGACAGTCGAACGGTGCGGCCGAGCTGGGCGAAGTGCAAGCGTTGGAGCAGACCGAGTCCACCCCGGAATCCTCGGCGAAATTGCAGCGCGATCCGGGTGCAGGTAGCGGCACCGTACTGACTTCTGCCAGCTCTGACGTGATGTCGAAGCTGTTCGGGCGTGGATTGATCTACGTGGTCATATGGTCCCTTCAGATCACCGTATTGACTGTGATCTCCCCGCTTTTGGCTCATCTGTTGGGTCCCGATCAGTTCGGTCGGGTGTCAGCGGCAATCGCGCTCCATCAGGTCCTGATGGTGATCGCGGTGTTCGGCATCGACCAGGCTGTCGTTCTGGCTCATTCCGAAGGTTTGCATCGGGGTGACAATTCCGAGGCGCGTGGACTGCTGGCCGTGGCAATGGGGATCGCCGCACTGGTGACAACAGTTGTCTACTCCACCGGAGGACTTTGGGCCGGGGAGCTCGGATTCGGAGGATTCAATGGTGTTGTGATTCCTACGATCCTGTGGACGGCTCCGGCGGGTGCCTGTCTGGCGATGCTGGGTTTTCTGCGAGCCGAAGATCGACTTGGTGCATTCACCGTTGTGAGCTTCGTCACTGCCGTCGGCGGGCAGATCCTCGGGATTGGTCTGATCCTGCTCGGTCACCGAACCGCTGTCGACTATGCCTGGGGTGGCGTGATTGCCCAATGCTTGGGTCTGGCCATTGGGATTGTCGTCTGTCGTCCGCGCCTTGGCGGGTTGGTATCGTACGAGCCCCTGTGGCGAGCGGTCCGTCTCGGATTCCCGGTTGTTCTCGGAGGTCTGGCGATCTTCGTTGTCAACGCCGGAGATCGCTTTGTTCTGCAGATTGATTTGGGACCAGCAGCAACCGGCCGCTATCAAGTTGCATTCACCATCGGTGCTGCAGCCTCGTTGCTGTTGATATTTGTGAATCAATCCTGGGCACCGGCGATCTTCGCCATTCGGGAAGATGACGAGCGTTGGAAGGTCGTAGCCAGGGTGAGAGATGAGAGTCTGGCCGTCATCGCACCCGTTCTTCTCGGCCTGATCGTGGTAGTCCCCATTTTGCTCCCGATTGTTGCCCCTCCTGATTTCCACACCACGAGTCTCCGGTTGGTGACCTATTTCATCGCTCTCGCAACAATCCCGATAGTCATCTCTGCAAGCTGTACACGGGTCTTGCTGTCTCGCCGGAGGCCTCGAGCAATCGCAATCGCTGCCGGGGTGGCGTCAGTGGTGACCATTGCAGTGAACGTCGCCCTTGTGCCGCTATGGGGTCCATTGGGATCAGCAATCGCGAACCTCATCGCCTTCGGCATCCAAGCGCTAGTGCTCACCGCCGCCGTTCGACCTATTACGCGGCTCCCCGCACCGCCTCCGAAGATCTTGGGAACGCTCGCGGCCATTGCCACCATGGGCCTCGCTGCTCTCTATCTCCCGGAGAGCGACATTGTGGTGGGAGCGCGTTGCGCCGCTCTTCTGGCATGCGGAGCCTGGGCGCTGTTGCTGATCAGGAACGCCAGAAGGGGCGACCACGACATTGTCGCACAGCGCGAGGTCGCGCTCCCTGCGTTCTGAGAAACGGTGCGATTTGGTGATCCGATACCGACGGAGTAGCTACGGCCTGGCGCCCGAAAGGGGCAGATGATTCGGCATGAATAGACGGATATTGCTGGTGAACCATTGGCATGACGACAACCGGGGAGACTCTGCTATCACTCTCGCCACGATCGCTCTGATCGAACATCGATATCCGGGCTCCAGCCTGACCGTTCGCTCGCTGCTCGAAGAAGACGACGAGGATTTCGAGCGGGGTTGCCGACACATCAAGATGGACCGTCCTAATCTGAAGGTTGAGGGGTCTCTGCTCCCTGTACTTCCGACGACGGCCCAGAAGTTGAAGACTCGATTCGGCACGGAGTCAGAGCTGGTGAGTGTGGTGGCGTGGCTGATACGACTGTTGCCTTTCGCGATCATGGCGTGTGTCGGTCACATACCGAAGAGCGTGAAGAACGATGTGAAGCGATACGACCTCGTGGTCGCGATCGGGGGAAGCAATCTATTCGACAGTCCTGAGACAAATGGACTCGTCAGTGCGGCGCGACTCTTCGGCCTTCTGTATCCAGTGTGGTGCGCGGTCAAATTGAACGTTCCGGTGGTGGCGCCTGGGCATTCACTGGGGCCATTCTCGAGGAGGTTCACGGAATGTCGTGTTGCCTCTATCTTCCGGCAGATATCCACAACCCAGGTTCGCGATGACGACTCTTCCCGGTTCTGTTCGGCGCACGGAATCCGCGCGATCCGAGTTCCGGATCTGGCGTTCAGCTTGGGGGGACGGGAGACTGAGCGAGTTTCGGAGGTCATCGGCGAGTTGCCGGTGGCACCGAAGAGGGTCCTTGGGATCTCGGTGCGACTGAATCCCGCCAGAGATCCAGACATGAACGAACGAGTGCTTTCGGAGATTGCAGACGCGGCAAGACAGCTGATGCGGAGCAACGAGTTCGACTACACGGCATTGATCGCGCAGACCACGGGCCCGATCGAGTTTGAGGACGACCGGCCCAGTTCGATATCCCTCCTTTCGAAATTGCCCACCGGGCGAAGCCAATTCGTCGAGGAGGACTTGAGTCCGCAAGAACTCATTGCGCTCTACGGGCAGTTCGGTGCCGTCCTGGCAATTCGGCTCCATGCGGCGATCCTCGCCATCGACGGCGGAGCCCCGACGGTAGCAATTGCGTATTTCGGCCACAAGACTGCCGGAGCCATGCAGTCGGTGGGACTCGAGAGAATGTGGATTGACTACGATTCCGTGTCCGCCAGCGATGTGGCGAAAGCCGTCAGAAGCGCGGTTGCGCTGGTTGAAACAGAGGGCTCCGGCTACGTGTTTCGTCGGCGAGCCGCAGCAGATCAGGTCATCGAAGCGTCAGCCCATTGGCCGGCACTAGGTGAGAGCTCGGAATAATCGAATGCTGCGAAACTTTCGGGAGTGGTTATCGTGCGGGCGGGTGCGCCTCTGACCGGACCGAAATTGATGAGCCACGAGATGTGGCTCATCTCACGGGGAACCCGTCGCCTTGGCGATGTCTGCCCGAACCTGGGAAAGGTCGAGCTTGTAGAGGGTCGCCGATTGATTGCTTGCAACTTCGTGCCATACCCCCACGGATTTGATACCGCCCGTCATCGTCCGCCATCTATCGAGACTGACGCCGCCCCATTGTTCCAAATACTTCTGGCTGCTAGTGGTCACCATAAGGTAATAGGCCGGCCGTGCGGGATAGTCAGATAGCGTCGAGTTGATTGTACTCACCGCTGCCTGTATGGGAGATTGTTGCTGGGTGAAACTGTTCGCCACAAAGGTGAGATCGTTATAGCGGGCGGTCGACAGAACCGGGGCCTCGTTTGCTCCGAATATCACGAGAACCGACTTGTCCGGTGCGTGATTCTCGAAGAGCCGCTCGACAGCGAGCGTTCCGGGCTCATTCACGTATGCACCGTCGCCATTGAACGAGGCAATGATGTAGCAGGTGGTGAGGATCACCACTGTCGCCGGCGCGATGAGGAACTGCAGGATGCTGTGAGCGCCACTGGTCCGAGCGTGCCAACTCGCGGCGAGGATCGCCAGCCAGGGGAGCGCGAACAGGATCACTCGAAAGATCGCCTCGTTCCCGTAGCCGTTGACTAGCGGAAGAAGTACTGGGACCGCTGCACAGACAGCGAGCGCTGTCCGAGTCCGGTCCCTGGTCGTGAGCAGGGCGAACAGCGCCAGTAGGCCAACGATACCTACCGCACCGAATGTGGCGACATCGGCGAGCAGCACATTCAGGGCGTGGCCACTGGTCGGGCCACCACCTGGCGGGGCGAAGTTCGAGAGGTTCCCCACTTGGGCTGAGCTCACGTGGCTCCTTAGAGCGGCACTGTGGAGAAGTGCCCACATGGCGGCGGGAACCACTGTGACTATGGGGAGCCAGATCCCCCTGCTGATTCGGAAGAGAAGCAGAACGATAAGGGCGAGTCCGGTCATGTATGGGGTGATCTGATGGGTCACCGCCATGAGCAGGGCGGTGAGCACGCCGAGGCTGATTCGGAGGTGCCGTGCGCGCACTGTTAGCGGTTCCCATACAGCAATGCCAAATAGGCTTATGGCGAGGAAGTATGCCGCCGATTGTGGAGAGAAGTAGTCCTGGCCGATGGTATTGGCTAGCAGGAAGATGGTGCAGGCGAATGCGAGGCGAAATCTGTCGACGAGAAAGTGGCGTGCCAGCAAGAAGAAGGCGCCGAGCGTCGCAAGGTCGACTGCTGGCGTCCACCATCTTGCGAGTGACATGGGATCGCGGATCCGGAGCAAATCGCAGAGCCAGGCGGCAGAGGCGAAGAATGCAGGCCAATTCTGGTAGATGTCGATCGATGTGTTGACGTGGTGATGCAGTTCGAGATAGCTGACGACACCGACGTGTTTGGCGACCCAAGGGAAGCGTGGGAGCGAATAGAGGATCGACGGCGTGAGAGTCAGGGCGATCAGAAGAGATGCGATCGCCCACCATGTGAGGCCGCTCCTCGACCACATCGAGAGAATGGTCGCTGCAGCGATGAGCGTGATCCCGACGAACCAGATGATCGGGAATTGGCCGAGGGATCCATTGCGACTCGGAACCAGGCCAGCGGTTGTGAGATCGGCGACGAGTACCATCCCCCACCCAACGATGAGACTGAGAAGAATGAGTCGATTGGTGAGACCATTCCTCCTCGTGTCTCGACGTGAATGCAATCTGGATGACCAAATCGTCGGAGTGGGAACGGATTCCAACGGAGAGAGTTCCGGAATTGCCCTGGGCGACGTCGGCGGGGGTAGCGCGAGGCCCTTGGTCCGCAGCAGATACACATCGAGTACCGCGGCGATCGCCGCGATGCCCCAGGCAATGGCTGCTGGGTGCCAGAACCCTGTCTCGACCATGATCAGGCCACCGGCACCGACGATGCCTGCAGTCAGCACTGCAGAGAAGACAATCGCACGGGCTTTCCCCAGGTCGCCGATCATGCAAAACGGAATCGTCGCTATCGCCAGGACGGCGAAGAAGAGCGAAAGACTGCCGACGACGGGGGATTCCGCGCCGATCATCGGCACTCCATCAGCGATGTGGAGCGGAAGGATCGAGGTGACGGAGTGAAGGGATTCCCAGTGAGCGCGGCGACATCTGGCCGTTCGGCACCCGCTTGGGCCTTGGTCGACAGCGAGGGAAGCGCGGAAGTGAACGATCGGATGGGAGGGCGCCCGAAGTGCGATACCACGCCTTTTGCACCCTCCTCTAGGATTACCGCCTGAAGTACCCCCCTTGATGAGACCTCTTGCGGTCCTACCCCGGGACGCCGTCAGTGAAGCCGCCCATCATTGTTCCATGAACTCCGATTCGCCAACCGCGGGTGGCGACGGTCGGCGGGTGGGGCCAAGCGCAGATCGGTCCGCCCGGCACCGATGTTCAATCGCCCTCGGGCCGGTATCCCACGCGGAAGGGCAGACGCCAGATCGTTCGTTTGTCCGACTTTTTCACTCAACCGGATCGGGGGCGCTGCGATTGGCCAGGGAGCGAGCACTGACTTGGTCAATGGGCACCCCCCGTCCGAAATTCGAACTCAAGCGGTAGGGACAATACGCCGATGCTTGGAGTGGCAGCTATCGGTGCTCTGGTCACCCTGGGTGGTGACCGGCTCGGAGCTGCCTTCCAGTGCTGCTATTGGATCGAGGGGCATGCTTTCTGGGCGTCATTGGTTAGTCAACGTATGGTCACGTGGGCGGGCGCTGATGTTGGCGACGCTGACCGTGGCAATCGGGTTGGCGTTCACGACGACCACCTTTCGGTCGGCCACCGCTCTGTCCAAGCCTCAGGACGCTTCCACAGCGGGATTCCGGCTCGTGGCCTCCGACGGCGGGATCTTCTCGTTTGGGGACGCCAACTTCCACGGCCCGACCGGCTCAATTGCCCTCAACAAGCCGGTCGTGGGCATGGCGGCCACACCAAGCGGGCACGGGTACTGGCTCGTGGCCTCCGACGGCGGGATCTTTTCGTTCGGGGACGCCAACTTCCACGGCTCGACCGGCTCAATCACCCTCAACAAGCCGGTCGTGGGCATGGCGGCCACACCAAGCGGGCACGGGTACTGGCTCGTGGCCTCCGACGGCGGGATCTTTTCGTTCGGGGACGCTAACTTCTACGGCTCGACCGGCTCAATTGCCCTCAACAAGCCGGTCGTGGGCATGGCGGCCACACCAAGCGGGCACGGGTACTGGCTCGTGGCCTCCGACGGCGGGATCTTCTCGTTCGGGGACGCCAACTTCTACGGCTCGACCGGCTCCGGCTCAGTTTCGAAGGCCATCGTGGGCATTGCGGCCACACCAAGTGGGCACGGCTACTGGCTCGCCTCATCCGGCGGAGCGATCTTCTCCTTCGGCGATGCGGGCTATTTCGGCTCGACGATCTCACCCGCACCGAAGGCTCCTATTGTTGGCGCTAGCGCGGAGCCTTCACAGCCGACGGCGGCTCTGTCGGCGCCGGTTCCTCCTGCTCCGGTAGGCCCCGCACCCAGCCCGATCACAACCACTCCGGCTCCTGTGGATCCGAATGAGCCGTCCTTCGTCCCCGCGACGGCCAAGCTGGCCTACGACGGCGAGTTCAGCGGTTCGTCCCTCAACTATGCGCAGTGGGCAACCTGCCTGCCATGGTGGGTATCTGGACAAGGCTGCACGAATGAAGGCGACCAGAGTCAGAACTGGGATCTTCCCACCAACGACGTGGTGACGCCCGGGAATCTGTCCATCAACATGATGAAGCAGAACATCAGGGGTATCGGCCCGTCCGGTCAGCCGAAAGAGTTCAACTACACCTCGGGCATGGTCTCGACGGCCAACAGATTCGTCTTCAGTTACGGTTATGTTGCGATCAGAGCGAAAGTTGCACCCGGAGTCGACGTTGCGTCTGCCTTCTGCCTGTTTCCGGCGTCGCTTGCCTGGCCTCCCGAGATCGACATCCTCGAATACTCGGGCTCGACACCGAACGGAGCAACATTCACCTATCACGCCCCGGACGGCACCCGTCCACGACTCACTCCCAGCTTGTTTTCGGATCTTTCTGGGGGCTGGCACACCTATGGGCTGGCCTGGACCCCAGGTTCGATCATCTGGTACGTGGACAATCGCGAGGTCTTCTCGACGAACGATGATGTCTCTGACGTTCCCATGTACCTGACCCTCGGTGTGAGCGTCTATTCGGCCAGTGCGCTGACCCCCGGTGCTTCGAGCATGGACATCTCCTGGGCGCGCATCTGGCAATGAGGCGAAGGATCGTTCGTTCTGGCGGAAGCCCTCGAGATGCTCCGCGGTCTCTCGGGATCCTCTCGGGCCGAACTTCGCGGGGGCCGGATGCTCCGTCGCCAGTGTCGGATTCATTTCGCACCCGAATGCCGTGCGTGGTACCGCAAGCGGTCATCGTCGCAGGTAGTGATAGGTGGACAACTCCACAGCAGCCACCACGACGGAGTCTCTCGACCCCAGAAGCGGAAAGGCAGGTCCTTCATCGGTGAGTTCGAACCGAAGGGGCGGCCTCAGCGTCGTGATTCAGGACCGCTCACGACTGTTCCGCGAGTGCCTCCAGCTGCAATTTGCTTCAAACTCGGCAATCCAGGTCGTCCGCTGCGTGGGGGATGGCGCTCCACTGGTGGATGCCTGCGGCACCGGCACGGGCTGGGTGGCGGTATTCGAAGGGGGAGGAGTGCCTTGGGACGTTGGCGAACTGGTGGGATCCCTCCGGGCCCGGATGGGTAACGCTGTTCTCGTTGGCACACTTCCCCCTGGCCACCACAATCCCAAGATGATCGAGGGCGTCACCTATGTTTGTCGCTCGTCATCGTGGCAGACCCTCATGCGGGCGTTGGGGGGTGAGTCGGTGGGCGAGGCGTTTGTGGTCGCCCCCCGGATGGACCGCCGTGGCGACGTCCCCGACAGCCTGACTCAGCGGGAGCTACAGGTGCTGGCCCTCATTAGCGGCGGACTCACGACAGCACAGATCGCCACGCGGCTCGGAATCAGCCCCAAGACGGTCGAGAATCGCCGACAGTCCCTCTTTGCCAAGCTCGGCGTGCAAAACCAATCCCACGCGATCGCGGTTGCCATTCGAACCGGTGTGTTGGGGAGCGGATCCGGTATGCAAAGGCGTTCATGAGCGCGGCAGTGCCCACGAGTCGCAAGCAGAGCGCGCCGCTTTACCGGCAGCCCTCCATTCGGGTGAGTCGGTTCACCTCCGGCCTGCCCAAGGTGCTGATCCTCCACGACCATGAGTACGTCCCAGAGGTCCTCAAGCTTCTGCTGGTTGATCGCGTCGATGTTGTCGCCGAGACCCGGTCCGGCAGGGCCGCGGTGGCCCTCAGCGAGCTGCTCGTTCCCGACGTGGTGGTGGCCGGCGAGATGCTGATCGACGGTGTCGCCGAGTACTACGTGCCCGCAGTGCTGCAGAGCGGGACCCGCGTGCTGCTGGTGTCGGAGCCCCACGACACCGCCAGGCTGGTCGAGCTGGCGGAGCTCGGGATCACCGGCATCGTCGACACCGACCAATCACCCGAGGAGTTGGCCGAAGCGGTTCTGGTGCTCGCCGCGGGAGGAGCGGTCCTGCCTCCGGATGTTGTGGCCGCCATCGCCGGTGAATGGCGCCGGGCCCGTCGCAGGAGTCCTGATGACCTGCCTGCATCGGACCTGACCACCCGTGAGCTCGAGGTGCTCGGTGCCATGTCCGATGGACTCAGCACCAAGGCAATCGCCCACCACCTGGGCATCGCTGCCAAGACCGTCGAGAGCCACAAGACCCGGATCTTCGGCAAGCTCGGCATCCACACCCAGGCCCAGGCGGTCGCCATCGCCATCGGCGCCAACGCTTTCCCCTCCGCCGCTGATCACGACCGGACAGCAGGGTGAGACGCTCGTGGCGGAGCCGCACGCCGCAGGCACCGGTTTCGGGCGAGGCCAACGGGATCGAAGTCCGGGGCCTGTCCAAGGCTCTCCGTGGGCGGGCCATCCTGACCGACGTCGACCTCACTGTGCCCCGGGGCACGGTGGCCGTCATCGAGGGGGCGAACGGGGCCGGCAAGACCACCTTCGTGCGGATGCTGGCCACCGTTGTGTCCCCGGACAGCGGCAAGGCGCGGGTTAACGGCTACGACGTGCTCGACCAGAGCTTCGACGTCCGCCGGTCGATCGGTGTCAGCTTCGCCAACGAGCGGAGCCTCTACTGGCGCATCAACGGGTTCGAAAACCTCGAACTGTTCGGCAGGATCGCCGGGCTTCCCAAACGGACCATCGCCGAGCGATCGGCGTCCCTCCTCGAGGACCTCCACCTCGCCGACGTGTCCCGGGGCCGGGTGGCCCGGATGTCCACCGGCCAGCGGCAGCGCCTCATGGTGGCGCGGGCGCTGCTGACCAGTCCAGCGGTGATCCTGTTGGACGAACCGTTCCGCGGCCTGGACGACGAGGGAGTCCAGGCCATGACCGGCCTGGTCTCCCGTCTGGCCTCGGATGGGCTCACCGCGCTGATCGTGGCACCCCTGATCGATGCGGTGCTCCCCATCGCCGACGCCACCTATCGCATCGAGGCCGGAGGCATCCGGCTCACCCGCCTCGAACGTCGCCCCGACCCCTTGTTGGAGCAGCCATGAGCCTCGTCCGCATCGTGGCCGCCATGGCGAAGAAGGACTTCCGGACCGCCATCTCCTACCGCGTCGGCTTCGTCACCAGTGTCATCGCCGCCTTCTGGGGCCTGTTCGCCTTCCGGTTCGTGTCCAAGCTGGTCAACTCCGGCCAGTTCTCCGGTAACTCGGTCAGCTACTTTCGGTACACGGTGGTCGGCCTGCTCTTCGCCTCGATCCTGGAGCCGACGGCGGTGGGCACCTCGGTGTCGGCCCGCAACGAGCAGGTGCAGGGGACGCTCGAGTACATGGCGAGCCAGCCGGTGAGACGCATCTACCTGGGCCTCAGCTGGTCGGCCTACGGGCTCGTCCAGTCCATGGCCGTCGCGGTGGTGGTCCTCCTCCTCACCATCCCCATCGGGTTCGGCGTGTCCCACGTCAACGCGCCGGTCATCATCGCCGTCATCATCCTGACCATCGTCATTTTCGCCGCCGTGGGCAACTTCGGGGCGGCCGTGGTCATCGTGATCCAACAGGGGGTCCCCCTCGTCGCCGGAGTGCTCAGCATCATCGGCGTGATCAGCGGGACCCTGTTCCCCATCACCGAGTTCCCCCCCTGGCTGCAGACCGTGGCTCATCTTTCGCCCCTGACCTACGCCCTGGAGGCGCTCCGTTCCGCCCTCCTGTCCAACCAGACCTCTACGTCTTACGTCACCGACCTGCTGGTCCTGCTCGGCTTTGCCGCGGTGCTCCTGCCTCTGTCGGCCTGGGCGCTCGAACAGGCGTTCCGGGTCGCCCAGCGGCGGGGCACGCTGGGCACATTCTGAGCTTCAGTACCAATGGGGAAGTGCCGAAAGTAAGGCAATGAACGTTTCCCAGGACGAAGAGCTCCAGCTCAAGGTCGATGACGTCGTCTGGCGCGAGGTCGGTGACGAGTTGGTCGTGCTCGAACTCTCCACCTCGACCTACCTCACCCTCAACGGTACGGCCAAGCACCTGTGGGAAAGCCTGGCCGACGGCACCACCATCGCCGGGCTCATCGAGATGCTGGTCGAGCGATACCAGATCTCCGCCGATCAGGCCCGGTTCGACACCGAATCATTCCTGTCGGCGCTGGCCGACCGGGAGCTGATCGTTCACGACGCCTGACCCCTTGGTCGCCAGGGTGTCAGGACACGGAATCGAGGGCATCTGGTACCCGCCGGCCAACCCTGACGGGCTCACCGAGCTCGAGGTGGCCGCCGGCCTGGTCGTCGGCCAGGGTGCCGGCCCTCCCTTCGCCCCCGACCGTTCGGTCCACCCGGTCACCGCCCTGCGGGAGTTGGCGGCCACCTTGTTGGCCACCCCGCCCTGCGTGGTCGCCTTCTCCGGTGGTCGCGACTCGTCCGCCCTGCTCGCCGTGCTCGTCGATGTGGCCCGCGCCGAAGGGCTCGACGAGCCGATCGCGGTGACCGCCCGGTGGGACGACGACGAGGCCAGCGACGAGAGCGCCTGGCAGGAGGAGGTCGCCCGCACCATCGGAGTCAACCGATGGGAGATCCTCCGGCCCGGCACGGGCCTCGACTTGCTGGGCGACGAGGCCGTCGGCGTCCTCGACCGCCTCGGACTGGTCTGGCCGGCACCCGCCTATGCCCTGCTCCCGATGGTCCGGCTGGCTGCCGGCGGGGTGTTCCTCTCCGGCGAGGGCGGCGACGAGGCCTTCGGCCTGTGGCCCTACGGGCGCCTTTGGGCCGACATCCGCAGTCGTCGGATGCCGCGCCGGTCCGACCTGCGGTCCCTGGCCCTCGGGTGCACGCCCCGCTCTGTCCGCCGCCGACGCTGGCAACGCAACCTGCCGCCCTATCAGGCCTGGCTGCAGCCGGCCGCCCTAGCCCGGGTGGCCGCGCGCATGGCCGACGACCAAGCCGACGATCCCCTCCGGTGGGATCACTACCAGGTGATCAGCCGTAGGCGCCGCGCCGTCGACCTGACCCAGCAGACCCTCGAGCGGCTCTGTGCCCTCGACGGCTCACGCTTCGCAGCCCCCTTCGTCGACGAGCGGTTCCTGGCCGCGTTGGCCGCCTGGGGCGGTCCCCTGGGACGGGGCGATCGGACCGCCGTCATGACCGCACTCTTCTCCGACATGCTCCCGGGCCCGGTGATGGCGCGCACCAGCAAGGCCTCGTTCGGCGGGGTGTTCTGGGGACCGGCCAGCCGTCGCTTCGCGACGGAGTGGGACGGAACGGGCCTCGACCCCGAGCTGGTCGACCCGGAGGCTCTCCGACGGGCGTGGACGGCCCCCGTCCCGGTGTACGGGTCGGCGCTCCCGCTGCACGCAGCCTGGCTCTACGACCGCAGAGAGCACCGGCAGCCGTCGGGAACCCCCACCCCCTAGGGGGATCATCCCCCCTGTTTCCCCTGTTCAACACAGGTTTCGACCGTTACCATGACTTCATACCAACAACGAGAGGGGCACACATGGCAGAGGAAAGCTATGAGGCACCGCAGATCACGGTCCTCGGCGACATCACCGACATGACCCAAGCAAAGCCGGGGATCTACTTCGACTTCCCGGGTGCTGCGGAAGGAAACCCGAAAGTGCCGAGCCCGGGCGCCCCGGGCACCGGCACAAGCTGAGCCAAGAATCCTGAGGAATCTCTCCGACAGGATGCGTTTGCGACCAGGCTCCCAGAAGGGGGCCTGGTTTGCGCGTGACGTCGTCTCGTCCGTGGATGCGTCCGGCGAGACGATCCTGCTGCACCTGCCGTCGGGCACCTACCTGAGCCTCGACCGCTCGGCCGCCCGCATCGTCGACCTCCTGAACGACGACCCCGACCCGCGGCACGCCGCCGACGCACTGTTACGGCAGTTCGGTGTTCCCTTCGAACAGGCCCTGGGCGACGTGGGGGCTGTCGTGGCCGCCGTGCAGGGCATGTCGGCCCCCCGCACCAGTCGGGGCCGGCGCCCGACGGTCGCAGGCGTGCGAGTGGTCACCCTGTCGTGGTGGCGCATGTCGGCCCGCTATCGCTGGACGACCGTCCAGGTCACCCTGGCGGTGGTGGCCATCGAGTTGGGCCTGAGGGTGGTCAGTGTGGCCCGGCTGGCCCGCTGGATGCAGGTCCCTCTCGCCACCGAGCAAGCTCCGCCGCCGTTGGCCGGCCCCGACGATCTGGCCGGGCTGTCCGACGCCGAGCAGCGCGCCCACTGGGCGGTCCGGTGGGTCCTGGCCCGCTGGCTCTACGACGGGACCTGCCTTCGCAGGGCCCTCGCCCTCGGGTTCTTCCTCCGGCGCCATCATCCGGTGCTGCGCCTGGGCATGATCGACGAGGTCGGCGCCGCGGCCCACGCCTGGATCGAGTTCGGTGGGCGGGCCTTCGACGCCCAGCCGGTGACCGGAACCTTCGCCGCCGGAGCGGTGGGCGCCGGTCCGGACGACCGGTCGGGGTCCGACACCGGGGGGCTCCCGTGATCTCTCCTCTCACGATCGGGGTTGATGTGGGCACCTACGAATGCTCGGGCCTCCGGATCGCCTCGGAGATCCCCTTGTCCGCACCGTTGGCCGAGGACGCCGACCTGGGCACCGCCGATGTCACCCTTGTCCTGGGGGAGCCCGCCGATGCTCCCTTCGAGCGCCCTTCCGAGGACGTGGTGGCGGAGCTCGCGGTGGACGGCTTCCTCTGGTACACCTTCTGCCGGGTCGACGGCGGCTACGTCGGTCGCATGCCCGGCATCGCCGACTTCGTGATCGACGACTACCTGCGCCGGGTGGTGTGCCACCCCGCGGTGGTAGGGCGCAGCGAGGTGATCCCCATCGTCGTGCCCGGAACGGTCACCGCGTTCCTGTTGGCTGTCGGGGGGAGTTTCGTACTGCACGGCAGTGCCGTGGAACTGGGCGGGCGGGCCCTGGCCTTCGTCGGCGTCTCCGGGCAGGGGAAGTCGACCATGGCGGCGATGTTCTGCGCGGCCGGTGCGTCGCTGGTGACGGACGACGTTCTGCCCCTCGAGTTCGAGAGCGGGGACGCCGCGGCCGATGCCGTCCACTGCATGCGCTCGGGACGCGAGATCCGGCTGCGCGAGAAGTCGGCGTCCCTGGCCGACCGCTTCGGCGGCGATGCCATTGTCCGCGTCACCGAGGACGAGCGCTACGCCGTCGCCCCGGCGGCCACCACCCTCGATCGGTTGCCGCTGTCCGCCATCGTCCTGCCCCGGCCCGACCGGGAGCACCCCGACATCCGTGCCCGCCCCCTGGGAGCGGGGGAGGCCTCCCTCTGGCTCGGTCGTTGCGAGCGGATCGAGGGCTGGCGCGGGCGCGAGCACCTGCGCCGGCAATTCGTCGACGTCGGGCGCGTAGTCGCCTCTGTCCCGGTGTTCGAGGTCTCGGTCCCGTGGGGTCCACCGTTCGCCGACGACCTCCCCGAGCGGGTGCTCGAGGCCTGTGGGCTCGATACCCGGCTCCTCCCGGTCGACGCCCACGTCCCCGGTCGGGGTGGTGGCGACGGGACGGGGCCGGCGGTCTCCCGTCCCTGGTCGGGCGTCGTGTCGGGAGCGCCTACGGCCCCGGGGGTACGGAGAGGAGCCGGGGGTGGGCGCGAAAGCGCCGAGGAAGGTCTCGCCTACTTCGAGCGCCTCGGTGACCTGGTCGACCAGCGTTGGACCACCCTCGGTCGGCGGCCCGGGCAGTTGACCGAAGTGGCGGCAGCCGCCCTGGGTGAGGTGCCGGTCCCGGACACCCTTACCCCCGAGGCCATCCTCGGCCTGCTCGCCACCGGCACCGATCTCCCTGGGCAACGTCCGCCCTCGGACAAGTTCGGCCAGCCACCGGCCGTCATGTACCGGAGCGACAACTTCCAGATCCAGGCGATCACGTGGATGGAAGGGACCACCTCGATCCACCAGCACGGCTTCGACGGGGCGTTCCGTGTGCTGTGGGGATCGAGCCTGCACGTCCGGTACTCCTTCGACGATGGCGAGACACTGGCCGACGACCACCTGGTGGCCGGCCGGCTGGTCATGGACGATCCGGAGATCCTGTGGGCCGGTGAGATCCGGCCCATCGTGGCCGGGCCCGACTTCATCCACGCGCTGTTCCACCTCGAGCGCCCGTCGGTCACCATCGTGGTGCGCAACGGCTCGTCCGGCCTGCCTCACCCCCAGTACGACTACCGGCTCCCGGGCCTCGGGGTCGACGCCCTCCATGTCGACGACCGTCTGCGGATCAGGATGCGCGGCCTGCACTCGCTGTACCGGCTCGACCGCGGCCGGGCCCTCGAGGTCGCCCTCGACGTGACCGGTGGGCAGGACCTCTGGACGGCCTTCCGGGTCTGCGACGAGTGGGCCTACACCTACGGAGAGAGCTCCGACCTGGAGGCACTGATCGAAGGGCTGGGCCGGCGCCACGCCGTCTTGGGCGAACTGCTGCCGCCGATGTACAGCGAGGAGGTACGCCGAGGCCGCCTCCTCGCCCGGCGCGGATTGATGCGCGAGTCGCGGCACCGCCTGTTCCTCGCCCTCGTTGTCAACCTGCCCGATCGACGATCGATCGATCAGGCGATCCAGCAGCTCTTTCCGGGTGAGGACCCGAACCAGCTGATCCTGGGGTGGGTGGAGGAACTGTCCTCTCCCCAGTACCGCGGGATCTCGGGCCTGGCGCTCGGATCCGGCGAGCTCGAACGGCTGCAGGGCCACCTTCTCACCGGCGAGACCGGCGACGCACTGGGTGCACTTGCCTCCCGGTGGAGGCCGCCGCCGCTGTTGGAGAACCTGTTCGCTTGAGAACCGGTCCTCGGCGAGCCGGGCCCGACCCTCCTCGCCCGTGCAGCCAATTCGGGAGGTTGACCGTGAAGGGTCTGCGGCAGAGGTGGAGGAGGTTGAACGTGATGGTACAGGTGGTGGGTTTCGGGACGGAACATCGACTGAGGGAGTGCGCAATGACGAGGTCAAGGACGGCGGCGGTCGTATGTTCGGTGATGACGGTTCTTGTGGTCACCGGACTGGGTTCAGGGGTGGCGGAGGCATCGCAGGTGGGGTCGGTAGCCGCTGCGGCCCGGCCACTCCCACTGGCGGCGACCGACGGGCGGTCGATGGCCGGGGCGGCCCTCCTCCCCCGGGTGGTCCCCGAGCCGGCCGGCGCTCACTCGGCGTCCACGAGCTCAGGCTTCCTCTCGATCTTCCAAGAGGCATCGGCCACACCCCTCCAGGTCTCCCTCAACGGATCTCCGCCGGTGACGGTGGCCGAGGGTGGGTTCCAGTTCGGCCTCGTGCCGTCGGGCGCCTACCTGGTGACGGCGATGCTCGGGGCGACCACCGTGGCCACCGGCACCGTCATGGTGCCGGCCGGCCAGGATGTGACGGCTCTAGTCTATCTGACCTATCCAAGCGGGGCTGGCACCATCAGCGGCTTCGTCAATGACCGCTCGCCGCCCCCGCCCGGCCAGTCGCGCATCGTGGTCCGCAATACCGCCAACGTGGGCCCGGTCGACGTCTATCTGAACGGGGCGAAGATCGCCTCGTCCTTGGCCAATACCCCTGCTTCGCCGACCGACGCCACCGTGCTGGTGGCAGCCGGGGCCATCACCGTCGTGGTCACCAGAGCTGGAGACCCGATCTCCAATCCGCTCTATTCGCAGTCCGGCGACCTGGTGGCGGGCGACCTCTTGAACGTATTCGTGGTGGGGGACTCGACCGCCCATCCGAGTACGGTGGGCCTGCTCACCAACGCCAATCCCCTCGGTACCGGCTACCGCCTCTATGCCTCGGACGGTGGTGTGTTCAACTTCGGGAACTCCGGATTCTACGGGTCGATGGGTGGAAAACCTCTCAACCAACCGATCGTCGGCGCCACACCGACGTCGATCGGCCTCGGGTACTGGCTGGCGGCCAAAGACGGCGGGATCTTCAACTTCGGTGACGCCGACTTCTTCGGCTCGGCCGGAAGCACCCGGCTCAACCAACCGATCGTTGGGATGGCTTCGACCCCCGACGACGGCGGATACTGGCTGGTGGCCGCCGATGGCGGCATCTTCGCCTACGGCGACGCCGGCTTCTACGGGTCGACCGGGAACATCAAGCTCAACAAGCCGATCGTGGGCATGGCGTCGACCCTCGACGGCAAGGGCTACTGGCTGGTGGCATCCGACGGTGGCATCTTCGCCTACGGCGACGCCGGGTTCTTCGGCTCGACAGGCAGCCTGACGTTGAACAAGCCGATCGTGGGCGTTGTGGCGACCGTGGACGGAGGCGGCTACTGGCTGGTGGCCAGAGACGGCGGGATCTTCAACTTCGGGGACGCCGCGTTCTTCGGATCGGCGGGCAACGTCGTGCTGAACGAGCCGGTAGTGGCGGCGATCACCACGCCGGACTCGCTCGGCTACTGGCTGGTGGCGTCCGACGGTGGCATCTTCTCGTACGGCGACGCCTCGTTCTACGGCTCGGGCGGCGACCTCACCTTGAACGCGCCGATCGTATCGGGCTCCGATCCGGGGGCACCGCTCCCCGCCTGACCCGCGATGCTGACAGTGGGCGGCGCCCGCGCCGCCGGCCCGGTAGCTTGGCGGGACGACAGGGGGCACCGGCCACCGGCCGGAGCAACAAACCGGGAGGGAATCCGCATGACAACCGTGGACGTCGACGATGTGGTCCGCCATGCCGGCGAGGACGACCTGCCGTGGGTGGACGCCACCGGCGGCATCTGGCTGAAGGTGCTCCGGGTGGATGCGGCGAGCGGCATCTGGGTGGTCCGCAACCGGTTCGAGCCCGGGGTGCGGCTGCAGACCCACCGCCACACCGGCCCGGTGGACGGATACACCGTCTCGGGTCGTTGGCACTATCTCGAGTACGACTTCACCAACCGTGCGGGGTCGTACATCCGGGAGCCGGCCGGGTCCGTCCACACCCTCGACGTGCCTGCCGACAACACCGAGGTGACCGAGGTGCTCTTCGTGATGGAAGGGGTCAATCTCAATCTGGCTGCCGACGGTACCGTCGAGAGTGTCACCGACGGCACCGGGACCTTGGCCGCCTACGAGGCATTGGCGCTCGCCCAGGGCTTCGACCGCCCGACCGGCGTCATCCTCGGTTGAGGTGGGTCCCCCGGCGCCCGGGACGATGACCGGGCCCGCAGCCGACGACCTCACCGCACCCCTGTTGGACCCGGGGTTCTATGCCGGGGACCCGTTCCCGCTCTACGCCCGGTTCCGGGCCGAGGCCCCCCTCGTCCGTAACGAGTCCCTCGGGTTCTGGGTGGCCAGTCGGCACGCCGACGTGGTCACCGTCTCCCGCGACCCGGAGACCTTCTGCTCGGGCCGGGGGATCATGGTCTTCGAGATCGGCAACGAGTACGCCACGCCGCCGACCATGATGCACACCGACCCCCCGGCGCACGCCCGGTACCGCAACCTGGTGCAGCCCGGGTTCCGGCCCACCTTCGTGCGGTCACTCGAGGACGGCGTGCGGTCGCGTACCCGGGCGCTGGTGGACGGCATCGAGGCGGGCACCCCGGTCGACGTGGTGTCGGAGCTGGCGGTGCCTCTGGCGCTCCAGGTGGTCAGCGACCTGCTGGGCGTGCCGGAGGACGAGTGGCCGCGGTTCTTCCGCTGGTCGGAGGCGGTGATCCCCGGCGCCACCGACTGGCCCGAGGAGGAGCGACAGGCCCTGTCCGGCGAGATGGTGGCCTACCTGCTGGCGGCAGCGACCGATCGGCGGCTGATCCCCCGGGACGACATCATCTCGGAGCTGGCCCGAGCCGAGGTGGACGGGGATCGCCTGTCCGACGCCGAGTTGGCCATGTTCCTCGTCCAGCTGCTGGTGGCCGGCAACGAGACCACCCGGAACATGATGTCGGGGGGCCTGGTCGCCCTGGCCGGCGCGCCGGGGGAGTGGGAAGGCCTGCGGTCGAGGGTGGCGGCGTCGACCCGACGCGCCCTGCCCCTGGCCGTGGAGGAGATGCTGCGGTGGACGACACCGGTGGTCTCCTTCCTGCGCACGACGACCCGGCCGACCGAGCTGGCCGGGCACCGGCTCGGGCCCGGCGAGCCGGTGCTCATGCTGTACGCCTCGGCCAACCGGGACGAGGCGGTCTTCGGCCCCACCGCCGATCGCTTCGACGCGACCCGGGACCCCAATCCGCACCTGGCCTTCGGGTTCGGCCCCCACTTCTGCATCGGGGCGGTCCTGGCCCGACTCGAGGGCCGGATGCTGCTCGAGGAGCTCCTGGTCCGGTTCGGCTCGGTGGAGCCGGCCGGGCCCGTGGTGCGCACCGCGTCCCCGGTCATCGCCGGGGTGCGCTCGGCCCCGCTGGTGTTCGGGTCCGGGTGAGTTCGGGTCCGGGTGAGTTCGAGCTTCGAGCGAGCGGGTGACCCTGGCTGGTGGCCGACAGGTCCGGTGGCCGACAGGTCAGGTGGCCGACAGGTCCGGTGGCCGACAGGTCCGGTGGCCGACAGGTCTGGTGGCCGACAGGAGGTCGATCGATGACAAGTGAACAGACTCCGTCTTCTCGTGAGCGACCCGAGCCGGCCGAGCGCCTCCACGCATTCACCGTCGAGCGGGTCATGACGGCTTCGCCGGAAGCCATCTACAGAGCGTGGACCGAACGCTTCGACACGTGGTTTGCATCTCCCGGCGCCATCAGGATGCGCCCGCACGTGGGGGAGCCCTACTGGTTCGAGGTTCTCCACAACGGAGACCAATTTCCCCACTACGGGCGCTTCATCGACCTCGAACCTGGTCGGCTCATCGAGCAGACGTGGGTCACCGGCGCGAACGGTACCGACGGCGCCGAAACCGTGGTCAGGGTCGAGCTGGTCGGCACCGGGTCGGGGACGAGATTGCGACTCACGCACGGCGGCTTCTACGACGCGGTGGCAGCGCAACGGCACGCCGATTCGTGGCCTCGGATCCTCGAGCACCTCGACGAGCGCCTCACCGATTCGGACGAGCAGACCGGGGTTCCCTCCATCGGGTAGGTGGGCGGTACAGGTGGGCGGTGCAGGTGGGCGGTGCAGCGACGTTCCCTTCGGACGCCCTCCCGAGCGACACGCTTGACGGGTTGACTACTATGTGCGCATAGTATATCCATGACGACCCTCGTCACCAACGCTCGAGCGACGTCGGCCGCCCCACCCTCTGCGTTCTTCGACCGACGGGCCGGCACGGCCACCTGGCCGGGTTGGACTGCCGATGTCGAGTGGGCTCGACTCGAAGGCTCCTTTGCGGTGGGTACCACCGGAGTAGTCAAGCCCAGGAAGGGACCGAAGACCAAGTTCGTGATCGAGCAGCTCGATCCCGACCGGGCCTACGTCGACGTCCTACGTCTGCCTGGCGCTCGACTTGCCTCCGGCCACCTCGTCACGACGCATCCCGGGGGTGGCTGTTCGATCGATGTGACGATCTCCATGAGCGGTGCGCTCGCGTGGCTCTGGACCCTGCTCATTGCCAAGGGATCCGTGGAGCCGACCCAGTCCGACCTCGACCGACTGGTCGCAGTGGTGGAGACAGGAGGGTGAAGTACTGGCTCGGCGTGGTGTCACGCGACCATGTTCGACGTGGGGTCGAGCTGGGAATCGCCCAGATCGGACACGGAAATCGCACTGGACTGGCACGGATGAGGTCCGGAGACTGGCTCGTCTACTACTCACCGAGACCCTCGCTCGGCAGCAAGGAGCAACTACAGGCGTTCACGGCCATCGGCGAGATCGCCGATGAAGAGATCTGGCAGGCCGATGAAGGCGACTTCAAGCCCTGGAGGAGACGGGTCCACTACTTCGTCGAGGCGACAGAGACCCCGATTCGGCCCTTGATCGGCGACTTGGATCTGACATCGGCGCCGAACTGGGGATACCAGCTCCGACAGGGGCTCCTGAGCCTCTCGGAAGCCGACTTCACGGTCGTCCGGAGCGCGATGGGTGCGACACGGGGTGCGACACGGGGTGCGACACGGGGTGCGACATGACCTCGGGACGAGGCCTCAGGAGCAACTTCACTGCCGCTGATGACAGCCCAGGGTTCGTGCTCTGGCAGATCACCAACCGCTGGCAGGCGGCGCAGCGTGCGGCGCTCAAGCCTCTTGGGCTGACCCACGTGCAGTTCGTTCTGCTGGCCTCCCTCACCTGGTTGCGAACCGAAGGGCCGGTCAACCAGCGAGATCTGGCGGACTACGCGTCCACCGACCCCATGATGACCTCACAGGTACTCCGGGCGCTGGAAGCACGCGGCCTTGTAGAACGCGCCAAGAATCCGGGCGACAGGAGAGCACGAGCGATCACCGTGACCAAGGAGGGGCAGTCGCTCGCAAACCGGGCCATCGTGGTCGTCGAGGACTGCGACGAGTCCTTCTTCGACCCACTCGAGGACGTGGCTGGTTTCGTTCAGGCTCTCCAGCTCCTCAGGTCGAGTTCCGCCCGAAGTTCCGTCCCACCAGAGTGAGAAGCCAGCCGGGTAACCCCGGTCGGCGCCCATCATCGCTTGCCGGCGATCCCGGTCGGAACCGGCCCGGTCCGGCGCTAGGAGTTGGCGTGGGCGATGTCGAGGGCGCCCAGTTGGGCCTCGTCGAGCTCCACGACCGCAGCGGCGCAGTTCTCCTCGAGGTGGGCCACCGACGAGGTCCCGGGTATCGGGAGCATCACCGGCGACCGGTGGAGCAGCCAGGCCAGGGCAACCTGCGCCGGCGTCGCACCGGTCTGCTTCACGATGTCGTCGACGGGACCGCCCGGGTTGGCCAGCACGCCCGAGGCGATAGGGAACCAGGGGATGAAGGCCAGGTTCTCGGCCTCGCAGTAGCGGAGCACGTCCTCGGAGGACTTGTTGGTCAGGTTGAAGAGGTTCTGCACGCTGACGATCGGCACGACGGCTCTCGCCGCCTTCACCTCGCCCACCGTCGCCTGGGACAGTCCGACGTGGCGGACCTTGCCCTCGGTGACGAGGTCGGCCAGGAGTCCGAACTGCTCCTCGGCCGGGACCTTGGGGTCGATGCGGTGCAGCTGGAAGAGCTCGATCCGCTCCAGTCCGAGGCGGCGGAGGCTCATCTCGCACTGCTGGCGGAGGTACTCGGGTCGCCCGACGGTCAGCCACACCCCCGGGCCGGACCGGGTGAGGCCGGCCTTGGTGGCGATGACCAGGTCCTCCGGGTAGGGGTGGAGTGCCTCGCGGATGATGTTCTCGCTGACCTCGGGCCCGTAGGAGTCGGCCGTGTCGACGAGGTCGACACCCAGTTCGACGGCGCGCCGGAGGACCCGGACGCACTCGGGCCGGTCGGCCGGCTCGCCCCAGATGCCCGGTCCGGTGATCTGCATCGCCCCGAACCCGAGACGGTGCACCGTGCGATCTCCCAGTTTGAATGTGCCGCTGGCGTGCACTGGGTGGCGGCTGGGAGCCGCGGCGGTGGTCTGGTCGGACATGGATCCTCCTGGGTGGTCGGTCGTCGGTCGGTCGTCGGTCGGTCAGCCGGTCATCGGACGGTCAGTCGGTCGTCGTGCGTCATCGGTCGGTCATCGGTCATCGGTCGGTTGTCGCTCCGCCCGCCCACCGCCCGCCCGCTGCTTGCCGCCCGCCAACCCGCTGCCGTCACGCATCGGACCGCGCCGTCCCACTGACGGCGGCGGTCCCGGCTCGCGGTACACCACTCGTTCTACCCCGATCGGCGGGGTCCGCACCAACGGCCGCCGTGGCTGCCGGTCCTGCGTCTCAGCGTCTCCGGTAGACCGGGGTCCGATCCTCGGCCCGGGCGGCCTTCATCTCGGCGTAGTCGTCGGAGGCGAAGACCATCGACTGAGCCACCGCCTCCTCGTTGATCGAGCGCTGGACTTCCGGGGCACTGAGGTTGAACAGTGTCCGGCGGGCCATCTTCACCGTGAACGCCGGGGCGTCGGCGATCCTTTCGGCCATCGCCATGGTCACCGCATCGAGATCGGCCTCGTCGGCCACCAACCGGCTGACCACCCCGTGGCCGAGCGCCTCTTCGGCCGTCATCACCCTGCCGGTCAGCGCCAGGTCGGCAGCCACGCCGTGTCCGGCCATCTGGAAGAGCCGTGCCACCCCGCCCGAGTCGGGGATGACCCCGTGGGCCACCTCGGGCAGCATCATCCGGGTGCCGACGGCTGCCACCCGGATGTCGCACAGCAGGGCCCGCTCGAAGGCACCGCCGATCACCCATCCCTTCAACGCGCAGATGATCGGGCACGGCATGGTCAGGAACATCTGGGTGGGCCGGTGGCCCCGTTCGATGAACTCGAGGTCGGAGATGTCCTCGGTGCGCACCCCGATCTGCCCGGTGTCCCGTCCCGAGGAGAACGACTTCCCCTCGCCACGCCACACGATGGCCCGAAGCTCGGCCATGTCGTGGGCCTCGGCCAGGACCTCCCACAGTCGCCGGTCCATCTCGTCGCTCATGGCGTTGTGCTTCTCGGGTCGGTTGTTGGTGATCACCGCGATCGGTCCGTCAACGTCGAGGCGGACCAGATTGCGTTCCGCGAGGGTGAGGCTGCTGGCGTGTTGGCTGGTCATGTGTTGGCTGGTCATGGGTCGGCTCCCTTCGATGGCCCCGGGCCCGGGCCGGGGCCCGGGGCCTGCCCGGCCGGCTGTGGCGGGCCGCTCTCGCCGAACGGCGGGCGGTTCAACTGCTCGCGGATGGGGATGAACGGCGGCTGCACGGTGTGCCGCCGCTGCCAGTTGGCTCCGTCGACCACCAACGAGTGACCGCTGATGTAGCTGGCGTAAGGCGAGCAGAGGTACGTGGCCGCCCAGGCCAGCTCCCGGGGGAATCCCACCCGTCCCGCCGGGACCCGCGAGTCCTGGACCTCGTACTTCCCCGGCACGGCGGCGATGGCAGCCGTCTCGTCCTCGTGGGGCATGAGCCCGGGGACGAGGCCGTTGACCCGGATGCCGTAGGGGCCCCATTCGACGGCCAGCGTCTCGGTCAGGTTCTTCACGCCGGCCTTGGCCGCAGCGGAGTGGGCGAACCCCGGGCCACCGGTCCATGCGTAGGAGGCGCCCACGTTGACGATGGCTCCGTCCCGTCGGGCCGGGATGAGCCGGCGGGCGAGGTCCCGACAGCACAGGAACGTGCCGTTCAGGACGATGTCCACCACCGTGCGCCAGGCGTTCGGGCTCATGTCCTCGGCGGGCACGGGAAAGTTGCCCGCCGCGTTGTTGACCAGCACGTCGATGGGGCCGAGCCGCGCCTCCACGTCATCGAAGGCGGATGCGATGGAGTCGGCGTCCCGGATGTCGCACCTGGCGGCCAGGGCCGTCCCGCCTGCCGCTTCCACGGCGGCGACTCCGGCGGCCCGGTGGTGCTCGTCGCGGCTGAGGATCCCGACCGACGCACCGAGGCGGCCGAACTCGGTGGCGATGGCCTTTCCCAGTCCGGTGCCGCCGCCGGTGACGATCACCACCCGGTCCTCGTAGGTGCCCGGGGCCAAGGCGGATGCACCGAGCGGCGGGGGCGGTCGAAGGCCGGGCGGGGTCATTGCGCGAGATACTAGGCGGGAGGATTCTCCGCGGCCTCCGGTCGCCACCCGTCCGGCCATCCCCCCGTACCCGCAAGCTGCCCGCCGGGCGCCCTCACGCACCTCGGGTAGCCTCGTCGACAGTGGACTTCGACCTCTCGCCCGAACTCGCCGCCCTGCAGGAAAGCGTCCGCCGCCTGGCCCGGGACAAGGTCAAGCCGCGGGCCAGGGAGATCGACTCCACGGGTGAGTACCCCACGGACATCTACGAGGCGTTCCGCCGCGCCGACCTGCTGGGCTTGTGCCTGCCCGCCGAGCTCGGCGGTTCGGGTGCGGGGATCCTGGGGCTGACCATCGCCGTCGAGGAGGTGGCCAAGTACTCGAGCTCGGCTGCCCTGATGCTCCTGCTCACGCGCCTTCCCACCGGTCCCATCCTGATCGCCGGCAACGACGACCAGAGGCAGCGCTACCTCCCCGGCATCGCCAGAGGCGAGCTGAGGGCCGGGTTCGGGCTCTCCGAGCCCCAGGCGGGCAGCGACGTGGCCGGCATGCGGACCAAGGCGGTGCCCGACACGGACAGCGGCGCCGCGGGCGGCTGGGTCCTGTCCGGAACCAAGTGCTGGATGTCCGGTGTCCGCGAGGCCGACTGGTACACGGTCTTCGCCAAGACAGGTGACCCGTCCTCCCGGGCCCACGACTCGATCACCGCCTTCATCGTGGAGCGGGGGTGGGAGGGCGTGTCGGTCGGGCGCATCGACCACAAGATGGGCGTCCGGGGTGTCGACACCGGCGAGCTCCTCCTCGACGACGTCCACGTCCCCGCCGAGAACGTGATCGGCGAGGTCGGCGGCTTCCGATTGGCCATGCTCGGGCTCAACGCCATGCGGCCCATCGTGGCGGCGCGGGGCGTCGGCCTGGCCGAAGGGGCGCTCATGTATGCCACCGAGTACGTGAAGGGGCGCGAGGCGTTCGGAAAGACCATCGCCGACTTCCAGGGCATCCAGTGGGAGATCGCCGAGGTCGCCGTCGACATCGAGGCGGCCCGCCTGCTGACCTACCGGTCCGCCTGGCTGGCCGACCAGGGCAAGTTCACCAAGGAGTACGTGCCCTTCCTCTCGATGGCCAAGTACTACGCCACCGAGCTGGCGGTGCGGGCCTCCGGCCTTGCCGTCCAATTGCTGGGGGCGGCCGGGTACATGGAGGATCACCCGACCGAGCTCTGGTACCGGGACGCCCGGCAGTTGACCATCGTGGAGGGGACCTCCCAGGTGCAGTTGGGCCTCATCGCCCGGGGCGTGCTCGGCCACGACCTGTGGTGGGACTGACTGTGGTGGGACCGGACGCGGACGCGGCCGCGGACGCGGCCGGCGGCGGGGCAGCCGGCTCCTCCTCGCCGGATCTGCCCTCCTTCGACTCCCTGGGCGCGTGGCCCGGTGTGCTCACCGGGATTCTGGCCGGCACCTCGCTGACCGCCGGGCAGGCCGAGGTGGTCCTGGGCCAGGTGCTCGCCGGCCACGCCGCCCCGTCTCAGATCGCAGCTCTGGCCGTCGCCCTGCGGGCCAAGGGTGAGTCGGTCGAGGAGATGACCGGCTTCGTCCGGGCCATGGCGGCCCACGCCGTCCCCCTCGGGCTTCCGGACGGCACCGACGTCATCGACACCTGTGGGACCGGCGGCGACCGGCTGCGCAGCATCAACGTGTCGACCATCGCCGCGCTGGTGGTGGCGGCCACCGGTGCCAAGGTGTGCAAGCACGGGGGTCGGGCCTCCTCCTCCGCGGTGGGGGCGGCCGACGTGCTCGAGGCGCTCGGCGTGGTGGCCGACCTCGGCCCGAACGGCGTCGCCCGGTGCATCGACGAGGTGGGCATGGGGTTCTGCTTCGCACCGCGCTTCCACCCGGCCATGCGGTACGCCGCACCGGTCCGCAAGGAGCTCGGGATCCCCACGGTGTTCAACTACCTGGGGCCGTTGGCCAATCCCGGCCGCGCCCGGTACCAGGTGGTGGGCGTGAGCAACCCGGCCATGGCCGACAAGATGCTGGGCGTCCTGGCCGCCAACGGCGCCCGGCGGGCCATGATCGTGTACGGAGACGACGGCCTCGACGAACTGAGCACCACCGGACCCTCCACGGTCCACGAGCTCGTCGCCGCTGCGGACGGTCGGTACGAGACCTCGCAGTACCGGGTCGATCCCGCCGACCTGGGGTTCGCTCTTGCGGCCATCGAGGACCTCCGGGGCGGGGACGCCGATTTCAATGCCGAGGCCATCCGACGGGTGATCGCCGGCGACGCCTCGCCCCATCGCGACATCGCCGTGCTCAACGCCGCGGCGGCCCTCACGGTGATCGGCCGGTCGGCGGACCTGGCCTCGGGAGTGTCGCTGGCCAGTGCCGTGATCGACGACGGTCGCGCCGCCCGGGTGCTCGATGCGCTGGTGCGGGTGTCCCAGGAGGCCTCCGCTGACGATCTGACTGGCGACTGAACCGCCGCCCGGATCCGGTGGGGCCCCGGGCCGTCAGGCCGCGGAGCCGACCCTGACGGCTGCTGGTGGCAGGTCGGGCTCGTCCTCGGGACCGGTGGTCGACCGGGCAGTGGCCGGGGAGCGGCACAGACCGGCCAGCTTGGGGATCCTGACGGCCGGCATCGACATCCCCAGGGGCGATTCGACTTCGAGGATGCGGACGCGATCGGCATTGGACCGGAGCCACTGGGCGACGATGATGCGTTCGTCGTCATGGCCGTCCCTGGTCATGGTCATGGCCGGGTCCATGGCCGCCTCCGAGCCGAACATGACTCCGCTCTCTGCCAGCAGGCCCCCGTCGAGCTCGACGGTTCCCTCGCCGTCGATGAACAGCACCACCCGCCCGGCGCGCCGCAGTGACTCCACCCGGCGGTGCCTTCCCAACAGGTGCCGTAGCCGCTCGGCCTCGTCCCGGACCGATGCCGCCTCTTCGTACCGCTGCTGGCCGGAGAGGAAGGTCAACTCGCCGGCCAGCGGTGCCAGGAGCTCGACGGGGTCTCCGTCGAGCTCGTCCGACGTCCACTTCCGACGCCTCCCGTACCTGCTCTCGGAGTGCCGGACGGCCTCCTTGCCGGGTACCCGCACCGCCGCACCCGGGTTCTTTCGCCGCACCTTCCCCTGCTGGTTGAACGGCGGCGACCAGGCCCGGATCAGGCGCCCTTCGATCACCGCGGCCGTCAACGGGCCGGGACAGACCCGGTGGTGGACGGCGTGGAGCTGGCGGAGCAGCCGGCCTACCTTCGGGCGGGTGTCCCCCGTGAAGTACGAGCGCACACGGGCCTGCAGATCTGTTGCCTTGCCCACGTAGAGCACGTGGCCGGCCGCGTCCGTGAACCAGTACACGCCGGCGCGGTGGGGGAGCCGGGTGGTGAGGCGGAGCTTGGCCGCCTGAGGATGGCCGACCAACCGGGGGAGGTCGAGCAGCTCCTCGAGCCCGAGGATGCCGAATGAGCCGGCCCGCTCGAGCAGGGCGTGGAGCAGGTCCCCGGTGGCCAGCACGTCGGTCAGCGCCCGGTGCGACGGTTGGTGGGGGAGCCGGAGGGTGGATGCCAGTGTGCCCAGCTTGCAGTTGGGGACCATGTCGCGCACCAGGCGGCGCGACATGGCCAGGGTGTCCACGGTGACGTTGGCCAGGCGCTCCCGGCCCGTCGACACCAGGGCGTGGTTGAGGAAGGAGAGGTCGAAGCGGATGTTGTGGCCCACCAGGACGGCTCCACCCACGAACTCCAGAAAGGACGGGAGCATCTCCCCGCTGCGTGGCGCATCGGCCACCATCTCGTCGCTGATGCCGGTCAGCGCCGTGATGAACGGCGGGATCCGCTCGTCCGGCCGGACGAACGTCTGGTAGGTGCCCAGTATCTCTCCGCCCCGGTACCGGGCGGCAGCGACCTCGGTGAGGGACGACGTGGCCGGAGAGCCCCCGGTGGTCTCGACGTCGAGGACCACGAACGTGACCTGGCTGAGCGGGGTGCCCAGGTCGTCGAACGATCGTTGCAAGGCGATCTCCATGGGGACACTGTAGCGAACATGTGTTTGCCCGCCAGGGAGGGGCGGTCGTGTCGGTGCGGCTACCGTAGGGGAGGTGACCACCGACTCATCGACTGCGCCCACGGAGACAGCGCCGACTGCGCAGCCCACCCCTGTTACCCGCTACCGCTGTGCCGCCTGCGGGAACATCACGCGCTTCAACGTGGTGACCAGCCGCCGCACCAGGGCATTTCACCACTTCTCGGTGGGGGGCAATCTCACCGTGGAGGACGAGGAGGTGCTCGACGAATCCGTGGAGGAGGTGTCGTGCCGGTGGTGTGGCAATGGCAACGCAGTCGAGGTGATCGGGGACGGGGCTCCGGAGGCGGGGTAGCCGGAACGGCAGCTCGGAGGCAGCGCCACCGATGAACACCGATGGGCACCACCCCCGGCTCGACCCGACGTACGACCGCCCACCGGCCCCCGGTGGGCCGCTTTCCGACCCTGCATACGTGGCGGGGTTGCGGCCCATTCCCTCAGGATCTACCGCCGACCAACCATCCTGGCCGGCGTCCGACCTCAAGGGCATCCGGCCGGACGGGAGCAGCATCGAGATTCGGATCGCCGATGCCGGACGTCGGATCCTCCTCGTCTTCCTCAGCACGCAGTGCGACGGCTGCGACGAGTACTGGCGAGAACTCGGGAGCCCCGATGGAACCGCGTTGCCCGGCTCGGTCTCGGCAGTGGTCGTCACCAGGGGACCCGCCGTGCTTTCCGCCGCCGAGGTGGAAGCGGCCTCCGGCCGGCTGGGCAGTGTGCCGGTGGTCATGACGGACGCAGCCTGGTCCGACTACCGGGTGACGGGGTACCCGTTCTTGGTCCTGGTCGATCCGGAGACCCGCACGGTCATCGGCGAGACCGTCGGGTTCGGTTGGTCCGATGTCCATGCGATGATCCGGGCGGCAGACTCCTGAGCCTGCCCACTCCGGAGCGAGCCGACTGTACTCGCCGAGCCGGTTCTTGCCGTCTGCACGCGGCCGTGCAACATTGTGTTCACTGAACCCTCACTCGGCCCGGTGCCCTTGGGGGATGGAGGGTTCATCCGTCCGGTCAGACCCGTGACGTCCGACAAGGCCTCGGTGAGGGTTGCCTCGCGATGTGGTACCGACCGAGGATCGATGCTGGAAAGCAGGAGAGCCAGGACGTTGCAACGAGGTACTCGACGAGAGCCATGTCCCGCAGTCCTGTTCGTCGACGAGGACGGTTGGGACTGCCACTTTCAATTGGCGTCCGGGCTTCGAAGGGCAGGTTTCCGGACGATCCGGGTGACGATGAAGCCTCCAAGTCGGGTTGCGGCGCTGTGCTTCAATCGGACGGTCCAACTCGGCTCGGATTCCGATCTCGCCTCGCTCGAGTCGATACTCGATGGTGAGAATGTGGTCGACGTCCAGGCGATCGAGTCCTTGGCACTTCAGACCTATCAAGGTTTCCCTGCTACGTCACGTCCGGAGACATCGGCCAACTGGGCCCGCCGAATCGACATTGTCGACAAGCTCGTCGTCTCACGTCGACTGCAAACCGGGGGTTTCTTCACCCCCGACGTGGTCCCGGCGCCGGTGGCGGGAGCCCGTGAGGTGGTCGAAGCCCTCGGGCTTCCTGTCGTGCACAAGCCCCGCGTGGCTAGCGGAGGACAGGGTGCGTCGATCATCGACACACTCGGAGAGTTGCAGCGCGTCATGTCCACCGGGGGGAACAGTGATGCCTACCTCTTCGAGCGCCACCTTGACGGCCGGAGCCTCCAGTTCAGTGGTGTCATCGGTGGCGGTCACGGGGGCCCGGTCGTCACGTACGAGACGCTTCGGCGCGAGGGTCGCACGGGCCCGGCCCACGAAGTGCTCAGCATCGACGATCCCGAGCTGGCGGAAACCGGCCGGAAGATTGCCGCTCATCTGGGCATCGAAGGGATGATCAATGTGGATGTCATCCGGGATGCCCAGGGTCGCGACTGGGTGCACGATGTGAATCCCCGGGTCTGGGGTTCGTTCGCTTCCTTCAGTGTCGTCGGAGTGGACTTCCTCGGAGCGTACGTCGACTGGCTGCGAGGAGTTCCGGAGGCGACTTCCCGGCGTGGGATCCAGGAGGAGACCCGCATCGATGTGCTCCCAGGGGCCTTCCTCAGACAAGAGCCATCCGAGAGTCGCGTGCAGGTCCAAGCGCGATTGGCGCGTGCCGTACTGCCGTACCTGAGGTGGGTCGGGCCTCGTTATGTGGCATACGAGCTCGTACACAACCTGAAGCAGAAGTGATCACCTCCGAGCAGAAACGGTCACCCCCGAGCAGAAACGGTCACCCCTCGGAGAAGGGCACCAGGATCAGGCAGAGCAGCAGTAGCGGGCGCAAGACCTGGAGCGGGCGCGTCGCTTGCTTCTGGGTCAGCCCGCACCGGGCCCCATCGCTGGTACGGATTTCGCCCTCTAGCCGCGAGGACCTCGAATCGATCTGCGCCATTCGGCGCAGGCACCTGGAGCGTCGATTCTCAGCCCGGGCTCCTTCGACGGGTGGATCCGGTTCGAAGCGCCATTCGGGCGTGCTCGTGCCCCCGCTGTCGGTCCTCGTGAGCTTCCATCCCTCGAAGGTCTTCGGGAGGTGACGGTGGTGACAGAGCCGGGCCAGGTTGCCGGCAAACCACGAATCGAACCCCATGCAGGCCCACCCCCGACCGCCCCGACCGCCCCGACCGCCCCGACCGCCCCGACCGGGGTGGGCATGGGAGTCGCCGGCAGCTGGCATGACGCGGTCTAACCTCGTTGCATCCGAGGTGAAGGGGAGGTGTCGATGACCGGCAGGGCCCTGTGGCTGATTCCTGCGGCGCTTGTGTTCCTCGTCGGCCCACTGGCCGTGCCGGGCTATGCGGCGAACAGCGTGGGATGCAGTGGCAGCGCCACCTCGGTCAGCGACCAAGGTGTTCCGCTTGACAAGGTCAGTGTCCCGGGTGCTGGAGGCACCCAGTCCCTGCCGTTCCGGATCATGTGGAACGGTGAGGTCACCTGGCAGGGCCAGACCGATCAGGCGATCACTAGCGGAACCTGGCGGATGAGCGTGCAGAATGCTTCGTGGCTCTTCGCCCTCGGCGAATTGGTGAGCGGACACGCCCACGGCTTGTCCGGCGCCTTCACCAACGAACAGAGCCAGGCCTCATGGGGCAATAGCTTCACTCCCAGCACGAACGAACCCGTCAAACCCCCGGGTACCTACGAGGTCGGCTTCACCGTGAGCGGCAACGGTGGAGCCCAGTGCAGCGGGACTCTGTGGGTCAAGGTCGTTGACAGTCCGGGGCGAACCCCATTGTGGTGGTTGTCATTGGTCCTGATCGTGGCCGCGCTGATCATGTTCTACGTATTCGGCATCTCGAAATGGACGCGTCCGATCCTGACCTCAATCGGGGAGTAGGAGGTAGGGAACGTGAAGACCAAGAGAACCCGACACTTCGTGGCCAATACGCTCGCCGGCCTGTTCCTGGGCATCGGGATGAGCCTGATGCTGACCATCTACGGAGTCGTTGGATGGAGCACGGCCTGGCCCAACATCATCTTGGTCCTGGGCATCGCACTCGGGCTTGGCGTGGGCCTCCTGCCGGTTCGAACCATGCGACGGTCGTCAGCGTCGACGGCGAAGAAGGATTCGGCGAATCTGCGGCCCTGATCAGCGAGGCTCGCGGGCTCGGTGAAAGTGGTTCCCGAAATCGGGTGTGGGTGAACCTGCCACCTCTGGCCGGGCCGGATCGCGACCGGTCGTTAGGTCCCTCGGCCCGCTCCCCGTCGGCGTTGGCGTTGGCGCCCCGACAACGCGGGAGGTGCAGCCATCGACTGAAGGTGTCCCGACTGAACGGCAGGGGACACATCTCAGGTTGGTGGCGGCTGCTCGGAGGAGCCCGTTCTGCCCCACAGGTGCGAGTAGGTGGACTTCGGAGTTCAAGGCCGAACTCCGAATATGGAAGCATCAGTGATTGCCTTCGGTGCCCAACGATGTCGATGAATGGCTACTGCCGTTCGGCTCGTCGGTCCCGAGCCCCGGCTCCTGGCCGAAGGGTGGCTCCGGTTCGAAGCGCCATTCGGGCGCGCTTGTGCTCCCTCTGTCCGTCCTCGTGAGGGTCCATCCCTCGAAGGTCTTCAGGAAGTGATGGTGGTGGCAGAGAAGCGCCAAGTTGTCCAACTCGGTGGGTCCGTGCTCGGCGAATGGGATCACATGGTCGATCTCCAAGCCGAAAGACACCCCGCACCCGGGCACCACGCAGATCCGGTCGCGATGCGCCAGCGCCGTCCGGAGCTGCCGGTTGATGGTCCGACCGAAGTGGGAGATGGCCCTTACGTCGCCGGCTTCATGGAAGACGAAGCGAAGGAACGAGTCATTGGCCATGTCCCGCGCCATGCGCACAGGGATCGGCCCTTGGTTGTCGATCTCACAACACTCTCCGGGATGGGCATGGCCGCGGAGGAGGGCTTCGAGGTCCACTCGCACCATGACCGAGCAGGTCGGGGGCCGATCGATGATGCCCTGTGGGTCGACCGACGGTTGACGCATGGAAACCCCTGGACCTCGCGGCGCCGGGCATGATCCGGGGTCAGCCTCGAGGCCAGCGTCGAGGTCGGTATCCGACAGTTGCCGGCCAGTGGACTCGGCGCCCGGCAATGCGGTCCCGCTCACAGGGGTGCCGGCCAGGTGCTGCTGCGTGATCAGGGCGAAGAAGGCATCGGCGCGGATGGCTCGCTCTGGCTCGCGTGGCGGATCCTGGTCACTACCATCACCAGTGGATTTTCCGGCTTTGCGCAAACAGTCCGTCGCATTCCCGAGGTGGGAGAGGACCTGGGCCCCTCGGTCGGCGGTGTCGCGCCCCTGGTAGCAGAACGCACCTTCGGCATCAGTCCAAGACGAGAAGTGTCGCGCAGCCCGGATGCGCTTCACCGCAGCAAGGGGATCCGCGCTACCGGAGGTGGCCCGGAACCGTTGACACCGGTCCTTCACCTCGTGGAGCGGTTGGCCGGCGGCTCCGTTGAGCAGCTCGGTCTCTCGGGTGGGATCGAGTACTGCCGCGCTGGTGAGCTCGGCCGCTTTGGGCGCCGAGAGCGCTCCGTTGCGCACGGCCGCCTCGGTGTCGGGGAGCTGATGGAGGCGGAGGCCAACCTCGAGGGTATTGCGCGCCTGGCCGGTCGAGATGCCCTCGAGGGAAGCCAGCATGGTCGCCGCCGTCCGGTGCCCGGAATTCCGCCAGATCCCTGACTCATCGATCCGAGGGGCCAGCAGCGTCTTGCCGGCAGCAGCGAGGCGTTCGAGACCGGCAAACGCTGCGTAGAGATCGGTAGCGTCCCTGCCGGTGAGAAGTGACGGGTCAAGCTCGGCCACGAGAGATGAGAGCGCAGCGGACGCCTCTTCCAAACGAGACCGGAGCCCGGACCCTGACGCAGGGGCCTGCCCATCTCGCATCTCCACAAACCTCTCCGTTGCGGTCATCGCGAACGTCATGGACCCATCCTCCCAGGGGGGTGTGACGGCGAAACAGCAGGCCGACCCGGTCAGGTTCGTAACAAGACCGGAGCGATTCCGCGGACCACCCGCAACCTCTTCGAGCGCATCCTCCTATCGCTCACTGGCCTGATTCCCAGGTCGGCCACAGTTCCTCTCCGCATGCTCGTTGTTGACAGCAACCACACGCAAAGGAGCAAGACATGAGTGATCAGGATCAAGAAGCAATGATGTCCCTGGCAGCATCCGACCCGTTCCCGAGGGTCAGCCAGAAACGCAGAAGGGGTGTCCGGGTGACGAGTGCAGCCGCCATGGCGCTGGGCTTGGCCATCGGAGGAAGTGCCATCGCCGGTGCTGCAACCGCGACCGCGTCCACCCCGAGCACCTCTGCTTCGGGCTCGAAGACAAACCGACCCCCTTTCGACGGCACGCCCCCGGCCGCAGTGGGCACGGTCAAGTCGGTCGGTACTGGCACCTTCACCCTGACCACCCAGGACGGCACCACGGTGACGGTGAACGTGGGCAGCTCCACCACCTATCTCGACCATGACGTCACCTCGCCCTCCATCGCCAACGTGACCGTCGGGGC
>Ga0181523_10000096_pt1 | contig 86613 bp, 66 predicted proteins | sample PEATcosm2014_Bin_43_FD_119752 | JGI IMG/M metagenome (GOLD analysis project Ga0181523, IMG submission 119752) | Peatland microbial communities from MTU Mesocosm Facility, Houghton, MI, USA - PEATcosm2014_Bin05_30_metaG | ecosystem: Environmental > Terrestrial > Soil > Wetlands > Peat | place...
CCCGCCGGGATTGCGCGGATTGTTCTCGCCCATCTCCGAGATCTTGCCGGTTCCCAGCTTGCGGCAGGCGTCCTGCCAGGGCAGGCTCTTGGACGGATCGTCCTTCACCTGTATGCGGCCATCCACCGCGACGAGTTGGTCGGGTGGAACACCGAGAGCGGGCGCCACGGAAGCGAACAGCTTCTCCAGCGCATTGACGCTGGATTTGCGCGTCGAAGACGAGACGCCGCCCACCGTGGTCGACCCTCCAGAGGCGCCGTCCGGCGGATAATCGCTGTTGCCGATGCGCAGTGTGATGGCTCCCAGCGGAAGACCCAGGGTTTCGGCCGCCACCATGCTGATGACGGTGCGTGTGCCGGTGCCCAAGTCCTGCGTGCAGATTTCCACCACCACGGAGCCATCCGGATTGATGGTCGTGCGGCACTGGCTGGCGTGTCCACCGCCGCCCCAGGTATTCAACGAGAGGCCCAGCCCCTGCTTAACAGGACCCTTGCCCTCGCCGCGCGGATGCCACCGCTTGCTCCACTCCATGATCTCCGCGGCTTTCTGAAATTGCGCCCGGTAGACGCCGGCGCGCGCGGTGTAGTCGGCGTTCTTGGTGAACAACACCAGCGGATCCATCTTCAGCTTGGCGGCCAGATCCTCCAACGCCGCACACGTCAGAAACGAGGCCTGCGGATGGTTGGGAGCGCGCCATGCGCGCGCGCCGCCCGCATTGATGGCCACCGCCGTGTGGTTCAGCCGTTTGTTGGGGATCTCGGTAAACACATAGGGAATCGGAGGCATCCCGCCGCCGCCCATGCCGCCGGTAGCCCATGAAGTGGATTGCCACGCGGTGATCGTCCCGTCACTCTTGGCCGCGACCTTGATCTGGGCGAAGGCCGAAGGACGGTTCCCGGCGATCTGCAACTCCGTGGCGCGATCCAGGAACAGCTTCACCGGCTTGCCACCGCTGGCCTTCGAAAGACGTCCCGCCTCCGCTCCCCATCGATCCGCATCGAACTTGCTGCCGAAGCCGCCGCCGATGAATTGCATCTCGGTGTGTACGTTGGCGATGGGCACTTCCAGCGATTTCCCAAGACTTCCGCCGATGCCCGGAACGTTTTGCGTGGAGGGCCACAGATTGACCTTATCGCCGTCCCACTGCACGATATTGCCGTGCGACTCCAGGCAGCAGTGCGTGATTACCGGAATACCGTAGGTCCCCTCGGAAACCGCATCGGCTTCCTGGAATGCCTTATCGGGATCGCCGGTCACTTGCTCGCCGGCCGCCTTGGCGCGATTGCCGGCCTTGGCGAGGTCGTCCTCACGCACCAGGTGCGGCAGCACTTCATACTGGATCTTGATCTTGCGCACGGCATCCTGCGCGAGTTCTTCGGTCACCGCCGCGACCGCCGCGATCTCCGTGCCTTCCCACTGCACTTCCTGGCCGGCCGGCGTGATCACCCGCACCGCCTTCACGCCATCCATGTGCTCCGCTTCGCTGGTATCGATGCTGCTGATGCGCGCGTGCGCGTGCGGCGAGGTCAACAGAGCGCCGAACAACATTCCAGGCGGCTTCTCGTCGGACGAGTACTTCGCCTTGCCCGTGGATTTCTCCAGGCCGTCACGGCGCAGGGTGGGCTTGCCAATCACGCGCCGCTTGTCCATCGGAGGCCAACTGTAATCAGGCATGGCGCCCTCCCTTCATCTCCTTGGCCGCTTCCAGGACGGCCTGGCGCACGCCCACGTAGGTGCCGCAGCGGCACAGGTTGCCACACAGCCCCTCCTTGACGTCTTCGTAGGTCGGACTCGGATTGTGGTCCAGGAAGGCCTTGGCGGCCATCACGAATCCCGGCGTGCAGTAGCCGCACTGCTGCCCGTCGTTGTTGACGAAGGCGACCGAGACAGGATGCGGCTTGTCGTTGGAAATGCCTTCGATGGTTTGAATGTCCTTGCCTTGGGCGTCGATGGCCAGAACTGTGCAACTATATACGGATTTTCCGTTGAGGATTACGGTGCAGGCGCCGCAGGTGGCCCGGTCGCAGACGCGCTTGGCGCCGGTCAGATCCAGGTAGTTGCGTAGCGCATCGAGCAGCGTGACGCGCGGCTCGACGGTGAGAGTTTGGGGCTTGCCGTTGATCTTTAGCGTGATGGGGACCGGACCGGGGCCTGCCAACTGGCCTCCCGTCGGTGGCGCGGCCAATGCCGGCTTTTCCAGTATTCCAGCGCCCAGAACGCCACCACCGATGCCTGCGACACCGATAAAGCCGCGCCGCGAGACGCCGGCTTTGGGCTTTCTGGGAACCTCAGAATCGTTCTTTGAACTCACAGACACTCCTTTTTTTTGGAACCAGAGGGCTCATGTTTTGGACGCTTCGAAAACGGATGAGTCGCAATTGTTCCACCCGAATATAGCAGATTTTTAGGAGAGTGTCGGGTCTTGCGCCGAGTGGCGCCTGAAGGTGTGCCGAAGCGAACGTTTCCGCTCGCTAAACGCGCACGGCTCTTATCGGAGCCGCGGCGGCTTGCCAGGGTTCAGGCCCTGCAGCGCCGCCACGCGTAAGCAAAGGTCAATCCCAAACCCAGCAGGCCGAAGGTGGCCGGTTCGGGAACGCCTACCGGTGTTCCAGTTATCGTAACCGTCGCAATCGAGTAATCCCAGCCCTTGCAGCAGGGCGCGGTAAGACTTGAGGGCGTGATCGTGACGGAGGTAATATCCGCTGCACTCAAGTTCACGTTTCCAGTCCCCAATTGAAGAGTGCCCGGAATATTCGTGAGGGTCTGGCTGGCTACCAGGGTGCTCCCATCATAAGCGTCGACCACGTAAGATTCGGGCGAGGTGGCCGCGTTGTAAAGGGGGAAGCTGACATCGGTGACCAGAAAGGCGGGGTTCATCGTGATGGTCATCGTGGAATCCAGACCGTCGCCGAACCCGGATGTCGCATAGACGTTTGTGTTCAGGGGCGCGACCGGTAAACCATGTTCATTCCCCAGAACGACGCCTCCGGTAAAGGTGGCCACGCCGGGTACGACAATCGTTTGCATGGGTCCTGCCTGACCGAAGTAGGAGGGGCCCAGCGGAAGCGGGGGGACCGTCAAAAAATCAACAACGACGGTCGACGCATTCGCCGCCAGGCACCCTAAGAGGACCAATACACCGCAACTTAAGATTCTGCGCATCACGCTCTCCCCGCCACCTTTCGCTCTGATCTGCCAGTATATCCCATTCCGGCTATTCTGAAAATGTTTTTCTTTCAAGCTCCCGGCGGTTCCTGGAATGGCGGGCGGTCGCGCATAACCTGCGACACACCCGCCTCTTCCGGCGCTAAGGCGCGACGGTACTCCAATTTTCCACAAGGGACAAGGCGTTCACAGTCCCGATTCCGGTGGCGAAGTCCCAGCCGGTGGTCGTACGATATGCGGGAGCGTACGTGGAGTTGGATGTGGACAGCACTCCGTAGCTGCCTCCCGGTTTGAAGCAGTCGCCCGCGCCCAGCACGCACGGTACATCCATATCGCCCATCGTAACGTCGTAGAAGGTGCAAGTGCCGCCCACGCCGTTTCCGCGGGTGGAGTTGCATATCGCGGAGCCGCTCGCCCCATACTCGATGGCGGCAAGCTGGTAATAGGCGTAGTTCGGATTTCCCTGCGGGCTACCGTTCTTCTGGTTCACGAGGGCCTGAATCCCAGCCATGATCGGGGACGAGAAGGATGTCCCGCCGGCGCCGGGCCAAGTGTCCGGTGCACCCGTGCACGGCACGCCGCCGCCGGAAGGGTCGGAGTAGCAGACCGGATAGTAGTGGCCCCATATGCCGTTGGCGGCAAACAGAGAGACGTCCGGGATGTCGCGCACTCCGTCGCTGGGAATGCCAACTACCCCGGTCTGCCAGGACGGCTTGGCGTAACCCGCGCAGGTTCCACCCACCACGCCGTACTGCGCAGGTGCGCCGGTGGCGCATGCGCTGGGACCGCCGCTCCCACCGACCGTGCCCAGGAACTCTTCACCAATGGAACTGTTGCAAGCGCCACCGATGCCGAAGGGATATGTATATCCCAGCGCCTTGGTAACCAGCGCGCTGGCGCACGTGTCGTTCCAAGGGATCTCGGGGATGTAAGACAACGCGGAACCAAAGTACCTCGTGTTGGTCGCGCTCCAATAAGTACTGTTGAGGCCTTCGTAGGTGTCGGCGAAATCCGTGCCACCGACCGAGACGTTGTAGGGCGTCTCGCCCCAGCCGGTGATCCCTATTCCGTGGGCTGCAAACTGAGCGTCGCGGTCGCAGCCGGCCGCGGCATCGTCGCCAGAGGAGACAAACACCGAAACCCCCTCCGACACCGCCTGCTGGAACGTCGAGTTGAAAGTGGCATTCGCGGCGGCCCCATTCAGCGCTTCGCACTCTCCATAACTCATGCTCATGATGGGGGGTGGTGTGCTGCTGGCATTCAAGATATTCTCGATGGCGATCACTCCGCCGAAGGTCGTGGCGGTGTCGGCGCAGGAGGCTACTACAACGTCCGCTCCCGGGGCCGCCGCACTCACGTACTCCGCATCTAACTCTGCTTCGAAATCGTCTCCGTTGACCCCCGGATCGAGGCAATTATTGACGCCTGAAGACGGCGGATTCTCCGAGGTCAGGGATCCGCTATGCGCCCCGGCGGGGAACCTGTTTAGACCGAAAGCCGTTCGGAACGTGGCCCAGTCCGAACTGCTATAGATGTCGGAGTCCTCGACCACGACCACTGTCTGGCGAAGGCCCACGACGTGTCCCTCGAACAGAGAAGTAAACGAGTAGATGGTGGCCAAGTCCGGCGGCGCCACCAGATAGGGACCCGTGGAACCGACGGTATAGTCGGGGCGCGGCTTGTACATCGGATGAGGCCGGAAGTCGTGCAGGGAGAAGATGCCGGCGATGGCCGGTGCCAGCGCCGCCGGGATTTGCGGATTGCTCATATTGGCGATGTGCGGCTGGCCGTTAACTGTCAGATTATGGATTTCGGTGTGGAATGCCGCCCGCACCTGGCCCGCCGTGCCCGAGATATCCATCAGCATGCCGTTGGGGTAGACGTTTACCGCGAACCCGTGAGACTCGAGCCAGGTCCGAATGGTGTTCAAATCCTGCTGCGCCAAACCGAACTTTTGGGCGAACGTGGCAGTGGTCAGCCATTGGTGATAATTCGGCGAATGCGGATCGTGGAGTTGATCGATCAGCTTTACCAGTGCCTGCTCCTGCTGAGGAGAACGCTGCAACTGAAGCAGCATATGGGCGATCGGCATGCTGTCCGGTACGCGGCCTTGATCGTTCGCGGCGTTGGCTTCCGGTCGCGTGTTCCCCGCCAGCGTGACCAGTTCGCTCTCGTTGATCGCCTGGGTAATCAGTACCGGCGATTGTGCGGACGCTCCCGCGCCAAACGCCAGGACCAGCGCGGCGATTCGCAGCCCGTCTCTCGCTTCCATCATCTTCATGAAAAATCCCCTTTCAGAAAAATTCGTTACCCCGCGGCGGGCAAACCGGATCGCGGCCCATCTGCGCGATACTCAGGGCGCCACGGACTTCCAGTTGGTCACCAGATTATAAGCGTTCACAGTGCCGATTCCGGTGGCGAAGTCCCAACCGACAGTCGTTCCATACGCGGGCAGGTACTTCGTATTAGAAGTGGACAGCCCTCCGAAGGTGCCCGCCCCCTTGAAGCAGTCGCCGACCCCGAAGACGCAGGGCACGTCCATGTTGCCCAACGTGACGTCATAGAAAATACAGGTACTGGCGGCAGTGTTGCCCATCGTGGAGTTGCACGAGGAGTTTCCGCTAGCCCCGTACTCGATGGCCGCGAGTTGGTAATAGACGTAGTTGGGGTTACCCTGCGCGCTCCCGGTGACCTGGTTCACCAGCGCCTGGATGCCAGCCATAATCGGTGAGGAGAAGGAGGTTCCGCCCGCACCGGGCCAGGTATTGGGGGCACCCGCACAGGATACGCCGCCGCCGGCAGGATCGCTATAGCAGACCGGATAGAAGTGGCCCCACACGCCGTTCGCCGCGAACAGGGAAACATCCGGAACATCGCGCACACCATCGCTCGGGATGCCGATCACACCGGTCTGCCAGGAAGGCTTCGCGTACCCTTGGCAGGTGCCGCTCACCGCTCCGTAAATACTCGGCGCGCCGGTGGCGCAACCGCTCGGACCGCCGCTGCCGCCGACGGTGCCAAGGAAATATTCCTCGCCGATCTGGCTGTTGCAAAACCCGTTGACGCCGACCGATGAACTGTAACCTTCGGCCTCCGCAATCAGATTGCTGGCGCACGTGTCGTTCCAGGGAATTTCCGGAATATACGATATTGCGGATTCGTAAAACTGCGTGTTGGTTGGATTCCAATAGTCGCTATTGACCCCCAGGAAGCTGTCGCCGAAATCGGTGCCGCCGACGGCTACGTTATACGGCGTGCCGCCCCAACCGGTGATCCCTATTCCATGGGCAGCCGCCTCCGCGTCGCGGTCGCAACCCGCAGCTGCATCGTCGCCCGCGGAAACGAACACCGAAACACCTTCCGTCACGGCTTGCTGAAACGTGGAATTGAAGGAGGCGTTTGCGCTGGCGCCGGTGTACGCCTCGCACTCTCCGTAGCTCATACTCATGATGGATGGCGGCGTACCGGATGCATTCAAAATGTTCTCGATGGCGATCAGCCCGCCGAATGTGGTTTCGGTGTCGGCGCAGGATGCCACCTCGATAGTTGCGCCCGGGGCGGCCGCGGTGGCGTATTCCATATCGACCGCGGCTTCGAAGTCGTCGCCGTTGACGCCCGGATCGCTGCAGTTGTTGGTGTTCGATGGCGGGTTCACCGATACAACCGTTCCGGTGGAAAATCGGTGGAGCCCGAAAGTGGCCCTGAACTCGTTAAAGTCGGAGCTGCTGTAAATGTCGGTGTCTTCCACGACCACCACCGTCTGGCCGGTGCCCGCCACCTCCTTCTTGAAGAGCGGATCCATGTTGTAAATCAACGCCAGGTCCGCCGCTCCGACCAGGTAATACGTGAAGCCGCTGAGGACGGTCGTGTAGTCCGCTCGCTGGTACATCGGCTTGGGCCAGAAGTTGTGCAGCGAGACGATGCCGGCAATAGCCGGCGCCAGTGCCGCGGGGATCTGCGGGTTGCTCATGTTGGCGATGTGCGGCGTACCGGCCACTGACAGGTTATGAATCTCAGTGTGGAAGGCCTCGCGCACCTGGCCTGCCGTGCCCGAAAAATCCACGAGCATGCCGTTTGGATAGATGCCTACCGTGAAGCCATGGGATTGGAGCCAGCCGCCAATCTTGTCCAGGTCCGTTTGCGCCAGTCCGAAGCTCTGGCCAAACTCGGCCGCGGTCAGCCAGTGGTGATAACTCGGGGACTTGGGGTTGTGAAGTTGGTCGATCAGCTTTTCGAGCGCCTGTTCTTGTTGTGGAGAGCGGCGCAATTGCAGCAGCATGTGCTCGATTCGCATGCTGTCGGGAACGGGGCCCCGATCGTTGGCGGCGCTAGCTTCGGGGCGCATGTTGCCCGCCAGTGTCACCAGCTTGCTTTCGTCGATCGGTTGCGTAATCAGAACAGGCGTTTGGGCGTACGCTCCCAAACCGAGTGACAGGACTAATGCAGAACCTCGAAGCGCAACTCCACACAGATCAATCTTCATGAAGCTGTCCTTTCAGCGAAATCCCCACAAGGTGTCTCGAATGGACTATAGCACTGTACCCATTTTGAGGCAATAGAAACGGAGGATTTTGCAAATGTTTTTCTCGGTTGCCACTTAACTTAAGTTGCATAGTTACCGCGGTGGCGCAAGCTTTTGCTCCGGTCTTTACCCGTCTTTACCCGGCGAGGGCGAGCCGAAGTTTTGCGGCATGCGGCCATGTGCTCCCCAGTGGCGCGCGAAGTTGGCTGTGCCCCGATACCTCGCGCATGAGACCCGCCCGTCCCCGAGGATTGTCAAACAACCAAGTAGCGTAGACTAAAATGGACATATGGCTGTCGTCGAGAAGCAGTTCACCACCATCAGCGGGGTTCCCATCGAACCGCTTTACACCGCGGAGAACCTGCGGGATTTCGATATAGGGCGCGACCTAGCGCTTCCAGGCGAGTTCCCCTACACGCGCGGCATACACGAAAACATGTACCGGGGACGGCTGTGGACCATGCGGCAATTCTCCGGATTCGCCACGCCGGAAGAGACCAACCGCCGCTATCATTACCTGCTGCAGCAAGGCCAAACCGGACTGTCCGTGGCCTTCGACCTGCCGACGTTGATGGGCTACGATGCCGACCATGCGCTGGCGGAGGGCGAAGTCGGCAAGTGCGGCGCATCCATTTCGTCGCTGGAAGATATGGAGATCCTCTGCCGCGGAATTCCGCTTGCCGATGTGACTGTCTCGATGACCATCAACTCGCCGGCCGCGGTGTTATGGGCCATGTATCTGGCGGTGGCCGAACAGCAGGGCGTGGACTGGAAGGCGGTCTCCGGCACCATCCAGAACGACATTCTGAAAGAATATATCGCGCAAAAGGAGTACATTTTCCCGCCGCGGCCTTCCATGCGGCTGGTCACCGACACCATCGAGTTCGGGGCGCGCCACACGCCGCGGTTCAATCCAATTTCGATCAGCGGTTACCACATTCGCGAGGCAGGATCGACCGCCGTGCAGGAACTGGCGTTCACCCTGCGGGACGGCATCGAATACGTGGAATGGGCGCTGGCGCGCGGCCTGGAAATCGACGAGTTCGCCCCGCGCCTGAGTTTCTTCTTCAACGCGCATAACGACTTCTTTGAGGAGATCGCCAAGTACCGCGCGGCGCGCAAGCTGTGGGCCCGCGCCATGCGCGACCGCTTCGGCGCCACCTCGGAACGCAGTCTCAAGCTGCGCTTCCACTCACAGACTGCGGGCTGCTCGCTCACCTGGCAGCAGCCCTATAACAACGTGGTGCGCACGGCCATACAGGCGCTGGCGGCGGTACTGGGCGGCACGCAGTCCTTGCACACGAATTCGCTCGACGAGGCCTACGCGCTGCCGGGTGAGCAGGCCGTCACCATCGCGCTACGCACGCAACAGATCCTGGCGCATGAAAGCGGCGTCACCAACACGCCCGATCCGCTCGGTGGCAGCTACTTCCTGGAGCGCCTCACGCTGGACACCGAAAAGGCGGCCGAGGACTACTTCCGCCAGATCGACGAGATGGGCGGCATGATTGCGGCCATCGAGAAAGGCTTCCCGCAGAGCGAAATCGCCAACGCCAGTTACGCATACCAGCGCGCGGTCGAAGCCAAGGAGAAGCTGGTGGTGGGCGTCAACGCATTCCAGTCGGAAGATCAGCCCATCGAACTGCTGCAGATCGACCACACCGTCCAGGAGCACCAGGAAAGGAAGCTGGCCGCACTACGCGCACGGCGCGATAATAGCCAGGTGCGGAAGACGCTGGACGCTCTGCGGCGGGCTGCCGAAGGCACGGAGAATACTATGCCGTTCATCCTGGACGCGGTGCGCGCTTACGCCACCTTGGGCGAGATCTGCGACGCATTGCGGGATGTGTTTGGTTCCTACCAGGAGACGGCGCACATCTAAATGAACCCACCCATTCGAGTGCTGGTTGCCAAGCCGGGATTGGACGGCCACGACCGTGGCGCCAAAGTCATCGCGCGCGCGCTGCGCGATGCCGGCATGGAAGTCATCTATACGGGCTTGCGGCAGACTCCCGAGATGATCGTGAATGCCGCGCTCCAGGAAGACGTGCAGGTGATCGGACTGTCTATCCTTTCCGGCGCCCACAATGCCATCGTGCCGCGAGTCATGGAGTTGCTGCGGGAAAAGGATATGACGGATGTCAAGGTGATTGTGGGTGGCATCGTTCCCGACCAGGACGCGGAGGCCCTCAAACAGCAGGGAGTGGCAGCCGTATTCCAGCCCGGGGCTTCGCTCGATACGATTGTGGATTTCATCCGCAGGTCGGCCGTTCCTTAGTGGTGAGTTATGCGTCTGGGCCGCACGCTGATCTCGCTCGGCGCGATCCTGATCGCGGTCGGCTTGCTTCTTACCCTTGGTGACAAACTGCCGTTACGCCTCGGCCGGCTGCCCGGCGACATCTACGTGCGCGGCAAGCACACCAGCTTCTACTTTCCGCTGGTCACGTGTCTTCTCCTCAGCGCGGTGATTTCCCTGGTGATGTGGCTGTTCCGGCGGTAAGGGCGCCGCGCGGCAAGCGGATTGCAAGAGTGTTCGCCGCTATGGAAATTCGTACTTTCATCAACGAACTTTATAAAGAGAAGACGAGACTCGATAGAGTCATCGCCTCACTCGAACAGATTGCGGAGGACTCGTCCCCTATACCTTACGCCGTTCCCCGGAGGGGCCGTAAGTTTATGAGCCTTCAGGAGCGCCAACAGGTATCGGAACGGATGCGTAACTACTGGGCCAGTCGTAAGGCTGCTGAAAACGTGGAGCGGCCACTAGTGATGACCGCCGCAAACGCGGCGTAAGGCAGCCTCCACAAGCTCTCCCGCATGCCCGCGCGCTACGCAGCCGCGTACTTTTTACCCGCGATTTTCTACACACGGGCGTTTCCCTGTTTACTTTAGTAAGTACGTTCGGAATCGGAGCCACGGTCTTATAATCAGAGGCACGGCCGTAAGTGAAGTGGTCGTGCCGGCGTGCTGTGAGCTTGGTGAAAAACGCGCCGAGCTACCGCTCCCTCACGGTCGCGGCTCCGTAGTACACGGTGCTTGAGTTTCAACATTCCCTGAAGAGAAAAAGTGGCTCCGTGGCGCTGTTGAACAGTGGTCGATGGCGAACTGGAGACCGTCGGCAGGCGAAACCGTCTGCCCCACTTCTGACACGGTGTAGTTAGCGGACCCGCCCCATCTTATCCGGCGGCCAATAGACGAAGACGGCCTTTCCGTATATGTTCTTGCGCGGCACTGTACCCCACGCGCGGCTGTCGTTCGATGAGCTTCGGTGATCCCCTAAAACGAAGTAATGGTCCGGCTCAATGCGTTCCGGCGGCATCGACTGGTAGTCGCGATACTCCTGGGGCACATAGTCTTCCATCAGCGGCCGGCCGTTCACAATCACCGCGCCACGATCGATCGCCACGGTGTCTCCCGGCAGCGCGATGACTCGCTTGATGTACGACTTGGACGGGTCCAGCGGGAACCAGAAGACCACCATGTCGCCGCGCTCGATTTCGCCGATACCGAAGCGATACGTGAACTTGTTGATGAAGATGCGCTCCTGATCGCTGAGGGCCGGCATCATGCTGGTCCCCTCCACCTTGACCGGCTGATAGATAAAGACAATCAGGACGACGGCGATCAGCACCGAAAACGCCAGATCGCGTATCCAGACGATGGGATGAAAGCCTCCGGCGCGCCCGCCAGACGCTTCCGCAGGCAAAGGGTTCACCGGATTGGGCGGCAGATTCTCTGGCATCCCGCGCAAATTTCCCAGTTCCCAACATTATAGAACATCGCCTGGATGCCCGAAGCGCGTGGTGCGATGGGACCGCTCCCTCAAAGGCTGTGAAAGAAGCGGTTGGCAGGCGAAAGCGCTTCCACCTGCCTGCACAACCTTCAGCCCCCCTTATTTTCCGGCCGGCGTTTGATTCGCTAGCAAACTGAATAGCTCCGTCAGCGGCACCGCGCCTTGCTGCAAAGCCGCTGCGTGGAAATCCGCCAGATTGAAAGCCGCGCCGCGCGCCTGCCGATACCGGTCCCGCACGCGAGTCCATCCTCGCCATCCGGCGAAGTAGGTCGGCAATTGCGCCGACGAGAGCTTGGCGCGTTGCAACTTCGCGGTCGCCTCCTCGGCCTCCTGAAACGTCTGCTTCTCCATCAGATCGAGCGCTTCCTGGTCCGTCATGTTCAGCATCTGCAGCCGGACGTCCAGGATGGCATTAGCAATCACGCGCAGCTCTTCCTTTTGGAAGGTGAGGCGCAGCTCCGGCGAGTGATCCAGGAACCCTGCGTCCAGCATGACTTCGGTGGCGTATTGCGCCCACCCTTCGATATAGGGTCCATTGCCGTACACCGCGCGCAGGAGCCGGCGTGCGGCTGGCTGTATGTCGTTCGCATACTCGAATTGGACATAATGGCCGGGCATGGCTTCGTGTATGGTCAACAGTTTCAGCTTGTAGAAATTGTATTCGCGCAGCTTCGATTCGACGCGCGCCGCCGGCCATTCGGGAGGAATCGGCGTGACCCAGTAGAACGCTCCGAGCTGCGGCTCGAGCGCCGGCGCCGGGTTGAAGCCGCCGACCGCATAGGCGCCGCGCATGAACTGCGGCGTGGGAATCACCTGCAGATTCGAGCGCGGCGGCAGCGGCAGCAGGTGCTTCTGTGCGACGAACTGGCGCGCCTCTTCCAGATCCTGCCGGGCGTCCGCGAGATAGGATTCGCGCGTGGAATGCCGGTCGGCGACTCGCCCCAACACCTCGGAGATGATCTGGTTTGCGCGCGCTTCTTCCGTTAAGTCCGCGTGGTCTTTATGGGCCGGGAAAAACGCGCGGTGCAGCGGCAGGGCCGTCTCCAGCATGCGGGCGCGCACCGTCTGCAGGTCGCGCGCGGCCGTTTCCAGCACATCGGCGGCCTCCGCGCCGGAAGCCAGCGTAAAGCGGAACTTGCGCGTGTATCGATCGCGCCCCAAGCGCCAATCGCAGTTATCGCGCGCGGCCAGGCTCTTCCGCAGGAAATTTTGAAAGCCTTGCAGAGCATCCAGCGCCAGGCGGGCCGCGCGATCGAACTCCGCGCGCTGGTCGCTGGGCACCGCCGCGCGAATGGTCTTGTCCAGCAGGGCGATATTACCTTCGTTTTCCTCCGCGGCAACCTGGGTCCACATCGCCGGCGAGGACGTCAAATTCGTGCGCGCCTGGTCGAGGAAGAGCGGCAGTTTGCGCAGACGCGCGACGATCTGGCGCATGCGCACGGCCTGCGGCGCGTATTCCAACACGAGCGGAGTGAACAGCGCATTGCCCACCAGTTCCACGTACATCGTGGGGTTGTGCAGATAGCTCTGGATTTCCTCGAAATCGAGCAGCGCGAGCGAAATCTGGTCCTGCATGATGTTGTAGTCCGCGCGGGATTCGGCGGGCAACTCATCCGGCTTGATGTCGTTTTGCAACCGCCGGCGGAGCCGCTCGTAATACTCGCGGTGGTGATCCAAGGTCGCCGGACTCATATCGTCGAGCTGCTCGTCCAGGTTTTGACCTTTGTATTGATGCAATCCGGTGGCGGTGGCCGCAATGGGCGAAAACGACAGCGTAGTGTAAACGAACTCTTCCGCGAGCTTTGAAAAGCTACGCTCCGGCGGGCCGCATCCCGCGGTCGTGAGGGTAAACATGATGAATGCCAGCTTCGCCTGGGAACGACGCATTGTTCGAGTTTACACAAGTTGCGGTTGTGGGGCAGGCAACACTTGTCAGGTTGGCAGGCGGAAGCGCCTGCCCACACTTAGCCCAACTCGGGATGCAACCGGCGCTGCGCGGGGCGCGCCGGAGTGGAGGCGGGCGGGCGCCGGTTCTTGATCTGCAACGAGCGCATGGCGCGCAGAGTTTGCGCCGCCTGAAGATTGGCGCGTTCGACGATGACACGTTCACCGATGGCGCAGACCCAAAGGAGCGCGACCAGGATCGCGATGGAGATCAGGCCCTGTCCCGTAATCCTCGCTATTGCCAAGCCGGACCCTCCATGATTGAGCACTGCACGCAGGCGCAACAAGCAAGCCGGCTGCCAAAAACAATCGTCTTTTGTTATCAGCCGGCCCGGCGGGAAGGTGGTGTGACAGAACGCCACATGCGGCGCAGAAGCTGCACGCATTCCGTCATTGCGCGTTCTTTAACTGCGTCGCCTTTCGCGCTACGAGACTGAAGCCCTTTGCGGCTGCCTCATTGGCGACTGCCGACAGGCGGGCGCGGCCCTCGGTGCCAGCGCCGGACTTTTCCTCGATTTCACCCAGGGCCAGGCGCATCTCGTACTCGTACCCAAGGTAGCCGTGTTGAATGGCGAGCGCCAGGGTGGATTCCAGACGCTTCTTGGCATCCGCTAACGCAGCCGGCCGGCCCAAGGCCGTCTGTACGTGTGCCGCAGCTAGAGCGACTTCAAAACGAACTGGAAATTCGCTGGTGCGCGACAACAGAGCCGTGGCGCGCTGGATCGCCGCCATCGCCTCGGCGGTCTTTGCCTGGGCGATCAGGGAACGCGCCAGAGCCGCGCCGGCCCCAGCTTCATTGTCTGTCGATTTCGCCTTCCCGAAAACCTCCATAGCCTGTCGAAGAAGCGGTTCGGCATCCGCGGGCCGGCCTTCCTCCAGCGCGATCGAGGCGAGGCTCGCACGGCTGGAAGCCACTTTCAACTCGTCGCCCATTTCCGTGCGCATAGCCAGCGCCTCCTGTTCGGCCTTGCGCGCTTCCGCGATATCGCCCTGCGCGAGTGCGATACTTGCGAGTCCCGACAGAACGTAAGCCCGGCCTCTCCGGTAGCCGGTCTCCAGATCGATCTTGAGTGCCTGTTCGTAAAACGCTTTCGCACCCGCCAGGTCCCCTTGCTCATAAAGCACCAATCCGAGGTTGTCGAGAGTGGATGCCATGCCTCTTTTGTCGGCCACGTCGCTGAAGTTTTTCAGAGCTTCTTCGTGCATGCTGCGTGCGCCGGCCAGATCGCCCTGACCATCGAGAACATTCGCGATGTTACCCAACGTCCCGGCGATGCCGTCCTTCGAGCCAATTTCGCGTTGAATCGGTAGGGCCTGCTCGTAAATGGTCTTGGCGGCCGCCAGATTCCCTTGCTCGTAGAGAACGTTGGCAATTGAGTTGAGGGTGCTGGCTACGCCTCTGCGATCCCCGCTTCTCCGCGAGACGCTGAGAGAATCTTCATACATCTTGCGCGCTCCCGCCAGGTCGCCCTTGTCATAGAGCGCTCCCCCCAAGTCGTTCAGTGCACGGGCAACGCCCTCGGTGTCGCCCGCTTGGGCAAACATGTCTTTTGCTTTCAGGAAATCGGCCGTCGCTTCCTGCAATCGGCCCAGACGGTCTAAGGCCCAGCCCCGCGCCAGGCGCGCACGCGCCACCATTAGCCCGGCTCCCAGCGCTTCACCTTTATCCGCCGCGGCGGACGCCACTTGCTGCGCTCGTTGGAAATCTCCCAAGGACTGGGCGGCCCTCCATTCGGCCAAATCGATGCTCGGATCCTCGCGAGCCGGCGCCGGCAGGCGGCGCAACGCGGCGATGGTAGCCAGCGCGTCTTTGGCTCTGCCCGCGGATGTTTGGACAAAAGCCAGGTGCAGTCCGTAGTCCAGATTGTCGGCGAAGAATCGGAATAGCGTTGTGTAAGTTTCGATCGCTTTGTCCCAATCCTTGGCCGTTTCCCGGTAACGTCCCTCGATGAAGAGCCGGCTTTCCCGCGAGAGATTCGCCGATAGATCCAAAGCCTTCCTGGCTTCCACTTTCGCTTTATCGTCGTATCCGAGCGCGTTCCACGCCTGTGCCAGCGCGGAGTGGGCTACGGCGCACGCGGGCTCCGCATCCACCGCCTTGCTGAGCAGATCGCGCGCCGCCGGCGCGTCATACAGGCGCAGCCGGACCAAGCCTTCCGCATAAAGGCGGGCTGCCTCCGGGCTGGAAGGCAATTCGGCGCGAACGGCAGTGGCCTCCGCCGCGGTGACCTCGTCGACGCCCAACTTTTGACGCAATTGCGCGCCGGTACGCGAGACCAAGTCCAGAAGCTGGACGTCCGTTCCGGTTTGAGAGACGGTAGCCACGGTCTCGCCCGCGCCGGCATCCTGCAGCCGCAGGTCGAGCCGCACCTGTCCGCCCGCCTCCTTCCCGGAATCGAAGTAGGAACCAAGCACCACAAAATCCGCGCCCAGATTCTTGCGGATTCGGGCCAGCGTTTCTTTGCCATACCCGTCGGCATCCGGCAGGGTGAGATCGATCTTGGCGCGCGCCACGTTTTCCCCGGGGACGGTACGAAGCTTTTCTCCGGCGGCAAGCTCGGTAGTAAACATCTCCGAGAGAGCCGCCGACAACCAAGCCGCGTCCGGCCGGCCGGACAGATTCTTGAACCCCAGTACCGCAACCGAACGCCGGACCCTGACCGTAACTGGCGTGACTGCCGGATCGGGCGCCCGCGAAACGCTGCGGGAACGGGCGAGCCACAACGCCCCGAGTGCCAGCGCGGCCGCCAGTAATGCGACGAGCGGCCAGCGCCCCGGCGGCGCGCCTGCTTGACTCAGCGGCGCCTCGGGCAGGGCTTCCCGTGCCGGATCGAGGCTCCGCCTGAGGTCCTCGAGGCTGGACTTCATCTCCCCGGCGCTGGCGGGCCGGTCATGGCGATCTTTCTCGAGCGCCCGGCCGATCAATTGTGCGAGCGCGGAAGGCACTCGCGGGTTCAGCATGACCGGCGAGCGCGGCGTCTGCGTCAGAACCGCGGCCAGGATCACCGCCGGGGTCCCTCCCGCAAACGCTCTTTGGCCCGTGGCCATTTCATAGAGCACCGCGCTGAAGCTGAACAGGTCGCTGCGCGCGTCCAGATCCTCGCCGCGTGCCTGTTCGGGCGACATGTAGGCCGCGGTTCCTATCGTCACGCCGGGGCTCGTCAGCAGGGTTTCCGTGGCGGCTTCGGCCCGCGCCGCCGAATCCGCCGGGAGCCGTGCAAGCTTGGCGAGTCCGAAGTCCAGAATCTTGACCTGCCCACGCGGTGTGATGAAGATATTAGCCGGCTTGATGTCGCGATGCACGATCCCTTTGGCATGCGCGGCATCCAGAGCATCGGCGATTTGAATCGCCACGTCCAACAGGTCGGCTGTACGCATCGGTTGCCCGGAGATGCGCTGGTGTAGCGTTTCGCCCTCCAGAAGCTCCATGGCGATAAAAGGCTGACCTTCGTACTCATCGATCTCGTAAATCGTGCAGATGTTGGGATGATTCAGAGCGGAGGCCGCGCGGGCTTCCCGCCGGAACCGGTCGAGGGCTTCCTGCTCTCGCGGCAACTCGTCGGATAGGAACTTGAGAGCGACAGCCCGGCCGAGACGTGTGTCCTCGGCTTTGTAGACCACCCCCATACCGCCGCTACCAAGCCTCTCCAGAATTCGGTAATGCGATATGCCGCGGCCTGTCACCCGTTTGCCAGTCAGTATACACCAGTTGACTCGGGTCGATTTTTCGGGCCCGCCGGCAGGTATAATCAGAGCGTGAGAAACCTCGCTCCTCTGCTGCTACTCCTGGCGCTGGCCGGCTGCAGTCGCGACATCCGAAACGAACAGGCCGTACGGCAGGCCGTGATCGATTACCTCTCCAGCCGTCCCGGTCTCAACATCAGCTCCATGAACGTCGACGTGAGCTCCGTCATTTTTCGCAAAGACGAAGCGGATGCCACCGTGTCCTTCGTGCCGAAAGGATCCAGCGCGTCGGCGGGCATGACGATACGATACGTCCTGGAGCTGAAAGGCAACCGCTGGGTGGTCAAGCCTCGTGCGAGCTCGGGAAACAATCCGCATGGCGGCGCGGAGGCCAATCCGCACGGCAGTACGATGCCGTCTCCAGATAGCGGCGGGAGTCCCGCGAGCACTTTGCCGCCGGGGCATCCCTCGGTTCCGCCGAAAGATAGCGGCCACTAATGAAACTGGTAGCCGTATTGGGAGGAGGTCCGGCTGGCGCTTTTGCCGCTGAGCGGCTGGCCTCCGCGGGTCTCGATACGGTGGTGTTCGATGAGAAACTCGCCTGGGAGAAGCCCTGCGGCGGCGGCCTCACCTACAAGGCCTACCATACCTATCCGTTCCTGATCGAAAACAATACTCCCAAGAAGCTGGTCACCGAAACCATTCTGGCTGCGCCGCACGCCAAGGCTGCCACTCTACGTTTGAGCGAGCCGCTGCTGATTTATTCGCGGATGGATCTGAACCGCCTGATGCTGGAGCGCGCCGAGCACGCGGGTGCGCGTATCGAAAAAGCCCGCGTGCTTCAAATTGAACGCACCAGCACCGGCTGGCGGCTGCGCACCAGCGGTGGCGCGCTGGACGCGGACTTCTGCGTGATCGCCACCGGCGCGCGCAACCCGCTGCGGGACTTCGGCACGCAGCTCGCCCCGCAGGACAGCATGTCCGCGCTGGGCTACTATGTGCCCGGAGATCAGGCGCAGATCGATATACAGTTCCTGCCGCACCTGGAAGGCTACATCTGGATCTTCCCGCGCTGCGGCCATCTGTCGGTAGGCATTTGCGGGAAGGGCGAGCCGGCCGCTTCGCTGCGCAAGCGCTTAGAGAATTATATGGTGCAGAGGGGGCTCTGCTGGAAGGGAGCGGCCTTCTATAGCCATCTGCTGCCCTCGCTCGAAACTCCGGCGTGGCGCAAGAACCGCGTAGCGGGCGAAGGCTGGCTGGCCGTGGGAGACGCCGCTGGCCTGGTCGATCCCGTTACCGGTGAAGGCATCTATTACGCGCTGCGCTCGGCGGACCTGGCGGCCAAGGCGCTGCTCTCGGAGCTCGGCGGACTGGCCGAACAAGCCTACCGGCGCATGCTGCGGCGCGATTTCGCCGCGGACCTCGAGTTCGGCTCGCGCCTCGCCAAGCGCGTGTTCCTGGGACGATTTCTGTTTGGCTCCGTGCCCGCGCGCATGGTGCAGTTCACCCGCCGGAGCAGCCGGTTCAACGGCGTCATGCAAGACCTGTTCGCCGGCACTCAGCCGTACATCGGCTTGAAGAACCGCTTGCTGCGCAACCTCAATGGCAGCCTGTTTGAGATCGCCATGAGCCTGGGACTCAGCCGTCTGCTGCCCGGCAAAGCGCAGCCATAGGTGGGACAGGCGCTTTCGCCTGTCAACCCAGCAACCAGCATACTTATGAAATCTCACGCCAACTCCGAAGCAGCCTTCCTTAGAGCCCAAAAAGTAATCCCCGGAGGCGTCAACTCCCCGGTGCGTGCCTTCCGCGGAGTGGGCGGCAATCCACCGTTCATCGCGCGGGGCGAGGGCTCTCATCTCTTCGACATCGATGGAAACGAATACATCGACTACGTAGGCTCGTGGGGCCCGCTGCTGCTCGGCCACCGCCATCCGGCGATTGTGGAAGCGGTCGAGCGTGCTCTGGAAACCGGCACCAGCTTCGGCGCACCCACCGTCCAAGAAATCGACCTGGCCGAAGCCATCCGCGACGCCGTCCCCTCCATGGAGATGGTGCGCCTGGTCAACTCCGGCACCGAAGCCACCATGTCGGCCATCCGCGTGGCGCGTGGATTTACCGGCCGCGAAATCACGGTAAAGTTCGAAGGCTGCTATCACGGCCACGTGGATTCGCTGCTGGTCAAAGCCGGCTCCGGCCTCGCCACCCTGGGCATCGCCGATACCGAAGGCGTGCCCAAGAGTTTCACCGATACCACCCTGGCGCTGCGTTTCAATTCGGTGGATGCGGTGGAAGCCGCGTTCCGCGCGCATGGCGATCAAATCGCCTCCGTCATCGTCGAGCCGGTGGTGGGCAACATGGGATGCGTTCCACCCCAGCCCGGATTTCTGGAGGCGTTGCGCGCGATCACCGCCCGGCACGGCGCGCTGCTGATCCTGGATGAAGTGATGACGGGCTTCCGCGTGGCCTACGGCGGCGCGCAGCAGCGCTATGGCATCCGGCCGGATTTGACCACGCTCGGCAAGGTGATCGGCGGCGGATTGCCGATCGGCGCTTATGGCGGGCGCGCCGATATCATGCGCCGGGTGGCCCCGCTTGGGCCGGTTTACCAGGCGGGTACGCTGTCGGGAAATCCGCTGGCGGTGGCCGCTGGACTAGCCATGCTGCGCCATCTGAAAGCCCATCCGGAGGTCTACGATGCGCTGGAAGTTAAGTCCGCCGCCATCGCCGGCGCGCCACCCGCCGGAGTCACAGTGAACCGCGTGGGATCCATGTTCACCTGGTTCTTCACGGACCAGCCCGTGACGGACTACGATTCCGCTAAGCGCGCGGACACCGCCAAATTCGGACAATTCCACCGCCGCATGCTGGAGCGAGGCATCTACCTGCCGCCCTCGCAATTCGAAGCCGCCTTCGTATCGGCAGCCCACACCGAGGAAGACATCCGCAAAACTACGGAAGCGGCAAGTAACGCCTTTGGAACCACAGATGGACACAGATGAACACTGATAAAGACCGGGTTCCTATCCGTGTGCATCTGTGTGCATCTGTGGTTCCATTCTTCAGCTCTTAGCGCCCGGATGCATCTCCACGTAATGCCGCACCGGCTTCACCGTGCGCAGGAACGCGTAAATAGCGCTGAGGTCCTCGGGCGGCAATCCCGCGTACGAAAGCCAAGGCATCAGCGTGAAGGCGTGCGGCCCGGCCACGGGCGGCGGGCCCTTCTCGGCATACTCCTTGTACTCGTAGAACTTCTTCTGGAAGAATTCCTCCGACCATTTGTCTATGCCCGTCTCCATGTCCGGCGTGAGATTCGCCGACACCACCGTGCCCGCGTGTGTGGCCATGACCTCGCCCCCCGCATCCCCCATTCCGGGGGTAAGCCGACCTTTCACGTGAGGCGTGTGGCATCCGATACAGCCGGCCACCGTCGTCAGATATTTGCCGTATTGCGTACGGTCGCTGCGCTCCGGCGGCGGCACGCTGCCCGCCGGCCGCGGCGCCAACTTGACCATTATATTCACCGGAAAGTCCAGCTTGGTCTTCGGCAGCGGATTGTGCACCGCAGGCATCGTGTCCAGATACGCCACCAGCGCCTCCACGTCTTCATCGCTCATCTGGCGATAGGCGTCATAGGGCATCCCCGGGAGCAACGCATTGCCGTCCTTATCCACGCCGTCGCGAATGGCGCGGATTTTCTCCCCATCGGTCCACGCGCCGATCCCCGTTTCCACATCCGGCGTGATATTGGGAGCCACCACCACCCACGGCAAGCCTATCGCGAAATCGGAAAGCACACTCCCGCGCCCCCGCCCGCCCGGCGCCTCCGGCCCGCATGCCCGGCTGAAGTCGCGCTGCGAATGGCATCCGCCGCAATCGGCCAGGTGTGCAAAGATAAATTCACCGCGCGCGATCCGCTCCGGCGTCCTCGCTACCGTCTTAGTCGAGGCGGCCACCTGCGCCGGCTTGCGTAGCAATAGGAACCCCAGCCCACCGCCAATCGCCAACACAGCTCCCAGTAGTACAAACAGAATCACCCTACTCCACATAAAGAGAGAGTATACACACTGTTCCGAACATCGTTCCAAAGATGGGCGGCATCGGGCGTTTCGTTTCCTTATTTCTTAATAGCTTTTAGCAGTTTCATTGCCGACAGGCTTACGATGGCGAAGAACACTCCAAAGCTGATGAAGATCACCGCCAATTGCCGGCCGCGCGAGAGATAGCGCACCTGCGGCTCTTCCAGGAACACGCGCAAGCGCACGTTGACCGGTTGCGCCGCCCGATTCTCGATGACTACGTATGTCTCCGCTTCGTGCACCGCAACCCGCAGCGCGCCCCGCGGACCGGCGGGTATAGCCGCTAACTCCTCGTAATCGCGGCCCGTGCGCCGCGCGTCCAGGTCTTCATGACTCAGCAGCGCGACGCGCACCCGCGCATCCGGCCTCTCGGATTGAAAATCGCAATCCACGAACGCCGGCTCCCGGTTCAGCGAACGGGGCACATACCGCCAATCGTTTGCGGGGATTTCGAAGTTCTCGTTGACCACTTCCACGCGCGGGGAGGCAGCCAGCAGCAACAGCAGGACGGCGATCATTTCGCTAAAATAAAGACCATGGACCACAGTATGGCACACCCCCAGCAGGGCTTGGCCCCGTTGGAGTTGCCCAGTTGGAAGACGGCTCTCAGTTGGACCTGCGCCATCCTCATCGCGCTGGTGTTTCTGGTTTCGGGGCTCTGGAAGATCACGGATGCGCCCGGCGCGGCGGTGCGTATGGCGCAAGCGCGCGTTCCGCAATCGCTCAGCCTGGCGGCCGCCATCTGCTTCGGTATCGCCGAGACTTTCGCCGCCGTGCTGCTGCTGGTGCCCCGTTTTCGCCGCTGGGGCGCGTGGCTGGGAGGCGCGCTGCTGGTGGCCTTCATGATCTTCATCGCGATCAACTACAACGCGCTGCGCGGCGCGGAGTGCAGTTGCTTCCCCTGGGTGAAGCGCGCCGTGGGACCTGGCTTTTTCATCGGCGACGGCATTATGCTGGCGCTCGCTGTGGGGGCGGGCGTGTGGGCCAAGCGCGCGGAAAGCCTGCGCAGCGCCATCCTGATCCTGGGCACCGTCACCCTCTTCGCTCTGGTCTCCTACGGCGTGGCCGCCATGCGCCAGACCGGTACGCCCGCGCCCGACACGGTCACGGTGGACGGCAAGCCTTATTCGCTGCAACAGGGCAAGATCCTGATCTTCTACTTCGATCCCGAGTGCCTGCACTGCCTGGACGCCGCAAAGCGCATGTCCAAGTACAACTGGGGCGATACGCGCGTGGTCGCCGTGCCCATCAACGTGCCGCAGTTCGCGCAGGGCTTCCTCGACGATACGCACTTGAAGGCGGTGATCTCTCCCGACCTGAAGAAGTTGACGCAGATCTTTCCGTTCGTCAGCGCACCCGCCGGCGTGGCGCTCGTGAATGGCCGCGAAAAGATGGCGCTCACGCAGTTTGAAGACAACGAGCCCGCCGATACGCTGAAGAAGCTAGGCTTCATCCAATAAAACCGCAGTGGTGGGGCGGGCGCTTCCGCCTGCCAACTCCCTGAGGCAGTGAAATTCCGGTGGTGGGCTACTTAGTGGCCGCGTGGGAAGCGGACGAGCAAGGCGAACAGGCCGCATAGTAAACCTGAATGAATATTACCGCACTAGCGGCAATCAAGAACAGGATAGCAATCGCGATTAACTGCACGGTAGCTAAGCGAGCAGCCTTTTCATAACAGAGACTCATGGACGCATCCGCTCTAGAAAGGCTACTTGACAGTCTCGAAAAATCCTGGTCGTCACTAGACTGGTGGCTTAACTTCTGGACAGTTCTGGTTGTAGTCGGTGTAGCAGTAGAGTTAGTGGTCTTAATTATCGAGTACACACGTGATTGGCATGATTTTAAGCGAGGAGCAATCCACGCTCCAGATAAACCTAGCCTGTTGGTGTTTGGCTTAGGATTTACTGGGGCTGCGTTAGTCGCATTCGGAGTCGCCGGAGAATTTCGCGAACACATTAAAGCGGGCAAGATTGAATCCGATATGCGAGAAGCTACTCGCCAACTGGTCGCTCTCGTGCAGGGGGACGCAAAGGAGCGGGCAAGTGCCAATGAACGACAAACTGCACAGTTGCGGAAAGATGCTGAAATACTCAAGGGCAATAATTTGGCTCTTGAAGCTGAGGTGCTGAAACTTCGAGAAGAGATGGCAGATCGGCATCTAACGCGAGACCAACAGCGGACAGTGGCCAATAAACTGCGCAGATACGCTGGCCACAAAATAGCTGTGTACATGTACTCAGGGGATCCGGAGATCCTAGGGATCGCGCAGGACATCGCATCCGCCTTGGGTGGGCCAAACGGAGCGGGTTGGACTGTTACGGCTTCTAGGGAACAAGCGACTCGCCCGATACCTGGCATCTTGGTAGAATTGCGCGGGGGTACCACGGTTGACCAAGACGCAGCTAAGGCGTTGGTAAGCGCGCTGAAAGACCAGCGCTTATCCATCGAAGGCCCCCAATCGGTCGGCGGATTCGAGGCGCACGCTACGTTCGGGGGGAACGCTGACAACAGCGCGCCTATCGTCATGACCATTGGTAAGAAACCATAGATCATTTTCAAGGTAGCCCACTACCGAACTTCCGGTGGCGTACACTTCAGCGCCTGCCGCCTTTTCAGCCGGTGGGTGCGGCGGAAAGCGCGCACGTGTGAAGCGTCAGCCTCGGCCTGTATGCTATTTTCGACTACAAAGATGATCGGCGCAAAAACTAGGAGGCCGGCATGAGTGGCGAATTAGTGCTAGTTACTGGCGGGTCGGGATTCATTGGCGCACACTGCATCTTGCAACTCTTCGATGCGGGCTATCGCGTGCGGACCACTGTGCGTTCGCTTAATCGTGAAGCCGAAGTGCGCGCGATGCTCAAGGTTGGCGGGTCCGAACCGGGAGACGCTCTCTCGTTCGTCGCCGCCGATCTCAAGTCCGACGCAGGTTGGCCGGAAGCCGTTGCCGGTTGTGATTTCGTGCTTCACGTAGCTTCACCCTTTCCCCCGAAGATGCCGAAAGATGAGGCCGAACTCATCCTTCCCGCACGCGAAGGTGCGCTGCGTGTGCTGCGGGCCGCGCGGGACGCCGGCGTTAAGCGCCTAGTGTTGACCTCCTCTTTCGCCGCGATCGGCTACGGCTCAAGGCTTAACGGCCAGCCCTTTTCGGAAGAGAGCTGGACTGACCCGGATGGCAGCGACGTTAACGCCTATGTGAAATCGAAGACTTTGGCGGAGCGCGCGGCGTGGGATTTCATCGCTCGTCAGGGCGGCGCCTTGGAACTCTCCGTCGTCAATCCGGTTGGGGTGTTCGGGCCTGTGCTCGGGCCGGATTATTCAACTTCCATACAGATCGTGCAGCGTTTGATGGATGGCGCCATGCCGGGCTGCCCTCGCCTGTCGTTTGGCATTGTCGATGTGCGGGACGTAGCGGACTTACACCTGCGCGCTATGACCAATCCCGCAGCCAAAGGCGAGCGGTTCCTGGCCGTCGCTGGAGACTTCATGACCATACAGGAAATCGCCCGCGTGCTGAAGTCGCGCATGGGCGATGCCGCGCGGCGCGTTCCGACCAGAGTGCTGCCCGACTGGATCGTGCGGCTCGTCTCACTGGTCGATTCATCCGTTGCGTATATCGTCCCCGAACTGGGTAAGCTCAGGAACGCCACCAATGCGAAGGCCAGACGCGTGCTTGGTTGGACGCCGGGGTCGAATGATGACTCCATCATCGCCACCGCCGAGAGCTTGGTACGGCTTGGGTTGCTTCGCGAAAGTCACAACATTCGAGAATAACCGCATCCCACGCCCACTAAACGACTTACCGCTTGCCACCCACCGTGGAAAGGTCCGTTTTCCACGACCTGCTAGAGCATGGTCAGAGAACGACGCGTGACACACAGAGGCTCCAGCCCCTAGCCCCCTCGCCCCGCCTTCAGATCCAACCACATGGACACTGATCGTTCACGAACAAAACCCCGGTCCCCGACCCCAGGCCCCCGACGCACGGCGCGCAGCGCGCGCCCGCGCTATACTCACCCCTAAGGAGGTCAGATGCTCACTCGAAGAGGCTTTGCCGCGCGCGTCGGTGCCGCCCTGGCTGCCAGCCGCATGTTGCCCGAGATGGCCTACGCGCAGCGCGCTGCGATCCAAGGCGATCTGCCCAAAGACATGGTGTGGCTCAACGCCAACGAGAATCCCTTGGGACCGCCCAAATCGTCCATCGATGCCATGATCGACGTGCTGCCCTCGTCCGGCCGGTATCACTACCAGGAGGTCCGCGATTTCTACGCCGCGCTGGGCCGCAGCGAAGATCTCGACGCGGAAAACATCCTGGTCGGTTCCGGATCGAGCGAAATGTTGCACGCCGCCGTGGATGCTTTCACCGCGCCGGACCGTCCCATGGTCGTCATGCACCCAACCTATGAAGGACCGCCGGAAACGGCGCGCGCCATGGGCCGGCAGGTCATCCAGGTTCCGCTGCTGCCGGATTACGCGGCGGACGTTCACAAGCTCGCGGACGAAGCCGCCAAGGCGCACGCCGGCCTGATTTACATGTGCAACCCGAACAATCCGACCGCCTCCATCACGCCCAAAGCCGCCGTCGCGTGGCTCGTCCAGAATTTGCCGCCGGACACCGTTTTGCTGATCGATGAAGCCTACATCCATTTCGGCGAGTCGCCAGACCTCGAAAGCGCGCTGCCCTACGTGCGCCAGGGCAAGAACGTGGTGGTCGCCCGAACATTCTCGAAGATCTACGGAATGGCGGGGCTGCGCGCCGGGTTCGTGTGCGCCCGCCCCGAGCTGATCGTACGCATGCGGCCGTTCCGCAATAACGTGCTTTCGGTCGTGGCCATGCGCGCCGTGCTGGCCGCCCTGGCGGAATCGCGCACGCTCGTGCCGGAGCGCCGCGCCACCAACACGCGCATTCGCCGCGAGCTGTGCGCCTGGCTCGGCGAGCGCCATCTGCCCTATATCGAGCCGCAAGCCAACTTTATGATGATCGACGTGGGCCGCAACGCGCGCGAGTTCATCACCAAGATGCCGCCCTTGGGCGTAGCCGTGGGACGCCCGTTCCCGCCGCTCGATAACATGCTGCGCGTTACCATCGGCACCGATCGGGAGATGCAGAAGTTTCGTGAGGTTTTCTGGCGCGTCTACCAGGGATGAACTACCGGACGGCCAGCAGCACCAGGAATAACGCGAGGATCCCCAGATCGACGATCAGCCCCGCCGCATTCTGCTGGAGGGCCAGCAGCAGGTTGGGTTTTAGAAGTGAGCGCATTGCCTTTCCCTTCGAATAGACGGCGGACCGCCCCTATCGGTTGCATCGCCGTCGGCCGACTGCACCATCTTGCAGCAATCGGTCCCAACCTCATTCTGAACCCGCTTTATGTATTCTCGATAAAAAACTCGTACAAAAGCTGTGAGAGTTATCCTTGGTAAACTGGCGCGCTTTCCCCAATCCGGGCCCGCAACATTACGCGAGGCGGCTTGACTTTCGGATAAATCTAATCCTATCATGTGGTTGAACGTTAAGCGGGGAATCTACTCCTGCGATCTTCCGGGAGGCTCAATTTGATCAAGCTGGATATCATCAACGAAGTCGTGAACAAGACCGGCATTACCAAAACCAAGGCCGAGATGGCAGTCGAGACCGTCTTCGAGTCCATGAAGAAAGCCCTGGAACAGGGAGATCGCATCGAGCTGCGCGGCTTTGGCGTCTTCAACGTAAAGCCTCGCAAGACCGGCATCGGACGCAATCCGCGGACCGGGGCCGAAGTGTCGATTCCCCCAGGCAAAGCGGTGCGTTTTAAGCCCGGCAAAGAACTGCAGACTCTGCAGTAGGCTCCGCCGGTTAGATAGACAAATTGTGTCCCCCCAGGATTATTCGGCGGCCACCTACCCCGCCTGCGCGGCCAATGGACGCGGCCTTGGAATTCCGAGTTCAGTGCCCCGCCTCAAAAACCGTTACTGGGTGCATGGGCTGCTCTTCCTCGCCACGCTCTTATCCACTACCATCGTCGGCAGCAGCCTGCAGGCGGATTTCGACCGCAATCTGCCATTCGATGTGGAGCACTACCTTCTGGCTTTCGTCAATGTCTGGAGCCATCCGGGGCTTATCTGGCACGGCCTGCCCTTCTCGCTCACCCTGCTGACCATCCTGCTGGCCCACGAGACCGGACATTATCTGGCATGCGTGTACTACGGCGTGGATGCCAGCCTGCCTTATTTCCTGCCGGCCCCCACCCTGATGGGCACATTCGGCGCCTTCATCCGCATACGCTCGGCCATCTATTCCAAGCGCGTGCTTTTCGATATCGGCGTGGCCGGACCGCTGGCCGGTTTTGTGTTCCTTCTGCCCGCGCTGGCCGTGGGGATCGCTTTCTCCAAAGTGATTCCCGGCATCGCCCATCAGGGCGACATCCAGTTCGGCACTCCGGGGCTGCAATGGATCTTGCAGAAGGTGATCTTTCCGGGCGTGCCGGCCGCGGATATTTACCTGCATCCCGTAGCACGGGCAGCCTGGATCGGGATTCTGGCCACCGCGCTGAACCTCCTGCCGATAGGCCAGCTCGATGGCGGCCACATCCTTTACGCGCTGGTTGGCGACAAGCACAAGCTGCTTTCCACGATCTTTATCGTGGCCCTGGTTCCGCTAGGGTTCGTGAGCCGCTGGTGGCCCTGGTGGCTGTGGGCCGTCGCGCTGTTCTTCATCGGCCGGCGTCACCCGGTGATTGTGGACCCATCCGGCATCCGCACCGGCAGAAAATGGCTGGCCCTGGTGTCCCTGATCGTCTTTCTGCTTTGCTTCACCGTGGCTCCCGTTTTCGAAAGCGGCCCCTGATCCGGAGCCATGAAAATCACCGCCACGATCATCACGCTGAACGAAGAGCGTCACATCGCCCGCGCCATCGAAAGCCTGCGCTGCTGCGATGAGATCGTAGTGCTCGACAGCGGCTCGGTGGACCGCACCACCGAACTGGCCCAGAATCTGGGCGCGCGGGTGATCGAGAGCCCGTGGCGCGGCTTTGCCGGCCAGAAGAACTGGGCTGCCGAACAAGCCAACCACGACTGGATCCTTTCGCTCGACGCCGACGAAGCCCTGAGCGAAGCGCTCGAAGGGGAAATCTGGAATCTCAAAAAGAACGGTCCGAAATACGACGCCTACACCATGCCGCGCTTGGCGCAATATCTGGGCCGCTGGATTCTGCACGGTGGCTGGTATCCCGACCGCAAGATCCGCCTGTACGACCGCAACAAGGCCAAGTGGGTCGGCGACTTCGTCCACGAAAGCCTGCACGTGCACGGGCGGGTGGGGCACCTGGAATCGAACCTGTTGCATTTCACCTGCGATTCGCTTTCCGAACACCTCAGAACCATGGACCGTTACACCACCCTGGCGGCCGAAGAACTGGTATCGCGCAAAACCCCCATCGGATGGCGCCATCTGATCCTGGACCCCGCCTGGACTTTCACCAAGACCTACTTCTTTCAAGGCGGATTTTTGGACGGCATCGAAGGACTCACCATCGCCTACATGGCGGCTCTTTACGCGTTTCTCAAGTACGCCAAGGCGAGGAACATGAGCTGGGGACGTTGAGGGAAAGATGAGGGTGCTGCATCTCGATTCCGGCCGCGAAATGCGCGGAGGACAGTGGCAGGCGCTGCGCTTGATCGAAGGGCTGCGCCACGAAGCCGTGGACTGCACGCTGCTCTCCCTGGCCGGATCGCCCTTTATGGCCAAGGCCCGCGAACTGGGCCTGGATGTGCGCCCGCTGCGCCTGCCGGCCCTGTACCAGCTTTCGCGGGAGGCGGACCTGGTACACGCGCACGATGCCCACACCCATACGCTGGCTGCGGCTTTCGGCGGCGCGCCCCTGGTGGTTTCGCGCCGCGTCGCCTTTCCCATACGGTCGCGCTGGAAGTATCGCCATGCCAGCCGCTACCTGGCCGTGTCCCAATTCGTCAAGCGCGTCATGATCGCGGGCGGTGTGCCCGAAGATAAGATATCCGTGGTCTACGATGGCGTGCCCCTGCGCGAGCCTGTACCCGGAGGCGACGCGGTGGTGGCGCCTGCCAGCGCGGACCCCCTCAAAGGCGCGGAACTGGCGCGCGAAGCCACCCGACGCGCCGGCGTGGACCTGCTGCTTTCGCGCGATCTGGAATTCGACCTCGCTGGCGCCGCGCTGTTTCTGTATCTCACGCGCTCCGAGGGTCTGGGCTCCGCCGTCCTGATGGCCATGGCCGCGGGCGTGCCGGTCATCGCCAGCAATGTGGGCGGGCTGCCCGAAATTGTTCGCCATCAGGAGAACGGCTGGCTGTCGGAGAATGAACCCGAGCCGCTGGCCGCCGCTATACGGAATCTGTTGTCCGATCGCGCGCTGGCTCAACGGCTGGCGGCCTGTGGGCGTCAAACCGTTGCGGACAAGTTCTCTCTCGACCAGATGATTCACAACACCATCCTTCTCTACCGGCAGGTGCTCGCTTGTTAGAAGCCTCCATCGCGCTGTTGTTCGGTCTGTTGATCGGCAGCTTTCTCAACGTCTGCATCTACCGCCTGCCGCAGGACCTCTCGGTGGTGCGGCCCCGCTCTTACTGCGTCGCCTGCCATCACCCCATCGCCTGGTACGACAACGTCCCCGTGCTGAGCTACGTGCTCCTCCGCGGCAAGTGCCGCTATTGCCGGGCGGCGATTTCCATCCGTTATCCGGTGGTCGAACTGCTGACCGGCGTGCTGTTTTTCGTCTACGTTTGGCGGCTCGGCGCGACCCCGGTGGGCCTGAAATTCTGCCTGTATGGGGCGTTGTTGGTGGGGCTGACCTTCTCGGATCTGGAAGCGCGCATCCTGCCGGACGAATTCACGCTGGGCGGCGCCGCCGCGGGCCTGCTGCTGGCTTGGTTCGTGCCGTTGAAAGACATCACCCAGGACCTGCTTTCCATCGCCGGTGCGCGCTGGAACCCGCACTGGACCTCCGTCGCGGCAGCCCTGATCGGCGCTGCCGTGCCCGGCTTCTGCCTGTGGCTGGTCGGCTGGCTATACCTGAAACTGCGACACCGCGAAGGGCTGGGCCTCGGCGATGTGAAACTGGTGGCCATGGTGGGCGCGTTTCTGGGCTTGCAGGGCGCGCTGCTCACCCTGATCGTGGGCTCGCTGGCAGGCTCGTTGATCGGCTTCGCCTATATTCGGATCACCCACAAGGACGCCTCGACCTACGAACTGCCCTTCGGCACATTCCTCGGCGCGGCGGCTATCGCAGTATCCGTGTTGGGGTGGTAGCGCACGCTTTAGCGCCGCCTTTGCTTATCGCTTCCTGGATTTTCTGAAAGCCGCTTCTGATCTTGTGCGCCGTGAAGAATATGCAGGATATCTGTCCCCCGGCGCGTCGCGCGGTAGTAAATAAGGTATTTTCCGGCTGGAAAACACTTCACGCCCGCGGCGACGTCGTCCGACGGCCTCCCTGCATTCGGGTACTCGCCGAGCAGCCAGAAGCGGCCGGTAGTGCTGTCAATCAGCCGGTCCGCAGCCTTTAGCCCCGCCCTTTTTGCCCAGTAAAGAAAGATCTCGTCGAGGTCTGACTTTGCGTCCCTGGAGACACGATACCGCATTAACGGCCGGAGGCTTCCCGCGCAAGCCGCTGGCGTCCCCTCGCCTTCACCTCGTCTGCCAATCTCCTAAGCCCATCGCGCCCCTCATATTCCTGGTATTCACCAGCCTCCACCGAATCGATGCCGGCGCGCACGCGCAGACGGAGGTCTTCGAGCTGCTGACCGGTCAGATCGGAAACGATGTCCTCCGCAGTGGGTCTAGCGAGCCGTAATGCTCTAGCGTCGTCGTCCTCCATACGACGCAACGCGTCCCGCACGACCTCGCTCGCGTTGTTGTACCGCCCGCTTTTCACCTTTCTCCGAACGTAGCCGGCGAGACGATCCGTTATCGACACGTTCATCTGATCCATCGTCAAACCTCCAAGCCTTCGCGTCTTAAATGTACACGCAAAGCCCTGCGATGTCAATCATTGACATCCGACGCTCAGATGCGAAGGAACGCCTCGCGCACTCCACCCGTAACCGTGGGGCGGCTATCTCGCGCCAGCCAGATCCACGGCGCGGTTTTCAGCCTCGTAATCGAAGGCGGCGGGGTCGAAGGACGCCGGATGTGCCCGCTCCCAAGCCACCGTGCGAGCCAAGGCTTCTTCGCGCATGATGGTCTCGCGGTAGCCCAGCTCGCCGCGGATGCGGCTCGAGTCGGCCGTCCAGTGCTGTTCCGCATTGAACCTGGGACCCAGATGCGGTGGTATGCGGTCGCGCGGCAAGGTCACAATGCGGCCGTTCCATCCCGCTGCATCTCCGACAGCTCGCGCCCAATCGGCCCACGAGAGTGCCCCGGCCTCGGCAACATTGTAAATACGTCCGGCGGCGGCTTCGTTCGTTACCGCCAGCGCGATCGCGGCAGCAACATCTTCGACATATCCCATGGGGCCCTGCCAGCGCGCCCAAGTCTCCTCGATCAAAATTGCGGGGCGCCCGTCATCCATGCGCTTCAGGAACGGTTGGAAGCGATGCAGCGGATCTCCTGGCCCGTACACCATGGGCAGCCGCAGGATCGTCGCGGGCAATTCCGGCCGGCTCCGCACCGCCTCCTCCACGATGATCTTGTCGTATTCCGGAGTCACCCAATCGAAGGGGACCGAGCCCGCGGGACGATTCTGGTACGGATAGCGAGTCCTGCGCAGCGGTGACTCCTCGTTGAGCGGCACCGGCTCCAGCGGTCCCGGCGCGAGACCCAGTGAGATCTCGTAGCTGCGGTACACATCCATGCTGCTGATAGTGACCAAGCGGCGTGCGATCCCACGAAATGCATCCACCACGGCGCGGGCTTGGCGCTCGTCGCCGGAGATCATGTCCAGCAGTACGTCCGGCGGCTGGCGGCGGAACTCAGCCGCGTGGTCCACGAGCCGGTCGCGATCGCCAATGATGCGCCGCACTGAGGCGGGAAGAACCGGGTCGTGCGTTCCGCGATGCAACACGGCAACCTCGTGTTCCGGCGCGAGGCGCTCGACGACCCGCGATCCGATGAATCCGCTGCCGCCGATAACTACGATCTGCATGGCCCTATACTATAACGGCATGGAGCAAAATGAGGCCAGCGTAGGCCGCTATTACGACACCTCGATTTTCGACGACGAACTGGTGCGGTTGACGCGCGATTGCCCGGTCGAGCGCGCCATCACCATACGCTGGCTCGACAAGCTGGTGCCGGATTCCGCCGAAGTAGCGGAAATCGGCGTGGGCGGCGGGATCTATTCGGAACACCTGGCGCGCCGAGGCTGCCGGCTGCACCTGGTGGATGTGTCCGCGCGCCTGTTGGAAGCCGTTGCGGAACGCCTGCGTGCCGCTGGTCTCGGCGGGCGAATCGCCGGCGCGGTCCGGGAGTCCGCCACCTGCCTGGAGAGCCTCGCATCCGGCGCGTTCGATGCCGTATTGCTGATGGGACCGCTTTACCACCTGTGCGCGCTCGATGCACGGCGCCAGGCGGTCGCGGAAGCAGCTCGCATCCTGAAGCCCGGCGGGCTGTTATTCGCGGCGGGTATCAACCGCCTGGCTTACCTGCGCGATTTCTTCCGCCTGTTCCCGCACGTCGCCTGCGATCGGAAGGCCTTCCATGAACAGTACCTGCGCGACGGCAATCTGGACCCCGAGCACGCACCGCCGATCGGCTTCGCGCACCTTTCCACGTATGCGGAGTTTCGCGAACTGTTTGTGTCCGGCTTCGACGAGGTGGCGCTGGCGGGAGTCGAGTCGTTCAGCATGGCCTGGCAACCCACCCTCAACGAACTGCCATCGGCGGAGGCGGAGGCGTGGCTCGACCTGATCGAGATCACCGGACAAACCACAGAGGGCCTGGGTTACTCGGATCACTTCTTGTACATCGGAAGACGCCGGGCCGGCGACTGACACCACCGTGTTGCAGGAAGTGAGCCGCCAACCCTGACTTGCAGCCGGCGATCCCCAGGTGCGAAGATTCGACTGACTGAAAGATCCGCGAGCTTAAGCTCGCCGAATTTTCGACCGTGGGCTGAGCCCGCGGCGGCACGTTCTCGAGAAGTTAGGCGAGCAAGCTCGCCTGCGCCGGCAGGAGTGCCGGCGCCCACGAAGGTTTCCGACATTGATCACGGACCGCCCCGGTCCGCTCGCGCTGAAGCGTGCGCCACAATTAGCCACTTACAGGCGCCATCAAAGGCCAAGTGGCATCAGCAATATTGCCCGCCCTACACTTTGCCGGATCAGGCCGCCAGGATACGCCGCACCACTTCCGTGTTCTCGCGTACCTCGTCCTTGAAGCGCGGATACATCCCGACAATCACGGCATCGGTGGGTTTGATGTTGGCGAATGCGAACCCGAACCCGCGCTCGACGTGCTTGGAGGATGTGCTCGTGCGCCCGGCGCCGAACAACTTGAACGCCAGGCACGGTTTCCTGGTCTGGCGAATCATCTTGCACATGCGCTCCGGATCTTTCTCCATGAAGGTTTCGCCGATGGGCGCTTCGCCGAATTCCGCGCGCGCCTCTTCGGGCGTCCGCGACACACGATACAGGCAGCACTGATAGTAATCCACGTCCCAGTTTTCGCCCTCAGCCGTGTCGATCACCGCTGGGTTGTGCGTCGAGACGCCCACCATGACGCCGGTGTCGCGCACGGCTTTGAGAAAGTCCTTGATCTTGCCTGTCTCGCCGTTGCGAAAGCGCTCGTCGGTGCGGTTGCCGTGGTGCGCTACGCCGAGCGGCCCCAGCTTGGCCGCCTCCGGCAGCAGCTTGGGATTCTGCATCAACGCGAAATCCGCCAACAGTACGAGCTGCATCTTGCCGCCTTCCGCGCGATAGCGCTTGAAATCCTCCAGCACCTGGTCGTCGTAGTGCGCTTGCCAGGCGTTGATTCCCTGGCGCTCGCAGGCGTGCAACACTTCCATCCTGCGATCCTGCGTATACCACTCGCGCATGAGCTGGTCGAGCGTGCGGTTGAAGTGCGAATAGCCGTAAAACGGGTTCGATCCGATAATCAGCCGCGTGATCTCGAACTTGCCGAACTTCACCGTAGGCAATAGCGGCGGCGCAGACTGATTTTCGGCGCGGCCGGCGGCTGGCGCAATCGCGCCCAGCGCGGCCAGTTGGAGGAAGGAGCGGCGGGAATTGGAGTCCATGTCGATATCAGGCTTTCAGATCCTATTTTATGTTGCCGCGCCTGCCAGAATCAAGGTCCGCGCCGCGTTTTACAATCGCTCCATGCGCTATGCTCTGATGCTGGCTGTGGTCCCTGCCTTGCTCGCCGCCGATCTGAAGATCGACCACGTCACCGTCGCGGGCGGCAACCTGAGAAAACTCCAGGCCAATCTCTCGGCCGTTGGGATCGCGACTTTCTTCGGGGGCGCGCACAGCAATGGCGCCACCGAGATGGCTCTGGTCAGCTTTCCGGACGGATCTTATCTCGAGCTGATTGCGCCACAGGAGAACGCCGATCCACACGCGCTCGACCAGCAGCCCTGGCTGAAGTTCATGAAGGAAGACGCCGGGCCCTGCGCCTGGGCGGTGCGCACCAAGGACGCAGCGGCGGAAGTCAAGCGCCTGGAAGCCGCCGGTATCGCGGTTTCGTCGCCGGTCCGCAGCGGACGCCAGCGGCCCGACGGTGTCCGGCTGGATTGGGAAACGGCACAGGTGGGCACGGAGCCCCGCGGCACGTTCTTTCCGTTTCTGATCCATGATTTCACGCCGCGCGAACAACGCGCCTTCCCGCAGGGCAAGCCGCTGACCAAAGATTTCGAGGGCGTGACCAAGGTGGTAATCGCCGTACAAGACCTCGATGCCGCGGTGAAGCGCTACCGTAAGGCGTACGAACTTCCTCCCGCCATCAAGCAGGTAGACCCGGACTTAGGAGCGCATCTGGCGTTGCTCGGCGGCACGCCGGTGGTGCTGGCGCAGCCGCTCACATCGGACTCCTGGCTGGCCGCGCGCCTTGCTCAATTTGGCGAAGCGCCATGCGCGTTTGTGTTGGATGCGCGCCGCGGCCACTATCAGGCGGCCTCCACCACGCGTTGGTTCGGAGTCAAGATCGCGTGGTTCGATTCCGCCAAGCTCGGCTGGCGACTGGGCTTTGAGTCCGCCGACCGGTGAGCGGCGGGACGGCCCTCAAGCCCGCCCGCCCAAATGCTTGTGGCGCACGCTTCAGCGCAATGCCGCATAGCTTTCCGGATATCGGTGATGCTGCAGAATTCGTGGGGCAGCCCCCGGTCTGCGCGGGTCCCCTGGACTCGCTCTTTGATTCTAGGAATCAGGGCTTTTGATAAAGGCGACGGGCCGACGAGAGCGTCGGCCGCGGTCCAGGGGGACCGCCCCACGATTAATGCAGGTGTTCGCTCGTGGGAAAACTATGCGGCATTGCGCTTCAGCGTGCGCCACGCCGTTCAGCCGTTGCTTTGCGCTTGCCGGCTCTCCATGCGGTGCTGCCGCATCTGGCGGAAATGTGCGGGAAGCTGATCGGCCTTGGCCCGTTGTTCCGGGGTCAGGTTGCTATAAAGCTTCGCGAACGTCATGTGACGCATGGCCGACAACTGACCCTTGAGGCTGCCCTCTTGGGCGCTGAGTTGTTGAATCGCGCCGGTATCGTTCGCCCTGATCGCCTGAAACATCTGCTGACGGACCTGTTTCAACTGTTGGCGAACGGGCTGCGCGGATTGACGCGCCGCCTGTAGCTCCGCCTTAGCCTGCGCTCTCTGGGCATCGGTCAGATTCAGGTAATTCGCGATGCGCTCGCCGCGATTGTGCAAGCCCTGCTGCTGAGCTGGTGGTTGCGCCGGCTGATTGGAAACTTGCGCGCCGGCGGCCAGAAGCATCCCTCCGGCCATCGCTGGAACTGCAATGAAACGTACTAATCTGCTCGTCATGGTGTCTTTTACCTCTCTCCGATTCCAGAGTAGCGGCGTATTGTAAAGCCAGTTTGTGCGGAGTGTAAGAGATTGTAAAAGCCGTCGTTCCGAGACTAGTACCCTATGCTCAAAAAACATGGTTCGTTTTGCGGGCCTGCGATTTACAATTAGCAGCACGGAGGGTTTATGACGAGAAAAACGTTGCTCACATCCATCGTTTGCGGGCTGCTCCTACTGATCGGCCAGCCCACGTCCCTGGTAGCCGCAAGCCCGTCATTGGCGGGCTCGTGGCAGTTTACGCTAACGCCCACGAGTCCCACCCCGACACTTTCGTATCCGGGGCTGGCGACCTTGACCACCAATGGTTCGGTAATTGAGACTGACGGCACGGAACTGAGTCCCGGGCCAGTCACAACGACCGCTGCGCCTGCATCCGCCACTCCCGGACACGGGATCTGGCAACTGGGTCCCTGCATGTGTAACTTCTATGTGCAGTACTTCAGCCTCGTGGTGAACACCGACGGTTCGCTGTATGCCACGAATGTCACCACGGCCACGGTGACACTAGCTTCGACCGGCACGCAGTTCAGCGGCACCTATACGACGATCCAGGAAGCCGGAGGGAGCACAAAAGAGATCGCTTCCGGTACTATCAGCGGGACACTGATTCCGCACCCCAAACTGCCTTAGAAACCCGGCCCGGCCAGCCGCGCTAGCATCGCAATTCCCGAACGGGCACAGCCTGCCGGAAATCACTGGCAAAGCTGTGCCCGCCGGTAACCTCAAGACGGCTTCCATCGTCGTTTAGTAGAATCTGAATATTCGGCCGCTCTTGCGCCACTTGGGTGGAAGCCGAACCAAAAAATGAAAAAGCTCTTTTTCCTGCTGGCCCTGGCTGTGTCCCTACCCGTGTACGCGCAAACTGCCACTTTGCGCGGGCAAGTCATGGATGAAAGCGGCGCGGTTGTGCCCGGCGCGAAAATCACCCTGAACGGGCCGGGCGGTATGACGAAAGTCGCCACGTCCGGCAGCGACGGATCGTACTCGTTCGCCGGGTTGGCGCCCGGCCGTTACACGGTAAGCACGGCTGCGGCCGAACTCTCGCAAGCGCAACCCGCCAAAATCGTTTTGGTGCCTGGTACGCAAACTCTCAACGTGCAGATGAAGGTCGCGTCGGTCACGCAGCAGGTGACGGTGCAGGATAACGCCGGGCCCAGCGTGACCACCGAATCGGCCAATAACGCCTCCGCCATGGTTTTGCGCGGCGACGATTTGCAGGCCCTCTCCGACGACCCCGACGATCTGCAATCGGATTTGCAGGCGCTGGCGGGGCCCTCTGCCGGCCCCGAAGGCGGTGAGATCTATATCGACGGATTCAGCGGCGGCCAGCTTCCCTCCAAAGACTCCATACGCGAAGTGCGCATCAATCAGAATCCGTTTTCGCCGGAGTTCTCCAGGCTGGGCTACGGCCGCATCGAGATCCTGACCAAGCCCGGCACCGACAAGTTGCATGGCCAGTCTTTCTTCAACTTCGGCGACGACATCTTCAACTCCCGGAATCCGTATGCGCAACAAAAAGCCCCGTTCTTGTTGGCGGAATACGGCGGCACGGTCAGCGGGGCGCTCAGCAAGCGGGCCTCTTTCTTTCTGGACGCCGAGCGGCGCGAAATCGACAACGGCTCCGTCATCGACGCCATCACGCTCGATCCGCAAACGCTCGGCATCGTCAATCCTTTCACGGGCGTTTTGCTGGCCCCCCAACGGCGCCTGCGGGTGAGCCCGCGTGTGGATTATCAACTGAACCAAAACAACACCTTGATGTTCCGGTACGGTTTCACGCGGAACGATGTACAAGATCAGGGCATTGGCAATTTCAATCTGCCCTCTCGCGGCTATTACACATTGGATCAGGACCACACGGTTCAGATCACCGATACCGTGGTCCTGGGTCCGAACACGGTGAATGAGACGCGCTTCCAGTTCTTTCACGTGAATGACAATCAGTTCTCCAACAGCCTGGAACCGGCGCTCCTGGTGCTGGGTTCCTTCAACGGCGGCGGCGCGCAGACCGGCCGCACTTACGACACCGAGAACCATTACGAGTTGCAGAACTACACGTCGATCGCGAAAGGCGCGCATACCTGGAAGTTCGGTGTGCGTATGCGGGAGGAGACCGTCGCCAACACCTCGCCGCAGAATTTCGGCGGCACGTTCACCTTCGGCGGAGGACTGGCGCCCGAACTGGACGCCAACAACCAGGAGGTGCTGGATGCTTCGGGACAGCCGGTGCTGGTCCCGATCACATCCATCGAGCAGTATCAGCGCACGCTGCTCGGCGAGCCCGGCGGCGGCGCTACGCAGTTCAGCATCGCCACGGGCAACCCCTTCCTGGCTCTCAGCCAGTTCGACGTCGGCGCCTACGTGGGCGACGACTGGCGCGTGCGCAAGAATGTGACCCTCAGCTTGGGGCTGCGCTACGAGACTCAGACCAACATTCATGACTGGCGCGACATCGCGCCGCGCTTCGGGTTCGCGTGGGCGCCCGGGGCGAGCCAGATCAGCCTGCATCCGAAGACCGTCATCCGCGGCGGATTCGGCATGTTCTATTCCCGCTTCGACATTTCGAACATTCAGACCGCGGAGCGCTACAACGGGATCGTTCAGCAGGAATACATCGTCAACAATCCGACTTTCTTCCCTACCGTGCCGACGATCAGCCAACTGCTGGCCATGGGCGGGGTGCAATCGACGCAGACGATTCAAGAGCTGAGCTCCACTTTGCGCGCCCCTTATATGATGCAATCGGCCGTCAGTGCGGAGCGCCAGCTCGCCCGTAATACGACGCTTTCGGTGACTTACACGAATTCCCACGGGCTGCACATGCTGCGCTCCGAGGAGCTCAATGCGCCCGGCCCCATCTATCTGATGGAGTCTTCCGGCCTTTATAACCAGAACCAACTGATCACAAATGTCAATTCCAGGCTGAATAACAACGTGTCACTGTTCGGTTACTACACGTTGAATCAGGCGCGCAGCAACACCGACGGGCTGGGCACGTTCCCAGGGAGTCCTTATACCATGGCCGGCGAGTACGGCCCGGCCGCCACGGATATACGCCATCGCGCATTCATCGGCGGCTCCATCAATACCGCGTGGAACGTGCGCTTCAGTCCATTCATTGTGGTGCAGTCCGGCGCGCCGTACGACGTCACCATCGGCCGCGATATCTATGACGACACACTGTTCACCGCCCGGCCCGGCATCCCGACAGACCTTAGCAAGCCGGGCCTGATCGATACCATTTACGGCTGGCTCGATCCCAACCCGTCACCCGGCGAGCAGATTCTACCGCGCAATTCCGGACGGGGCCCGGGCCTGATCTCGGTGAACGCGCGTCTTGGCAAGACCTTCGGATTCGGCCCGGCGCGCGAAGAGTCGGCCAGCGCTGCCGGGGCTATGGGAGCCGGCCACTATTCCGGATTTCACAGCATTTTCTCGGACGTCCCGACCAGCAAGCGGTATAACCTGACCGCCTCGATTTCCGCACGCAACCTGCTGAACCACGTTAATCAGGGGCCGATCATCGGTCAGATCACATCGCCGCTGTTCGGCGAGGCCAACCAGGTGGCCGGCGGCTACGGGGCATTCTCGGAAACCGCCAACAACCGGCGCTTAGAGTTGCAGATGCGGTTTACTTTCTAATGGGGTGGCGCCGCGCGCTTCAGCGTGCTGCGGCGAACTTCAGTTCGACGAACCCGCGAGCGGAGCTCGCCTGCGCCGGCAGGAGTGCCCGACCCACAGGGACCCAGCAGGCAAAGGTGCTGCCCCACCTAAAATGCACTCTCTAGAGGGGCGGGCGCGGCTCCGGGGTTTCGTAAATTATAGTCTGCGCTAGCGCGGCGCCGGTGTCGCGGCAGGTGACGGTCTCAGTGGCTAACCGCGACAGCACGCGGTTCAGACTGCCGATATTGCCCGAAAAGAACGCCGGCTGCGGCTTGCCGTAGTCGAGCGCCGCCATCATTTTCTCGAAGTTCGCCCGCTCGGCGGCGTGACGAAAGCGGGCCATGTAGATGGCATCGCCGGCAGCGGGTTTGCGGTCCACACGGCTCAGGATGGAGTTCAGCAGGTTCGGGGAGTTGGCCACTACCAGCAGGTTGCCGCGCACGGTGAATTCCACATTTTCCCGACCGCCTGCAAGCGCTGCCCGGACCGCGTTCGCGTCCCACACCGCGGAAGCTAGCAGCGCGATGGCGCTGGGCGTTTCGACGAACACGCCATCGGCCATCTGCCGGCTGGTCTGGATGTGCAGTACGGATTGGATACCTGCGCCCGCAAGCAGATTGCGCAATGTCTCGTCCGCGACTTGCTTCCCGCCTTCGGCCAGCGGCGGCTCATCGATGCGCGTCTCCAGATCGGACTGCGTGCCCGCATTCCCGGACTCCGGCACAGGGGGTGCGTCTTGCGGATCCGTGACCCGGGCGATCTCCGGAGCGAGCAGCTTGTCGCGGATGAGCTGGACTACCGTTTGCACATCCGGAGAGGCCCAGGCGCGATACAGCCCGGCATCATCCGGCACGAGGCGCGTGAGCTCCACAACGCTCGTAGGCGGGGCTGGCTCGGCGGCGCGGCGCAGGAGCAGGCGGTCTTCCCTGATCCGCGCGCGCGCCAGCCTGACGTCGGCGATCGCGGCCCAATAAGGCTTGAACGTGGAGGTATTGCGTCCGATCCAATACGAGCGAAAGTAGGGCGTGCGGATGATGGATTCCAGGTTCATCACCAAGCGCAGGTCGCCCGCTGAAGAGGCCGCGCGGACGCTTTCGCGGAACCAGGGGTCCTGGTCGAGGGCGGGGGGCTTCTCCCCCGCGAGCAGCCGCAGAGCCCCGGCCACCAGTTCTTCGCGGGTGGCCAGCAGCACGTAATCGCGATACACGGCGAAGGCGACTACGCGGCCGGAAGCTGGATCGACGCGCACATAAAACGGCGCGCCTGCGGCCTCCCGCGATTCGTACTTGGCGCGCGATTGCCAGAGCAAGTTTTCCATGGCATGCGCCGCGGGCACTTCGGAAACGTACAGGAATTCGAGCTTGCCGATATCGTAGAGCGCCAGCGCGGACGGGCCGCCCGCAATCGATTCCACCAGTTGCATGTCGGGGCGGAAGCCCGCCGCGGTGGCGAATTCCTGCCAGACCTGCTCGAGCCGGCCAAACAGGCGGGAGCGCGTGAAGACTTCGTAGTTGGCGCTGTCCAGCCAGGCGCGCTTTTCGGCGGAGCCGTTCCAATCGCGCAGGAGCGCGCCGAAATCACGGGCTTGCAGGTAGAGCAGGGCCCCCGATGGCGCCCACGCAGCCAAATCCGGCTGCGCGGCTTGGAACGGCGCGGCAAAGAACAGCGTGGTCGAAACCAGCGCGGCCAGAGCGATGATGGCGATGGCGATTTTCATGGAGTAATCCTCGGTCGAACCAGGTGGTCCTGCACTACGTTGTCCCTGATGACCGGGCGACGCAGCGCGTTTTGCGCGGCGATGTCAATGCGATGGCTGAGCCGTTCGATGCGTTTCTCAATATCCGCGTTGGCCGGCATTTGTTGCAACGATTGCCGTGCTTCCTCCAACTCACCCAGGTTCTCATAGGCCGTCGCCAGATTGAGTAGATCCTCCTGCGGAATGGCCGTCCGGTCCAGGCTGGCCGCTGCCGACACGGCAAGTTGATCGTGCCCGGCGGCGAGCTCAGCGTGTAAGACCGCGACGCGTGTGGGGACTGAATCGGGCTGCAGGGCCAACGCGGCGCGAAGCAGGCGGGCGCGCTCCAAGGGATTTGCCGCGGTCTCGGCGGCTGTCACGCGCGCTTCGAAATAGAGCGGCTGCTCCGCGGCGGCGGGACTGACTTTGCCGCGCGCGAGCAGCGCCAATTCGCCGGTGATGCCGGGCGGAACGGGCACGCCCCATTTGCCCAGCAGACGAGCCGCGGCGGCACGCTCGGTGTACGCGGCCAGCGTGTCGGTGACCAGCGCAGTCAGAGCCGGTACCGAGTGCTGCGCTTCCGCGAGTTTCAAGCGGGCGTCTTGATCCCACGGCACGGCGCGCACGCGGGCGGCCAGGAATTCGATGGCCTCCGCGTTGTGGCCGAACCGCTCGAGCAAAGTGGCAGCGGACATGAAGTTCCCGAATGGCTCGCCGGAGATGAGCGTCATGCGGCGCAGCAGAGCCATGGCGGAAGGCGCGTCGCCATTCTGCAGGCGAATTTCAGCCAAGCCCAGGAAGTTGGCGGCATCGAAATTGCCGCGCTCCAGTTCGCGCGTGTACAGGAATTCGAGTATGCGGCGCGCGGAAGCTTCGTCGCCCGCACCCCGTAAAGCAGTCGCGGCTTCGCGCAAAGCCTCGACGGACGGCTCGATCTCCGGGCTGCGGCGATAGCTTGCGAGCAATTCGGGCAGCTTGCCGGATTGAGTCGCAATCTGAAGTTCGAGCGGCGCGATTTGCGCAGCGATTTCAATGCGGGCGTCCCGCGGAATGGAGTCGAGAAGAGCCTGCGCAGCGGCGGTCTGCTTCGTTTCGACCAGCAAGGCGATGAGCTGCACCTGGTAGCCGCGGGCCCGCGCCTCGGGCAACGCCGCAATCACACGTCGCAGGATACGCTCACGATCGCGCGCGCTCAGCCATGGCAAGCCGGCGAGGCGCCCCAGGAAATCCGCATCCGGCGCCGCCGCTGCGGCATCCACGATCAGATCCAGTCCGCCAAGCTGCCCAACCGGCTCGAGCAGCGAATCCAGGCGGTACCAATCGTGCCGCCGGATGTAAGAGCGCAACAGCGATTCCACCTCGGGACGCAGGCTGTTGAAGAGGTCGCGTTCGCCGATGTGGCGCAGGGCTTCCGGCGCGTGCGCCCAGAAATCCTCCGCGAGATTCGGCCGGCCCTGTTGGCGCTCGAAGGCGGCCAATGCGGATTTCCAACGCGCGATCGCGTCGTCGCGACGGCCCGCCTTCCAGAGAACCAACGCTGCATGATCGTGGACATATCCCAGGCCGGCATTGAGTTCCAGCGCGCGATCGTAGTCGGCCAAAGCGCGCGCCGCTTCGCCCGCATCGGCGTAGAAATCCGCGAGCGCGACGTATGCCTCAGGATTGCCCGGCGCGGCTTCCAACGAGGCGGGCAGGTAATCCTCGGGATCGCCCTGGTGTGTGCCTGCCAGATATTCGCCGTAGCGCGAGCCATAGTAGAACCAAACGTCGCCTGCCAGTTCCCGATCGCGATCCGCTGGCTTGGCGAGCCGCTGGCCTATCGTCGCGCTGTCGAGCGCCCCACGGAAAGCCGCTTCCACGCGCGCGTCGCGATCCAGATCGTAGAGGCCCACCAGCGCCGTGTAGGCCTTGGTCCAGACCGGCGGGTGTGACTGGCCGTGCGCGGCGACTGCCTGATACGCCAGCGATGCGGGGCCCGTCGCGATCGCCTGTTCGACCGCGCTGCGCTGCAATTTCGCGAGAGTTACCAGGCGCGCCGGGTCAAACTTCGCGAGCAGCTCCAGATACCGGGGAAAATTGCCCCCATAGTCCGCCAGAAAGCGCCGCTCGTTCTGCACGTCGCCGCTGGCGTGCCAGGCTTCGGCGGTCGCACCGATCAGGCGGTCGCGCGCGTCGCTCGAGGGATGCGTTTTCACGTAGTCTTCCAGAAAGCGAGCCAGCTCAACGAATCGCATGCGGCGCGTTTCCAGGTCAATGAGGCGCTGGTATTTGGCTACGTCCGCGGAGAACCAGCGCGCTTCCAGATCGACCAATCCGGCGCGTTCCGCAACTGGCAGCATGGTAGGGCCGCGCTTTTCGAGAAAGGCGGCGAACGCGGACATCTCGTCGGGGCTGAAATTGACGCGGGCCGCACTGCCGGCAGCCTCAAACGCGGGCATCATCGCGGCAACGCCGGTGAGCCCCGCATCGCGTCGCAGCCGAGTCATCTGGCTCGCGCGGATGGCTGCACTGCCGGCATCCTCGGCCGCCGGCTTGATCGCGTCAATGCGCGCGAATGCCTCGTCGTAGCGCCGTAAGCGGGTCATCAGGCTGGCGTAGAGCGCCGCGCCATCCGTGTGGTCTTCCTTGACCCATTTGCCGGTTCCTGCCAGCGTGAGCCCGCGCTCCGCGAATGGCAACGCCTGCGGCACGAGACCCCAAGAATCCAGCGTGCGGGCCATCTGAAAGAGGATGTCCGGACGCTCGGGGCGCCCCGCCAGCAGCGCCTTACGCAGAGTTTCTACCGCTAGATCGGCCTTCTGCAAACGCGCATAAGTCTCGGCCACTTTGATGAGCCACTGCGGATCGCGATAGCTCAGCTCGTAAAGGCGGGCATACGTAGCGGCAACTTCTTCGAAACGCATCAGGCGCACTTCCAAAGTGGCGCGGGCGGCAAATAAGTCGCTGCGGTCGGGCCGGATCACAACCGCGCGCGAGTAGGCTGCGATGGCCGCCGGGAAATCTTCGAAGTGAGTTTCCAAGCGCGCCAGCACCACGGGCCAGCGGTAATCGCGCGACGATTCGGCGGCGGTCTTCGAATAATATGTCAGGAGCCGCGGCTGCAGGCTGTGCTCGATGGCGTACGACGCGGCTTCGCGCACCAGCCCTTCATCCTCCGGATAGCGGTTGATGATTTCGATGTACTGGTCCACCGCGGCCGTGTATTGCTTGAGGCGGGTGAGTGCCGGAATCAATCCACGACGCATGGCGGCGATGCGACTGGTGCGCTCATCGGGCGCAAGCGGCGCCTGGCGCAGCGTCTGGATAGTCGCGGCATAGAAGTCGCGCAAGCCCTGGTCGTCGCCGGCCCGCGCCCAAGTCTGCGCGGAGGCGGCCAGGTATTCTCCGTTGTAGGGATCGGCGGCCATCAGTGGCGCCAACAGCGCGCGCGCTTGCGCGTACTCGCCGGATTCGGTGGCCTTGCGCGCCGCCTCGAGCGTGAATTGCTTCCGGTAATCCGCATTGGCGGTGCCCGCGGCGCGCGTCAGAGTGACGATCGCTTGCGTTGGCATCTGGTTGCGCCAGTAGAAATCGACCCTAGCGCGCACGACCCCGAGAGTGGCGGGATTGTCCGCATAGACGGCCTCGATCACGCGGCGCGCAGCCGCAGTATCGTGCTTACCTTCGTAGAACGCCACCAGCGCGAGGCGCAGGCGAATCTTCTCCACCGGATCGTGGCACACTTCGATCTGGCGTTCGAGTGCCAGTTCGCGCACGCTGTCGAAGCTGTGACTCGTTGCGACCGTTTCAATCCAGGCGAGGGTCTCGGGCACGTCGGCCCGGCGCGCCACGGCGCTCAGGAGAGCTTCCAGATCGGCGCTGCGCTTTTCGGCATCCAGCACGTCAACCCGCATGGTCAGTGCGGCCATACCGGGATTCGGCGCCGAAACCGCGTCGGCCGTCAACTGCTCTACAAGGTTGCGTAGCGCAGGCCGCTCCGCAAGCGTGGCCAGGCGTTTCTCCGATGCCGAATCTGGCGCGGCCAGCGCGCCTTTGATGTACTCGCGGACGGCGGCCGGATAGTCTCGCTTGCCCTCATAGATCGCGCCCTCTTCGTAGGCGTACAGATTCTGATTAGCGGCCTTCGCACGGGCCTGGTTGAGCAGGCGCAGCGCATCGTTGTAGCGGTAGTAATCCCAGAACACGGTAGCGGCGTCAAGGTAACCCTGCGGATCGCCGGGCGCAGTTTGTGGCATGCGGTTCCAGTATGGGGCGGCGCGCGCGAAGAGGTCCCGGTCGGCGTAGATATCTCCGATGCGCGCCAGCAGGTCGCGGTTGCGGGGCTCGTAGCGATGCATGTTCACCGCCAGCGCCGCCGCGACGTCGGTGTCCTTCGGATCGAACGCCGCCAGCGAGCGGTAAACGGCCGACGCGCGCGCCGCTTTCGGCAGATTCCCGGGGATGCTCTCGCTGAGGGAGCGCATCCAGGGTGCGGCGGATTCGAAGTGCGACTGCCAGGCTTCGCCCTCGGCCAGAAACTCGGCGGCGGCGGGATTGGCCGATGCGTCGGGCTTGGTGGCGCGCAATGCCGCGAGTTCCGCGTTCAGTTTGCCGGCGCGCGACAACGCTTCGAAGAATCGCGCGCGCAGCCCGTCGTCATAAAACCAGTAAGCGCGCAGCAGCCGAGTGTAGGCCGCGAAATCGGTGGTGCCTTTGCGCGTGTAGGCGTCCAGCAGGTTCTTGACGAAGGTGAGGTTATTGGGGAAGCGCTCGTGCGCATAGAGATTCAGTTGCAGGTAGAGATGGGCATCCAGCGAAGCGGGCGCCACTACCTCGCGGAAGTATCGCTCCAGGTCCGTTCCGGAGAAGATCTTCACCACTTGCTGCGTGAGTTGCGCGAACTGGGCCGTGCGTCTGCGGCGGAGATACCAGCGCGCGAGCTTGTCTTCCCATGACGCGCCCGGGAACTTCTGAATCGCGCGCTGATAGACCTGCTCGACCTCCACGCCCCTGCGATTTTCGTCGAGAAACGCAGCCAGGCGCTCGTAGAGTCCTTGATCATTTGGGTTGCGGTCGATCTCGTGGCGCAGAACTTCGAGCGCAGCGGCGATGCTATGCAGGCTGACCAGGCGTGAGATGTACCGGTCAAGAATCGCGGCATACTGTGGCGAGCGCGCGCCCAGTTCCTTCAGTACCTGGTCATAGACCGCAAGCTCCTGCTCAGGCTTCTCTTGCCTTGCGTAGGCGTCCGCCATCAGCAGAGCCACCGTGGTGCGCTCCGCAGCTTTGGGAAACGCCGCCAGGAATTGACGGCCGGCGCGCAGGACACCCTCGTTATCGCCGTACGACGCGTAGGCTGCGATCAGTTGCGCATGCAGAATCGCACGCCGCGGCGACTTCGGAAACTGCGTGTCGAACAAGCGGAGCAGATCCGAAGCGCGGGCGCGATGGAAGTAGGTCAAGGCGGCCTGATCCTGCTCGGCGTATTCCACGCGCGGTTGCGCGGAATTGAACAGCAGCGAGAGGATCCCATTGAGGAAGCCGGGGTAGGGATCGATGGTGGCGATGTCGCGGTAATACGAAAGATTGCCGGCGCCGAAATGGATAGGCTGTTCCGGCGCGGCCAGCAGCAATCCCGCCAGACCTCCGAGCCCGCGCTCGCGGTCGCTCGCATCCGCGCCGGACAAAGTGTAGAGCGCATAATAATGACGCGCGGCTTCGTCGTATTCCTCCACGTCTTCGAACAGGCGGGCGATCGTATCGTGCTCGCCCGCTGTCCAGCTCTTGTGTCGATTGGCATATTCGACCAATGCGCGCCGCGCGGCGGGAACGTTGGACTGCTGCTGGTAGTAGTAGAAAATGCGGGCCGCGGCGCGGAGGTCTTGCGGATCGGCCTGTGTCTGCTGGCGGGCCGCCGCCAGAAAATCGCGCAGCTTGCCCTGCGTTTTGAGCAGATCTAAGTAATCCTTGATCAGTTCCGACGGCATAAGCGGCGTGAATGCGCGATCGTAAACCGCCAGGGCCTGCGCGGGCGTTCCCTGATGCTGCGCCAGGTACGCTTCCTCGCGCACGGGCTCGACAAGATCTTTGGGGAACGCCTGGCGATAGATTTCAATCCGGCGGGACGCGGCGGTGAACTGCTTCTGCTCGACCAGGTAATTGAAGAACTGTTTGTAGACGCCGGACTCGTGGGGATAGCGGACGATCCAGGCGCGGTACTGCGCCATCGCGAGCGGCACGGGCAGACCCTGTTCACGGACCACTGCTATGCTGCGTTCAAATGCGTTCTGGGAGGCGACGGAATCGAGCGCGCGGATCTCGTCGAGCGGGCGTAAACGGCGGTGATAGAAATCGGCGAGCGCCAGGTAGTCGTGGGCGAGCTCGGCGTACTTCCGCCAATCGGCTTCCGCCGCAATGAAATCGAGCGCCAGTTCCGCTTCGGATGCTCGCAGTCGATAGAGTTGCGCGTCGGCGGGCTTGGCAGCGATCAGTTCCGTTAGCGCGGGACGCGTTTCGGCGGGAGGCCGACGCGCTTCCACGTCTCCCGCGGGCAGCGAGACCGTGCGGAAGAAGACCGCTAGCAATCCGGATTCGACGGACAGGTTTTGCACCCACTGTGAAAGCTCGGCGTGCAACGCGAGGCAGCAGAGCGCGCCGGCGGCGAGGGTGAGCTTACGGGAGAATTTCAAGCGACACCTCCTCGGTTCCGATGTTGTGCGCGATGTCTTCGGCGGTCACATTGAGCCGATACCGGCCCGCGGGCAGCGCCGCGGGAATCACCAGCTCGCCCGTATTCGCGCCGGCCTGCTCGTTCCAGTGCAGGAAAACGGGCGCCGCCCCATAGAGACGCGCGCTGATGGTGCGCGTGGATTGCGAAGCGCGCACGCGCAGAGGCACGGTCTCGCCGCGCCGGTAGCGCGTCTTGGCCAGCAGCACACGCACGGTGGGTGGCTTGCTCGCGATCACGAACGTCTTGGCCTCGCGATAGACGTGCCCGGCTCGGTCGCGTAAGATCAGCCGCACGCTGTAGGTTCCATCCGCCATGTCGGTGGGGGCCAGGAAGCGCGTCTGCCAAATATCTTCCTCTGCCAAGTGGCGCAGCGGCTTGACCAGGCCGAACGGGAACAGCGCGACCACCGAGACAATGTCCTGATCGGCCTTGACGCGCAGCACCGGATCTCCCGGCCGGATCACGCGCGGCCGCAGCAGTGCGCGCGGAACGGCCAGAAAGGAAGTATACGGCGTAACGAATTTGTACTGGCGCGAGAGCCGTATGATTTCGTCGATGCTGGCGCGGTCTTCACCCAAGCGGGCGATCTGGTCGAGCAGCGCGTCCACACGCGCCTTGGCCCATGTACGCGCCACCTGCGGATGATCCAGGCTCTGGCGCGGTAGCGCCACCGACGCGCGCAGCTCGACCGGAGCGCCGTCGCGTTCGCCGCGCGCCGTGAAAACGGCCTGCGGCACCGGCTTGCGATACGCGCCTACCCACACAGCCGACGAGCCGGGAAAGACGGTCTCATCGAGCGGATAGACCAGATCGAAGTTGTCTGAGGGCGAGGCCGTCAGCGCGAGGTTGCGCAACGCGCGCTGCCCGATCCGGCCTAGAAACGCATTCAGCTTGAAGTCGATCGGTTCGGACGAAAGCACCGATTCGAAGATGCCATCGTTGCGCGCCAGCATGCGGATCAACGGCAGGTTCGCATCGTCGCCTATGCCGAAAACGTAAGTGCGCGGGCGGTGCGCCGATTGCTTCCATTGCGCCTCATACCAATCGGCCAGTTTGCCATCGGCCACTTTGCCGCGCGTGGCGCCGGCATCGCTGAACAGCACGATGTAAGCATCCGAATCGGCGGGTTGGGCCAGCGCCTTGGAGAGCACCGCTTGCAGATCGGTGCCGCCGCGCAGGTAGCCGGAGCGCACGAAATCGAGCGCCTTCTCGATCGCGGGGATTTCCGCCGGGACGGGCGCGGGCGCGAAGGGCGTGACTTCGGTATTGAACACCAACACGTTGAAGCGATCCCGTGGACCGAGCGAGTGCAGCAGGCTGTCGAGCGCGTGGAAGCTGCGCTCCAGCTTTTCCCATTGCATGGAAAGCGAGGTGTCGAACAGCGCGATGATGGTGCGCGGCTTGGCGCTTGCGGCGGGCGCTCTGGGCGTAGCATTGGCGATCAGCGCGGAGGCTTCGAAGTAGCCGGACCCGGCCGGCACTGTATTGGCGGCTGGATCGCGGTATGCAATTACATCCAGCGTGTCGGCGCGCGCCGCATCGAATGTGTAGTGCACCGCGAAGTCCTCGCCAAGGTTGACGTTCTGGCCTTCGAAAGCGGCCTTAACCAGGTGCGCGTCCCGCTCCACGATGCGCAGCGGATAGAGCTTCCCTTGCGCATCGAAGCCGCGTATGGCGTGGCTGGAGCGCAGTTCCAGCGTGATCGCGAGGCGCGCTGCGGTTGCCGCCCGATAGGCCGAGGGGCGCAGCGGCAGCACAAATTCGGATTGCAGATTCTCCACGGAAACGCGCTGATGGTATTCGATCTCGATGCGTTTGGTCCCGTACGCCGGGATGGGCATAATCTTCGCGCTGAACACATTGCTCCGGCCCGCTTCGCCGGCTTCACGCTCCCCTTGCTCCAGCAAGCCGGGGTCGATGGTTTGCCAGCGCAAGCTGTCGTAGATCTCTTCCGCACGGTGACGCTCGATGATCACGCCCGGGATGCGGGTCACGTCGTCCCACACGGCGAAATCGGAGACCAGCCCGCGCGCGGGCAGCGCAAAAGTGTAGTTGCCTTCCTGCACGACCCCGGTGTGGTTGCCGAAGATCTGCCGTATGGATACGCGTGCGTCGCCGTTATCGATGACGATATCCACGGTCATTTCATCGAGCGAAAACACGGATGCATCGGGCTGGTTATGGTTCGTGGGAATCAACACTCCGGTATCGGCCGCGCTGCGCGAGGCCAGGAACAACAAAAGCGCCCAAGGCCTCATGGCAGTCTCCCCTCGGGCACCCGCACCAAGCCGTTATCAGTGCCGATGTACAACACGCCTCCTCGCACGGCCAGCGCCGTCACGTTGGCCGAAGGCAATCCCGCTGTCACGGTGGTCCAATGGAAGGGATCCCAGGGTTTCACGGCAGCCTCCCCTCGGGCACGCGCACCAAGCCGTTATCCGTGCCGATATACAACACGCCTCCGCGGGCAGCGAGCGCGGTCACGTTGGTCGAAGGCAATCCAGCCGTCACCGCCATCCACCGGCCTGAGGCGCGATCGTATATAAACAAGCCGCGGCCCAGACTGCCGGCGTAGACGCGCGACTCGGTCACCAGCATGGCGTTCGGATTGATCTCGAGCGGCGGCTGTAAGTCCGGGAACGTTTGCCATTCGCCGGAACGATCGAGCCGCAGGACTCCCGCGCCGTATGTCCCCACGAACCACTCCTGCCCGACGCGCACGATTGCGGTGATCCAGTTGTGCTTCAAGCGCGAGTTGGCAGTGGTGTAGCTGGCGCGCACCACGCCGTTATCCAGCATCGACAAACCGCCGAGCGTGCCGGCCAGCAGTTCGTCCCCGGACGATCCCAGCGCGTACACGTGCGTGTTCACCAGGCCGTGAAAGCCGGACACGCTGTGTGTTCCCGAAGAATCTATGAAAGTGAGACCGGCGGGCGTGGCTACGGTCATACCGCCCGCGCGCCACACCACATCCGTGACGTGGTCTGCGATCAGCCCTTCGGAACGCCGCAGAATCTGGCGCTCGATGCCCGTCGAATCGAACAGCGCCAGACCGTTGGCGGTGGCTACCGCGGTGGTCTGCGACTCGGCATCCGAAACGATGCGGTTGATGCAGAATAGCGTGTCGTTCTCCTGATGTGTCACGCGGGGCCCATCCACGATGTCCAGGCCGCGATCGAAGTAGCCCACCCAGAGCCGGTCGCCAGGATCGAGTGCCAGCGCGGAAACGTTGCGATCGGCCAGAATCGCGCCTTCGCGCTCCAGCACCCGGCGCCAGCCCGTCGCGTGGGACTCAATCGCGTAAAGCCCGTCGCTCGCCAGCGCATAAAGCTTGCCATCCACATTGAGCAGCTTGTGCACTTCGCCTGCCAGCGGGTAGGTGTGCGGGCGGGCGGATCGCGCCGGCGCGTCCGTGAACGGGATCTTGACCACGCCTTCATCCAGACTGCCGGCGGCCAGGCCCTCGCTCCACAGCAGCAGCGCGTTGGCAAAAAAGCCCTGAGCCAGCACGCGCGTAAAATGGCCGCTGCGGAATTCGGCGATCCCCATGGGAGTGCCGGCGAAGGCCAGGTCTCCTTCGACTACCAGCGAAAGCACCTGCGGATCGGGCAGCCCCTGCCCTTCGCTGACGCGATCGACCTGGCCGGCATGCCAATGATAGACACCCCGATCGAGCGTGCCGATCCAAAGGCTGGATGCATCGCCGGCCAGCGCAGTCACGTGCAGGCCGTCCAGCGACGAGTGGAACGCGGTGAGGCGCTTGCCATCGTAAACCAGCACGCCCTGCGATTCTGTCCCCAGCAAGACACGCCCGTCGCCCAGCGGCAACACCGCGGTCAGCTTGCGCGCGGCGGCGTCGGCGGCGCGGATCTGCCGGAAATGGCTACCATCGAACGCCAGCAGGCCCTCGCCCGAGGTGGCGATAAACAACTCGCGGCTGGAGGAGTCGGCGGCGGTGCCGACGGCCATTCCGCCGAGCGGCGCCGCGGGGAGCTCCAGGCCGGGGCGATAGTGTGTTCGCAGCGCGCCGCCGGTATCGTATTCGAGCAAGCCGGACGGCCCGGAAATGTAGATGTGGCGTTGAAATAGCGCGACATCCCGGAAGACGGCCGGCGCGCTGATCCATTCGATTGCGGGCGGAACGGGGCGGTCCAATCGGGTGACAGTGAAACGCAGTTGGCTTTCGGTTGCAAGCTGCGCCGCGGAGTCGTGCGCGGCCCGCGATGCGCGCCAGACAGCGAAGCCGGCGAAGCCTGCCGGAATCGCCAGTGCGATGATCAACGCGATATGCCATCTGTTGAGTCGAGCCATAGTGACTACCGGTTCAGCATATGGCACGTTTCGGACCGTTGGCCAGGCGAGCGCTGCTCGCCGGTGGTGGGTCTTGGGTGCTGGCAAACTCGCCGCAGGCAGGGGAGCAGGGCTCGCCTTTACATCAATCGAACTCGCGGCGCGGCGGGGCTTGCTCCGGTCCCACGCGCCCTACCGAGATTTCGGCGCGATGGTAGTTCTCGCCGCGCACGGGAGAACCGGCCATCCGGCGCAGCATGGCGATCTGGCCCACGTGGGTGAGCGCATCGGCGATGGGACCCTGAAACAGCTTTTCAGCGGGGCACGCAAGGGGCGCGTCGGAGGCCAGAAAGGCATCGAATTGTTCCAGGGCGGTGAAGAAGCGCTGCACCTCCTTTTCCCATGGCAGCGGCTTGGAATTAAACCATTTCTCGTCGCCTCGGGCCACGGAGAGCGCCCAGTCGATCAGATCGCCGATATGGGCGAGGATCTGGCTGGGCGTGCGGCTGGTTTCGGCCGGGCGGTAATCGGCGAATGCTGGCGGCGCGCCACGCACGGCTTTGCCGCCGCGGTAAGCCAGTGTGGCAACGGTGTGACGGAAGAGGTCGCGCTTCGGATCGGATGGCATCAGGAATATTATGGCAGCCACGGCCAAGGCCGTGACGGTCGAATTCAAAATCGTCGGCGGAACCGGGTGCATCGGCATTTGCCTTTGCCTTCATCTGTGTGTATCCGTGTCCATCTGTGGTCCTTATGCACCGGCTACCAGCACACCTCCCCTGCTATCCTCAGATTTCGCCATGCCTTCCACGCGCCGCGCCTGGCCCCTTTTCGTGCTCCTCGCCGAAGTGCTGGCTTTCTTCCGCCACATCCTCTACTACGGCCATTACGTCATCCCGTGGGACTTCCGCACTTACCATCTCACGCAAGCCTGGTTTGTGGCGCGCTCGTTCCAGCGCGGGGAATTGCCGCTGTGGGACCCCTACACTTACTGCGGAATGCCGTTTTACGCCAACCTCACCGCTCAGCTTTTCTATCCGCCCACGCTGGCGGCGATTCTCCTGAGTAACGGGACCGGCGGGCGCCATCTTCTCTACTTCCTGGAATTGCAACTCGTCGCGCACGTGTTCTTCGGCGGAGCGATGGCCTATTGGCTGTTGCGCCGGCTGGAGGCGGGACGCGCGGCGGCGCTGGTGGGCGCCACGGTCTACCAACTCGGCGCCTACATGGCTTCGCAGACCCAGCACCTGGGCGCGATAGACGTGGCTGCCTGGCTGCCGCTCGCGTGGCTGGCCGTCGTTTCGCTCGGCGAACGCTTCCGGTGGCGCTGGCTGGCGGCGCTAGCTGGCGCGCTGGCGATGTCGATCCTGGCGGGATTCCCGGCGGCCACCGCCGTAGTGTTCGTGTCGTGCTTTCTGCTGGCTGTGATTCTGGCGGCGCTACGCCGCACATCGCCGATGGCGCTGGCATACGTGGCGGTGAGCGCGGTGTGGGCCGTACTGCTATCGGCCATACAAGTGTTCCCTACCTTACAACTCTCCCGCCTGAGCGTGGGGCAGTATCGCAGCGATTGGATGCGCACGGGTGGCGGACTGCCGCTCCAGTCGCTGGTTTCGTTGGTGCTGCCCAATCATTACGGGATGTTCCAGTTCCACTGGAGCACTTGGAAGCTGCCTTGGAATCCGACCTTTCTTTACACTTACTGCGGAATTCCGGCGCTGCTGTTTGTCCTGGTGGCAATCGTATCCCGCAAGAGCCGGTACACCGTGAGCTTCGCCGTATTGTCGCTATGCGCGGCTCTGTGGATGCTGGGCGACTCCACGCCGATCGGCAAAACCATATTCATGCTGCTGCCGGATGCCGTGAAGAACGCGCTGTACGCGGAGTTCGCGCTTTGCTCGTTTTCGCTCGGGATGGCGGTATTGGCCGGACTCGGCGCGCAGCAGTTTCTGAATTCCCGGGGACGCGGGATGCAGGCTGCGCTGGTCGCCGTGGTGGCCGCGGACCTGCTCGTCGTCAGCTCGGGGCGGGTCATCAACACAGTGGACGAACGCGTGGAGCCCGGCATCGCCTACGACCAGTTCGGCGGCTTCCCGCAGATCCCCACGGAAATACGAAGCCTGGTGAATCGGAACGTGCCGCCGTTGCGCACCGACATCATGCAGGGGCCGCATGACCTGGCGAGCGCGGCGCCTCTGCTGGAGTATCCTTCGGCGAACGGCGACGACCCGCTTGCGCTGGTTAGGCTCATGCAAGTGCGTCTGTCCTTCTGCAAGGGCGCGCGTTGGGGCCGCTATTACGAAGTCGCCGATCCGGATTCGCCGGTGCTGAAACTGCTGAATGTGCGATATGTGATTTCGTCGAATGCGCTCCCGCAGCCGGGCGGGCTGGTCCAGGTTAGCGAATTGCCGGGGATCCGCATCTACGAGAATCCGGACCCGCTGCCGCGGTTTTTCCTGGCGCCGCGGACCCGGCGCGCCGCCAACATGGACGAGGCGCTGGCCATCCTGCGGTCGCGCGACTTTGATGCGCGCGCGGAAGCGGTCGTCGAAGCACCGGTCACGCTCGAAGGCGGCGCTGCGACCGGCACCGTTCGCGTCCTGCAATATGCCGCGCGGCAGTGGATGCTGTTGGTCGACACCCCGGCCCCGGCATTTCTGGTGACGTCGGAAACCGCGTATCCAGGATGGCATGCGTGGATTGACGGCCGGCCGCACACGCCTGTGCTGACGAACGTAGCGTTCCGCGGCCTGCGGATTCCCGCCGGAACACACGTCGTGACGATGCGCTTCGATCCCGAAATCCTGTGGCGCTCCGCTTGGGTGACGCTGGCCGCCTGCCTGGCGCTGGCCCTCGCCGTTTGGTTTGGCGATAATAGGCAAGCAAAGGGGCCATGGACTTCAAAGAGCAACTGAAATCCTCCGTAGACATTGTCAAGGTGATCGGGGAATACGTGCGCCTGCGGAAATCCGGGGTCTCGCGATACACGGGGCTGTGCCCGTTCCACAATGAGAAGACGCCTTCGTTTTCCGTGCATGCGGGGCACCAGTTTTACAAGTGCTTCGGATGCGGCGCATCCGGCGACGTGCTGAAGTTCGTGATGGAGTACGAGCACGTGAGTTTTCCAGAGGCGCTGAAGCTGCTGGCGGAGCGCAACGGCATCCCGATTCCGAAGCGCACGGAGTATGCGGATGCGGAGACGCGCCTGCGGGCGGCCGTGTATCAGATGCAGGAACTGGCACAGGAAGCTTTCCGCGAGCAATTGGCCGGGCCGGCGGGCGCGGAGGCGCGGCGCTATCTGGAGAAGCGCGGCGTATCGCCGGAGGTAAGCGCGCAGTTCGGGCTGGGATACGCCGAGCGCGGGGGTCGCTTCCTGCTGCGGATTTTCGAGAGGCAGCAGTTCACCTCCGAGCAGATGGAGCAATCCGGGCTGCTGGGTAGGCGCGATGACGGCAGCTTCTACGATCGTTTCCGCCACCGGCTAATGTTTCCCATCCACAACGAATCGGGGAAACCGATCGGATTTGGCGGGCGGGCGCTGGATCCAGGCGACGAGGCCAAGTACTTAAACTCCGCCGAATCGCCGATATATAGGAAGAGCGCTGTGCTCTATAACCTGCACCGGGCAAAGGAGGGCATCCGGAAGGCGGACCGGTCGGTGCTGGTGGAAGGCTACATGGATGCGATCGGCGTATCCGCGGCCGGAGTGCGGGAGGTGGTGGCAAGCTGCGGGACGGCGCTCACGGCGCAGCACGTGCAGGCGCTGCGGCGGCATTCCGACAAGATCGTGGTCAATTTCGACCCGGACGCGGCGGGGGCCAACGCCGCGGAGCGGTCCATCAACCTGCTGCTGGACGAGAGCATGCACGTGCGGATCGTAGAACTGGAAGGCGGTCTCGATCCGGACGAATATTGCAAGGAGCGCGGCGCGGATGCGTATCGCGCCAAGCTGGACAAGGCGCAAGGCTATTTTTACTGGCTGGCCGACCGGGCGCGCGCGAAGTTCGATCTGCGGACGGCGGAAGGGCGTGTGGCGGGCTTTCAATTCCTGCTGCCGGCGATTCAGCGCCTGCCGGAGAAGATCGAGCGGGTCGCGGTAGCTAACGATGTCGCAGGCTACCTGGGGGTGGACGCGGGGCTGGTGCTGGAGAACTTCCGCAAGTCCGCCATGGACCGGCGCGATAAGAAAGTAGCGCCCGTGCGCGAGCCGTTGAATGCGAACGAGAAGCTGCTGTTGAACTTGCTGGTTTCGAATGCGGAGGCGCGCCAGGAGCTGATACCGGAGATCGAGCAACTGCCGGCGGTCGAGCAGTTCGCGACGCGCCGCATCTTCAGGGCGCTGTTTACCTTGCAAGCCGGCGGGCAGGTGACCTACGAGGAGTTGCACGCGCGGCTGGAGGAGAACGATCAGGAATTATTAGCGTCCGCCGTGCTGCAGGATGAAACGAATGAGTCCGCCGTTTCACTATCACAAGGGATCGAATGTGTGCGCAGTCTGGAGCGCTCCGGCCGTAGAACCGAAGTGGCGGCCTTGAAAGCTCGGGTCAAGGAAGCGGAGCGGGCCGGCAACCTGCCCGAAGCCTTGCGGCTGGCGGAGGAACTGCATCAACTCGAAAGATCTTGATAACGCATCGCCTCAGGATGCACTGGTGTACAATGTTGGAAACGGTAATGCGGGGGTAGTTGCTTCAGTGGCACTCGAAGACAAATTCGATCGCCTGCAAGAATTGGTGCAGAAGGGCAAGGACAAGGGATACGTGCTCTACGAGGACCTCAGCGAGGCCCTGCCCAGTAACCTCGCCAACGGCTCGGAGATCGACGATCTGCTGGCTGGCCTGGATGTGGCCGGCATCGAGATCCTGGAAGAGCCCAAACTCGAATTCGACAAGAAGCTGGAGGAAGGCGAGGAACTGCTGGATCTGGATCTGCTGCCCGGCGTCGGGGAGAAGATCAACGATCCGGTGCGCACGTACTTGCGGGAGATGGGCACGGTCCCGCTGCTGACGCGCGACGGCGAAATCGAGATCGCGCGGCGCATCGAGCGCGGCCAGAACACGGTGATGAAGGCGCTCTCGCGTTCGCCGCGCGTTATCCAGGAGATCTTGAACCTGGCCGAGGATGTGCGGCGCGGCACGGTTTCGGCGCGGGACGTGATCCTGGTGGCGGATCCGCTGATGGGCGATGAGGCGGTCGAAGAGAGCCGCAAAGAGTACGCCGCGGTGGCCGAAGAAGTCACGCGTCACTACCGGAAGTTCCTGCAATGCCGGCAGAAGCTGATGGCCATCCCGCGCGGGCTGAAGCCCAAGCAGCACCGCCATCTGCTTTGGGAGATGAACCGGCTGCGCGTGAGGATCTCACGGCGCATCCGCACGTTGCGTTTTCAAAGCCAGATTCTGCGGCATTTCAGCGCGGAGATCCGCGCGGCGGCGGAAGACCTACAGCCCGTGGAGCGGGAAATGGCGCGGGTGCAGCAGCGCATAGACACCTGGCCGGCGCGCGTGGACGGCATGAAGGACCTGCGCCGGGAACAGCGCGGCTATGCGCAGAGATTGCAGCAGCTCGAGGAACAGCACGGTTCCACGGCGGCGGAGCTGCGCCGCACGCTGGCGATCATCACCCGGGCCGATCAGGAAGCGGAGGCCGCCAAGCGCGAGTTGATCGAGGCCAATCTGCGGCTGGTGGTGAGCATCGCCAAGCGGTACACCAACCGCGGCCTGCAATTCCTGGACCTGATCCAGGAAGGCAACATCGGCCTGATGAAGGCCGTGGACAAGTTCGAGTACCGCCGCGGATACAAGTTCTCGACCTACGCCACCTGGTGGGTGCGGCAGGCCATCACCCGCGCGATTGCGGACCAAGCGCGCACCATTCGCATTCCGGTGCACATGATCGAAACCATCAACAAACTGATCCGTACGTCGCGCCAGTTGATTCAGGAACTGGGGCGCGAGCCCACCAACGAGGAACTGGCGCTGCGCATGGAACTGCCGGTCTCCAAGGTGCGCAAGGTGATGCGCGTGGCGCAGGAGCCCATTTCGCTCGAGACCCCCATCGGCGAAGAGGACGAGTCCCACCTGGGGGATTTTCTAGTCGACCAGGCAGGCGTGTCGCCTTCCGATGCGGTAATCAATCTGAACCTGCGCGAGCAGACCGCGCAAGTGCTCAAGACCCTCACTCCGCGGGAGGAGAAGATCATCAAGATGCGCTTCGGCCTGGAGGATGGCAGCGAGCACACTTTGGAAGAGGTCGGGCAGAACTTCGCGGTCACGCGGGAGAGAATCCGGCAGATCGAGGCCAAGGCGCTGCGCAAGCTGCGGCATCCGAGCCGCAGCCACCGTCTGCGGGCGTTTCTGGAAAACGGAATCGGCAGCGCGTAGGGCGGGGCACGTGGCGCACGCTTTAGCGCGCTGCGGCGAGCTTCAGCTCGCCGAATGCCGACCCATGGGCTGCAGCCCACGGCTGCACGCTGAAGCGCGCGTCACAACCGGATCGGCACCAACATTGGGCGCTTTCGCCTGCCTCGCTCGCTTCTACTTCACAGCTCCGGATTCCAGATATCCGCCATATCAAGCACAAAGCCTTGCACGGGAGGTTCACCCTCGACGCGCGCCGGACCATCCAGCCGCTCCGTCGTTTGACCCTGGCGGTAGATGTAAACCGTGCGCGTTGTGGGATCGATCAGCCAGCCCAGCTTGGCGCCGTTGTCGATCCATTCCCGCATCTTGGCCTGCAGTTTCTTCAGCCGGTCTGTGGGCGAACGCAGTTCCACGACGAAATCCGGACACAGCGGCGGGAATTTCTTCTTTTGCTCCGGCGTCAGCGTGGCCAGCCGTGATCGCAGAACCCAGGAGGCGTCCGGAGAAAGGGCCGCGCCGTTTGGCAGAAGGTACTCGGCATTAGAATCGAACGCCCTTCCACGACCGTCGCGCTTGGCCCACACCTGCACTTGCGCCGACAAATCCATGTTCCGGTTGGAAGTCTCGAATCCAGGGAGCGGCCTGATGACAATCTCGCCTCCGGAGGTCCGCTCGATTTGCAGCTCCGGGTTAGCTATGCAGAAGCGGAAAAACCTCTCATCGCTCATTTTCCGCGCCGGCTGGATGAGGATGCGCGAATCAGTCCCGATGCCGCTCAATACGACTTGCATTGCGTTCATGATATACGATTGTCTTAGCACGGGAGGCAGCATGGAACGAAGAACCTTTCTGCTCGGCGCCGGTCTGGCGCTTGGCGCGCGAGCGGCAAACGACACAGTTGGCATCGGGGTGATCGGCATCGGCGGCCGCGGCCGCGATCACCTCAGGTACTACAGCAAGCTGCCGGATGCGCGCGTAGTGGCGATCTGCGACGTGAACCAGGCGCAGACCGAGCGCGGCGCCCAAATGGTCCAAAACCTCGGCGGGAGCAAGCCGCAGGTTTATCAGGATCTGCGCAAGATGTTCGAGGACAAAAACGTCGATGCCGTCTCGATCGCCACGCCCAACCACTGGCACGCGCTGGCCACCATTTGGGCCTGCCGGGCCGGCAAGGACGTCTACTGTGAGAAGCCGGCCAGCTACAACATGTTCGAAGGCCGCCAGATGGTGGCGGCGGCGCGCCGGCACAAACGCATCGTGCAGATCGGCATGCAGAGCCGCAGCCTGGCGCACAAACGGCGGGCGATGGAACTGCTGCAAAGTGGCGCGATCGGGAAAGTCTACATGGCCCGAGGGATCTGCTTCAAGCGCCGGCCGTCGATCGGCCACACGCCCGTGGAACCGGTTCCGCCGGGGCTCGACTGGGATCTGTTTCTGGGGCCCGCGCCGATGCGCGAGTATACCAAGAATCGCTACCAATACAACTGGCACTGGTTCTGGGACACGGGCAGCGGCGACATCGGAAATCAGGGCATACACGAGATGGACATCGCGCGCTGGGGCCTGGGCCGCGGCCTGCCGAAAGGCGTGGTCTCGACCGGCGGGAAGTACGTGTACGAGGACGATCAGGAAACTCCCAACACCCAGATCGCCACTTTCGATTACGGAGATGCGGAACTGGTCTTCGAGGTGCGCGGCCTGAACACGGGCGGCGAGCCGGGCATACAGGCGTCGGGCCCGAACTTCATCGGCGTCACGTTTTTCGGCAGCAACGGATTCATGCCGGTGGATGAACACGGTTTTCAGATCTTCCTGGGCGACAAGCGCGAGCCGGGCGAGTCGATGAAGCATGCGGAGAAAGACATCGACGATACGACCGCCCACATGGCGAACTTTCTGAAAGCGGTAAAGAGCCGAAACGCCGCGGATCTGACGGCGGATGTCGAGGTGGGCGCGACTTCTGCGGCGCTGGTCCACATGGCGAACATCAGTTATCGCCTGGGACGCGAGGTGAAATTCGATTCCGCGACAGGGAGTTTCTTGGGAATGGAGCCGAATGCCATGCGCACGCGGCCGGCGTATCGAAAGCCATACGTGGTGCCGGAGTTAGCCTGAGCCCCGTAGGCAGGCTTCTAGTTAGTTAGCGTGCTTCGGCGAACTTCAGTTCGCCGTTGGCAGGCGAAAGCGCCTGCCCCACCCAGGTTCGCCGCGGGTCGCTGAAGCGCGCGCCACGCGTGTCGGTACAGCGGTTGTCGTCGATGCGGTTGCGCGCCAGCGACACACCCGGCGCGGCGGCCACGCACAAACCCTCGATGGCGAAGCCGGAAATCTCGTTTCGCTCGATCCGGTTGCCTATCGCCTCGGCCGGACGCGCCGCGCCGCGCGCGAGATAAATCCCGCTGTGCAGCAATCCCGGCTGGTCGGCCGCGTAGTTGCAGCGTGGCTGGGTCATATCTCCGGTGCAGCGATTGCGGTTCAACCCCAGCAGGCGATTGCCGGACACCACATGCCGCGAGCCGATCAGAAAAATGCCGCCATATCCCGCGCCGTCGATGAGATTTCCCGCGATGGTCACGTTAACCGGCTGCATGTCGGGATTGGAATTGCCGAAGACGATTCCGTACTGCGCATACGGATATGCGTCGTAGGATTGCCGGCTGATGCAGGAATTCTCGCGCACCTCGCCATCATGAAAGCCGTCGAGATCGATGCACTGGCCGTCGATATCCGTGAAGTGGTTGCCCACATAGATGGACTTATCCACGTTGCCGGCGGTGTCAATCGCCACGGGCACCGCGTAACTGGCGATGTCGACCAGTTCGGGCGGATAACCGATCCTGCCGCCGGCGTTGTTTTCTACACGAATATTCGTCGCGTGGCCCGCCTGTATAGCGTCGCGCGCCACTTCTTCGATGGTGTTGCCGGCGATCACGCCGCTCGCATTCCGAGGCGAATGATAGTTGGAATGCGTCCAGATGCCGTTGCCTCGCACGCGGCGTATGGTGCACTGCCGGACCTCGAAATCCTGCGTGCCTTCCTCCAGAAGAATTCCTCCGGAGGCGTTGTTGTGGCCCGACTGAGACAAGGAGCCGCAATCCTCGATCCGCACGCCCTCGATCCGCACGCCCGCAGACGCGCTGACCAATACCGGATAATTGCCCACCTCGCTGAACGTGATATTTCGGATGGTGAGGCGCGTGGCGCCCTCGATCAGGATGCCGTTGTTCGTGTAATAGCGCGCGAAAGGGACATCCGAAGGCGGTAATCCGATGCGTGTCTGGACCGCCGTTCGGTTGCCCTGAACGCGGAAGCCCGTCAAGCGCAGACCGGTGGCGCCTGTGGAGACGATTAGCGCGCGCCCTTGGAAGTCCGCGGCGGCGGCGAGCGTGGAGCCTGATGGATTGCCGCGGATTTCCAGGTCGCGGGCGCCCTCGGCGACGACCAGCGGATGGTGCAGAATCAGCGTTCCGGCGGGCAGGTCGATGATGCCGGTACGCCTGGCGAAATCTGGAGCGTGCGGCGAACAGGCGGTTAGCAGCAGGGCAAAGAGAGCGAAGCGTCGCACGTGCGCGGCCTAAGCCACCTCGATATTCACCGCTGGAAAAGCCCGCCGGCCGATGTTGATACGCAGTTCGTGCATGCCAGGGCCGATGGCAGCCGGAAGGCGGAAATTGATTTCATGGCGCTGCTCCACCGGGTCGGTGCAGAACACCTGTACGTGCTCCACCGGAAGCCCGTCGATAGTCCCATGGAAAAGATCGGGCCGCGTGGTCTCTTCCATCACCAGCTTGACGCAGCCGCTGACAATCCGGGTACCCAGCATCAGGTTCTCACCATCGCGGCACGCGCAAAGCCGCGGCACTACCGGTCCTGAAGGTACCACGCGCATCCAAGCCGATGTGAGAGCCTCACCCAGCCAGAAGACGTCAACCGGTACAAGGCCCGTGCGCGTGCCGGCGGGTATGGCGACGTTTAGTTGGACAACGCCGTCCCACTCGGGTGGCCCAAGATACGAGAGCACGCCCTGGCGCCCGTCGACGGTAACCTGCAGGTTGATCAGGTCGCAATCGGCCGGCAGGTTCTCGATGCGCAGCGCGGCGAACGCCCGTGGCCCGGAAGCAGGCACCAGCGGATCGGCAGTCAGCGCGTTGCTGATGATTCGGATGCGCGTGGCCGGCGCGGGCGCGGGACGCAGTGCAGTGCGCCACCCCACCGCGCGCTTGCGCCAGGTAGTCCACAGGTATTGTGTCGAGACGTTCTCCAGCGCGAAGAGCTGGAAATCGTGGCGCAGCGCGAATTCCGCTACGTCTTCGGCCGGAATCCGCACACCATCCCAGGTCGTGTAGCGCGCGGATGTTTCGGGAAGCCCGTTGATCTGGCAGCGGAGAATGCCGCCGGGCTTGAGCAGGCGGCGCGCTTCAGTGAGGTATTCGAACACGACCTCGCGGCTGGGGATGTGCTGGAAGACCGCGTAGGAATAAACGAAATCGAAGGACTCATCCGGAAAGATCGAGAGGCCGGATTTCCCGGTGTGATGGAGGTGGGCGTTGGGGATGTCGCGCAGCTTCTCGGCCGCCAGCCGGATCATTTCGTCGGAGACATCGGTCCCGTGGATCTCGGCGAAGTCGCTGCTCATCGGCCGCATGAGACGGCCCGGGCCGCAGCCGATTTCGAGCGCTTTCAGGTTCTTCGGGAGCGGCCGGCCTGGAGGGCGCAAGTGGCGCAACTCGCCGCGCAGGCCGCGCACCACGTCGGCCGCGGTGGCGAAGAACTCCGCGTCGTCCTGCTCGCGGCGGCCGAACGCGACATAATAGTGCGGATCTTCGCGAGCCCGCTCGTTCCATTCCTGGCGCATGCTGTCGAAGACATTGGAGTCGGCCATGCCTACCCGGTATTCTATCTATAATGGCGATTGTTTTCCGGCAAGTGGTGTGCCCGCCGCTCGCGGGTCTGGACGCGGTAGCGCCGGACGGCGCGGTGATCGGGATCGTCGGCGAAGACGGCTCTGGGAAGAGTTGCCTGGTGCGGCTCGCGGCCGGGCTGGTGAAGTCCGTCTCTGGCGTGGTGGAAGCGGGCGAACCGCGCCGCCTGTTGGGGCCGGATGATGCTCTCGACCTCTCGCCGGTGGCCGTGCTGGCAATGGAGCACACCCTGGCGCGGCACGATGCGCTGGTACGCCAGCGCACCGCGATGGCACTCGACCGTTTGCGCCGCGCGGGGTCCACGGTGCTGCTGGTTTCGCACGAGGACGAGTTGCTGCGCCAGGTTGCCGATGAGATATGGTGGCTTGATCGAGGCAAACTGGCCGGCCGGGGCGATCCGGAAGAGATGCTGCGCGCTTACGGCTGCCACATCGCGCGGCGGGTGCGGGATTGGGGCGAATCGGTTTCGGCGCCGGTGGCTCCGCGCTTGCGGCGGGGCGACGGCCGCGCGGAGGTCGCCAACCTGGAACTGCTGGGCGAATTGGGCCAGCCGGCCGCCGTCTTGCGCAGCGGTGAACTGGCCGCGGTGCGGGTAACCGTGCGTTTCCAGGCGAACGTGGCCGACCCGGTGGTGGGGCTCATGATTCGCAGCCGTGCTGGCATGAACGTCTACGGCACGAACACGGAACTGGAGGGCTTGAAGCTGGGACCGTGCGCCGCCGGCGATGCGGTTGAGCTCAGCTTCGCCTTCCGTTGCGAGCTGTGCGCGGGCGAGTACACGCTGACGGTGGCTTCACACGATCCGGACGGCGTCTGGCACGATTGGCTGGAGGACGCGGTGGCTTTCGCCGTGGCGGATACACGCTATACGGCGGGCGTCGCCAATTTGCGGGCGACGGTGCGGCGGGTGTAGCGTATGCGGCGTGGGGCAGGCGGTTTCGCCTGCCAACGGCGAACTGAAGCTCGCCGCTTGAGTTTCAACATTTTCCCGAAGAGAAACAGTGCCTTGGTGGCGCTGTTAAACACTGGGGTGGGGCAGGCGGTTTCGCCTGCCAACGGCGAGCTGAAGCTCGCGCCACTTACCCCTTGTTGTCCAGGATGAACGTGGGTACGATCCCGCCCACCGAAGAGAAGCCGGCATGTCCGGCTGACAGCCAACTGGAGCAGCTCAGCACCTTGCCCAGATACGCGTGCGGGTGCACATCCACCTGCATCTCTTTGAACTCGAGCTGGCCGTAGGTCACCATGGGGAACACGGAGCGGACCGGGTCCACCTTCTCCTGCACTACATAAGGCGCGCGCATAGCCTGCTTGAGCGCACGGTCCCAAGCGGCCTCGTCCATCTCCCAACCGAAGAAGCTGTGCTGATCGCTGTAGTCGTCATTCGGCTTGAGGACCAGCTTGTCGCGGTTCTGGGCGATAAACTCGGGCAGGTCGATGGTCTCGTCGCGATAGGTAGTCTTGGTCGCGGAGACCAGGCGCGTCCACGGTACGTGTTCGCGAATTGCTTTGCGTTCGGCGGCCGGGAACTTGGCAGTCACCGCGTCATCCGTCAGCAGGGCGAACATGGCCTTCTTGTGCGCCAGTTCGGAGCGGAAGCTGTTCACCACGCAAACCGTGCGTTCGCGGTAAGCCCGCACCAGCGGATGGGTCAGGTCGAACCGCAGCAGAAACTCCTGCACGCTGATGCGGCGGTAGACCAGATCGATCTCGAAGGGGCCTTTACGCAGCCTCTTGTTGCGGTATTCCAATTGATCCGGCGAGACGATCTCGACCGCGTAGCCTTCGTCGCGGAAGAAATCGCGAAAGAGCTGGTACTCGCTCTGTCCGGAGTTGTAAGTCGGCCGGAACTCCAGGATGGCGATGTTAGGCTGCTTGTGCCCGCCGAATTGCCGGTAGGCCTTGAGCAACGCTCCCAGCAGGTGCTTCTTCCCGCCCAGGCGGGTCAGACTGTAACGCTTGCGGAACTCCTTGACCGGCGGCGAGTCATAGAACAGGTCGGACAGCACCTCGGTGTAGGCAGCACCAGTTGGCGAATCGGCGTTGTACTGCACTACTTGAAGCGACCCATTGCAGACATGCGAATCCAGACGGGAGGCCACTTCCGGCACCTGGTACCCAGGATCGATGCCGGCCAGCATTTTCTCGGCCGGCAGTAGCTCCATGCGGGCGAGCAGGCTGGGAGTGGACAGCACCATACGCTGCATCCGGTCGATGGCGCTGATGAGCGCTTCACTGGTTTTAACCAGGGTTTCGTATTGCCGGCGGGTGATGAAATTGGGCCGGAGAAACGGGCAGATGAGGCGGCCGCCAGCGGACAAATGCTCCTCCTCCATACGTTTGTGGAGATCGTCCACCCAACCAAGATCGCGGCAAGGGCCGTTCTCGAGCAGCTTGTTATACCGGACTATAGCGTCGTCTAACTGGGACATGGCGCAACTGTGAAATGATCTATAATCAGTATCGCACAGCGTATGCCCGAAAGGATAGTTGTAACCCTCCTGAAAAGCTATGTAAAGTCTTTATTTTCTTTTAGATATAGGAAATTTGGGGGTCTCTGGCACACGTGCGGACACGAGTGGCAAAATGGTTGCTAGGGGGGCTCAGCTATCAGACGAACTGATACTTCTCGCCCTTCTCATCCCAGAGCACCTTCTTATTCTGCTTAAACGAGAGCGTGGCCATATGGCCTGAGATAGCCGCCTGCTGGCCTACCTCCGGAGACGCAATCACCTGCTCGTTGCCCCGAATAGCCTCCACCCAGTTGCGGAAGTGGTTGATCGCGCCATCGCGCTCGTTGTAGTCCTTGGGGCCGTTCAGGTGAATTGGTTGCCGGGCCTGCACACGCGCCGGCGCTTTGCCGTTCAATAACTGCGGCGTAAAGTAAAGGTCCATGCGGTTGAGCACTTCGAGCGTGCCTTCGTTGCCGCACAACTGCTCGCCGTAGCCGTAGTTATCGTTGCCGAAGTAGCTGGAGTAGTTGATCTGCAGCTTGCCGGGATACTCGTAGATGGCGCTAAAGGTATCCGGCGTGTCGCGATCGTCGTCGGCGCCCGTCCAGCGGTAGATACCGCCGGAAGCCACGCAGGAGAGCGGCAAGGTGCGGTCCAGCATGAAGTTGACGATATCGGTCTGGTGCACCAGCAGGTCGGTCGAGATGCCGCCGGAATAATCCCAATAGAGGCGCCACTGATAATAACGATGCGGGTCCCAGGCGCGTTTGGGCGCGGGCCCCAGGAACTTGGGCCAATCTGTGTTCTGCTCGGTGGCGTCCTGCGGGATAACATAGCGCCAGGCGGGATTGTCGTCGGTGGAGTTGCGATACCAGAACGCGCGCACGAAATGCACGTCGCCGATCATGCCCTGCTGCACAAGTTCTTTGGCCTTCTTGTAGAGCGACGAACTGCGGTTCTGCGTGCCCACTTGCACGATCTTGCCGGACTTCTTCCACTCGCGCACGATGTCGAAGCCTTCTTCGATGGTGTGGGCCAGCGGTTTTTCCAGGTAGATGTGCTTGCCGGCGCGAAGGGCGGCGATCGCCATGTCGTGATGCAGGTGCTCGGGCGTCATGATGAAGACGGCGTCGATGGACCGATCGGCCAACAGGTCGCGATAGTCGTTGTAAGTTGCGGGCGTGTTGCCCCAGATGGTCTGGACGCGGTCTTTGCCCCGCGTCAGATAGCCCTGAAACGTGTCGCAGATGGCGGTGATGGTGACGGTAGTGGGCGCCGCCTTTTTCAGCCAGTCGATGCCGGCGTTGCCGCGCGTTCCTACGCCGATCCAGCCGATGTTGATCTTGTCGTTTGCGCCGCGCGCGGTGATGACTGCCGGCCCGGCCAGGATGGCCGCTGCCGCGGTGGTTTTTAGGAAATTCCGGCGATCTAGTTCGTCCGCCATAGTGAATGCTCCGAATATCTGAATTGAATTTTATAATATCAAATCGGCGGCTGTGAGCCAGGAATGCGCTAAACTCAAGATACGCATGCCGCAGGCGCTCACCCTCGTCTTTGCTCTGCTCCTGGCTCTTAGTGGCTCGCTCGCCGCCCCCGTCTCACGCATCGATCAGGGACGCGATTCTTCATCCATTGTGTGGGTTGCCAGGAAGCGAGCCGAGCAGGCCTCGATTCGTGAGGCGCCTCGGGTTGCGGCACGGCCTTCGACGTACCACGGGGTTGCGTACTGTTCGCGCTTTGCCGGCGCGACGCCACTGTTCGATCTCTTCCAACGCCCTCCTCCGCACTGCGCTTAAGACGCGGCCTGATAGCTGTGCGTTTAAGGCGAGCACAGCTCGCCTTTGGCAGGCGAAACCGCCTGCCCCACCATAAGCACTCTGACACCTCAGGCCGCCAAATGTAGAAGCTTCAGAGGCGCGCAAAGCTCGCATGCAATCAGTCAGGTTGTGGAGGAGCGTATGCAGTTGTTTACTTCCTTGTTGGGTCGTGGCGGTAAGACCGGCGCGGCGACGATCAAAAGGATTCATCAGACACGTGCGGCGATGGCCCGCTGTAGCGATGCCGAACTTCGCGTCGCGTATGAGAACACGAAAAGCCTCGCGGAAGTCATTGCCATCGCTGCGGAATCGGCTGCCCGCGTTCTGGGGCAGGAGATGTTCGACGTCCAATTGCGCGGCGCACTGGCGCTGGCCAGTGGCAAGATCGTGGAGATGCAGACGGGCGAAGGCAAGACGCTGGCGGCCGTCCCCGCGGCTGCCTGGTATGCGCGCACGCGCGGGGGCGTGCACGTCATGACCGTCAACGATTACCTGGCGCGGCGGGATGCGAACTGGATGGGGGATATCTACCGTCTCCTGGGTCTGTCGGTAGCCTTCGTGCAGCAGGGCATGACGACTGCGGAGCGCCAAGCCGCGTATCGCGCGGATATCACGTACGCTACGGGGACCGAAGTCGGATTCGATTACCTGCGCGATCAAATGGCGCTCGATTTGGATCAGCAGGTCCAGCGGCCGTTCGCCGCGGCCATCATCGACGAAGCCGATTCGATTCTGATCGACGAGGCGCGCATCCCCCTGATTATCGCGGGTGGCCAGAATCAAGAGGAGCGGTGGCCGGCCATCGCCGATTCCGTGGTGCGCCAGATGAGGACGGGCGTAGACTTCGCGATCCAGGAAAGCAACCGGATGGTGACTTTGACGGACGCCGGGATCCAGCTCGCGGAGCAGATGCTGGGCTGCGGCAATCTGTACGAACCATCCAATCTAGCCGTGGTGACGGCTGTGCAGAACGCGCTGCATGCGCACGCGCTGCTGCGGCGCGATGTGGATTACATCGTCAAAGACGGCGCCGTCAAGTCCGTCGACGAATGGAAGGGACGGGTGGTGAAAGACCGGCGCTGGCCAGCGGGCCTGCACACCGCGCTGGAGGTGAAGGAGCGCGTCGCGATCCGGCCGGAGGGCAGCATTCTGGGATCGATCACGCTGCAAAACCTGATCGCTCTTTATCCGGAAGTCTGCGGCATGACCGGCACCGCGGCGTCTCAGGCCAAAGAACTGATGCAGATATACGGGCTGGAAGTGGAGGTGATTCCCACCAACCGGCCGATGATACGCGTCGACCATCCCGACATCCTGCACGAGACGAAAGCCGAAAAGGAGCGCGCCGTAGTCGAGGAGATTCGACGCGCACACGCTGCGGGGCGGCCGGTGCTGGTGGGCACCGGCAGCGTCGAGGAATCCGAGCGGTTGAGCGCGATGCTCCGCGATCTTCAGCATGAAGTGCTGAACGCCCGTGACGACGAACGGGAAGCCGCCATCGTGGCGCGGGCCGGCGAGCGCGGCGCCATTACGGTCTCGACCAACATGGCGGGCCGCGGCACGGACATATGCCTGGGAGAGGGAGTCGCGGGCTTAGGAGGGCTGTATGTGATCGGCATGAACCGCCACGAAAGCCGCCGCATCGATCACCAGTTGCGAGGCCGCGCCGGCCGCCAGGGCGATCCGGGTGAGTCGCGGTTCTTCGTCTCGCTGGAAGACGATCTGGTGGTGAAATATGGCGGCACCGATCCGGAAGAGATGCAGAAGTTCGCGGAGGGCCAGAATCTCGACATCCGCCTCTTTCTGCAGAAGTACGAATCGGCGATTGAGGGCCAGCGGTTGATGATGCGGGCGCTGCGGCAATCGATTCTCACGGGCGATCGGGCTTGCGGCTCCGAACTGGAACGGTTGGTCTATTTGAGGACAATCGACGATCTCTGGTCGGAGCACCTATCCCAGGTTGCCGAACTGCGATCCGGCATCCACTGGGTTTCGCTGGCTGGGAGAAACACGCTATATGAGTTTCTGAGCCGCGTCGATCAGTGGTTCCGGGAGCTGGAACTCAGTTTGGACGACGAGGTGGCGCGGCGGTTGGCCGAGGCCGAGTCGAGCGGATGGGATCCGTCCGAGCGCGGCGCGGTATGGACCTATTTGACTACGGATCAGCCCTTCGGATCTTTGACCGAGCGGATCGCGCGGGGCCTGCTGCGGAAGTACTTTCCAGCGGATGCGAAGTGATTTGGCGATGTGCAGCCGCGTGGCGTGCACTTGCCGAATTCGACCGTGGGCTGAAGCCCGCGGCAGCAGCGAACTGAAGTTCGCTGTTGGCAGGCGAAAGCGCCTGCCCCACCTTCTTGTACAACCGTGCCACCAAGGCACTCTTTGGGAAAATGTAGAAACGCCACTAATGCAACACGACCTTGGCCAGCCCCACGTTGCCGGCGCTGTCGAGCACGCGAATGACTACCAGGTGCTCGCCGGGAGTGAGCTTGTCGAGCGAGAGCAAGAACTTCTCGCGCTGCGAGTCGATCACGCCATCGGCGGCTTCCATGGGCACCCAGCCGGTGGCGTCGAGCGAATACTCGCAGCGGCGCAGGGGCGAGGCGGCGTCCACGGCTTCGAATTCAATCTGGGCAGTGGCGCCGGGATGCCTCACCGCGCCGATGGTGACCATTGGCGGCGTGTTGTCGATCATCACCGGCGAACTGGTCAGGTCGGCGTCGCGCGCGGTGGATGGCGGATTCACTTCCCGGTCCGAGGCGGTCACGCGAAAGTAGTATTTGCCATCGGCCAGCACGTCGCTGTCGAAGGTGAAAGCGTTGTCGTGCAGGTTGCCTTTGAGGAGCTTCCACTGGTGCTCGTCGTCACCGCGGAAATACAGGTTGTAGACCAGGCGGTCGCCATCCGGGTCCTCAGCCTGCCAACTCACGGTGATCTGCTGCGCGGCGGCACGCGACAGGGTCTGGGTAGCGGTGCCGGCGGAAGTGGAAGCACTGGCGTCGCCGGTATCGGTGACAGTAACCGTGTAGGGCGAGAGCGACGATTGCGCGACGGTCTTGGAAGCTGTGACCGCCGCCATCTGCAGCGAGACATTAATACTCTTCACCACGGGCGGGGAGTTCTGCGGCAGGTAGGCGAGAGTCACGTTATCCAACACGGGCGTCACGCCGCCGGCGCCGGAGAAATCGGCCTTCCACTGGATGTAGCGCGCGTTGGGGCTAGTGATGGTGGAAGCGGCGGAGTCTTTGAGCGGCTCGGACCAGTCGCTCCAGGTTTTATCGGGCTTGGAGGAGTTACCCGAGCGCGTGCGAAAGACCAGCGCCGTCGAGGGAACCATTTCCGCGCGCCAGCTCAGGCTGCCCCAGCGCGCGGCCGTGCCTGCATCGTGCACCGGCGATTCGTAGCTGCCGGAGGCGCCAGGGCCTTCGCCGACGCGATAGATGCGGCCCATATCGCCGGTCGCGACCAGCACGGAACCGGCCGAGGGAAGCAGGCGGGTGGCTTCACCTTCGTTGGTCTGCAGTACCAGGGTGACCTTGCGATCATGCGAGAGGCCATAGACGCGGCCGTTGGTGTCGGTCGAGAAGAGGAGCTGATTGGGCAGCGCCAGAATATCGTAGACATTTTCTTCCTTCGAGCTCCAAAGCGTCTCGACCGTGTTATCCGGGTTGATTCTGTAAACCGCGGATCTATCGACGCCGGTGAGATCCACGGCGGGCGTGAATTGGGTGGTCACTTGCGGCGTGGGAGCGGGCGGCGTCTGCTTGGACGGATCGGTCTGCGTTTTGATTTCGGCGCCGGGCTCGAGGCTCTGGGCTTCAACGGTGATGGAGGTGGGCGCGGCCTGCACGGTGACGCCGCTCGATCCGGCCTGCGAGGCTTGCGCGGCGGCTTGAGTGCGCTTGGCGAGCGAACCGCCCAGCGCCGCGGCATACACGGTTCCATCCGGCTGCGGGAGGATGGCGCGGATCTCCGGCAGGCTGGCGTCGTACAGCACGAACGCTTTGTCTTTCGCCGACACGCGATAGAGAAGGCCGTTCGGCTCGGTGCCCGCCAGCAGCCGCCCTTGTTGATCGACGGCCATGCCGGTCACGTGCGCCTGGCCGGTATCGTAGTACAACTCGCCCTTGCCCGCGGAATCCACGCGGTAGATCTTACCCTGATCTCCGGTGCCCACATAGAGGACGCCATCGGGGCCGGCGGCCAGCGACCATATATAGCGGGTCTTCGGCGCGAAGTATTCGGAGGCCTTGCCGTTTTCGATGCGGTAGACCTTGCCATCCGGCGATGTGCCGGCGTAGAGCACGCCGCGGCTGTCGGTCGCGATGGCGAACACTTCGGGCTGTTCGGCGGTCCAAAGCAGGGAGCTTTTGCCGGAAGGATCGACCTGGTAGATGCGGCCGCGGTGGCCCGTAGCGACATACAAAACGCCGTGAGCGCCCTCGGCTACGCTCCACACGATCGGCTGGTCGGAAGAGAACAGCGTCTCGACTTTGGGCGCCAGCGTGAGCCGGCCGTCGCGGCTCAGGGAGATTCCGCGAAACTGGCCATGGATGAAATCCTGGTAGGTGTTCAGCTCCCAGGCGGTGGTACCGGAGGCTGACGCCGAGGCCGTTAGGAACAGGGCGGCTGCGATTGCGGTGAGCGGGCGAGCGGGCGAGGGGGCGAGCGGGCGACGCGGGCACACGGAGACGCGGCGACGCGGACGAGCGGTGCTGCTCTGGCGGGATGGAGGGGTTGGCAGGCGGAAGCGCCTGCCCCACATAGCGGCAAGCCGCAAACACGCCGAAGGCCGGCAGAGGCCGCCTAAAAGGTGGCCTGCAGCCAGGATTGGCTGCCCTACTAAAACTGACGGATGGTGGGACGACTGTCTCATCATTCCTTCACTTCCACTTGAATGGTTTTCGACCCGTTGACGACACTGTCGCCCGCGCCGATTTCCAATTCCGCCAGCTTGGAATTGCGCGTCTGGGTGATGCTGCCGAGCGCCCCCTGCGAGCCGGCCAGGATCAGGGCGACGGAGGGCGGCGGGTCGGGGAAATCTTCTCCTTCGAGCTGAAAGTCGGGCTCCGGACGCCACACGCGCACGTAGGCTTTCGTATTGGCGCGCAGATGATTGACCGTGGAGATCAGTTGCGAAATGGATTTCGGCTGTGCGCCGATCACCTGGCGGAACTCCGTGAGGTTGGTGGTCATGCCGTCGGCGACCGTGAAACATAGCGGCCCGGGCGGAAGACCCAGGGGCACCTGGTATTCGATCTTGCGGGTCAGCTCCGTGCCGTTCTCGCCGATCAGCAGGGTGGTCAGCTCGACTTTCTCGCCGGGCCGGACTTCGCGCCTTCCGGCGTAGACGCTATCGATCTGGAACTGTTTCTTTTCGTCGAACGATTCGATGTCGAGCGCGACCTTTTTCACCTGGAGCGCTTCGAAGCCGCTCTGCAGCACATAGGCCAGCGGGATAGCGGTGGAAAGCGAAGCCATCATAGCGGAGCCGGTATCGGCGGCGTACATGTTGTTCAGCATGAGCGGCGCGGCCGAACCCTGAAACTCGATTTCGCCGGTAACGCGGAAGCTGCCGGCGCCCACCGTGCGTTCGGTAGCGTCGATGGTGGAGAACACAGCCATCTGGACCAGCAGGGGCGAAAGGAAGCGATCGTTGACCATGCGCATCAGGTAGCTTTCGCGGCGCTTGCCGGCGCGCGAGACGGAGATGGAAACCGGCGCCATGTCGGCGGCGTGCCCCAGCTCGCCCGCGACCGCGGTATCGCGGTCCTGGAGGATGGCCCCCATCATCTCTTTCGGCGCGGAGATCTTGAAGGAAGTGGAGATGTTGGGCAGCAGCGCAAGCACCTCGGAACGCGTAAAGGGCAACGCTGTGGAGCCTACGGCCAGGAAACGGTGTCCGAAGGCGTAAATCCGGCTGCCATCGATATAAGTGACAGTGCCATCGGCGCCGATGCTCATGTCGCCGGTCATCAACTGGACGCTGATCATCGAACCGGGATGGAGTGCGGAGGGGTCGCCCATGCGTAGATCGGCGGGGCCTCCGGCCGCGAGTCCCTGGGTAGGTTCAAGGCCTAAGGCGCGAAGCTGCGGGGCGAATCGATCGAGGGTGGCGCGCGTGAATCCGGCGAAGGAGACTGGGGTGGCGATGTCCAGCAGCTTGGCGTCTCCGGCGGCCAGTTCCTGGCGGCGCGGAAGGATGCGAGTGAGGTCCCGGGCGGCGAACAGGGATGCCAGCGAACTCTGGTTGCGGGCGATCTGGCTGGGCGGCGATCCGCCGGCTGCCTCGTTAACCCGGACCATCTCCTCGATGGGCCGTATGCCGGTGATGGCCTCTTTGGCGAAGGGGAAGGCCAGAGCCACCGCGCCGGCCAGTTTGCCGTCGATGTAGACCGGACTGCCACTCATGCCCTGCAGCACGCCGGTTTTTTCCAGAGGGCCGCCGGTGAGGCGGGCCAGGATCAGGGACTGCTTGGGGCCGATATTTTCCAGCACGCCTAGGATTTCGACCTGGAACTCTTCGATGCGGTTGCCTACGAAAACGGTCTTGCCGGTGCCGTGCAATCCAGGCTTGACGTCTTTCAACGGGAAGAACGCGGTCTGGGCATGCAAGGCGGCGGCCAGGGCGAACACCACCGGGACGAAACGCGGCACGACTACCAGTTTACCGTGGAAAGAGGTGGAACCACAGATGGACACAGATGCACACGGATAAAGGCAAGACAACAGCAAACCGCCGATACACGCCGATTCACGCCGATGAATCGGAAGACTTCAGATTGAACTGACGCTCGACGGGCGTCCGCGGTTTCCTGTCTTGCAGGGGAAAAGGCAGGAACCACAGATGGACACAGATGCACACGGATAAGGGGAAAGAAGATTATCGGCGTTAATCGGCGTGTATCGGCGGTTGCTTTGCTTATCCGTGTTTATCTGTGTCCATCTGTGGTTACTTCTTCTTCTCGACTTCGACTTCGGGGATGCCGAAGTGCCCGCCCAGCTCGCTCAGGGTATCCAGGTCGATTGCGCCTACGATGTTCACCAGGGTCAGCTCCTTCGGTTCGGTGGCGATGATGGCCAGCCCGCCTATGTTTTTGCCTTCATTTTTGATGTAGACTTCCACGTCTTCGCCGTCCTCGGTGCTGTGTACCCCAACGATGCGCTGCCAATCCGGAGTATGCAGGGGCGCACGAAAAGCGTCCACATCGGCCGCCGAGTATTCGCCCTCTTTCTTGAACTCGAAACTCTTGACGTAGATACCTTTCAATCCGGCGACCAACTTCTTGACCTTGGCTTCATCTGCGTCGTCGTCGGAAAGAAACTTGGTGGCCAGCCGCAACAGCGAGCCATCCAGGGAGACATCCACGGTTTCACTTGCACGCGCGGCCAGTTTGTCGTAGTTCCACTTCACCTGCTGCCCGGCGGATAGTCCTGCAAACGCCAGGAAAGCAATTAGAAATGCAGCAGTCTTCATGAGACACTCCGATGCGCGGTATGCAGCATTTGCACTTTTCTCTGCGCCTTGTGCAGCGTGCCGCCGGCGATGCGCACGGCCAGCAGCACTTGCGACTTGGCGCGCTCGCCCTGGTAATGGCGGTACTCGACGGCACCCGCCGCTAAGAGCACGGAAGCGGCCAACGCGGCTACCCAGCGCACCCACGGGCGCGCGGCATGCGGCGCGGGGGCAGCGGAAACGCGCGCCAACACGCGGTCCGTGAAGTCCGGGGATGGCTCCCGGCGGCGCAGCGCGGACCTCAGTTCGTCTTCCAGGTTCATATAGCTTTCTCCCCATGGCTGCGTGACATTTTCGCGCGCAACAACGCGAGTGCCCGCTGCAATTGACTCTTCACGGTGCCTACCGGGATGCTCAAGACCTCGGCGATTTCGGTCGGGTCCAGATCCTCCTGGTAGCGCAAAATTACGACCATGCGCGCCTTTTCCGGCAGCGTGGCCACCAACTTCCGCAGCGTCTCGCCCAACATGGGGTCGCCGGCGGATGTGGCGGCCACAGGCTCAGGCACAACCTCCAGGCTCACCATCGGCCGGCGCTGCTGGCGGCGCACGACATCCAGCGCGCGATTAGCGGTGACCTTGCGCAGCCAGAACTGCACGTGCTCGGGCGATTCCAGCGTCGCCAAGTGCTGGTGCAGCGACAGAAAAACTTCCTGCGCCAGTTCTTCGGCCAGCGCGTGGTCGCGCAGGAAGTGCCAAGCCACACTGAAGACCATGGCCTGGTGTTGCCGGACCAAGCCGGCGAAATCCAATGCGCCCGCCGCGGATGGGGCCCGTTGGGGCATTTGCAGTGCGGTCACTTCTCACTCGTATCGTACACGACCCGGCTGGAGACATTTGCGCGCGTGAAGCCGCTGTTGACCATGGAGATCGACATATTCCGGGAATAAAAGAACACGGCCCGGATGTGGAATTCACCGCCGTAGCTTACCGGGAACCATAGTCCATCATCGAACTTCTGGTAGGTGACCGAGAATCCCAGGCCCTTGATGTCGGTGCCCAGTAGGATCTTCACTGCCGCCGGAATGCCGGTGAACTTGGTGGTGACCAACAGCGGCTGGCACTCTTGGACGTCGATCAGCGCTTCGCCTTTCCAGTCCGCGTCCACATGAGGCTTCGGACGGAAACTGATGCGGTAGACCTGGCGGCCGCGGTAGACTTCCTTGCCTTCCAGAGTATAGATGTATTTTTCCTGCTCTTTGGCGGTGAGCGGGAATAGGTCGTGGCCGATGCCGTCCTTGGTTTCTTTGTCGCCGGTCATCTCATTGACCATGTCCCGGATCAGGTCGCCGTCGATATCCAGGTCTTTGATCTCCTTGTCCGGATCGTCGTAGGAGACCAGGTGGCCGTGGCGGTCGACCTTTCCTTCGAAATGCGCGAGCTTCTTTTCGATGCCGTCGGGAGTGGGGGTCACCAGGTATTCGTGTTTTTCCTCGCGCGCCAGTTTGCCATTGCCGCGAGTGAAGCGCGCCAGGACCTTCTGGTTGTAGACGTACGCGCGGCGCATTTCCTGGGCGCGAGTTTGGTTCTCGGCGACGCGCGCCATGATCTGGTCGACGGTGGGCTCGGCGGCGAACGCGGGGAGAATGCAAAGCGAAATGAGAATGACCGGCGGCAGCTTCATGGACTACCTACTCAATCAGTTATACGCTGGCTGGGGCGGGTGAGGACGCAGTATCTTCCGGGGGTCGAATTTGGGTTCGCTCGCTGGGGCGACTCGGGATGTTTTGTTGAAAACAAATGAGTTACTTATTTACATTGGGTTCGTTCGGTAATTTTTCTTGTGTGTGGGGGGGGCCTTGGGCTCAGGTGCGGTTGGCAGGCGGAAGCGCCTGCCCCACCTAGTTCAAGAGCACACTTTAGGTAGAAATGCTCTTACTTGCGGGCGCCGCGTTGCGGATTCTTCAGATTGGTTTGGCGGCGTTTTGCCTTGGTGCGCTTCGGCTTGCTGATATTGAAGGTGCCGCTCCCCAGGTATTCTGCTTTGTAGGTTTTGTCTTCTGCCAATGGAATCTCCTCGTCGGTAACTTCTTAATTCTAGCGCAAACGGTGCGCTATTCTGGAATGAGCCATGCCGGTTCCCACCCCGGGGCATGAGGGCGAAGCCCCGTCGCTGGTCCTCCAGGAGCTCTCCACACAGTCAGACCTTACGGCATCCGCCGGATTACCTCCGGCCGGCGAGCTGCGCGGTTTCCGGCAAGCCTTCCGGGCGCTGCGCCACCGCAATTTCCGGCTGTTCGTCACGGGGCAGATCATCTCCCTGGTAGGGACCTGGATGCAGAACGTGGCGCAGGCCTGGCTGGTCTATCGCCTGACACATTCCGAGCTGCTGCTGGGCACTACCTGGTTTTGCGCCCAAATCCCGGTGTTCGCATTCGGCGCATTGGGCGGCCTGGCGGCGGACCGGCACTCCCGGTGCAGGCTCGTGATTCTGACGCAAACTCTCTCCCTGGTCCAGGCTTTCGTGCTGGCGGCGCTTACGCTGAGCGGGAAGGTACAGGTTTGGCACATTCTCGCGCTGGCGGTGGGGCTCGGTACGATCAATGCCTTCGATATGCCGGCCCGGCAGTCGCTGATTATCGAGATGACCAGCAAAGAGGACCTGCTGAACGCCATCTCGCTCAATTCGGCGATCTTCAACGCGGCACGCGTAGTGGGACCCGCCGTCGCCGGACTGTTGGTGGCGGCTGTTGGTGAAGGAGTCTGCTTCCTGCTGAACGGCGTCAGTTTTCTGGCGGTGATCGGCTGCCTGCTGGCGATGCGGCTGCCGCAGTTCAGACGGCAAGCGCAGGATTCGCCCTGGGCGCACCTGGTGCAGGGCTTCAAGTACGTTCACGGCAACCGAGCGGTGCGGACTCTGCTCGGCATGATGGCGGCCGTGACCATCTCGGGCATGCCTGCGGTAGTGCTGATGCCCTTCTTCGCCGAGGATATTTTTCACCGCGGCTCGCGCGGCCTGGGGATTCTGATGGGCGCCATGGGAGTGGGAGCGGTGGCCGGCACGCTCGTGCTAGCATGGCGCGAAGGCGTCTCCAGCTTGCCGAAGGTCATTTTCTGGAGCGCGCTTTTGTTGGGCGCCAGCTTCTCGGTCTTCGCGCTGTCGAATGTCTTCTACTTTTCGCTAGCGATCATGCCGCTGATCGGATTCAGCGTGATGCGCCAGTTGGCCTCGGCCAATACCTTGATCCAGACACTGGTTCCGGATGAGTTCCGCGGGCGCACGATGGCGTTTTATTCGATGACGGTGGTCGGTTTGGGCCCGTTTGGCAGCCTGGCGGCGGGCGCTCTGGCGCGCGCTTGCGGCCCCCGGCTGACCGTGCTGGGCGGCGGGCTGCTCACCCTGGCCGCCGCCGCGGTATTCAGGCTGAAGTTGCAGGCCGTCGTACGGGAGATCCGCTAACATGGCACACCGCATCAAGGCAGTCCTTATCCCTATCGTGCTGGCTGCGCTGTTGGCGGCCGCCGCGGCTGCGCAATCCGGCGTGGATCTCGATCAATCCCGCGAGATCTTCCAGGAGATCGACGGCTTCCTGCAGAGCCTGAAAGAAATTACCGGCTTCAAGATACACCATCGCGTGCCGGCGGAGATCATCAGCCGGGGGCAAGTGAAAGAGTTTCTGCAAAAGCGGATGAAAGAAGCCGCCACGCCGGAAGACATACGGGTGGAAGAACTGACCCTCAAAAAGTTCGGTCTGGTGCCGCAGGATTTCGATCTGGCCAAGAATGAGGTGGATCTGCTGACGGAGCAGGCGGCGGCGTTCTACGACTTCAATCGAAAAAAGCTATTCATCACGGATTGGACGCCTTCGGCAACCCGGGAGCCGGCCCTGATACACGAGTTGGGACATGCGCTGGCGGATCAGAATGTCAACCTCGGCCGGTTTATCAAGCAGGGCCGCAAGAGCGACGATGGCTCGATGGCGCGTCTGGCGGTGATGGAGGGACAAGCATCGTGGCTCATGGCCGAGTACCTGGCGCGCAAGGCGGGACAGTCGCTGGCCACCTCGCCGGCACTGCTGGAGACGATGGCCCATAGCATCGAATCCGGCGCCGGAGAGTTTCCGGTATTCGAGGGCGAGCCGCTGTATTTGCGCGAGACGCTGGTATTTCCGTACACCAAGGGGCTACTGTTTCAGAACGCGGTGTATAAGCGCATGGGGGAACGCGCATTCGCCGAGGTCTTCAAGCACGCGCCGGTCTCGACGCAGCAGATCCTGCATCCGGACGACTATTTCTCGGGGCTCGCGCCCACCAACCCGGCGCTGCCGGTGCTTCCGGACGCGCACGGATACAAGCGCCTCACGGATGGGACTGTCGGGGAACTCGATCACGCGATTCTGCTGGAGCAGTATTGCGGACGCGAGGAATCGGCGGCCGTTTCGCCGCATTGGCGGGGCGGCGAGTACGCGCTGATGGAACGGCGCAGTCCCGAGCGGGTGGTGTTGCTGTACGCTTCGGAGTGGGACGATGCCGCGGCCGCCAAGCGATATTTCCGGTTGTACCGCAAGGTGCTGGAGAAGAAATGGAAGCACATCGAGGTCAAATCGGAAAGCGATGACAGTGTTGCCGGGGCCGGCGACGACGGTTATTTCCTGGTGCAGGTGACGGGGACGGTGGTGACTAGCGTGGAAGGCGCGGAGAATCCTGTCCTGGCCCAAAACCGCTAAGATCGTAGCGGTTTTTTTGAGAAGTCTTGCTGTAACTAAAAGGAGTTAGCCGATCTGAGCCGCTAATGTTTAGCGGTTTTGGCTGCGGGCTGGCGCCCCCCATGCATACCTAGGGCCAGGCAGAGGCTGCGATCTCCGATACGGGACCGCCGGGCCAGGGGCTGTAGGCGATTAACCTGTAGGGCCATTGTTTCGCCCTACCTAACGCGGTAAGCTCTAGCCAAGTGAAGACCTGTCCCACCTGCTCTGCCAGCTACGGTAACGATGTCGAATCGTGCCCGCGTGACGGCTCTACATTGCGCTCCAGCGGCGGCTTGGAGCCGGGCACCGTAATCCGGAAAAAGTACGAGATTCTGAGCGAGATTGGCCGGGGCGGCATGGGCGTGGTCTACCGGGCGCGCCATCTGATCTGGCATGAGGAAAAGGCGCTGAAGGTGCTGTTGAACGCGGGCTCGGAGGGGCGGCCAGGACTCCAGGCGCTCTTGGCCGAAGCCCTGGTGATGCGGCAACTTCAGCATCCGAATATCGTACGCGTGGAGGATGCGGACTACACGGAAGACGATCAGGCGTTTGTGGTGATGGAGTATGTAGACGGCCAGAGCTTGCGGCAGAAACTCGATCGCGGGGGACCGCTGGCTCCCGAGGTTGCACTGCAAATCGCTGCGCAGGCGTGCTCGGCTTTGTCGGCGGCGCACAAGAAGGGGATCATTCACCGGGATATCAAGCCGCAGAACCTGCTGCTGGCCAAGAGCGCGGACGGCAGCGAGACGGTGAAGATCATCGATTTCGGGATCGCGAAAGTGCGCGAGGAAGCCGGACTCGGCTTGACGGGCATGCGGACCAGCACCACGGGACTGTTCGTGGGCACGCCGGGGTACGCTTCGCCGGAGCAGGCGAATGGCATGCGCGGGAGAGATTTGGATGGGCGCACGGATCTTTACTCACTCGGGCTTGTGCTATATGAGATGCTGACCGGCCGGCTGCCGTTTTCCGCGGATACGCCGTTCGCTTTGCTGGTGCAACGCATACAGGTTCCGCCGATGCCACTAGATCTGGTCCGCGCCGGCCTCAGTTTCTCGCCGGATGTTTCGAGCCTGGTGATGAAGGCGCTGGCGAAGGATCGAGAGAATCGGTATCGGTCGGCTGAGGAGATGGAACGGGCGATCTTGGCGGTGCTTGAGGAGAGGGAGGCGGCCACCTTGGCGACTCAGCCGCTACACGAGCGCGCTGCCCCACCGGCCCCGGAGCATAAGAAGAGTGCGACGACGGTTCCGGGCAAGCGGGAATTGTCCCAGAGATGGCGGATAGGATCCGTCATCGCCGTGGCGGCACTGGCACTCATGGGAATTGGGTTCTTTATCACGCACGCATTGCGTGAAAAGGCGAGCGTGGGGATCTCGGGCGCTGCCGCGCCTACAAAACAGATCGCGGCCCAGAGAGACGACAAACCTGCCGCGGTACCTGTGGTGGAGAAGACGCTGCCGGCACCGATCGCGCAGGCGAGCGGGAAAACCGCTGAGGACGTTCCGAAGCAGACGGCGGAAGTCGAAAGCGATTCGCGCGCTAGCGCGCCGCCGGAGCCGAGCACGCAGGCGAGCGGGAAAACCGTTGAGGACGTCCCGGGACAAACGGCAAAAGTCGAAAGCGATTCGCGTACCAGCACGCCGCCGCCACAGTCGCCAAGTTTCGATTGCGCCAAAGCTCATACCAGCGTCGAGCTGTTGATTTGCCGTGACGGCAATTTGGCGGTGCTCGAACGAGAGATGGTTTCGAGCTTCAACAAGGTCCTGAACGCTCTGCCGGACGATGCGGCTCGGCTGGCGTTCCGGCAAGAGCATCTCGCATGGTTCAAGAGCTACAGCAGGACGTGCAAGCAAAGCGCCAACGACGTGGACCGCGCTACTTGTATTGCGGACTTTTTGTCCGCGCGCACTACCGAATTTAAGAATAGGGCCGCGGCGATATCTCACTAGTAGTGTCCGGTCAACCATCGAGAAAGTCACGGTCCGCAGCCCTCGGGTTGTGCCGTTAGTGTAAATACTCGCGTTCGGAGTTACGGTGACCTACGGAAGACCGCTTGCTGACCGCGCGGCTCCGAACGGAGCCACGATCAGGACAAAGGACTCCGCGCGCCTAAACGGCAAAGTAGAAACCGACACCGCGGCGAATGGGCGCCCCTAACAGAGGCGCCCGCAATGGCCCCCTACATGGGGAATTCCATTGCCTTATCGCATTCGACGATGGCTTTGTCGACGTGCTCGATGGCCTTGGCCCGGTGCCCCCTATAATCGTGCTCAGCGCCTCGCAGCTCTTCCCTGGCGCGCTGCAAAGCTTCACGCGCGGCTCGAATGCGCGGGTGGTCGCGCTGCGTAAAGGCGGGAGTAGCCATCCCCAATATGAAAGCTCCGAGCATCCCTGCAACGATAATCAGCTTCTTCATGTCTCTCCTCTGAACCGGATCGAGATCCGATTCGCCGAAGCATACCAAATTCGCCTTGCGCAGTTCAACATATTGGAGGCGAAAGAATCCGGTTGTGCCGGTGCGTTAAACTGTTGACTTATGCTGAATCGCCGTCTGTTCGGTCCGCTGGTTTGGATGTGCCTGGCCGCGGGTTTGGCGCACGCTGCGGATGTGCCGCGCCCCGCTGGGGAGCTCACCATCAACACCACGGATGGCAAGGGAATCCTGCTCAGCCAGTATAAGGGGAAGGTTTGCGCCGTAGCCTTTATCCTCACCTATTGTCCGCATTGCCAGAAGACCGTCGGGTTTCTCACGACGATGCAGAACGAGTACGGCCCGCAGGGCTTTCAGGTGCTGGCTAGTGCTATCGACCCCATGGCCAACATGAAGGTGGCGGATTTTATCAAGAGTTTCCACCCTTCCTTTCCGGTGGGTTTTAACGAACGCGATCCGGTGCTGGAGTTCTTGCAGCATCCGGCCATGTTCAAACTGATGATGCCGCAGCTCGTGTTTATCGACCGGAAGGGGGCCATACGCGCGCAGTACGCGGGCGACGACAAATTCTTCAAGGACGAGGATCAGGAAAAGAACATACGGGATGAGATCGACACGCTGCTGAAGGAAGGATCGGCGGCGCATAAGAAGCGCGCGGCGTCTCCGGCTACAAAGAAGACTTCGTAGAAAGGCGAGCTGCGCTCGCCTTGGCGAACTTTAGTTCGCCGTTGGCAGGCGAAAGCGCCTGCCCCACCTCACTCACCAACACACTGTTTCTCTTCAGGGAAATGTAGAAATTCATTCGCCGCAGTAGGATGAAGCTTGCGCCACGGCTTAGGCGGTCTGCGCGTATTGCTGGGGCTGCTCCCATTGCCTCTTCCAAAGCAGCCAGGCGAGACTCACCACGTGGAAGACTTCCTTCATGTCCAGGGGCTTGGCGAGGACGTTGTACCCACCCAAGTTCAGCACCTCGGACCACAGAAGTTCGTCCGCCAATCGAGAGGTGACCACCAGCATCGGAGGGAAACGCACGCGCGCAAGCTGGGATAGCATATCTCTCCACGTGCCGTCCGGCAGCTCAGACTCGCAGAGAGCCACTGGCGTGGGGTTGTCGAGCAGGAACGCGAGCGCTTCGGCCTGCGTCCGGACGGAATGCAGTTGCCACTTGGAATGCGCGAGAATCTCGCGCAGATGCCGATGGTCCTCGTCAAACGGACTGATCAACAAGACCTTGACGACTCTCTGAGAAACGGTTTGCGGCTCCTCGCTGGTTGCGGGGAAGGATAGACTCTGGTTCACGGCCCCACCTCCTTGGCCTTTGGCTAAGCCTCTAACGGCCTGATGTGAGTGAGGGCGGTTGGGACTTCCCGGCAGCGAGGGAAGTCTTTTTCTACCCGGGGACAATTAGAATTTTAACACGCGATTGACGTTTGTCTTACATTTTTGGCAGAATATCCGCCAAATCCGGTACTGTCGCGGGGGATGGCTGGGAGACGCGGCTGCGCACCAGGCCGGCGAGCACGCCGATGAACCGCGGCGAGTCGTTCAGCCCCGGCACCATGCGGTAGTCCTGAATGCCCAGGCTGTGGGCCTGCGCGCGGTGCTCGATATCGATCTCGTGCAAGGTCTCCACGTGGTCGGACACAAAGGAGATCGGGATCACCAGCACGTGTCGGCTGCCCTGGTCGGCCAGCCGCCGGAGCGTGGCATGCATGGAGGGTTGCAGCCACTTCGACGCGCCGACTTTGCTTTGATAACAAAGGTGCCGGCGCCCGGGCCAACGCGCCTGGCTCCAGACCAAGCCGACGGTGCGCTCGATATGGCGCTGGTAGGGGTCGCCCGCTTCGATTACGGCGACCGGGACGCTGTGCGCGCTGAACACCATGTCCACGTCGGCCGGATTGTCGAAGGCGGCCAGAGACTCGTCGATGGCGTGCGCGAGCGCCGCGATATAGCCGGCATCCTCGTGAAATTCCGAAACGGTGTGGATCCGCGGATTCCAACCATTGGGGTGGAAGCGCCGGGTCCATTCATGCAGGCTGCTGCCGGTGGTGGTGCGGGAATACTGCGGATAGAGCGGCAACAGCACCACGTCCTGCGGTGCGTGCGCTTCGAGCTCGCGGATCGCCTCGGCGGTGAAGGGATGCCAGTAGCGCATGGCCACGACTACGCGTGCATCGAGATCGCGCCGCAGCTCGGCCTCCAGGGCGCGCGCCTGCCGCCGCGTGAATTCCAGAAGCGGCGAGCGGCCACCGATCTTTGCATAGTGATGGCGCACGTGCCGGGCGCGGGTGCTCGAGATCAGACGGGCCAGCGGCTGGCGCGCGATACGGGCGAATGGAAAATCGATAATATCGGGGTCGCAGAACAGATTGTAGAGAAACGGCTCGATGGCTTCGAGCGAATCCGGCCCGCCGAGTTGAAAAAGAACGACCCCTAGTTTGCGCCCCGCGCTGTAGAAAGACATCCTGAATAGGAGAGTGTAGCATTTTAGTGGAGCTTCATTTGTGGGGCTTGATCGACCGCCGCCGATCGTCAAGAGGACTAGACGCAGGCGGAACCGCCTGCGCCACCACGGCAGATCAGCAACTTGCAGGCTAGGTGGGGCAGGCGGCTTCGCCTGACAGACATTTTTTCAAGAAGTTCCTAGAGTTCCTCGCGTGTTATTGAGCGGCGATTGTGACGGTGTTTGAGGTCACGCCGCCTATAGAGATAACCACCGGCGCGGCATCGTTGGCAGCCAACCCCGCGGGTACTTGGGCATTCACCTGGTACAGGCCGACGTACCCAGGCGCGAGTCCATAGAACTGCACGGGCGCCGAAGCCCCGCCGATAGTGACGGTCGGAATGGTCGTCGTATATGAGAGCGGGTTCGAGAGGGCGGGCGAGCCGGTGGCAGGCTGGTTGGTAACTTGCCCGAGGCCGGTGCAAAAAATCTGAATATAGGTTCCCGCGCTCGCCGGATTGGAGGAATCGACCAGTTGGTTAGATGAGTTGAGAATCGCGCCTTGCCCGGTACCTTGCGCATTGATTGCGAAGATCGCCGGCGCGAAAGGCACTACGGTTACGGTTTGGGCAGCGCCGTTCTGGCCATTGAGCGTAGGGACGAAAGCGTTCTGCCATCCCAACTGGCCCGGCGCGTTAGCGGGCAGTTGCCAAGGTATCTGCAGATTCACCTGCCCACCGCTGACATAGAACAGAGGCGCAAAGCCGGAAGCGACGACCTCCGGACAGCCCCCGCCCGTCAGCGCGCAGAAACTGCTCCACTGTAAGGAGAGGCCCTCCATGGCAGTCTGGAGCGGCGACGCCGTATCCAACATCGGACTAGGCACCAGGAATTTGCCAAAGGCCGCAGCGATGCTGCCGGGCGCCACCTGCGCCGCATAGCCGGCCGCATTCAGGATACTACTTGGATTGATCGACGGCGTGCCTGGCGATTGCAACTCCAGGCTGAACACCACGCCGTCGCCGCCGGCCCCGCCGCCTAAGGTGGTCCCGTAGAGGATCCCGTTGGAGCCTTGCACGAGCCCGGCGTTGGGGTTGGCGCCGTCGGTGCAGTTAGGTTGGGCACAAAAGCCGTACAGAACTGCCAGCGCGCCGCTGGGGGTGATTTGGTAGATCGTGCCTTCGGGGTTATTCGGAGGTCCGCCCTCCGCGGCTGTCCCGTATAAGTTGCCGTCCGCGGCTTGTATCAGGGCGGAGGGAGCGGCGCCCTCATCGGGGCCAAAGGTGTGCAGCGTGGTCAGCGCGCCGGCTGGGGTGATTTCGAAGACCGTGCCACAGACCGGTAAACAGGCCGCGGCTTTCGGGCCATACGAGGTGGTCCCGTAGAAGTTGCCGTCGGTAGTTTGAATCAACGCCGCTGAGGGAGCCATGCCATCGGCGCAGCC
>Ga0181523_10000097_pt1 | contig 86135 bp, 66 predicted proteins | sample PEATcosm2014_Bin_43_FD_119752 | JGI IMG/M metagenome (GOLD analysis project Ga0181523, IMG submission 119752) | Peatland microbial communities from MTU Mesocosm Facility, Houghton, MI, USA - PEATcosm2014_Bin05_30_metaG | ecosystem: Environmental > Terrestrial > Soil > Wetlands > Peat | place...
ACTCGAACCAGGATAGCCAGATCCAGAGTCTGGAGTCCTACCAATTGGACGACCTCCCAGCCGAAGGGAGACTGCAGGAAGTAGCAGAAGCAAGGAAAGGATTCGCGACCGCACTTCAACCTTTCTAGAGTAAAACGGGACTCCGTCGCCCGTCAACTTGGGTATGCCTGCCTGAGCGCAGAACTTGGTTGCGGCAATCCTCTGACCCGTGATACCTTCCCCGCCACAATATCTGCCCCACGAAGGCTGGCAGGAGCTGGGTGGAGGCAAATCGGGTCACAAGAATACGGCCCTGGCGTTCAGTTTGCGACTTGAAAAATACAGTGGGGACCATGCCCTTACCAAGTCAGATTACCCGATTGGTCGGGTTCTCCTCGGCAGAGGAGGTGAGCATTAGGAAGGTTCGCCGGCGGCTGAATCGACCCACCGTTTGGGTTTCCGCGTGCCTGTTTCTGGGAATTTCGCTTTCCTCCCCAGTCGCCTTCCTGGCCCAGCAACCGGCGGGCGCAGGAACGAGAACCACGAAACTGCCGGATTCACCGCAGCCGAAGCCGCAAGGGACCACAAATCCGACCATGGAGACAACGTCCCGATTCATAGGCTACGCCACGAACAAGTCGATTATCTTCCCGGACATCGCTAACAGTGAGGGCCCTCTCACGGCCGGCGGGAAATTCAGACTTTTCGTGAATCAGAGTATCTCTCCTCCTTACATCCTCGCCGCTGGGATCAGTGCAGCATACAGTCAAGCAAGAGACGTACCTGCAGCGTACGGACAGGGTTGGGATGCCTACGGTGGGCGCTATGGGGCGGCCATCGCCAGGGCCTCCTCCAACAGCTTCTTCAGCACATTTGCATTTGCCTCGGTTTTGCATCAGGACCCACGGTTTTTCCCCCAAAGCCGCCCTTCTCTTTGGGGCAGCGTAAAGTATTCGGCGGTTCGGGTGTTTGTCACGCGCACGGACTCAGGAAAGGAAACTTTCAATACTTCAGGAATTGCGGGCACGTTTGCGGCGGAAGCCTTGGCAAACGTCTATCTGCCCGTTTCCGAACAGACGGGCGCGAAAAATGCGGAACGCATCGGCACAGACCTCGCTTGGAAGTTTGCGGCGAACATGTTCAAGAATTATTGGCCGACACTTTTTCACAGTATGGGATTGAATCGGCTGAAGGTTATCCCCGACCCCGGATCCATAGACAATCCGCCGAGCCCACCGAAGAATTGAAGTGGAATTCGAGACGAATCCACGCTTGGCTCTTCTCTGAAAACTACTCCTTTTCCAAATGTTTGCGCGCTTCCTTCAACTCGGCAATTTCGGCAGCTGTCAGTTTCGGATATTCCAGATTCAGTCGGTTCAACGTATCTACGATCGTGGCTACGACAAGAAGCCGGCTGAACCACTTGTTATCCGCGGGAACCACCACCCAGGGAGCGTACTCTGTGGCCGTATTGCGGATCATCTTCTCGTAAGCATCCTGGTATTCGCCCCAGTATTTGCGTTCTTTCAGGTCCGCCGCGGAGAATTTCCAATTCTTCTCCTCTTTGTTCAGTCGGTCCAGGAATCGTTTCTTTTGTTCTTTCTTTGAAAGATGGAGGAAAAATTTGCACACGGCGATTCCGTTCCGAGTGAGATAGCGTTCGAACGCACTAATATCTTCATAACGCCCCCTCCAGAAATGATCGCCTCGCAAACTATCGGGTAACCGCTGCATTTGCAGATATTCAGGGTGGACACGAACGACCAGAACTTCTTCGTAGTACGAACGGTTGAAAATGCCAATCTTGCCTCGAGGCGGCATGCAGCGGTTCGTGCGCCAAAGAAAATCGTGGGCCAGTTCTGCGCTCGACGGAGACTTAAAAGAATGCACGTCCACGCCTTGGGGATTCACACCGGACATCACATGTTTGATCATGCCGTCTTTTCCGGCCGCATCCATCGCCTGGAATACCAGGAGAAGCCCCCACTTTCCTTGCGCGTACAGAACCTCCTGAAGTTCCGCAAGCAACGATACCCCTTGTTCCAGCAATTTCTTGGCTTCCGGTTTGTCGGCGGAGTTAAGGTGGTGCGTATCGCTCGCAGGATAGTCCCTCAGCCGAAAATCCTTCCCGGAGGTAACCAGGTATGGCTTGATGAACTTGTGTATGTTTTTGAGTTCTGGGGTTGGCATCTTGGCTCTTGCCAGAAAATCGCCTTTCACGTGGAGCGAACCGAGGGCGGCTCCTTGCGAGTCGGTCGATCGGTTGCCGCATGATGACATCGAAGACGGCCTGGATTCAAGGATCTTGAGAATCGAAAACAATCGAAACAAATCTCTCCCTGCGAGGTCAGTTCCCGCTACCCTCCCTTAAGCATGCAATGGGGATTATCTCCCTTACGATCCTTTAGTATCTGTTACAATTTCAGAAAATGGGGAACCAGCCGGTGTCGGTTCCAACCGGTTCAGCGTGCTCTTGCCGGCCAGCGGCTCTCCCAAATCTTTCCTCCCCGCCAACATCCCCAACAGTGGATCCAGCCGCAACTGTTCGGGATCGTTCAGGTCTTCCTAGCCGAGCGCGCGCCCCTAAATGCGCTGTGCCAGCATTTCTTCCAGGCGGTGTTCAATCCGTTCCGGCTGCCGGTAGTCGGTGAAGCAGGCGGCCACCCGCCGCAGCAACCCGATCTTGCGCTCGGCCTGGCGTAGCAGCAGTGATCCAACCTCGGTGATCAACCAATCTCCTGCGAACTGCCCCACGACGCGACGTGAAAAATGTGCTTCAAATGGGAAGAGAGTCTCGCTACATTCTGTCATTGGAAAGGCCTCTTTTTCTGGGACTTTAACTACGCCTAGACACCGCAGTTCGGCCCGAGAAAGTGGTCTTTTTCCACTTCTATTTAATCTTTTGTTCTTATCCCTTGTGAGATTTCCGGGCTAGACTCGCGTTTTGTTAGGGGGAGACGACTTCTTTCATTTCACCGTTCTCGATGGCGTACTCGGCCCCACCCCACTTCACGCGATTCGATCCAAAACTGCTCAGCCAAACCACAAAGTGAATTGCATCCCGGAATGGCACCAGCCACAACTTCCTCCGCAAAACGTCATCCCCCACTCCCCAAACGCCGGCCACCCAAGCCATGGAGAGCCTCAGAACGAGATAGGCCAGCAGATACGCAGCCGAAATCATGGCGTTGGGGGCGACTACGGCCGCCGCCACAGCCCATGGCAATCCGTGAGTCACGATTAACCCAAAAAACGAAGCGGGACGGACCAATCTTACGGTCCGCGCCCAACGAACCTGGTGCTCCCAGAAATCCTGAAAACTCAGTGCGGGGTACATCGTCCACACTGTTTCGCGCGAGAGTAACACCTTGCCGCCTGTCTTGTGCACGCGGTTGCCGATCTCATAGTCATCCGCCAGGAGGTTCGCGATGGCTTCATATCCGCCAATCCTTCCAAGCCAAGTCTTGGTGGTGGCCACAGATGCCCCTAGGGCAAAGGTCACTCCCTCCATCCAATCCGCGACCAGAGCACCTGCAAAAAAATCGCTGGCCGCGCCGACGGCCTCGATTTCGGCTGCAAGATTCGGCTGCGCGATCCCACGATAGAAGCAACTCACCACGCCGACGGCTGCATCCGCGAGGGGCGCGATCAGTTCCCTCACGTAATCCGGTCCAACGCGCACATCGCCGTCACTCTGCACCAGGAACTCATGCTGAGCTTCCTTCGTCAGTAAGGCTAGATTGTTCACTTTGCGGTTCGTGCCGAGTTGCGGTGCCCCCCAAAGGATTCGAATGCGATGCTCAGGGAATTCCGCGATCACGCGCTCGATGACTGGAACAGCCGGGTCCGTCATTTCATTCACACAAAATAGAATTTCGTAGTTCCCATAGTTTTGCCGGCAAAAGCTCGAAAAATTTTCGTAGGACCCAAAATCCACCCCGCGCACGGGTTTCAGGATGCTGACAGGCGGCTCGAACCCGACAAGCCGTTTCTTTCGCTCTCGGCGAAAGAATCGAATGGCCGCAAGGATGGCCACCACGTAATACGCAAGGGGAGTGATTGCTGCCAGCAGGAGAGCTCCCCGCCAAATGGAAATCCCAAAAACTGTGTGCACTGAATTCGTCCTCGCATTACTGCGGTACCTGTTACGTCAGGCGAAGTTTCGCTTCCAGGCTTACCAACCCGCCTGCGCCTTCGTTTTGCCTCCCCCGACCTCGAACCCGACAAACGAGTCCCCTTTCACGCGGTAAGGAAGGCCCCGCCATTCCACCGTGTTTGAAAAAAAACTCGTCACATACACGTATAAATTTAGGGCGTCTCGTATCGGCACGAGCCACGGCCTGCGTTTCACCACTGGGTCGCCTATCCCCCACACTCCGATAACCCACGCGGCGGTCAACCGTAGCACTAAGTACGCCAGCGCATACGCCAATGCCACCTTCCACGAGGGCACAATCGCGGCCACTAAAAGCGCCCAGGCAAATCCGAAGGTCATGAACATGCCCACATAGCCCGCTGGCCGGATATTTTTCAGTAGAATCGACCACCGTAACTCGTGTTTGAGGAATCCTCCCAGGGACTCATCGGGAAACACCATCCACACCGGCTTCCGCGTAAGCTCCACCCGATAGCCTTTCTTAGCGATACGGTGCCCCAATTCAAAATCATCTGAGTGAAGGTTCACCAACTGCTCGAATCCCCCGATTTCCTTCAATCTTTCTTTCGTCGTCGCCATGGTCCATCCCAGCGCAAAATCGATTCCCTTAAATTTCCGCGCGACCATCGTGTTGGCGCTTGCGTCTGTCGGCACTCCCACGGCATCCAGGTCGGCCACGAAACCTCCGTTACTTTTCGCCCGGAAGAGCGCTGTCACGACTCCCACCCTGTGGTCCGCAAACGGCGCCGCAACATCGTATAAGTAGTCCTCCTCCACACGAACGTCGCTGTCGTTGATTACCAGCAAATCGTACTTCGCTTCCCGTGCCAGTCGGCAGAGGCTGTTGGTCTTCCGCGTAATTCCGATCTGCTCGATATCCGTGAACAAGCGGATGTTTCTCCTGGGAAATTCCCGCTGCAATTTCTGAATCACAGGGATTGCGGGATCATCCGCATCTGCTACCGCATACAGGATTTCGTAATTCGGATAATCGAGCCGGCACATACTTGCAAAATTCTCGTAGGCTTCACGATCGATCCCTCGGACCGCCTTCAAGATACTCACGGGTGGTGCAAACCTGCGATCGAGCGGTGGCAGCTTTTTCACTTCGCGGAAATAGTCCCAGCCGGAGTATAAGGCCAGGACGTAGTACACCAGTGGACCTACCGCGGGCAGCAATACCAGATAGCGAAGCGATGTCAGCAAGACAACCTTCTCCTTGGCCTCGACAACTTCCTCACCGCGAATTTATTGCCATTCTGCTCCCAGGTCCTTTGCCGTTCCCGGTGTTGGTATTCCACATGATACACTTACGCTTTGTATCGTTCGAATTGTTTGGTTTCATCTTCCCCACAAGGGACATCGTTCACGCATGCCCAAAAACGCGGGACAACGCCTATGGCCAGCCCTGGCGATATTCTCGATTCTCTGGGTTGGCGTTTACGGTCCCGGACTTTTCCGGCCAGCGCTCATGGACGACGCGGATGCGGCGCACGCCGATGCTGGCCGGGAAATCCTCACTCGCGGTGACTGGGTCACTCTCCACGAAAATGGAATCCGCTACCTTGAAAAGGCGCCTCTCCCGTATTGGGGAATGGCTGTTGCGTTCAAACTCTTTGGTGTGGCTGCCTGGACTGCGCGCCTTTTTCTCCATCTCAGTACGCTGGCTCTAGCCTTCTTGGTGTACTTGTTCGGGCGTCGTTTCCTCTCGGTCCCGGCCGGTTTCTGGGGTGGGGTGCTCTTCCTCGCGTCTATTGGTCCCTACATCTTTACGCGTCTTTTGATCCCGGACCTTACGGTGGGACTGTGGATCGGTATTTCTCTCTATTTTTTCCTTGACGGTTGGCAATCGGAAAGACCATCTCTGTTTTCCTGCTGGGCCATTGCCGCCGTGATTGGGTTGAACGTTCTGACCAAAGGCTTGATCGGCGTGGTCTTTCCGTGCGCAATTATTTTTGTTTTCCTGTTGCTCGTTGGAGATCTCCGGCATCTCCTCAAGATGCGTCTGATTTCAAGTACTTTACTATTTCTGCTCGTTGCCGCTCCCTGGCATATTCTTGCTGCATTGCGGAACCCACCAGCGGGCCAAGCAAAAGGCTTTCTCTGGTTCTATTTCGTCAACGAACAAATCCTCAGGTACTTGGGCAAACGCTACCCAGTAGACTACGGAACCGTTCCTCTCCTGCTCTTCTATGGACTTTTGTTGCTCTGGTTCCTGCCTTGGAGCGCATTCCTCCCACAGGCTCTAGCGCAGCTTCGATTGCGGTTACCTCGCATCGCAGGCAAGCGAAAGTCCAACGAAGCCGTGCTCCTTTTATTGCTTTGCTGGGCCGCGGTGATTCTCCTCTTTTTCAGTTTTTCCACTCGTCAGGAGTATTATCTGGCCCCCGCCTTGCCCGCGATCGCGTTGATTCTGGGATACTGGCTCGCACGGGAAGCGGAAGCGCCAATCGGATCTCCGCTTGCACGTGCCGGCCGCATTTCTTCAACGGTGCTCCTGGTTCTTGGCTTGCTGATCGCTGCTGTGACCGGGGTCCTGGCCGCCATCTCCCACACTCCCAAGCCCGGCATGGAACTCGCTGACGTTCTCAACAAGAATCCGGATGCCTATGTACTCTCCCTGGGACATTTTATGGATCTTACGGGCGATGCCATGGGCTTCTTCCGCGGTCCATTGATGGGCACGGCGATTGCCTTCCTATTGGGTACCGGACTGAACTGGTTTTTCCGCCGTCGCGGCAAAAAGGCCGCCGCCAATTGGGCCCTGGTAGCCTTGGTCATTCTGTTCATGGAATGCGCGCACATCTCCTTGGACCTTTTCTATCCAGTCTTGGGCTCGCAGCCGCTGGCAGCCGCAATTCAACGCACGATTCAACCTGGGGAGGAAATCATTTGCGACGGGGAATACTCGCTGGCCTCTTCTGTGAATTTCTACGCCAAGCGGCAGATGCTCATTTACAACGGACGCATCAATGGCCTATGGTTCGGCTCGCTTTTTCCCGACGCCCCGTCGATTTTCCTCGATGACGCACAGCTCTCGGAACGTTGGACAGGTCCCAAGCGCATGTACTTTGTGACGGGAGATGAAAAACAAAAAGATCACCTGGACAAAATAGGTCCGGCTTATGTGCTTGCCAAAGCCGGAGGAAAGTTTGTTTACACAAACCGGCAACCAGCGCCCTAGAGGTAGTTTTTGAGGAACGTACTTCGCCAATCAATTTGAGCTGGTGAGGAGCACTAACGTCACGCCAACGCACACCATCACCACGCCCATCCAGCGCTTCACGGAAACTTGTTCCCTCAAGAGGTACTTTGCTCCGAAAGTTCCCACAACGTAGTTGAAAGCAGAAGCGGGGATAACCACGCTCAGCGGCGCCCACGAGAGCAAAATCAACAGGGAATAAAACGATGCCGCAAGCAACGGCGCGGCGAACCAAACCCAGCCATTCTTTACGGCCTTTCCAAGAAACCGCAAAAGTGCCATCGGCCGGAAGCTCTCCGGTTCGCCCACCTGCTTCATTCCGTGGGTCATCGCGATTTCACCACCTGTGCTGCAGCAGATAAAGAAGACCAGCATCAAACCCACTTTGATCACGGCGTCACCGGATGGGGTTCAGTCGTACGCGGATGCGTCTGTCCCACGAGCAACACCCCCGTTACGATCAAGACGACGCCAAACCACCGTTGGGCATTCACTGCTTCATGCAGGATGACCATCGCCAGCATCGTCTGCACCGCATAGCCGAACGCCCCTGCGGGCATCACGTAGCTGTAATCCGCCCAACTCACCGCGGTCATATAACAAAGCGTGAATCCGATCAGAAAAAAAATGCCTAGCCAGATTGTACCGTTATGAATGGTGGAGAGAAGCGCGTGCCAGATTCCCGATGCAGACATTTGCACCGCCCCAATCTGCAGCATCCCCCGCTTCAGCATGAGGTCGCCCAGATTGGCGCACACCACCATCAGCAAGACCACAAAGAGGGTCTTGATTCTTAGCCTGTGCTCGTGGCTCATTCTTTCAGGTTAGTCGTTTCCACTGGCCGAGGGGGTTCCCGGCACTGCCACCATCGTCTTGGGAGTGTCCCCACCGTTGCGCACCCACTTCATGCGTTCCGCGCGCAACTTCAGGAAATCCGTTGCCTCGTGGTACAAACGCTTGCGCTCGTGGCTGTCCCACAACGCATCTTTCACGATGCGCCAAACCACCTTGGGCCGGAAATAATAATCGTCGTAGAACCGGGTCACCCCGGCCATCATTTCCGCCTTCGAGAGGTGCGGGAATTCAATGTGCGGCAACTGATGGCCGCTTTGATCCGCCAACGCTTCCACGCGCAGAAAACCTTCCTTGGACATTTGCTCGTGAAGTTCCGTGCCAGGCATGGCGTGAGCCAGAGAGACTTGAATGGTCTCGCAGTCCAGTTCTTTGGCAAAGTCGATAGTCTTGTGAATGGTTTCCTTGGTCTCGCCCGGCAGACCAATGATGAAGTCGCCGTGAACCTTGATGCCGACCTTCTTGCAATTCTTCATGAACTCGCGAGCCATCTCGATGGTCGCGCCCTTCTTGATGTTCTTCAGGATTTGTGGATCGCCAGACTCAAAGCCCACGATGAACAGGCGAGCGCCTCCATCCGCCATGGCTTTTAACTCTTCGTACTTGCTGTGGCAGCGCGCCGTGCAAGACCACTGGAACTTCAGTGGCTTGAACTTCTGGCTCATCTCGATGGCGCGATCCTTACGAATATTGAAGGTATCGTCATCGAAGAAAATCTCTTTCATATCGGGGAAATATTCGAGGGCATTCTTGACTTCTTGCACAACGTTATCGACCGAACGCACGCGCCAAGCATGACCGGAGAGGGTTTGCGGCCACATACAGAATGTGCAAAGCGCGGGACAGCCTCGCGAAGAATAGAACGAAACGAAGGGATTCAAGAGAAACGGCACGTTGTAGCGCTCGATCTGCAAGTCGCGTTTGTAAATGTCCGTCGCAAACGGAAGGGCGTCCAGTTCTTCGGTGTGCAACTGCGGGCGAGGTGCGTTGTGAACGATCTTTCCATCCTTCTTGTAGCTCGCGCCCAGGATCTGATCTAGCGATTTGCCGTGCGCATATTCCGCCACAGCATGGTCAAACTCGCCGCGCACGATGAAATCAATGTCCTCACTGGCATGGAGTGTTTCCTCTGGCTTGATATGGCCGTGAGGCCCGACAAAAGCGACTTTCATGGATGGATTGGATTCTTTGATCTTGCGCAAGAGCTTTATGTCGCTGTCGAAACCCACCGTGGAGGTGAACAAAACGAGAAATTCGTAGTCCTTCGCGATCTGCACGGTTTGCTGCCAATTGACTTTGTGGGGGGAGGCGTCCAGAAGCCGGCTGCCCGGGATCAACCCCGCGGGATAGCTCAACCACACGGGATACCAATAGGACTCAATCTCACGCGTCGCGGGCCACCGCGAACTGGCTCCGCCATCAAAGTTTTCAAAACTCGGCGGATTCAGGAGCAACGTCTTTAATACATCTGGCATTCTTCACCCTCAGCCCAATTGAAAATTTGCTGTGCAAAACTTTATCGTGGGGCGGCCACACAACTACGGTCCAGGTTTGCGGCCGGTTTTGCTACCCAAGAAGTCTAGATACTAGTTTACCGAACTTGGTTGCATCTCGGCACGCCTTTCTGCCAATGGAGCCAAAGATGCATCTAACGGCTAAATCCTGCATTGAGTGGGACTTGCCAAGATAGGAAAGTAAAGGCCTTAACCGCGATAAGGGGTAGGGAACTCGCTAGGCCTCCAACACCTCGTTCGTGGATTCGGCGAGGATCGCCCAAATACGCTCCATCCAATCCCGATGCTCGGGCTTCATCAGCACCGTGCGCAGGCACGTCACCGTTGAGCGGTCCCTACGCACCTGAGCCATCCCCGCTCCAAAGAACTCGAGGGGAAGCTCAGCCACGGCCAGGTGTAAGTTCCTACGCGCTGTCGCTTCGAAGATTCTTCTGCTCCTCGCCGAGGCTTCGCTGACCGTTGCCGCTTGTGGGGCAAAGACCACGATATCGAGCTCGGGAGAAAAGCCAGCCACGAACCGCTTGTCCTCCGATACCCTCCTGTGAAACTCCAGGGCTGCCTCCCTGCACTGCGCCAGGCCCTTTGCGAACTCTCCGCCTTTTTCGAGCGGCAAGAGTTTCTGGGTGGCCCATAGCGCCACCGCTGCCGCACCGGGCCTGGAGCACTCCAAGCTGATTTCACCAAGGTGCAGTTCTTTCGAACTGAAGTAGGTGTAGGGCGAGTCATGTCGGTACAGCCGACCTACGCTCGGATCACGGAAGATCACGCAGCCACATCCGTAAGGCTGCAGGCCGTGCTTGTGGGGATCGATCACAATCGAATCCGCTTTTCGCATGAAAGCAAAGGCTCGGCGCGTCTCGTCGGCAAGATTCGCAGCCAATCCGAAGTAGCCTCCATAGGCCGCGTCGCAGTGCACGCGGAACCCGTGCTTCTCGCTCAGTTCGAGAATCTCGGGAAGGGGGTCGACGGAACCAGTGGCGGTCGTACCCATGGTGGTCACCACGGTTCCGATGTCACCGTTGGTCAAACGCTCTTTGAGCGCTCCGAGGTCCATCCGCGCGCGGGCGTCGCATGGAATCGCTTCGAACGAGAGTTGCAGCACGCCGCTGATTCGCTGGTGAGTGTAATGCGCCTGTTTGCTCGCCAAAATTGTCTTGCCGGGCATCAACTGCCCCGCAACCCAAAGCGCTTCCAGGTTGGCCATCGTTCCGCCACCCGTCAAATGCCCCAGATGCTCGCCCCAGCCGAACATCCCCGCCAGCGCACTCACCGCTTCTTTCTCCATGGCCGAGGAAGCGCGGCCGCCATCGAGTGCGTGGTTGTTCGGATTGATCCACTGAGCCAAGGCATAGGCCATGCGAGCCAGCGGATGCGGTGGCTTCAGCATTTGGCCCGCGTAAAGAGGGTGGAAATAGGGATAGTTGTCCTGCAGACGTTCCGCGGTAGCCGTTAAGACTTCCGCCATGCGCTCAACGCCCGGGATAGCGGGAGAACTCACCGGCAGCGAAAGAAAGCCTGCGTCCAGTTTTTCCACTGCCTGCCGGAGAATGTCCAGGCTGTCTTTTTCCAGCATGCGCTTTATTCCAGTGCTTTTTCTAGCTGCCCTGCTGTCCTCAATAGTTCCAACTGCGCTTGTTGCCGCTGGAAATTGGCATCCAGGTAGGCCATCCACTTCTCGTTTTCCTCTAACCGGGCCCTTTCTACATCGCGCAGATTCGCCTTGCCCTCGCCAAACTGAGATTGCAGTACGGCCACATTCTGCTGTGCCAGCTGCAATTCCAGCCGAGCCACTTCCTTGGCGGCGTCTGTTTCTTGCACTTTTCTCGACCGCTGCCGAACTTCCGCGCTCACCTGTGTGCGCTTGCTCGACAGGTTCAGTTTGGCCGCATCCAAGTTGGCCTGAGCCAACGCGACGTTCGCGCGTGTCTTTGCGCTGAAGATAGGAACGTTTACATTTATTCCCGCATTCAGGTTGTTATAGGTGAAATTGTTGTAAATGTTGGCATAGTTTCTGAAATTGTATTTTTCCAGCACGCTATAAATAGATACCAATTGCAGCGTCGGCCAATAGCCTTTTTTTTCGCCGGCCAGCCGAAATTCTTTTGCTTTTACATCCGATTCGGCGAAGGCCAGGCTGATGTTGCCTTGGGAAGCCATGGCCACCAGGTTTGCACCTTCTTGTTCTGCCGAGCCCGGCAGTTCTTCCGGTGTCAGCTCGATCGGCTGGTCCTGACCTAAGCCCAGCTGGTTGCGCAGGAAAACCTCGAGTTGGTCCTGCCGTCCTTCGAGCTGCAGAATTCTCTGAACGACCTGCGCCTTGGTTAGTTGCGCTTTTGTCACCTCGGTAACCAACTCATAGCCTTCGCCTTGACGTTCCTGCGTGACGTCAACAATTTTTTCCGCGCTTTCCTTTTCTTTACGAAGCAGCTCCAGCGAGTGGCGCACCTTCACCAGTTCCAGATACGACAAGGCTACTCGTTCCATCACTAGATTCCGCGTGTCTTCGAGCAGTAAGCGCTGCGCCCTCGCTTGCTCCTCCTGCTGTTTTGCCAAGCCCCGCAGTGGTCCGTTAAATACTTCCTCGGTATACGTCAGGCTGAAAATCTCTGGCGGTCTTCCTCCGGGAGTTTCCGGCAAACCGTAGGTGTAACCCGCCCCTGAACCCGCATAAAGATTCGGCAAGAATTCTGCCTTGGTCAAATTCGCAGACTGGTCAGCGACCCGCGCCTGGATTTTGGCCAATTGAATGTCCTTGCTGTTCTGAAGGGCGAGATCGATGCTGCGTTTCAACGTCAGCACCATGGGAGTGGAGCTCGCGGCAGATTCCGGCGAGGCCTGCGCGCGCAACGATGCGCAACTTCCTAAAATGCACCACAACCCAAACACCACCTGACGTTTCGAAGCCATCGGTTTTCCTCCCAGTTGCGGCGCTACCCCCAGGATCCCTACTCGTACCGAAGCGATTCCACTGGATCTAATTTCGCGGCCTGACTCGCCGGCAACCACCCAAAAAACAGGCCGGTGACACTGGACACCAGGAAGGCTGCAATCACGCTCATGCTGGATATGGGCACGCGCAGATTGCCGGGCAGTACTTGCTGCACAGCAACAGGTATGGCAAGTCCAATCAGAATTCCCAGTACGGCGCCTCCGCCACTGATGAGAAAAGCTTCGATTAGAAACTGCGCCATGATTTCTCGTCGCTGCGCCCCGATTGCTTTTCGCACTCCAATTTCGCGCGTGCGCTCACGTACCGTCACCAGCATGATATTCATAATTCCAATCCCGCTGATCAACATGGCAATGACGGCAATCAGAACCAGGACAATCGTCAGCGCAAAGGAAATGGTCTTTGCCGCCCCCAGAATCGCCGCCAGTGTTCGCACGTCATACTCCGCTCCCGCCGGGTGCCGACTCTTCAACAACCTTTTCATTTGCCGCTCCACGCTGTTTACCTGGTCCGGCCCGGACGCTTGCGCATACAGCGAGCTCAGTACCTCTCGTCCCTTGTAATACTCCATCAGCGGCAGAGGGATGAGCACGGAATCTTCCTGCATTTCCGACAGACCGTAAGTCGCCACTCTTTCGTGGAATACCCCAATCACAGTGAAGTTCAATTCTCCCATTCGAAGGGAGCGGCCAATGGGGTTATCGACTCCATATACTTTCACGGCCAGTTCTTTGGTAATCAGACAAACCTTGCTTCGTGTCGCCATATCCTCGACATCAAAATAGCGGCCGCGCAGTACCACCAACCGCCTGATCTGCTGATAACCTTCCGTCACGCCGATCAGCGCCACGGATTTCGTCCGGCCATCCACAACCACGGTCATGGGCATATCCGAAATGCCCGCAACCATCACCACACCCGAAATGGTCGCTTGTACCGCATCCATGTCCGCAAATGTCAATTCATGGCTCAGCGGTTGCGTCTTTTCTGGCGTCTTCACCATCTCCGCCCAGACCAAGTTGGAGCCTACGGCTTCAATCTGGGAAATTACAAACTTCTGGCTTGTGAGAGCCACGGTCACGACCAAGACGATGGACGCGCTTCCAATGATCACGCCGATAGAGGTCAGCACCGCGCGCAGTTTGTTTGCTCGCAAGGCGTCCACTGCCACCGTCAGTATTTCTTTTAGTTGCATTCTGCCCGTTTACTGGCCGACCGTCTCACTGCCCGCCTAGCTGTTTCAGCGCTTCCTGGGCCTTCTTGTATTTGGGATTCAACTTCAGCGCTTCCTGGTACTCACTTTTCGCTCCTGCCACATTTTTCTCTGCTGCGTACAGTCGCCCCAACCAGCAATGCGCGTCCCAGGGATTCGGATAAGTCGAACGAAGCGGCCCTGCTCCCAGATATTCCCGCAAAGACTTTTCAGCGTCCGCGTACTTCTCGCCCTTCAGGACTAAGCCGACGCCGCGGTAATAGTTCCCCCGTGGGTCCTTCGGCGCCAGCGCTTCTCCTGCTGCGGCGACCTCCAGCAGCTTTTCTCCTTGCCCGCGTTGCAGAAAATAATCACCTATGTCGTAAATACGATCGGCTGTTTTCGGCTTGCTCTCCAGGGCTTTCGCATATTCAACATCCGCCCCGCTGAGATCTTTTTTGACGGCCTTACAGACTCCCGCCGCGAAGTGTCCTTCCGCGGGATCCACACTCAAGAGCTTGTGGATCAGTGCTTCCGCCTTGTCCGTTCCCCCGCCGACAATGGAAGGTGCGGTGCAGTCGTATTCGATGAGGTCCTGTGCCGCGTCAAAATTCCGTTCGTTTAACTGCACTGCGGTCTCAAACTCTCTCTGCGTCTTGCGAGCCCAGGAATAGGCACTGAGCATCGATGCGTGATCCGCCTTATCGCCGTAGGCTTCTCCGAGCCACTGGTGATACGCTGAGTTTTTCGGGTCGAGGGCTACCGCTTTTTCACCGCTGGTGATGGCGTTCTCGTATTGATTCGATTCCAGGTAGGACTTTAGAAGCAATAACTGAATTTCTTCGTTCTGCGGTTGCTTCCCTGCCGCATCCTTCAGGATTTCGATCGACTTGTTGTAGTCGCCCTTTTCATAGGCATTTCTGGCCACCTCGAGGGAGGCTTCCTGCGCCGCCCCGCACAACTGCCAGGCAAACAGGCAAAGCCCCGCGGCGAGAATGGCCTTTTCACTCTTCATCCTTCTCGCCTTTAATATTGGAGGTATCCATGTTCACAACTTTGACCGCTATGCCATCCTTCAGATCCACGTCTCCAGGCAGTGCCACAACCTCGTTTCCCTGGAGTCCACTGACAACTTCAAAACTCGTCGCATCGGCGATGCCGACTTGGATTTCTCGCTTTTCGAGCCTGGCGGTCCCCACACCCTCTTTGACCACAAACACGTAGCGCTTCCCGTTTCCCGTCTCCACGGCGCCGCGCGGTACGGTTACCACATTTGTCCGGGCTCTTGAATTGATCCTTACGTTTACGTTGGTGTTGGGCAGGAGTTCTAATTTCTTGTTGTCCACCGAGCAGAGCAACTCCCCGACGCTACGCGAGCCTCGCGCTACGACCTGTTTGGGGATGATTTCCGTTTGACCCGGCCAGGAATCATTCGGCAGTGCGTCCCAAGTGATTCGAACGGGCAGGCCGGGCTCGAGAGCTCCCATTTCCGGTTCATCGATAAATGCGCGCACCTGCACCTTATGAAGGTCCGCCATGTCTGCCAGCAAATCACCTGTCTTTACGAAGTCCCCTGTTTTCACGGGGAGAGCGTACAGCGTGCAGTCGATCGGTGCCGTGATTCTCCCTTGGCGCACTTTTTCTTCCAACGCGGACACGTCACTCTGGGCTTGCTGCACAGCCAGAGCAAAGCGAGACCCCTGTAACCCTAACTGTCGCGTGAATTCTTGCTTCGCGGCCGTCAGCTTTTCCACGTCGGACTTGGCCTTGGCCAGCGCCAGCTCGTTCGCCGCTAGTTCATCCTTGGTTGCGGCACCCTCGGCAACCAGGCGCACAAGAGAATCGTGGTTGCGTTGCTCGCGAGCTAGATCAGCTTGCGCCTTCGTCAAGTCACCGGACACGCGGGCGGCCTCATCGGCGTGGCCCCCGGTTTGCGCAGCACGTAAGTTATCCTGTGCGGTCAGCAGTGTGACCTTGGCCGCGGCTAGCTGCGCAGCGGCGTCTTTCACATTCAGCACCATCAACAACTGGCCCTTCTTCACGTTCTGGCCCTCGGCGGCGTAAACCTTCTCGACGAAGGTATCCAATTGTGCTCGGACGGTGTAGGGCGAGATCGGTTCCACTTTTCCATTGCTGCTGATGGAAGAAACGATGTTCTGCCGGACCGGCCGCGTCGCAGATATTTTTGCCACCGGCTGTCGTCCGCTCACGCGGATGAGCACAAACGCCACGACTGCGGCGAGTCCGAGCAGCAACAGCGTCCGGTTTCTTAGCTTTCTATCCATAACTTGGCTGTGGTCTTTCCTTCATCCCGCAAAATACGCGGCGAATCAAAATCCGCGGGCTCGCTGCGCGGGCACGCCTTTACAATTGATGGAGCTTGCTGGCCGATTTTCTGTGGCGGTCGCCTGCTAACCTAAAGTCTATCAGGAGGTTACCCTATTTCTCTACACGCTTCCGTGGCGCGCTTACCTTATCCGATGCCCGCAGATTTGGCCCGGGATGCCGCCCTCTGGCTGCGCGCTTCGTGGTAGAATGCGCCCATGAACGAGGCCTCCCCCGCTCCTGCTGTGGCCCCAAAAGAAGATGCTCGACAGGACCGTAAGCCGTCTCCAGGCTACCTCCACCGCGTTTGCAGCCAGTGCAACAACGTCTTTCGCGTCTCCGCCGATCGGTTCGATGCGAAACATTGCCCAAACTGCCACAAAGGATAAGACTTAGACGCACCCGTCTTTCGCGCTCCATTCTTTGATATATTGCAGGCGGTTCCCGCGTAGTTCCCATAGCGTTCGGTTTGCCTGACACACTGTTCGACAGCGAGAGGTTCACTCCATGATTGAAACGCGTGGTCTCATCAAGGTGTTTCAAGACAAGAAGCGTGGGCAAATTAGAGCCGTGGATAACGTCACCTTCACCTGCAAACCGGGCCAGATTTACGGCCTGCTCGGCGCCAACGGTGCCGGCAAAACCACCACCCTTCGCATGCTTGCCACCATCCTCGAGCCTACCGACGGCACTGCTCTTGTCTGTGGTCACGACGTCATCGACGAGCCCGAAAAAGTCCGCGCGAACGTGGGCTTTCTCTCGACGGCTACGGCACTCTATCCCCGGCTTACGTCCCAGGAAATGGTCGAATACTTCGGCCGCCTGAATGGCATCGATGAAGCTACCTTGAAAAAACGTGTCAATGACATTTTCTCTCGGCTGGACATGAACTCCTTCCGCGACCGCCGTTGCGACAAGCTTTCCACCGGCATGAAGCAGAAGACCTCCATCGCACGCACCTTGGTCCACGATCCGCAAGTGATGATCTTCGATGAGCCGACTCTGGGCCTCGACATTATGACCGCGCGCACCATCATCGAATTCATCCGCGAATGCCGCCAGCGCGGGAAAACCGTCATCTTCTCCACGCACATCATGAGTGAGGTCGAGAAACTCTGCGATGTCATCGGCATTATCCAGTCTGGCAAACTCCTTGCCGAGGGTTCTCTCCCCGAACTCCGGGAGCGCTACCGCGAACGCGACCTGGAGGAGATCTTCGTCAAAATCGTTGCGCCTCTATACGTCACTCAGGAGAACAACTGACATGAACCTGCGCAATGTGGCCATCGTCTATCGCAAGGAACTCCGCGAGGCTCTCCGTGACCGCCGCACTCTCATTTCCTCGCTCCTCGTGCCGCTCGTTCTTTTCCCGCTTCTCACTGCTGGTCTCGGAGCCGCCATCTCGGCCCTCGTTGGCAAGGCCAAGGAGGAAATCCCCACCGTGATGATTCTCGGTGGCGAGGATTCCCCCGGGATTCTCGCGGAACTGCGAAGCTCGGACAAAATCAAAATCGTCCCCACGCAGCAGAATTGGAAAGATCAGGTCGTCAATAAGGACATTCGCGCGGCCATCGAAATTCCACCGGGCTTTCAGGACGACGTCGCCCACCAGAAAGCGGCCACGTTGCTCATTCATAATTACGAAGGCGACATGAAGTCCGCCATCGCCACGGACAACATCCAGAAGAGCCTTCAGAAATATCGCGATCGCATCGTGCACGACAATCTCGCCGCCCAAAATATCCCGGACACCGCATTGAAGCCGTTTGATATTAAGGAACACAACGTCGCCCCTCCCGAAAAGGTCGGAGGTGCCGCATTTGGCGGTGTGATCGGCTATATGGTCATCTTGCTCTGCCTGACCGGGAGCATGTATCCCGCCATGGACCTCACCGCTGGGGAAAAGGAGCGCGGTACCATGGAGACCATCCTTTCGAGCCCCATCGCTCGCGTGGACCTGGTGCTCGGCAAGTTTTTCCTCGTCCTTACCGCTGCGCTTGTCACCGCTGCCCTTTCCGTCACCTCCATGGGCGCCTCCTTTACCGTGCTCGAGCACCTCCACGCGTTTGACAAGGCAGGCGCCGATGCAGCCCAACTTCAGCTCCATATCGGCTTTACAACAGTTCTCTCCATTTTCATCATGGTGCTTCCGGTGGCCGTCCTCTTTGCCGCCGCGCTCATGACCGTTGCGCTCTTCGCCAAAAGCTACAAAGAAGCGCAGAGCTACATCAGTCCGCTGATGTTCATCGTGATCATTCCGGCAGTGGCCGCCATGCTTCCGATCGACCTGGATGCCAAGCTCGCTCTTGTTCCCATTCTGAACGCCAGCTTGCTCTGTAAAGAGCTTGTCACCGGCACGTACCACTGGAACTTTATCGCCATCATCTTCTTTTCCACCTGTGTCTACGCCGGCGTCGCGCTCTTCCTCGCCGTTAAGATGTTCCAGCGCGAAGACGTGCTCTTCCGTTCCTGAACTCGCGGTGGCTTGACACTTTTCTTTCCTTCGTAGGCGGGGAACGAAAGCCACGCATTTTTCGTATCTTTAACGAGAAACCCATGCGCCGGCAAATCATTCGTCTCCTGCTCAGCCTGCTTTTGATCCCACCTGTGATTGCCATGGTGCTCGGCTGGCTCGTGGCCCCCGCCTTCTTGCATCCCATCCGCCGCCCGCTCACACCGGACCTGGTGCAGCAAGCGGACGCGTCTTTAGGACAGACGGGCGTATACCGCGAAACTTTTGACGTGCGCGCCCCGGACGGCATTCTTCTTCGCGGTTGGAAAGTTCGCGCCGCGCATCCGAACGGTTCTTGGATCTTGCTTTTCCATGGAGTCGCGGATAATCGCATGGGCGTTATCGAACACGCGCTTATCCTTCTGCGCGCCGGCTATAGCGTCACCCTGATGGACGCACGGGCTCATGGGGAAAGCGAAGGGCCGATCGGTACCTATGGCTGGCTCGAACGCAATGATACGCGCGCCATGATCGACGCGCTCGTAGCCGCCGAGCATCCTGCTCACATTTTTGCTTTGGGAGAGTCCATGGGCGCGGGGATCGCGTTGCAGTCCGCTGGCGTCGATCCACGCATCGAGGCGGTCGTCGCCGAAGCGTCCTTCGCGAGTCTGCGCGAGGCCTCCTACGATTACGCCGGGCTTCAGAAATATCCGTGGCTTGGGAAAACTCTGTTCGCTCCTGGAGCCTGGGTAATGCTGGCCCGTGGACAATCCCTCGCTGGATTTCGCGCTGCTGGAGTTTCCCCGGAACATGCCGTCGCCGCCCGAGCGTTCCCGGTTCTTCTCATCTGCGACGCCGCGGACACGGTCTTACCGTGTCGCCACTCAGAGAAAATCTACGCGGCTGCCCGAGGGCCCAAATCCCTTTGGGTCGTGCCCGGGGCATTCCACACCGCCGCCCTTGGGTTTGCACGAGTCGAATTCAAACGCCGCGTTCTTCAGTTTTTCGCAGACCCCACGGTCGTCCCGATTCACAAAATGTCCACCGAAGACAACACAGACAATTCGAGCGCTCCTTCCGCCGTACCCCTATCCAAAGTTCTTCTTCCCGCTTCGGTCGCTGGGCTACGGCTTGACTCGCGGATGCGCTCGTCCCTCCGGACGAGGAGTAGCTTCACGGCTGGGTGTGCCTTAGCTCCTGGGTCCGTGCTCTGAATTCCGCAGTTGCTTTTCTTGCTTGCCTCGCCCGCCGTCCTGCCGAGAGGTCCGCCATTTTCTCTCCTCGAGAACACCCTGGTGTTTTACGCATTCCGAGAGCCAGTCCCGATGTGGGAAGGGGGCATTGTGCCAGTACGGGAATCTCTTATCGTTTACCCGCTGCCTCGGACTTCTCGGTCAGTTCCAACCGCAGCAGCCCTTCGCTTTGTGAGCCGGCCAAAATCGCCCCGTCTGGCATGGCCACCAAACCTGTCAACCTGCTCCGCTCGGGATCTTGGTCAACGCGTTCCCAAAAGGCACCACCGTCTCGGGAGATGTACAGCCCCCCATCCCGCTCACTTGCCGCCAAAACATCTGTTTGAAGCAGCCACTGTTCCACTCGTCCCGCAGGAAGTCCCCCGGTGACTGTCTGCCACTCGGCACCTGCGCTGTGCGAAAGGTAGATGCCTCTGCTCGTGCCCAGATAGAGGATCTTCTTCGGTCCTCGCTCGACTACGTCGAGCAAGAATTCTCGCTCGTCCGGAACGGGTAGATCTCGCCAAACGGCTGTTTCTCCCCCGTCGGACGAAAACCCTAATTTTCCATCCCTAACTGCGGCAAGCTCCTGGCCGGTCGTTGACAGCCAAACGGCGCGCACCTTTGCACCGGGGCCGAAGGCCTTCAGCCGTGAACAATTCCCCGATTCCTGGCATCGCAACAAGCCCGCATTCGTGGATACAGCGGCATCCTTGTTCGAAAAAGCGATCGCTGTTCCCGGCGCTAACGGAGGAGTCGATGGACTTTGCGCTTCACTCCTCGTCCCGCGCGTTGCCGTCCGCGGCTTTGAGGCAGATAGCACTAGTTTCCATTCTTTCCACAATTTCCTGTTCTCGTCCCAGATCCAGAGTTGTCCATCCTCGCGTCGGACCATCCATCCCCAGGGACTCGCGCGAATCTCCTCAACCAAATCCGCTTTCCCGGTAGTCGCTTTTCCGCGCTCCTCAGCAGCCAGGGAAACGAGAGTCCAACTCTTTCCTCCGTCGCGACTCTCCAAGATCTCCGGTGTAGCTCTCTCGAGCACCATCAACAAGTGCGTGGAATCACTCGGGTCTCGGACGATCTGCTTCACAACCACGTGGGTAAAACCCTGATTGGCCTCTGCAAATCTCGCTCCGGCATCGTCACTAACTTGTATTCCCTGTCCATCCGTTCCAAGCACAACTCTTCCGGGGCTTCCGCTCCGGTTACCCAGTACGACTAAACTATTCACGACCCAATCCTTCGAAGTCGTGCGCCCCCAACTCTCCCCGCCGTCTCGTGTCACCCATAGCCCTTCGGTTGTACCGGCATACCATGTCGATGGGTTTCCGGGGTCCTGCACGATCACCTGGGTTCTCCGAGCGGCGTACGGAATTCCCTGCAGCTTCGTCCAATTCCCGCCCTGGTTTTCACTGCGGTAGATTCCCGAGCAAGCGCTCATATACAAGCGATCGGGATCGCTCACATCCAGCCGCAAACTCATGATGTCAGAGTCGTCGATAATCCCGGCGATGACCGGTTTCCAGATTTTTCCGCCATCCCGGGTTAGCCACGGCAGGTGATAGGTCCCCGCATAAATAATCTTGGGATCGCGCGGGTCGATGGCAATGGAATCCACGTTCCGCAGTTCCTCATCACCCTCAGGAGAAATTCGGCCCCAACTCTTTCCGCTATCCGTGGAGTGAAACACTCCACTTCTCGTCCCTGCCACAAGCTCTTCTGGCTGCGACGGTGCGATTTCTAACGCCCGAACGGTTTCGCCTTCTAGTCCCAGGAGTTTCCAAGTTTGTCCACCGTCCTGGCTTTGGAAGATACCACCGCCCGCTCCTGTCTCTTGATACCAAACAGCGGCGAAGATCCGCTTTTGCTCTCGCGGGTCGACCACGAGACGCGTAATGACCGCGTCCAGGCGGTTTCCAACCCTGCCTCGCAGCTCCCACGAGTTCGCGCCATCCGTACTCACAAAAACGTGGCCGTCGGCGGTCCCCAAGTAGACGTCCGTTCCGGCACCGGCTTCCAAGGACACCACCATGCCGCTCTCGGGCCCCAACCTTTCCCATTTCTGGGCGCGTCCCCAGTCACCAAAAGCCAGAGTCAACACGAGTCCCGCTACCATCTTCAATCGCAAGCTACTCCCCCGTATTTCGCTGCATCTTCCCGGTAACGTAAAACGGGCTCTCCGAAACCTTCCTCGGAGAGCCCGCTCTTTAGCTGTGTTATACGCCCGTCGCGAGTGCATTCACACCCGGTGCGGGCCTGAGTGTTTAGTAGGTTGCGCCTTCGGGTACGAAGATGAAGTCAACGCGACGGTTGTCCTTCTCCGAGCCCTTTTCTGTGGACGCCGTGCCAACGCGGGTGGAGATACGCGAAGCATCGATGCCTTTTTCGCCCAAGTACTTCTTGGCGCCATCGGCACGCTGCTGCGCGAGCTTGTCAGCCTTCGGTTCTTTCTTGTCCGCGTAGCCAACGATGACCACCTTGGCGTTCGGCTCGTTCTTCAGGCGCAGGGCCACGTCATCTCCAACGCGTTTGCACGCGTTGTCGAATCGTCCCGCTCCGACCTTGTTATAGCCGCAATCGCCAACCTTGGAGGCCTGTGGTGGCGGAGCCGGCTGCTGTACGTCAACGTTGGTCGTGGCGCTGGTACGCCCGCCCTGACCGTCATCGGCCGTGCACGTTACCGTGTAGCTGCCTGCCGAGAGTCCGGTCGAGTCAAACTGTGCGACGGGACCGTTGCCAGAAACCTGGCCGGCCGTTGTCGAGTAGCTGTAGGTCAAAGGATCGCCGTCTGGATCGCTGGCCGTCGAGTTGATGGCCACGCGTTCGCCAGCGAGAATTGGGTTGCGTTCCGGTGCGCAGGAGATCACCGGCGGCCGGTTCGGACGCTTGTTGACAGCCACATCCGCTGCGCACGTTGCCGTGCCGCCGCGGCCGTCGTCAACCTTGGCATTGACCGTGTACGTGCCGAGCGCCAATCCAGCCGGGCTCCAACGCACATCCGCGCCGGTGCCGTCAACAGCTCCACCGGTTGCCGTGTAAGTGTAAGTAAGAGGATCGTTGTCCGCATCCGTTGCCGCTACGTGAATGGTCACAGGATCCGTTGAACCCTGATAGACAGACGTTGGCGTCGCAGAGCACGATGCCACGGGCGGATGATTGGGCTTCGGCGGCGCAGGAGGATAGCCCCAACGAAGCACTAAGCCGGTGCCGATGCGGAAGTTGTTCTGACGCCCTTGGGGACTGACCAGTGTGCCCGTGAAGTTGGTCATGAGGTAGTCCGCTTCGAACACGCGCCAAGCGATGTGCTTGAAGATGACTGCGTCCACGCCGCCGCCGGCGGCAAGTGCAAAGGACGACTGTGATGCCGTTCCCGTTAGCTGCGAGCCAGCGTGCGCGGCGCCAAACAGTACTTCGACGAAGGGGACAAAATGGTCGAAATGACGAAACGCGATTTTCGGCCCAAACATATACGTCTGGAAGCTGCCGGAGATCGAATCGGGCACGTAGTTGCCGGACCCATCAAATTGGTAGACCTGCCGCTTGAAGTGATATCCGCCGATTTCGCCGGTCAGCCCTAGCCACTGATTCGCGTTATAGGTGAACGAACCGGTAGCACCAAAGCTGTTAAAGTTTGGAAACGAACAGGGGCAATAATTGATGTACTGGAACATCCCCGCCACTTCAAATTTCGGAGTCAACAGACCCCAGGCATGACGGTTCCAGGGGTTGTTATCCCAATCCGAAAAAATGTCTGCGGGTTGCGCCGCAGCAGGAGCCGGCATCGCGAACAGCGTGGACGATGCTGGAGCGATACTGAAATCGCTCGCTGGGGCGTTGGCCGTAGCCGTGTTCTCGGTCGTACCATTCGTATTACTTGCTGTGCTCGCGTCTTTCTGCTGCGCACAGAGCGGCAGGGCTAACAGCGCTCCCATCGCCACAGTTACACACCATTTGCGCATAGTCTCTTCCTCCCTAAAAGTACTTAAGAATCCCTTATATTTCATGTGTCTTGCCTCTGGACCACCAGCCGTGCTTGACGGAGGCCGCAGGACAACCCCCAGCGTTGTGCTTGTTCCGCTTACCTTGGGCGGTCCGCAACTGACGATCGTCGCACGGAGCGAGACGGATAGAACAAGTCGCTGTGGTTGAAAGCATATTCTATAAGTTCATCATTCTGCAAGTGTTTCCTCTGGGCCCCCGGGCCCCCTCTCGGTCCTTCGAGGAGCCCACGATTTCCAGCCCAATTTGCGATACTTCTCACAGCAGTTGCGTTACACTCCGCTTTCCGTGCATTCGACCACCGCTATCGATCTCCATTGGTCCGGCCATCCTCGCTCGATTGCCGCTGCTGTTCTCTCGTCGGAAAACAATCGTGCCCTCATTGATCCCGGGCCAAGCTCTTCTCTTTCGACGCTTCGAGAACAACTCGCACGACAAGGCTTGGGTGTATCCGATCTCAACGCCATACTGCTTACGCACATCCATCTGGACCACGCCGGTGCCACGGGGGCGCTTGTCGCGGAGAATCCCCGCCTGAAAGTCTACGTACATTCGCGCGGCGTGCCCCATATGGTGGATCCATCCAAGCTTCTAGAGAGCGCTTCCCGGCTCTATGGGGAGGACTTGAAGCAACTGTACGGAGAGTTTTTGCCCGTTCCCTCTTCTAACCTACAGGCGCTCGACGGCGGCGAGCTTATCCGATTGGGCTCTCATCAACTGAAAGTGCTCTACACACCGGGGCACGCTTCGCATCACGTCACTTATTTCGATCTTGCGGACGGAATCGCTTTCGTCGGTGACACGGCGGGCATCTCCATTGACGGTCACCCTTTTATTCTTCCGGCAACTCCTCCCCCGGATATTTCCATTGAACTCTGGGATGCCTCTCTCGATGCCATTGCTGGCCTGCATCCAAAAAAACTGTTCCTGACCCACTTCTCCTTTTCGAATGATCCCGACGCTCATATCGCCAGTTACCGCGAAAGCCTGCATCGATGGCGCGAACTTTCGGCCAACATTCTGGCTCGTAATCTCGATGATTCCGTAGCCATGCATCGTTTTGCCCAGGAAATTGCTGCGGAGGCGGCGCGGTTCCTTTCTCCTGACGAAATATCCCATTATGTTTTCAATGGCGCCCTGCACCTGTCCTGGTTAGGGTTGGCCCGTTATCACCGCAAACGCGCGCCGCGATTGCCGCAGCCCGCCTCATCCTGAGCGATTTGCAACGTCCTGTTTCTTGTTTTGTTTAGATCCGCGGGCGATTCAGTCCGTCGATTTGTGCAAGCCGAATTCCCGGTGGAGACTGCGCAGTGCCGGCACAACCGATTGCTCTTCGATGACAAACGAAATATTGGTCTCCGAGGATCCCTGAGCGATGGCGATCAGGTTTACTCCCTCTTTTCCCATGGCGTTGAAGGTCTTACCCGCAATCCCAGGCGTGCCACACATGTTTTGTCCGACCACCGCCACGATGGCGATCTGCGGGTCCACACGAATGTGTTCCACTTTATGGTGATCCAAATCTTGCGCAAATTCTTTTCGTAGCGCCTCAACGGTCTTCTGCGCGTCCGCGGAGGAGACTCCGAAACAAATGTCGTTCTGCGAAGAGGACTGCGAAATGAGCAGGACATTGGCCCTTACTTGAGCGGTGGTCGAGAAGGTCCTGCCTACTACATCCGGCAATCCCACGATTCCCGGGCCGCCCACGCTAATGAGCGTTACGTCACGAATGGCCGTCAGCGCCTTCACTCCGCCGCTGATGGTTTGCCCTTGCAGGGTAATTTTTGTGCCGGATTTCTCTGGGGCAAAGCTGTTTCGGATCCATACCGGTATTCCTGCCTGGACCACCGGTCTCAAGGTCTTCGGATGTAGCACTTTGGCACCAAAATAGGCCAACTCCGCGGCTTCCCGGTAGGAGATCTCCGGAATCGTTTGCGCTTCGGTCACCAGCCGTGGGTCTGCCGTCAATACCCCATCCACATCCGTCCAGATAATCACTTCGTCCGCGTCCAGCGCGGCGCCCAGAATTGTCGCCGAGTAATCGGAACCGCCTCGCCCTAAGGTGGTGAGTTCTCCGCCTGGAGTCGCTCCGAGAAAGCCGGTCACGACGGGCACAATTCCACGCTCCAATAAAGGCAGAATTCGCGCCTGTGACCTTGTGCGGGTCTGCTCCATCAGTGGTTCCGCGCCCCCGTGGAATTCGTCGGTCACAATCAATTCCGTCGCCTCGATCGCCTCACTGTGCAGTCCCAGTTCTTCTACCGCCGCTGAAACGAGCGGGGCCGACAATCGCTCCCCGAGACTGGAGATGGCATCCATCGTTCGCGGTGAGAGTTCCCTCAAGAGGGCTGTCCCTTCAGAGAACCGCAGGCCTTCTGCCAAAACTGCATCCAGCTTTTTTCGAATTGGCGCGCGATGTTCTTCGCGTTTGACCAGACTGGCCAGCGCTTCTTCATGCTGCACGCGCAAAACTTCCATCGCCGACGTCGCACCGCTTCCATTTCCGGCCTGGGCAGTCTTGGCAGCCTCAATCAACCGATTCGTGACGCCGCTCATGGCCGAAACCACGGCCACGCACCGTCCCTCGCGCGCACCATGGGCAATGATCTTGGCCGTGCGCGCAATGCACTCTGCATTGCCAATCGAGGTCCCACCAAACTTCATCACTTGCAGCCGAGTACTCATCTCACTCCATTTGTAGGTTGAATTTCTGCCGACGCCAACACCTCGCGCGTTGTTCCTCTATAGTATTGCCAGCTCCGTTCGGATGGGCAATTTCATCGAGCGAAGTTTCAAATCAGCCAAATCGAGCTTTCCCATCCGAGTGCGCTGCATGTGCGTTTGCATCGCGGCCGATTGAGCATATCCTTAGCCGTAGCTCAAACAGGCTCGCGACCCACGGAGGCGCCCTTGTTTCTCCAATCCGCGCTGATTGGCACTAATCCTTTTGCAGTCCTTACCGCCATCGTGGCCCCCGCCATTCTGACCAATGCTTCCTCGGTCCTCGCTCTGGGCACCAGCAATCGGCTGGGTCGCGTAGTCGATCGCACACGTGTGGTCTATGGTGATTTGGCGGCGGCCCCTCCCGGTTCTCCGCAGCACACGGCGTGGCTCGGGCAACTGGAAGCGCTGCGAGTGCGCTCGCAAATGCTTTTGCAAGGTTTGCGAATGTTTTACGCCGCCCTTGGATTGTTTGCCTCCTCGGCTCTGGTTTCGGTGGGAGGTTCTGTCGCCATTTACTTTGGGCAGAGAATTCTGTTTGACGTTGCCGCCGGGCTGGCCATGCTCACGGGCGCTTCGGCCGTAGTGGGCCTAGCTTTCGGTTGCTCCCTGATGGTGCATGAGACACGGCTTGCCGTTCAGAGCCTGGCGAATGAAGCGGAAATACGAAACCCGCTTCGCGCGGATTCAGGCCAGCACACGTCCTAGAGCAGGCCCGAACATCGGGCGCAATGCGTCTGTTGTTTAGGAAAACCGGCCGCGCCGATCGAGCGCATTCGACATGCTTTCAAAATCCAGACCGCCGATCTTTGCGATGTACTGGCATCTCTGGCAGGAGTGTTCGTGGCTATCGAGCGAGGCGTAGGCCCGGGCATAGTTTTCTTGGAGCCGTTTGAGCCCTTCGTGGACTCTTCGATCAGGGAGGGCCGTTCGTTCGACCCTGGTGCGGCGCTGTTGCCAGGTGACTAAAGCTCTTTGACAGGACTCAAGTAAATGTTGGTATTCCGGGCATACCGCTATCTGGGGTGCGACTGCGGTTGACATGGAGTCCCCCTCTTGCACTCCCAAGAGCAAGCATCGAACCAGTCCAGTAAGTCGCGCATTGGGAGCAGTCGAGTGGGCGAACGGTCGGAGTTTACCTAGGAGCTAGTACGAAAGAATTCTCTGGCGCTTCCCTGTTTTCGGTAATTCTTACCAGGTCATCCCTGAGACTGCCATTTCCCCTGGACCTTCTGCCGACACGGCTACCCGGAGGCCGTTGTGGACGAGGAAGGTTCCGCCGGAGTCGGATCGGAAACAGGGGCGGCTGGCGTGGTGGGTGTGGCTAGGGCCGCGAATCGAGCGGACAAGGCTTCTGCCAGAAGATCGACGAGTCTTTTTGCGGCAGATCCATCAGGGTCCTTGTCCGGATTGTACTGCGCGACATCGAGACCCAACAGATTCTTTTGCTTTACGAACTCAGTGAGTGAAGTCTGAACATCGGCGAGCGACAGCCCTCCGCTTCCGGGAACATTGGTCGCAGGAAACTCTTCCTGGGCGATGGCATCGAGATCCACATGGAGCATGAATTCGCGGGCATCGGCGTGCAGCTGGGCAAGAGCGTTTTGCGCGGCGGCGGCGGCGCCTTTCAATTGAACGTCCGCGGCGTAAATATGTCGCACGGGTGAACGGGAGAGGATTTCCTGCTCGGCTGGATCGACCCGCTCAAGACCATAGATCAGAGTATCGGGCTCGCGCACAAGAGGCGGCTCGCTCCAGAAGCGCACAAGCTCCGCCGAACCTCGGCCATGAATTCCCGCAAGGGCCATCCCATCCAGGCGACCCGAAGGCGTGCTTGCCGGCGTATTCAAGTCCGCGTCACGATCAAACCACAGCAAACTGAGGTGCTTGTAGTAGCGGCGCGCACCCGTCAGCAGGGCGACAATCTGCGTGCAGTCCCCTCCCAGCACCAGAACCAGTGCGCCCGACTTCACCGCCAGTTCGGCCCGGGGCTTCAAATCATTCAGGGAAGCAACGATGGCCGGGAGGTTCCTTGCTCGCTGGTGCTCATCGTCATCGGCAAACAATTGCGGCGCACAATCACCGAAATCGGTGACTTCGAAGCCAATGGATTGAAGCCTCTCCGTTAATCCAGCAGCGCGAAGAGCGGCAGGCGCTTTTTCGCTGCCGGGAGAGAACGCCGCGGCGCTCGAAGGCGCGCCTATCAGAGCAATGTGGTTCGGCTGACGGACAATTTTGACCGCCAAGGTGCGCTCCTTGTAAAGCGATAGATTGTGCCGGGCTACAGCAACGACGCCGGGAAATCCCCTGCCCGGCAATGCAAAACTGTTTCGACAGAACCGCCAACCACTCAACGGCGCGGCGCGGGTGCAATCGAGGCAAGTTCCGCGGGGAGAGTGAAGCGCACGTCCTCGCGGATCAGGTCCAGATCGCGTTGGTCCGTAAAACCGAATTGCCCCAGGCGCTCGCTGACTTGCTCGACAAGCACTTCCGGCGCGGAGGCTCCGGCGGTGAGACCGATCCGGCGCACTCCATCCAGCCACGCCGGATCAATGTGCGCGGCGGAATCAATCAGCCGCGCTTTCACGTTTAGACGCTCGGCAAGCTCTACCAAACGATTGCTGTTGGAACTATTTTGCGAACCCACCACCAATATGAGATCCACGTCTTTGGCCACTTGCTCCACCGCTTCCTGCCGGTTTTGCGTGGCGTAGCAAATGTCGTCACTGGCAGGGCCAAGAATTTTGGGAAACCGCTGCCGTAAGCGGGCCACAATTTCTTGTGTGTCGTAAAGACTAAGCGTCGTCTGCGTTAAGAATGCGAGCTTTTCCGGGTCTTCCACTTGGAGAGCGTCTACAGCGGCTATGGAATCGACCACCAAAGTGCGGTCAGGGGCTTCGCCAGATGTGCCGACAATCTCCTGGTGATCCTTGTGGCCAATGAGGATGATGGTGCGCTTCTCGCGGGCGAATTTAAGCGCTTCTAGGTGAACCTTGGTCACCAGCGGGCATGTGGCGTCTATGACCCGGAGCGACCGCTCTTTGGCTTCCTGCCGAACTGTAGGCGGCACGCCGTGGGCGCTGAAAACCAGCACCGATCCGGAAGGAACTTCCGTAATCGTTTCGACGAAGATAGCCCCGCGGCGGCGGAGTTGCTCGACAACATAGGTATTGTGCACGATTTCGTGGTGCACGTAGACCGGCGCGCCATAGGCCTCCAGCGCCAATTCAACGATGTCCACTGCGCGAACCACGCCGGCGCAGAAGCCGCGGGGACGAACGCGCAGCAGAGTTTTGGTCTCGGTTTGTATCGCCATCAGTTTCCTAAGCTGCTGAATTTTCAAAAGTCTATCATACCAAAGTCAGCATTCTGACGCATGGTTTCCGCAAAACCGTCCCAAGACCGGCGGAAACCCTGGCTGATGGGACAGTCCGCAAGGACCCGGAAAAGGGTAGAATGCCCTAGGAAGGCACCTCTCCTTTATGCCCTCGCCTGAAAATCGACGCCGAAGTGAGCGCGTAGTGCTGCGCCTGCATGTCCACGTTGTGGCCGAAAACGAGGAGCGCAAACAGATCCAGGAGAAGGCCGAAACGCAGGTCGTCAACGCCCACGGGGGCCTGCTCAGAATGCAGCAGCACCTGCACGTTGGGCAGTCCTTCCTCCTAAGTAATCCACAAACTGGCTCCGAAATGAGCTGCCGTGTCGTTCGTACGGAAGAAGACGGATTAGAGTTCTATAGGGTCGCGTTCGAATTTGACCGGCCGGCCCCTCATTTCTGGCCGATTGTCTTTCCTCCCGCCGACTGGGGCGCTTCCGGAGTAAAGTAGAAGGGCTCGAAATAAGGACCAACTTTTTGACCGCATTGGTGTTTCCAATAGTGTGGAGGTATGTAACGTGGAATTGGGGAAACGAACTGTACGTGCAGGACTAATGGCAGCCATGCTTTTGGGGGGTATGGTAGTTGCCGGTTGCGACGAAAACGTGGAGGTATTGCGAGATCCAGACATTCGGGTCGCGAAGGGTATGACTTGGGCATGGCGTCCCGTTACGCCGCCGGCGCCACAAGCGCAGCGCGACGCGGACGGACGGTCGGTGGTTTCGCGAGACGTGATCACAACGGCTCCTCCGCCACAGCAACATATGGAAAGCAACCGGGACTGGAATACCGAAGCCAATCGCAATCAGCTAAAAGAAGCGATTGAACGGGCCCTCAAATCCAAGGGCTTGGCGCAAGTGAACGATCCCGCCACCGCGGATTTCCAGGTCGACTATCACCTGGCTGTAAAGACGCAACGGGCTACCGTAGGGACGGCCTACCCGGGTTACCCGGGCGTTGTGTGTGGACCCTACGGCTGCTGGTCCGGATGGGGATGGGGCCCACCAGAAGTGGAGTACCGCACGGTGAGCTATCACGAAGGAACATTTGTGATTGATCTTGCCTTGCGGAATCCGAAGAAGCTAGCTTATCGCGCGATTAGCCAGAAAGATCTGAATAACAAACACACCATCACCCCTTATCAGGCGGAAGAAGCCGTGAATCACCTGTTGAAAGACCTGAAGGTGAAGTAGAAGCACCGTCGGGCTCTCTAAAATGCAAAAGCCGGGATCGCTCGAGCAGACGAGCCCTTCCCGGCTTTTTGTTTTCCCGCCCGTTCTATCGCGGGTCGATTTCCGTTACTAAGGCTGTGCTTGTGGCTGCGCCTGGGGCTTTGCCTGGGGCTGAGCCTCGGGTATCGCGGGTGCCGCCGGCTTCTCTTCGACCTTTGGCTGGATGGACATCAATTCCACGTCGAATACCAGGGTTTCCTCGGGGCCGATCGGGCCGCCATTCGGCGTGCCTGCCTCACCATAGGCCAACGCAGGCGGAACGAATAACTCCCACTTGGAGCCAACGGGCATCAACTGCAACGCCTCGGTCCAACCCCGGATCACCTTATCCACGGGGAAGGTTGCCGGTTTGCCGCGCTTATAGGAGCTATCAAACTCTGTACCGTCGATCAGCGTGCCTTTGTAGTTGCAAACTACAACATCCGTTGCGACCGGTTTCGCACCCGTGCCCTCGGTGATGACTTTGTATTGCAGGCCGCTTGGAAGAGTGACCACACCCGGCTTGACTTTGTTCGCTGTGAGGTACGCCTCACCAGCCTTCGAATTCTTCGCCGCGGCCGCAAGGTGGAGTTCCTGCTGATGCTTGCGAAGATCGTTCTGAAGGGCAACGATGGCAGCCTGGGCTTGCTCATCGGTCAAGAGCGGTTTATTGCCCGCCAAAGCATCCTTCATTCCGCGCAAGAGGATATCGGAATTGACATCGACCGAGTCCTTCTTAAAGCTTTCACTCAAGCCTTTTCCGATGTTCATGCCAATGGCGTAACTGGCTTTCTCTTTTTGCGTATTCAATACCAGCGGGGCTGGCGCTTTTTTTGCCGTCGTCGTTCCGGTCTTCGCTCCGGTGGTTGTTTGTGTTTTCGGCTGGGCGGTCGTTGTGGTCGTCGCGGCCGGTGGATTGGTTGCGGGCGCGGAAGACTGTTGAGCGAGGGCCATGCCGCCGAACAGCGTTCCCGCTAGAGAGAGTGTCAGAGCACGATACGTTGTTTTGCACATCTTTTGATTGTTACATTGATGACCAGGACGCGCAAATGGAGATTCCTTGGGGATACCGCGAGGTGGCACAGGGAACAGAAAGGCTGGTATCGTCTGTTGATGATGCTACTCGAGAACAAAGTTGCTTTGATTACCGGCTCCGGGCGCGGCATTGGACGCGCCATGGCGGAGCTTTTCGCAAAGGAAGGCGCCAGCGTTTTCTTGACGGCGCGCACGCAGACGGAGTTGGCTGCCCGGGCAAAGGAAATCGCTGACGCGGGCGGGAACGTGTCATTTCTCATGGCTGACCTGGCGCGCGAGGCCGATTGTTCGAAGGTTGTATCCGCTGCACGCGAAAAATTTGGGCGTGTGGACATCTTGGTGAATAATGCAGGACATTATGGCCCCGTCGTGCCGGTGGAAGAGTATCCGCTGGAGGAGTTCGATAAGGTGCTCTCCGTGCATTTGCGCGCGGCGTTTCTGCTGAGCAAGTTGGTGCTGCCGGAAATGTATGCGCGCAAATCGGGCGTGATCTTGAACATTTCGAGCCTTTCAGCGAAGTCCGCCTTTGGCTGGGGTTCGGCCTACGCGGCGGCAAAAGCGGGACTGCTGGGGCTAACACGTGTGATGGCTGCAGAAGCCTCGCGCCAGGGTGTTCGCGTGAACGCCATCTGCCCTGGGCCGGTGACGGAGACGTCCATGTCCAAAGAGCTGGGCAACACCCTGGCAAAGAGGTTGGGAGTCAGCCCGGAAGAGCAGTTGCAGGGTTTCCTAAGTTCGTTGCTGCAAGGGCGCGGACAGACCGCCATGGAAATTGCGCAAGCCGCCTTGTTCTTGTGCTCCGACATGTCCAGCGCCATAGTCGGCCAATCCATTAATGTAGACGGCGGCGGCGCGTTTTTCTGAGAACCGTTCGAGCTGAGGTCAAGCAGGAAACTAAATGTGGGGTTAACGAAGATCGTTCTTGAAGACCGCTCCGCCCTTCATCACAAATTTAACGCGCTGTAACTCGCTGATGTCTTTTAGAGGATCCCCGGAAACCGCAACAAGGTCCGCCCACTTCCCGGCTTCGATCGTGCCCATTCTATCGCTCCACCCAAGAAGCTCGGCAGCACTGGTGGTCGCCGTGCGAATCGCTTGCATGGGCGTCATTCCGTAGTCAACGTAATACTCAAATTCCTTCGCTTCGTTCAGAGCTCTCCAGTCAAAGCCGCCAGCGTCGGTACCAAGCACAATCTTCACACCCTTTTTTAGCGCCAGCTGAAACGCGGCTTTTTCCGTGTCGACCATTTTTGGCCAGTTGCCCTGCCTCCCCTTCGCCACGTAAGCTCCCACAGTGATCGTCGGAATCCAGTAAATGCCGCGTCGCACCATCTCTTCCATTTGCGGCTCGCTCAGGCCGTCGCCATGCTCGATGCTGTCGGCCCCGGCCCTGAGCGCTGCGGAAATACCGTCGTTGCCGATTGCGTGCGCAGCCACTTTTTTCCCGATGCGGTGCGTCTCTTCCACGATGGCTTTGGCTTCCTCGTCCGTGAAATTCACATGACTGTGTAGCACGCCGTCCGCTCCGTAAAAGTAGCCGTGGTCGGAGTAGTACTTGATCCAGTCCGCCCCGTACATAATTTGCTCGCGAACTGCTTTCCGGATTTCGTCCACGCCATCCACGTACTGCACGCCTTGCGGAATGCGGATTTCCCACGAATAGCCCAATGGGCCATACATGCCCGTAGGCGCCATGGCCCTTGTAGCGACCTGCAGATGAGGGCCTGGGATTTCCCCGTCTGCGATGGCCTTCTTGACGTCCACGTCCGCATACATCGCGCCCTCGGTTTCGACGTCGCGCAACACCGTGAAACCATGCCCGAGCGCAATCTGCGCGTTCCGTGCCCCCAGGATCGCCCGGTACGGAATAGACTGCTTCAGAAGCTGTTTGTCGTAATCTTCCTCGGTGATATCTCCCTGCAACAGCACGTGCGTGTGCGCGTCCACAAAACCAGGAAGGACGGTGGCCCTTGAAAGATCAAGCACCTCAACCCCGCCAGGGGCGGAGCCTCCGGGCGTGACGCCGACGATCTTGTCGCCCTCAATCAGGATGAGCGCGTTTAGAATGGGCACATCGCTCTTGCCGTCAATCAAGCGCCCGGCCCGAATCGCCACCCGCTTTGGCGTGGGTGCGGGAGATTGCTGAGCCTGAAGGAATCTGCTCGAAACGAAAAGGACCAAGGACAGGGCAACGGGCTTAAAACGTTTTGCTCCGCTCACTGTTGCCTCCTCTAGACGGCGAAAGCCTAACAGAGGCAGGGCCAAAAGCAAAAGGCCAGCCGCTCTCTCAGGACGGCTGGCCCGGGCTTTCCCTTGCCAATTCAGGATCCGCGAAACCCCTTGCGCGCATCCCCGGTCGGCATGCTCTGGCGAACAGCGGTGAAGCAAAAAACAGACTAGCGGGCAGGCTCCGAATCCGGACGACGGATCGGACGCCGGGCCCAATCTTCAATGAAGCTCACGGCACGACGAGCTGCCAGGAACACCGGATGCCTGCTCGCGACAGCCCAACTGACACCTGCCTCCCAAGTCTTGTGGAGGAAATAGAGGGTGCTGACGAACAGGGCGATGGCCGCAAACCCAAGGATGAAAATGGCAAAGGCCGCAAGCAGCTCGCGAACGGCATAAAGCTGGAGGGCGGCGAGGACCCCCAGGAACAGCCACATCCACTTCCGGAGGTTATCTTTCATGCTCATCTCTGACTCCACTCCCCTCTTTCCCAAGGACCGTTTGACCGCATCGAGCAACTGTTTCGAAGATCGCTAGGCTTTCTATGGACCCCTGACCGAAGGGGCTGGTTGTTCGACCTGCCCTATTAGACAGGGGGTAGGGAGTAAAACCTATGGTACAGGAGCACTAAAATCGCAAATAAACGATTGTTCTAGTACAGGGAAGGATCGAGGCTCATGATATATAAGTTGTTGAATTAAAATAACTTAGGTAATTAAGCCCAAATCGGAAGAGCGACCACCGAATTATCCTCAACAGGTGTTGTGGAAAACCTGTCCCTTGGTACAGGGTACAGGTCCAGCTTTGACACCCAAGGAAACCGCGCTGGCTTCCCTGGGGGGGAACTGCCAGCGCGGCAGTGAACTTCCTGATCGTTCGCTGATCAGGCTTTCTTGATCAAGCGCGTGATCCACACCAGAATCACCGCGCCGACAAAGGCCACGATAATGGATCCGATCAGTCCGCCACCGGGCCAGAGGTGCAACATTCCGAACAGCCAACCGCCTACGAACCCACCCAAGATGCCAAGGATGATGTCCACGAGGACTCCGTAGCCACCCCCCTTCATCACCTGACCCGCCAACCACCCTGCGATTAGGCCCACAATGATCCAAGTGAGAAAACCCATACGTTTTGCCTCCGGGACTCCGACCATGGAGTCAGGTTCAAACAAAAATCGCTACAGTTTGGCCTTTCCCCAGGTTACACGCAAGCCCGTTGACAGCACCAGGTCGTTGCCCTTCAGGCCCGGGGGTGGATAGCTGATATACCGATCACTGAAGGTCGTCTGCCAGCTCAACCATGCCTTCATCTGCACAGCCAACGTCGAATCAAATTGCATGCGGTACTCGCCGAGGTGAGACAGATTGGGGAAAAAGGAAAAACGTTCGTTCAGCATCGTGCGCTTCGAAAGATGAGAATCGAACTCCTCGCCGACAACAGCTTCCGCACTGTTCTGGTCGTAGGCCAAGACCGTCAGGAGAAGCGGGGGCGGGGCAGGGTTGGCGTAGGAATAGCCGCCAAACGCATCGCGGTCGTAATCGAAGCCGCCAAAAATATCGAAAACGGTTTTCGGGGTCTTGATGACGTGATAACCGAAGCCCCCACCGTAGGTTTGGCGAAGGGTCAGATGCTGAAGTTCGTTGGTGGCAAAATCCGTGGTGGCATAGACAAACAAGCGCGGGCCAAGATTCAGATCGCCTCGAATGCCGGCCTGGAACATGTTGGCCGTGGTGGTGGACGGAGGAGTGCTGTCATTATTGGCAAAGATATAGTTGGTGTAGACGGTGAGTTTGTCGCGAGGTGTCTCACGGATCGCCTTTGCGTCAAACGTAAAGCTGGCCGTCGAGGAATTGCCCCGCGTCAATGCTAGGCCGGTGTCAAACAGGCCGCCCCAGAAGTAGGTAAATTTCGGATGGGCCATCCGTTCGGCGGCGATGTCGAAGGCCTTTTGGTCCGCGTCGTCGCGCACGGCCACAATCGCTTCCTTGGCTGGCGGAGCGACCGGGGAGACCGCCGTCGGCCCAGCCACAACAAATTTTCCATCTACGGTCGTGATCCTGCCGGAGAGCTTGGTGCCATCCTTCAGGGTGAGGTTCAGATTTTGCGTGGATTCAATCCCGACGATGGCATCCCATTGAATGGTGATATCGCCGGCAAATTCTGTTTTCAGCAGCAAAGTTTTAGCGTCTCCCGTGACAATGTTGCCGCTGAGGCGGTCTCCGTTCTTCAGTGTGACCTGGTCGGCAGTGGCCGCCGAGGCCATGAACACCAATAACAACGCACACAAGAAACTGCGACGCATTTGCGTCCTCCTTACAATCTCGAAGTCAAAATTGGGCTCGAGCTGGACTTCACGCGGGCGAACGAGAAGTGACCCCTAAACCTAAACAGTTGAGCGGAACAAACCCAGCTATTCTAGTGAATCCTGGCACACATCGCAATCACTCAATTCGCCACAGGAGGGTTGACCTTCCCTGCCGGCCATCGCCTATAATTAATGCACGTCAGGGGTGAAGTTCCGCGCTGCACGGAAGCGCAACCAAAATCAGAACCGAACTCCGCGGGTAGCCAATGAATTCTATTGCGGGGCTCCCGCTCGCTGTGTTCCTGAATACCATCAGGCAGCCAGCAGACCAAGTGAAGTGAGGTCAGCTTTGAAACGGATAAAGAGGATTGGTGTTTCTCTAGGATTTCTGGTTCTTTGCAATTTCCCACTCGGTTGCTCCGGCCTACAGCAGGAGAGTCATACCGCGACGAACAGAGTTTCGTCGCCGCGCAATATCGTTTTCATGACGGATTTTGGCACGGCAAATGATGCCGTGGCGATCTGCAAGGCGGTCATGGTAGGGATCACCCCGGAAGTCCGCATCATGGATATTACCCACCAGGTCACTCCCTTCTCCATCGAGGAAGGCGCGCGCTTTTTGAGCGGGGTTACACCTTACTACCCCGCGGGCACCGTGTTTGTTGTGGTCGTTGATCCCGGAGTGGGTACCTCGCGCAAAGCGGTGATCGTCAAAACCAAAAAGGGCCAATATTTCGTGCTGCCGGATAATGGGTTGATTTCACCGGTGATTGAACGCGACGGCTTGGAATCGGCACGAGAAATCACCAACAACGGCTGGATGATCGGCGATGCGGTCTCCTCCACCTTTCACGGCCGGGACATCTTTTCTCCCGCCGGCGCTCACCTCGCCGCGGGGTGGGATTACACCCTTGCTGGACCTGAAGTGCAGCAACTGGTGCGCCTGACACCCCAAGTTGCGACCGTGACCGAAAAAGGAATTGAAGGCGAAGTGATCGCACTGGACGACCCGTTTGGCTCGCTCATCACCGACATTCCGGGTGAGGAGTTCAAGAAGTTGGGCTACAACCTTGGCGAAAAGGTCACCCTGCAGCTCGACAAAAGGCCTTTCACACTGCCCTACGTGAAAACCTTTATGGATGTCCCCGTTGGCGAGGCCCTGCTGTACCAGGATTCCCGCGGCCGCATCGGTTTGGCGCTGAACGAGCGAAATTTCTCGCAGGTGCACAAGATTACCCCTCCCGTTTCGCTGTTTATTCCGAAAAAGGGAGCACCTATGAAGGGCAGGTAATGCACGGAAAGCCTGACAATTCCGGACGTGGCCGCAAACGATGTAGAAAGGCGTGGCGGTGTCGCCGCAGGAGCCGTCGCCGTGGCTGAATCCTTCAGCCACGGATTGAAAATTCACTGGGGATGAATCCCACTCATAAAGGACATAGGCCATGAACTTACGAAAAGCACTTCCTTTGGCGTCACATGGGGTACTGGTTTTTCTGCTGGCGATGGTCTCGACGGGGGCGGGCTTGCGAGCGCAATCGTTCCGCGGGGCGATCCGCGGAGAGGTCACCGACGCCCATAACTTGCACGTCGCTGGTGCGAAAGTGGTGGCTCGGAATCTGGGCACCAGCGAAACTCGGGAAGTCACCGCGGACGAAGACGGCGAATATCGTTTCCTCGAATTACCCGCCGGCGAATATGAAGTTTCTGCGGTGGCAACTGGATTTGAAGAGGTTCGCGCGTCCAAGGTTCGCGTGGAAGTAGGCGTGGAAACGCTCGTGAACCTGGCTCTCGCCAAGATCAAAGGTCAGGAGGAGCGCGTGGAGGTGGTCGAAAGCGTGCCGCTGATGGAAACGTCCAGCACAACGCTTTCCCAGATTGTCGACCGGCAGCTCGTGCAAGAACTTCCATTGAACGGCCGGGATTTCGGCAAGCTCGTCGCTCTAACGCCAGGGGTCACGGTAGAAGGATCGGGCGTCGCTGGTTCGGAAAAGGGTTTCGGCCAGTTCAATATCAGCGGTAATCGCGACCGTTCGAATAACTACAACCTGGACGGTACGGACAACAACGATCCCTTCTTCAACAATTCCGCCCTGAATCAGGTGGGCATCACCGGAGCGCCGGCGACGTTGTTGCCGCTCGATGCGATTCAGGAGTTCAACCTTCAATCGCAGTTTGGCGCCGAATACGGACGTAACTCCGGCTCGGTCGTAAACATCGTCACGCGCTCGGGCTCGAACGAGCTTCACGGCTCGCTTTACGAGTACAACCGCAACTCCCTGTTTGACGCTCGGAATTACTTCAACACTAAATTTCAGTCAGACGGAACGCCCAACCCACAATCTCCTTTCAACAACAACAATTTCGGTGGATCGCTCGGTGGTCCCATCGCCAAAGATAAGCTCTTCTTCTTCTTTGCCTATGAAGGACAACGAGAGCGCGTTGGTTCGGACTTTGCTTTGACAGTGCCTTCGGAAGCACAGATCGCTGAAGCGCAAACACTCGCGGTCACGACTACCGTTCCGGGTGCCGCCGTGCCTTCCGTGAATCCTGCACTGATCAAAATCACCAACTTGTTCCCCACCAGCGACTCGAATTCGTTGGCTTATTCCGTACGCGATAAGAACGACGGCGACAACCTGATCGGCAAAGTCGACTACCGTTTGGACGCGAACAACTCCCTCAGCGCACGCTACGCCTTTGGGCAGAGCGATCAGCAATTCCCCCTAGGTTCTCTCGGTGGTTACGGCAGCGGTTCGCGGCTCGCCAATTTCGAACAGATTTCTCCCACGCGCGTGCAAGTCGTTTCTGTAAACTGGCTGACGACTTTCTCACCTACCCAGATCAATGAAGTTCGGTTCGGCTATTCTCGTTTCCGAACAAGCTTCAACTCGGCGGACGCTACGCCCGGTAACCCCAATTTCATTGACCCCGCGGCGCTGGGCCTGGACATGGGGACCGGCCACGTCGGCCTGCCTGAAATCGACTTCAACGGCGACCTGGAGAACCTTGGCGCCACCGCCTATAGCGTTCCCCGCGGACGCGTAAGCGAAACGTTTCAGGTGCTGGATAACTTCACCTTGATCCAGGGCCGCAATACATTTAAATTCGGCGGCGAATACCATCGTTACGATGTCCAGAGCTATAACGACAACCTCGAGCGCGGACTGCTGGACGTGAATACCTGCTTTTCTCTGCCCGACGGCACTTGCCCGGCACTCTCGAGTGACCCGATCGTGAATGAGTTGGCGAATTTTTATGTCGGGAACATCTACGCCATCGGAGATATCGGCAACACGCAACGGTTTACCTTCAACAACAACTTGGGCTTCTTTGCTCAGGATGAAATCCGTGTTCGTCCGAACCTGACCATCACCGCAGGCTTGCGTTGGGAATACATTTCACCTTTGTCGGAGAAGCACAACCTGCTCTCTAACTTTGATGCCAGCGGCAATTTGGTGCAGGTAGGTTCGCCTACTTTGCCGCTCCTTTATCACCGTGATCTGAATAACTTTGGGCCCAGGCTTGGAATCTCCTGGAGTCCGCGGCGCAACACTGTGGTCCGTGCGGCCTACGGCATGTATTACGATTACACACCACAAAACAATCTGATTGCCAACTACACCAATTCCGCCGGCGTGGCCACCAATCCGGTTGCTTCTCTTGCGAACAGCCCTTATTTCGTCGGCGCACAGGATTTCAATTCTGCCGCTTGGAACGGCACTGCTAGCGGTCCCGTGTTTACTCCGACGATTTACCCACAGTCGATCTTCGTGACGGATCCGAATTTGCGCACGCCCTATGTGCAGAGCTGGAACCTGAATATTCAGAGGGAGCTTAGCCGTGCGCTGATGTTCGAAGTCGGGTATGTCGGGAGCAAAGGCACTCGACTGACACGTCTCTACGATGCCAATCAGGGCCGCGACCCGAACATCAATGATCCTGCCTATCCGCAATACGCCGCTGTTGACGTTTTTTCGGGCAGTGCCAATTCCACTTATCACGGGTTGCAAACCACCGTACGGATGCAGCAGTTCCATGGCTTTTCCGGCTTTTCCACCTACACTTTTTCCAAGTCGCTCGATGGTGCCTCCGACGGCATCAACTTCAACTTTGCCAACGCAGCGTTTCCGCAGGATTCAACCAACTTGCCGGCGGAGAAGGGGCCCTCGACGTTTGATACACGGCACCGTTGGACAACGGTTCTCAACTACGCCGTTCCCGAAATTCACCATCTCCCGCACCTGCTCGGCGCGGGCTGGCAACTGAATTCCATCATTACGGTGCAGTCCGGGCGGCCCATCAACATCGTCACGGACGCAGGTGGGGTCAACTCCAACTACGTTCAACGCCCGGACATCGTTCCCGGCGTGAATCCAATTCTCCCGAACTGGACGCCAACGACGGGCTACTTAAATCCGAACGCCTTCGCGTATCCTGCCGTAACTGCCGCCGACCCGAACGGATATTTCGGCGATCTGGGCCGCGATCAAGTCTTTGGCCCGGGTTTCTGGAATTATGACTTCTCCACGACAAAGAATTTCCAGTTGCGCGAGCGGCTGCAGCTTCAATTCCGTGCGGAATTCTTTAACATCTTCAATCATCCGAACTTTGCCTTGCCTTCGAACGTGGTCTCACCCGGCAGTTCCACGGCCGGATTAATCACGCAAACCCCAGACGTCGCGCAAGGTAACCCGGGCCTCGGTGGCGGTGGCCCCCGGGTAATGCAATTTGGCTTGCGACTGCAGTTCTAGGCTGGACAATCGCAACATCACGGAACAACGCATCAGCATGCTCTTGTTCGACCGAAGCGCCTTTTCTGCCTCGATTTGCTTTTTTTCGAGCACCGGCCGAAAATCGGGGTGATCGCTCGAAAAGAGGTGGGCCATGCCCGAAGCCGTGATTGTTTCTTCTGTGCGGACACCCGTGGGTCGCGGTTACAAAGGTTCCCTACGCACCAGCAGACCCGATGATCTGGCAGCGCTTGTCATCCGAGAAGTGCTCGCCCGTGTTCCCGGACTCGATCCGAAAGAAATTGAAGATGTTATCCTCGGCTGCGCCATGCCCGAAGGCGAGCAAGGCATGAATGTCGCGCGTATTGCGGCCCTGCGTGCCGGCCTGCCGGTAGAAACATCGGCTATGACGGTGAACCGCTTCTGCGCCAGCGGCCTCCAAGCCATTGCCCTCGCCGCGGAGCGGATTCGCAGCGGGTCGGCCCAGGTCATGGTTGCCGGCGGCACAGAATCCATGTCGCTGGTGCCCATGGGGGGCAATAAAATCTCGCCGAATCCTTGGCTCGTGGATCACTACCCCGACGCCTATATCAATATGGGCCTTGGAACGGAAACCATTGCCCGCAAATTTGGGATCACGCGCGAACAAGCGGACCACTTCGCGGTCGACTCGCACAAGAAAGCGGTCGCCGCCCTCGCATCGGACAAATTCAGGGACGAGACCGTTCCGGTCGAAGTAAAGATCACGACTCTACCCAATGGAAACGGTGCGAAAGGAAAAATCGCGCCAAAGCCTGCCACGCAGTGTTTTGTTTTTGACAAAGACGAAATGCCGCGGCCGGAAACTTCGATGGAGGCTCTGAGCGGATTGAAGCCGGCGTTTCACGTCAAAGGCACGGTGACAGCAGGAAACAGTTCGCCCATGAGCGATGGTGCCGCGGCAGTGGTTGTGATGAGCGATAGTAGAGCTGCGCAATTGGGCCTGAAACCACAGGCGCGATTTGTTTCCTACGCAACCGCCGGCTGCCCGCCAGAGGAGTTTGGCATCGGTCCGGTCTACGCCATCCCAAAGGCGCTGCGCCTAGCAGGGCTCGCTATGAACGATCTCGCAGTCATTGAATTGAATGAAGCTTTCGCCGCGCAATCGCTGGCGGTGATTCAGCAGGCGAATCTCGATGCGGGTCGAGTCAATCCTAACGGTGGGGCGATCGCCTTGGGCCACCCGCTGGGCTGCACCGGAGCGAAGCTTACCGCTTCTCTCCTGCGCGAATTGCAACGTCGCAATGCTCGCTACGGCATGGTCACCATGTGCATCGGCGGAGGCATGGGCGCCGCCGGTATCTTTGAACGTGTCTAGGAGTCCGTTCGCAAACCGGCCACAAAATTAGGGCTTGCGCGTCGCGGTCACCGGAACGATAGCTGTTTCCGGAGTGCCGTTGGCACGGACAAGTTCTTCACGGATCATCTTTCTATCCGTCTCGATGCGATTTGTGTTCCGAATCGCGACTCTTGTCTGCCCCACGGAGAACGCCCCTCGAGCAACGAGGGTATCTCCTTCGTAATGGCCGGTCTCCGCGATGGCCCCGGAAAAGGCGTTGCCAAATGGATACGCCTTTTAGGCATTTTCCTCGGTATCCCAGGTCGTCACGAGCAACCCTTCAAAATCGCCAACTGACCCGGACGCAGGGAACCCGTTTACGCGTGGAGTTCCCACCGGGACCCAGTTCATTTCTGTAGCTGCCGGTGTTCTTGCGGTTCTCGGGGGAAGACGGAGATTTATCGTACGTTTCCGGGTACTCCCACGTACCGGCGTAGAACTTCGCCAGCCGCTTCCTCTCGGCAAGGACCGCGGGGGGGCCAAGGATCGGCGTGAGCAATGAGCAATAGCGGCGTGTTTTTCGCACAGGAAAGAAGAAGCCGAATCGCCGCTAAACTGACAAAACAATACCGAACGGAATTGCGAGTCACGGTCATGAACTCGTTCTCCTTCGAGCAACTGCTTCGAGGGCGTCCGTGGACGAAGAGGAACCGGTGACAACGCCCTTGACTGACTCCGCTTGGCTAAGTCTTCGACTTCCACAGCCCGACGGTGTTGCCATCGGGGTCCTGCATCCACGCAAATGTGCCTGTGGGGATTTCCACCGGAGGTACAAGGGTCTTGCCGCCGAGCGCTTCCGCCTTTTTCAAGGAGCCCGGCACATCCTCAACATCCACATAAAAGATGGTGTAATGGTGCGGTTCATGGCCCAGCGTAGAAATGTGGCCGCCAATACCCGGCGACTGAGGGGCGATCATGGCCGCAGGGCCCATTGGCGTAATTTGCCAATCGAACATATTCGCGTAGAACTCCTGGGTCTTCTTGGAGTCACGGCAACCGATCTCGAAATGAACAACGGGGCGTCCCATGTTTCCTCCTGGTAGGCCAATGCCAAGCTTTTCGCAAGGGAGTCTGCCACAATAACAGCGAATTTGCACCCACGAGGTCGTCAGCATAGCCCCACCGGCCTGACCCCGGGGAGCCATCGAGTCCTATTGCAGTACATCGCCTCCTCAGAGTAAAATTCTCAGATTGGAATTTTCAAACGGTTGTTTGAATTTCATAGCGGCGTCAGGCCGGCAAGGAGCATGAAAGATGGCGACCTCCGTTCTCACCAAAACCGCAGCAAAAGGCGGCAGCTTTTTGCTCGAATCACCTGCCCCACAAGACGTCTTCACTCCTGCGGACCTGAGCGACGACCAGAAACTCATCGGACAGACCGCGGAAGAATTTGTTCAGAAGGAAGTCTTGCCGTTCGCGAAAGAACTGGAGGCCAAGAAACCTGGCCTGATGGCAGAGCTAACGCGCAAAGCGGCGGAGTTAGGCCTGATGAGCGGCGGCACGCCGGAAGAATACGGTGGCGCGGGCTTGGACAAAGTGGCGGCAACGTTGCTGACCGAGAAGATCGCCATGTACGGCGGATTCGCAGTGACCCATGGCGCCCACGCAGGAATCGGTACTCTCCCCCTGGTCTATTTCGGCACCGAGGAGCAGAAGAAAAAATACCTCCCGAAACTGGCCAGCGGCGAATTCATCGGAGCGTATTGCCTGTCCGAACCACAAGCGGGCAGCGACGCGCAGAATCTTTTGACTCGCGCCGAATTGAACAAGGAAGGCACCCACTACATCCTGAACGGCCAGAAGATGTGGATCACCAACGGCGGCTTCGCGGACCTGTTCATCGTATTTGCGAAAGTGGACGGCGAAAAACTGACCGCCTTCCTGGTTGAAAAAACCTTCCCGGGCTGCAAGCCAGGCAATGAAGAACACAAGATGGGCATCCACGGCAGCTCGACCACCCCGGTGTTTCTGGAAAATTGCCGGGTGCCGAAAGAAAACGTGCTGCATGAAATCGGCCGCGGCCACATCGTGGCCTTCAACGTTCTGAATGCCGGGCGCTTCACACTCGGCGCTTCCTGCGTTGGCGGCTCCAAGCATGTGCTGGCGACCGCTGCGAAGTATGCCAAGGAGCGCAAGGCGTTCGGCAAGCAGATCGGTGATTTTGGCCTCATCAAGGAAAAACTCGCAGAAATGGCCATCCAGATTTTCGCAGTTGAGTCCATGATCTATCGCAGCGCCGGCTATATGGAAGCGGCCATGAACGCGGCGGCGGGTTCCGGCAACAAAGCCCAGAACACCATGAAGGCGCTCGAGGAGTACGCCATTGAGAGTTCAATCGCCAAGGTCTACGGCAGCGAAATGTTGGATTTTGTTGTCGACGAAGCCGTACAGGTTTTCGGTGGCTATGGCTTTCATGAAGACTACCCCGTCTGCCGCGCCTATCGCGATTCCCGCATCAATCGCATTTTCGAGGGCACCAACGAAATCAACCGCATGCTCATCATTCAGATGCTGATGAAGCGCGCCCTCGGCGGACAACTTGCTCTCATCCCCGCTGCCATGAAATTGGCCGATGAAATCCTGGCTGGGCCGTCCTTTGAAGAATCGCCCGAAGGAGTACTCGCCGAGGAGGCGCGCGTAATTGCCAATGCCAAAAAGATGTTCCTGCAAGCTGCGGGTGGGGCCATGCAAAAGTACCGCGAAAAGCTGGCCGAAGAGCAGGAGCTGATTGCCGCGTTGGCCAACATCGTCATGGAAATCTATGCCATGGAGTCCTGCCTGCTTCGCGCACAGAAGGCCGAAACGGCCAAGGGAGAAGCTGCTGCCGCCGTCATGATCGACGCCGCTCGCGTGTTCATTGCGGACGCCGCAGAGCGCGTCGACCACGAGGCCAAGCGCTCCATTGCCGCCGTCCATGAAGGGGACATGCTCACCACGCAATTGGCTGTCCTGAAGCGTTTCGGCAAACGGCCGGTTGTCGATACCATAGCCATCCGTCGACGCGTCGCCGGTGCCGTCCAAGCGCAAGACCGCTATCCATTCGAGGGCCGCTGAGGCGCTTGCCCCATTAGGCCCGTCCGCGGTCTCCGCTCGCCCTAGCCCACGGCCGAGCGGAGTCTGCCCTCCACGGAATTGACAGCCATCGAGCCCCTGTAGCCTCCAAGGCGATAACAAGGCAGACACACCCCTGGACAGAACCTCCTTGCGAAGCAAAAACCCTCTTACACTTGAAAGAGCTGGGTACTAGGACCACCTCTTGAGCCTCAAGCCATTTCCTCGCTCCCTGGCCTTTGTGGCCTTTTTCGTCGTGGCCTCCCACGTCTGCTCCATCGTATTTCTCGGCACTTCCCCGGTGGGCTCGCTCCTAGGTAACTCCCTGCAGGTTTTCTCGAGCCTACTGGCCACAGTCCTGTGTTTTCGCGCGGCTCAAAACTCAAGAGGTTTCAGCCAATCCTTCTGGACCTTGGTGGGCTTCGGAATGGGCATCTGGGGAGTAGCCGATCTCGGCTGGTCCTACTACGAAGTTATCCTCCGCATCGAGCCTCCGGCAGAATCCCTGATTCGCTTCCTATTCGACACCCACGGCATGTTTTTCGTGATGGCCATTTTCCTGAACCAGGACAAAACCGATTCCCAAGTCGAAACGGAGGAAGCCCTGGATTTTATTCAGGTGGGAGTTCTCTTCTTCCTGATCTACTTTGGTACGTATTACCTGCCCGTTCGTAGTCTTACGCAACAAACAGCTTTTACACGTGAAATGACCGTGGCCCTATGGGGCGACTCGGGAATCATCTTTCTGGCCTTGCTCCAGTGGCGACGCGCGCGATTTCCTGAAGTCCGCAAACTGTTTGGAGGCTTGGCGCTCTACCAACTGATCTACACCGTTGGATCGCATTGTCTCGACTTCTATCAGGCGCAACAGGAGATCCCCACGGGCACCTGGTACGATCTCGCCTGGTCCGTGCCCTTGCTTTACGGAGCGTTTTGGGCCGCCACTTGGCGACCTCAGCCGGCGAGCCCGTTGCCATACAGAGTGCGCGGGAAGTCGCTGACCAATATTCTGATCACCAACGGGATGTTCGCCTTCGTGCCTCTTGCGATCCTTTTCCTCACTGTCGAGTTGGGCCCGGGTTGGAAACTTTTGCGCTACTCACTGCTGGGCATTTCCTTCACCTGCTATGCCCTGCGAATTGCCCTGATGCAATTCCGCCAACAGCAGGATGAAGAGACCGTGCGAAGGCAGACTCTGGCGATGGACACTTCCGTCGATGGAATTGCCTTACTCGACGAAAAGGGTATCCATATTTACGCGAATTCAGCCTTCGCCAACATGTTCGGATTCGATGGCCCCGAAGGCATCGTCGGGCAGCCTTGGCGGGTTGTCTATGCGTTTCAGGCAATCAACAAACGGGAGGAAGAAATCCGCCACGCGCTGGCCCAATCTGGCAAATGGTCTTCGCAACTTTTCCTCCGCCGGCCGAACGGAACCACGCTTTCCGCGGAAATGACCGTGGCGCGCTTGCCCGATGGCGGAACGGTCTGCGCCTGCCGCGACCTTTCGCATCGAGAAGAAGCCGAAAAAGCTCGCGCTCAAGCCGAGGCAAAGTACCGGACGCTTGTCGAACAGGTGAATGCCATCACCTACATCGCCGAAATTGGCATCGATGGCCAGTGGCACTACGTCAGCCCACAGGTGGAGTCCATCTTGGGGTATACACAGGATGAGTGGCTGGCGATTTCGCACCGTTGGGCGGAACAGATCCATCCAGACGACCTGGCCACGGTTAAGGCTGCCGAAGAAGGCAGCGAAAGAGGCGAGCCCTTTCAGGCCGAGTTTCGCGTAAAACGGAAAGACGGTCGAGAGGTCTGGCTGAACGACACTGGGGTGGTTGTGCAGGGCAGTAACTCGCGGCCGGTCATGGAAGGAATCATCGTCGACATCACTGATCGCAAAGTCCTCGAAACACAGCTTCAACAGTCGCGCAAAATGGAAGCGGTGGGGCGTCTGGCGGGCGGCATCGCGCACGATTTTAATAATTTGCTCACCATCATCACCGGCTACACGGATTTGGCGTTGAGCCGGCCCGCCGTACCATTGGATTTGCGAAACGATATCGAGCGGATTGAAAATGCTTCGGCGCGCGCTGCCGCGCTCGTTCGGCAATTGCTTGCCTTCAGCCGCAAGCAAGTCCTCCAGCCGAAGACCTTGGATTTGAACGCCATCGTCGTAAATATGGACAAGTTGCTCCGCCGTTTGATCGACGACCACATCGAGATGATCACGCACGTACAGGACGGTTTGGGCAAGGTGAAGGCTGACCCGGCTCAAATTGAGCAGGTCATCATGAATCTGGTGGTGAACGCTCGTGACGCCATGCCCGAGGGCGGCCGACTTCTGCTAGAAACCTCCAACGTGGACCTGGATGCAAACTACGCTGTCGATCATGTGTCCGTAAAACCAGGGCGATACGTCATGCTCGCCGTCTCGGATACCGGCGTAGGAATGGATGCCGGCACGGTCGCGCATATCTTCGAGCCGTTCTACACAACGAAGGAAAGCGGCCGCGGCACCGGGCTCGGACTCTCCACTGTCTATGGCATCGTCAAGCAGAGCGGGGGATATATCTGGGTGTACAGCGAACCCGGGAAAGGCAGCACGTTTAAAGTCTATTTGCCCCGCGCGGAGGATCTGGTCGAGCGGGATGAACCAAAGCAAGCGCCGCTTGTCCAGCAGCGCGGCACGGAAGTAGTGCTGCTGGTCGAAGACGAAGAAGCTGTCCGGGACTTGGTGCGAACTATTCTTGCCGGACAAGGCTACGAGGTGATCGTTGCTCGCGATCCTCAGCATGCGGAGGTGATTGCAAGCAAATTTAGAGGAGAGATTCATGTGTTGTTGACCGACGTGGTCATGCCCGGCACAAGCGGCCGCGAATTGGCCGCGCGAATCATGGCCACCCGCCCGGGCATTCATGTTCTTTACATGTCCGGGTACACCGAAAACGTCATCACCAGTGGCGGCATGCTGGAGCGCGGATTGGCGTTCCTGCAAAAGCCGTTTTCGCCTGCCGTCCTGGTTCAAAAAATCCGCGAAGTGCTAAGCCACACCCCGGCTGCCTAAGTTCCCACTCCATCCGGGAGCTATTGTGGTTTGGAAGGCGTCTCCGCCGCTTCCTTAGGTTTGTTAATCGTATTCAGAGTTTCCACATTGAAGCGTTTGTAATCGGAATACTTCGTCGTGACATTCACTTTAACGCCTTTGACCAGAAAGACACGCACCCCCACATGTGCCTCTACATAGGTGGGTAGCCACACCTCGTTGTTTATATACGCTTGTTCGAAAGCAAAACTGGTTCCCTTTTGCAGGTTCGCTACAACGCCGCCCCCGATGTGCACGTCGCCCACAAAATACGCCTCCAGCCGCACAACGTCTTTGGCCTTTTCGTCGATCCAGATGACTCCCGCGAGTTCCTTGACGACGTGTTCTTCCAGATTTTTCGGCTTGTACTCCGGGTTGGGCTCGAAATCAAAGACCAGCACATCTTGCCCACGGAAACGCTCCCGGCGTGGATTCACGAACTGGCATACGCGGAGGAACACCTCAATGCCCGGATCCTCGTTATCCTTTGACTCCTTCCCTTCTTCTTTTGCCTTTTCTTCTTTCTCTTCCTTTTTCTTTTCCTTCTTCTGCGCTTCCTGAATTCGCTTTTGCGTCTTCTCGTTTTCTTTCTTCTGTTCCTCATCGCTCAACGGTTTCCCGTCCTTCTTCACGAGCGTGGTGACCTCGTCGCCATTCAGGTAAAAAAAAGTGTACTCGTTAATCTCTTTCTTGCTGACCTTTCCGGCTTTGTCGAATTCGGTCTCTTCTTCCACCTGGGTTCCGGCATAGTTTTCCCTGATTTTGTCGATCTCTTTCTGGTTGGCATCAATTTCCTCGAACAGCTTTTTCAAGTCGGGCAGCTTTACCTGGGATTGGATGGGGAAATCAAAAACACGCTCACCGATCGTTTCGTTGACGCTGGCTCGCGTAACGTTGACCGTATATGTTTCCGCGCCGCGATGGATTTCCATCTTGTGCGGCAAGTTCACTCCATTTACGGCTCGGTAGTCGCTGTAGTAAATCTCCCTGGGAATCCCTGCAAGGCTCGCCTTTTCGGCGACGATCAGGTGGGACTGTTGATCAAAGAAGACTTGCCATTGGATGCCTGTCGGATAGGTCAATTCGATCTGGTAGGTTTCATGGCCGGGTAGCGAAGCTGTTCCTTTGTAGGCAGCTCCGATCTTCCTCTTCGCGAGCGCCAGCAGCCGCGAGTTGTAATACTGCGCCGCGGCCTCCATTTGTAATGCCTGCGGACCGAGCAGCGTGGTAATTTGGCCGGAGTCCGTCTGGTGCCAGGCCGATTTACCGTTGTACGCTTCGATCTCGATCGTTCCCGCGTTGCGCACCTCGGTGTAATACCGGTTTGGCTCCTTCACTCGGAGACTGTAGGTTCCCTGCTTTTCGTCCCCACCCGTCTGGATCGCACCGTCAACGAACAACGTTTGAACCTTTGCCAGAACCTTCGTTCCGCCGGCCGCTTTCAGGTATTGGTCAATGATCTTCGAAGCGTCTTGTGCAGGGCATCCGCGCGCGGAAAGCAGCAGAAGTCCGAGAAAGCACAAACACAGGAAGGGTCGTCGCATGGTATCCCTCTAAGATACGCAAATGGCATGGAAAAGTTGCGCCATAGGGCACAAAAGTTGCCAACGTCTTCTCCTTTCCAAATGGTCAGGTCGATCGCACGGAGGGACTTCTTCTCGCGCCCGCGGGAAGTACTGGTATTTAGAAGGACTGCCGAATCATTCCTGGTTGAACCTTGGAAGAATCGAGAGATTTCTTCGAAACTATGCTTGCGTGGAACGTTCGTAAACCGATTTCAAATCCGCACGCTGCAAAACCTTTTCCGCGCCCTGTTCTTTCTTGATTTCCTCCAGAATCCCTGCTGACTGACGGTATTCGGCGGCGGAACCCGAGGCATCACCGGTCTGCTTCAAAAGATTGCCGAGCTGATAGTGAATCAAGGCTGTCTGCAGCCGCACTCCCAGTTTCTCGCTGGTGTTGAGCGCCTGGTTGAGGACATCCTTGGCGTGCGCGTTATCCTTGCTGTTTACCATGGCCGTAGCAAGATCAACGGAACTCACCAGCGCCAGATATTTCATGCCTTGGCGGTCCGCGTCCTGCGAAATCGTGCGCAACTCACCGATCACGGATGAGGAACGTCCCTCCACAATAGCCACACGTGCCAAGTTTAGCCTGGTGACGAGAACAGATTCCGGATTCTTCGCGTGCTGAGCCATCTGCAGTGCCTGTTGATATTGCTCTTTGGCGACCTTGGTATCTCCGCCGTAAAAAGCAATATCGCCTCGCGTGTTGTGCACATCAGCGATCAGCTTGTCATTCTTGAGCTCGGTAGCCAGGCCCAGCGCCTCGTCCAGTGTCTTTCCAACTTCATCCCCGCGTCCCGCTCGTGCCAGCGCGTCAGCATAGTCGATGAGCACCTGCGCCATAATCCGGCTGTGGTCCTTTGCAGCGCGGAACCCATCCACCGATTCCTTCAGATTGCTCACAGAAGCCCCGAAGCGCCCCTGATTCAGGAACACCATGCCCATGCTGTGCTGATCGAGAGCTGTGTTATGGGCGTCATTCGCGTTGCGCCGCAGCTGCAGCGCGTGCATATAGGAAGCCATGGCCAGATCGTATTGCGCGGTTCTTGTGTAAGCCTCACCGAGATCGTGCAATGTGTCCGCAATGTCGGCAGGATTATTCAGTTTTTCGCGAATTTGGAGCGCTTGTTGGTAGTTCGTGAGCGCATCCTCGCTTTGTCCCTTCGCAAGGTACACATTTCCAATATTATTCAGGCAAACCGCCTGCAAGGACGCATCACCCACATCACGCTGCGTTTGCAGCGATTCCTTGTACATCTCGAGCGCCTTGTCGTACTCGCCACGATCCTCGTACAACGAGCCGATGCTGATGAGCGAGCTTGCTTCATCCTTTTTCGCCCCGATTTCACGCCGGAGTTTTAGCCCTTCATTGTAGGCAACCAGCGCAAGGTCGGGCTTCCCGAGGTACGTCTGAATATCGCCTATTTCCGAATAGTTGGACGATTCGGCGGCTTTGTTGCCCAGGCGTTTATTGATTTCCAAAGCCTGCTGCACGCTCTTCAGCGCTTCGTCATACTTGTTCAGGCCGTCATAAGCAACTCCCAGCGCCTGGTACACCTGGGCCTTCTGCTCATCATTATCTACTTCAATCGCCAGGCTCATGGCGCGCTCGAGCGGCTCCAGCCCAGCTTGCGGCTTGCCGTCCTGCACTTCGAGCCAGCCCGTTTGTAACTGGGCCATCAGATTCTTGGGGTCATTTTTGAGGACTTTCGCGTATTGCGCCCGAGCCTTATCAAACTCCCCGGTATCGAGATACAGTCCGCCAAGGGCGAACTGGACGTCGCTGTCACCGGGCAAACTTGCCGCGAGTTTTTCGTAGGCTTCCAAAGCCTTTTTGTTGTCCTTCATCACCCGTGCGTGATTCGCTTCAATCAGGTATTTCTCCGCCAAGGGGAGTTGCGAGTCCAGCTCCAGGGCTTTACGCGAAGCCTGTTCTGCTTGAGACTCATACCCGAGTGCGGAATCTGTTTCTGCCAGGCGGGAATAGGCCAGAGCAAACTCCGGATCTTCCTTCACGGCGGTCTGGAACAATTTCACGGCTTCCAGATTCTTGCCCTGACGCCGCAGTTGCACCCCCTGCATGTAAGCGCTCAAAGCCGTCGCGGATTTTGATGTGGGCTGGAAGGAACTGGCTTTTAATTCTTTCTGCACATCGGAAGAAATCGTCAGATTCTGCCGTATCTGGTCCGCCAGTTGATTTACAGGTGCGCTGATGTCGTTCTGGTTGGAGACCTCCAGGCTGATGGGCTTGTCCTGTCCTTGTTTCAGGTCCCGCAACGTGGCCTGAATGCGGATCTTGTCACCGTTCTTGAAGTACTTCCCCCAGACAACCGTGTCTGCACTACTGAACTTGGCAATATTATTAATAATCGTCGGATCGACCTGTGTTCCCGGCGTGATGCGCAAATCCGTGAGCACCTGATGCATTCGGTCGGGAGAAACGATGCGCACGTGCGCGGATTGCCCCACGGCGGTGGTCAGCATGTCCGCCAGGTTCGCTCCCCACTGATCCAACAACGCGTCCCCGGAGCTATTCTGGAAGGGCAAGATCGCCAGCGAGACTTCAGGCCCCTTTACCTCGGTCGGCCCGTTCCCCGAGCCTGAGCGAAGCACGCCGGATTTGAACGCCCAGCCACCACCGACGACGGCTAACGCCAGCGTTCCGATGCCAATCCATTTCCACGGCAAGGCTGGCTTCGCGGGCGGAAGGACGGGTGCGGGAAGGGAGATCGAAGCCAGTGTCGGCCGGGCACCTTGAAACGCGTCGAGGTCCTGCAAAATCTCCTGCACATTCTGGTAACGAAGTTCCAGTTCCCTTTCCAGGCATTTGGAGACGATGTCACTCAGAGCCTTCGGAACGGAGGCGTCAAGTTCCGCCGCGGGCACGGCGCGCTCTTGATTGCGTCGCAGCAGGCTGGCCATCGCTGTGTCGGCCCGGTAGGGCGTCTTGCCCACGAGCAATTCGTAGAAAATCAATCCGACGGCGAAAATATCCGAGCGCTGGTCCAGCGTCTTTCCCATGGACTGTTCCGGGGACATGTACTCGATGGTGCCGAGCAGCGCGCCTGTCTGCGTCATCCCATCGCCGCCCATCGTGCGAGCCAAACCGAAATCCATGACCAGGATCCGCCCGGTCTTCGCTTCCTCCATGATGTTCTGTGGCTTCAGGTCACGGTGAATGATGCCGGCGGAATGAGCCGCGTCCAGCGCCAGACAAACTTGACGAATAATCTCGACAGCCCGGGTGATGGGGAGCTTACCGTTGTCCGTGAGGATGCGGCGCAGATCGTCGCCCTCTACAAACTCCATGGTGATGAACTTCACGCCATCCGCTTCGGAAATGTCGTAAATGCGGATCACGTTTTTGTGCGTGACTTGGTGCGCCGTGAGCAGTTCTTGCTTGAAGCGCGCCAGAATGGCTGGATTCGATGCCAGTTCCGGCCGGATCAGTTTGAGCGCCACGGTCCGCTCCACTTCTCGATCCAAGGCTTTGTAAACTGCACCCATTCCGCCTTCGCCGAGAAGCTTCAGGATTTCGTAGCGCGCCCCGATTAAATCGCCCGGCTGCAAAATCGCTTCCTTCAGGTAAATACCGGAAAGCGGGCGTCCGCCGGTGGGCGTGGGTGTGGCCGGCAGACTATCGGAAATGGTCGCGTCCGGGTTCACTTCACGACTGGGAGGTTTCGTTGGCGGGGCCGGAGGAGTGGCAGGCGCATCGGAAATCGTTGCTCCATCCATAGGGTCAAAGGGTGCGTTGCTCGCCGAGCTGTCGCCCTTTGCAGGTACACCTACACCTTGTGGGCCGCCTGCACCCAAACTATCGCGACCGCCTTTTTTTGACTTAGGATCTTCCATCAGGCGTCATTTACCCCAGGTGGTCATGCGCAGACATACTTCCACGGAGTCCTCCCCCGGCGCTGGCTAAGTATATCGATTTGTTGGCGCAAACGCAGCTTTTTGAGATGCGCAAGTGAGCACTTCGAGCTCGGGAGGGCGCAGACCAGTCTCGAGTCGATACGTGCTTGGCTCGAAAATAGCCGCGATGCCTTGCCCTGCTGTCGCTTCGCACAATCAAAGGGACAAGCCTTGCGGCCGGTCCCCTTCGGTTTGCTTCTGCGAGTAACCTACGGCTTCTTCTTGCCCAATAACCCGCCCAGTTGGTTGATGGTCCCGGTGGCGCCCCCCGCTCCCGCCCCGGTCAGCCCTTTGGTCATGCCCCCAACGTTCCCTAGCCCTCCGGCACAGCCGAGTTCCGACTTCAACATGCTTGCTGCCGCACCGCCGACGTCGGGGACGAACTGTGGATTCGAAGTTGTGCCATGGACCTGCAGCGGCACTTTGATCCCTCCGTCCTTGCAACTGGTACCCCCTCCCAGGGCCTTGCCGGCTATGCCGCCGACAGAACCTGCTGCGGAGCCTGCTGCAGCACTGACGACAGAAGCGTTCACGGTCGCTACGAGTTTGAAATCCATGTTGTTCTTGGCATCCAGCGTGCCCCCGCCCACCACTGTTCCGAGAGCGGGAACCACCAGGTCGAGGTTGTCTGCGCGCAACCCCGTCGGTGCCATGTGCACATTGCTGGTGAACTTTTCAATGTCCAGATCCTTCCCGGTCTTCAGTCCTGCGAGTGATGCAACGCCAGACATCTTTTGGCCCAGGTCAAATCCAGACAGCTTCCCGTTGTATAAGCCGATCGTTCCGTCCGTCACCAACTTGTCGGTTGGCCCAGTCAGGTGCAGGTTTGTGCTGAGGGTACCTGCCGTTAGCTTGGATCCCGAGGGAAGATTGATCGCCAGGGCTGGCAGAAACGTCTCCAAGTCGGTCGCGGGTAAGCCTTGCCCAGCTACCTTCATGTCCACGGCAAATTCATCGCCCTCCGACTTGTAGGTGCCGCTCAAATCTGTTTTTGCATTTCCAATCTTCAGAGTGGAAGGATTCAGGACTCCAGAGCCAGCCGCCATATCGTAGTTGGTGTCAAAGCCAATCACCGCCGGGACACCGGAAGGACTGCCGCCCGCGACGAGAACGGCCTTGGAAAGTTTCAATTCTCCCTTGCTCGTCATATGTCCGCCCTGGCTGACCAGGTTCGCATCCACGTCCACCATTCCGGCTAGCCCAAGGTTGGGATCCAGAAATCCCGTTTTTGCAAGATTCAAATTGCTGACGGTCAGTTTCACGTTCTGGGGGGTGAACGCGGCATCCTTCTGGTCAACTGGCCCCACTTTCCCATCGACCTTCATTTCGCCCCCGCCGGGCAATTCCATGGAAAAGAGAACGGGGAAATTGTTGCTCACCGACACATCCGAGGCCGTGAGATTCACTTTGGTATAGATACTGCGCTTCTGGGAGTTGGTGTTGCCCAGAGTAATCTGGCCGTCCTCGAGTGACAGCTTCTGGATGGACACCGATTGCGCCGCGTTGCTGCCGCCTGTATCCGGTTTCTTCTCGGCAGGAGTCGAGCTTTGCCCAAGGGAGGAAAAATTCCAGTTCCCTTTTGGATCCTTCAACATCATGACCTGCGGGTTGACGATGGAGATCTCGGTAACATTGAGTTGTTGCGAGAAAATCAGCGGCATCAATTCCACGCCGACCTTGAGCTTCTTCGCGGTCAAAAACGGGCCCGAGTTGAATTTCGGATCATCGCTGATGGCCAGATCGTCCATTCCGAGCGAGCCGCCCAAGATAGAAAGACTCAGGTTGCCGACCGTGACTTTTCGTCCCAACGCCTCGGAGGCTTTTTGCTCGATGGTTGGCCGGAACTTATTGACTGGAATCAAAAAGGGCAGGACAAACAAAATCAATATGACCACAAGGATAGCAATGCCGATCCACTTCAATTTGCTGCTCATGAAAGCCTCCGGGAGGCAAGGCGTAGGCGGGCGCCCCTCTAGTGTGCGGGTGGATAATATCACACTCCGTTCGCTCCACTGTGCAACCGTTTCTGCAGGAAATCAACCTTGCGGGTGGCCACCGAGTTCAATTTGAACTGCCGATCTTGTCGGTCATGCCGGCACGTCTCTAGGAAAAAATGCACCAAGAAAATCATGGTAAAATTCTTGTTGCGGGGCCGTTGCTTAAATGGATAAAGCACAGGTTTCCTAAACCTGCAATCCCGGTTCAAGTCCGGGCGGTCCCACCACTCACGCTGGCCATTTCGTCGAATTTGCGCGGACATTCTCTGGCGGCATTTGCTCAGTTTTGAAAGCGCGACGCGACTTGTCCATTTCTATTCGAACACGTGGGTTGTAGCAATTTGATTCGCGAGGGCATTCCCACTCTGAACAAGAACGCTCTGATTCGAATAGGGTGGAACTATTTCTATCTCTTATTGCGTCGGCGCGCCTAAATCCCACACCTCCCGAGCGACGTCCGAGCGCGCAATTCTAGAAAGCTCGCTGCGCCAGCCGATTGACTTACTCAGGGTAGGGGGGACAGCCCGGAAATTCCGCAAGTGCCGTGTTTCCGATGTACTTCAAATCCGCGATACCAATTTTCGAGGTGTAAAACCCATCGCATGTCATCAAACGGAGCTTTGCAAAAAACACCACTCCTTGGCTGAGTGTGGTGTCGTTCTTTGCGTTTTTGCGGTAGGCAATAAGATCCAAGACTTCCTTCTGCTGATCCGCAGTGCATTCGAGCAACGCGCGTCCATAACGGTCAGTGCACAAATTGTCCAACCACATCAACCCGCCGCCCAAAATCAGCTGATATTCTTCGTTCTCGCTTGAGAGCAAATCGATGAATTCCGGTGCGCCTGCTTCGACCGCTCCGCGAGAGACTTCGTCCTTGGGAATAATCGCATCACAGAGAAACACCAACATCTGATACTGATGCGCGGAGAAGAACTTCGGCGCGTACTTCCCTCCTGTCGAGGCAGTTTTTCCCTCCTGGATCATTTCGTGTGCCAATTCGGCCGCTTTCGCCGGGATCATTTTCAGCACGGACCCGCCCGCCGCCCCGACCGCAAGATTTCTGAGGATGTCACGCCTGGAAATCCCCGGCACCGTTTTGCGCTCCCCTCTCGGTTCGCCCATGTCTACAAACTTCCCTTCTTGGCCTGCTCCAGTAAGTACTCCGAGGCGCGCCAGGAGAGTGCCATGATCGTCAGTGTTGGGTTTTTGTCCGGATTGGTCACCAGGGGCGCGCCATCGGTGACAAACAGGTTTCCTACGTCGTGCGCCTGGCAATATCCGTTCACCACGGATGTTTTCGGGTCCGCTCCCATTCGAGCCGTGCCGACTTCATGGATGATTTTTCCTCCCGGTTGAATCCCGAAAGGATAGGGGCCATCGGTCTGAGTCCGCGACAGATACTGTCCACCGGCAGCCTCAACGATGGCCTTAAACGTCTCCTGCATATCTTTTGCCTGGCAGAGCTCGTACTCACTCCACTTGAAATGGAAGCGCAGTACAGGAATCCCATACTGGTCGACCACCTCAGGATCGATTTCGCAGTAGGTATCTGGATTCGGAACCATTTCCCCGCGGCCTGAAAAATCAATCGTTGTGCCAAAGCGCTTGCGGCAGGTGCTTTTCAAGCTGGCGCCATATCCCTCGAACTCTTCGCAGACGTCGTCAAACATCCCCGCCGCGGGCATTTCGCGCCCTCCACCCATCTCGATGTGATAACCGCGCGGGAATTCGTTCTGGCGATCATACTTCCACCAGGGAATATAGAGATGCATGCCGCCCGTTCCGTCGTGATTATGGGCTGGCATTTTTTCCATCTGAGGGAAATAGCCCTGACCATCGCTACCTACGGAGTCCGTCAGATTGCGGCCGACTTGCCCGGATGAATTCGCAAGCCCATCCGGAAAGAGATGAGATTTGGAGTTGAGCAGCAAGCGTGCCGATTCGCAGGCGCTAGCGGCAACGACAACCGCTCGCGCCGAAATCCTCCGTTCGGTCCGAGTTGTCTTATCGATGTAGGAAACTCCGTTGGCTTTGCCGTCCTTGCCCACAACGATTTCGCGTGCCATGGCGTTGGGGATCAGCGTCAGTTTTCCTGTCTCCAGGGCGGGCGGAATCAGCACCTGGCTGGAGCTGAAATTGGAAGCTGTGGCGCACCCGCGGTCGCATTGTCCGCAATAATGGCACGCAGGACGTCCGTTGAGAGGCTTCGTAAGAATGGCGAGTCGCGCAGGGATGCACGGGATGTTGAGCTTGTCGCAGGCCTTCTTGATGACCAGTTCGCTGCAGCGCGGTTTGGGAGGCGGCAGGAAAACGCCATCCGGCGCGCTGGGAATATTCTCCTTCGATCCGAAGACTCCGATAGTGGACTCCACCCGATCGTAGTACGGCGCAATGTGGTCATAACCGATCGGCCAGTCCTCGCCGATCCCGTCACGCGCTCTGGATTTGAAATCGATCGGGGAATAGCGGAGCGCAATTCGCCCCCAGTGGTTCGTGCGGCCTCCCACGATGCGCGAGCGGAACCAATGAAAATTGGCCCCGGGAGCGGAAGTGTACGGCTCGCCCTCAATTTTCCAAGCGCCATTCGGGGCCAGGAATTCCCCGAAATTTTCTGCGGCCTTTCCACCAACCCCCACACCACGGTGTGCCAGATCGTAGGGCCACAGAAACATTTTGTAATCTTTGTCCGGGTTCACCGGACCACCCGCTTCGAGCAGGGCAACCGTGAGTCCTCCCTCGGTGAGGATTTTTGCAGCCATGCCCCCGCCGGCTCCGGAACCAATCACACACACGTCGTAAGTTTTTGGTGAGCGAATCACTTGGGTCATGGGTGGGCCGCTACAATTCGCCTTTCTTCAATTTTGAAACGGCGTAGTCACAGGCGCGCGCCGTCAGGGCCATGTACGTGATCGAAGGGTTCACGCACGAGGAAGAAGCCATGCAAGCGCCGTCTGTGACGAAGAGATTCTTCACATCATGCGCTTGATTGTAAGCATTGAGCACCGATGTTTTGGGATCGCGCCCCATCCGAGCCGTTCCCATTTCGTGAATGGCCCGGCCGGGGTTGGTTATGTTCTGGGTCACAACGATGTCACGCGCGCCTGCAACCGCGAGCATCTCCGCCGCCTGTAGGGCAATATCTCGCGACATCACCAGCTCGTTCTCGCTCCACTGGCAGTTGATTTTCAGACTCGGAATACCCCAGGCGTCCACTGTGTTCCGATCGATCTCGACATAATTCAGGTGGTTGGGCAAACACTCTCCAAAACCCCCGATGGCCATCCGCCAAGGACCCCGCGCAGAGATGTTCTTCTTGAAATGGGGACCGAAGCCAGCCAGTGCGCTTCCCCTCGTCCAGTCATCCCGGTCTCCCCCGCCCTGATAACCGTACCCGCGCAGAAAGTCTTTCTCTTTTGTCGTCACATTGCGAAAGCGTGGAATGTAAATTCCGTTGGGGCGATTACCGAAAGGCACTTTGTCCGTGTGGCCGGGCATGCTGCCTTCGGCCCCGCTGCCCATGTGGTGGTCCATCAGGTTATGGCCAAGTTCGCCACTGCTATTGGCAATCCCGTTCGGGAATTCTGGGGTCGCCGAATTGAGAAGAATCCGAGTGGATTCCAGGCAGGCGGCGCAGAGAAACACCACGCGCCCGCTGAACTCAAGCGCTGCCTTTGTCTGGCCGTCGATCACGCGTACGCCCGTGACGCGCCGGGATTTTGGATCAAAGATCAGGCTGTGCACGACGCTGTGCGCCCGTAGGGTGAGGCGACCTGTCTTTAGCGCCGCAGGCAGCGTTGAATTCAAGCTGCTGAAATAAGATTGCGTAATGCAGCCGCGCTGGCACTCCCCGCAGTAGTGGCAAGCGGCACGGCCTTTGTGAGTCCGGGTAAGGACCGCGCAACGCCCTATCGTCAGAATACGGTCCTCATAGTGCTTGCCGAGGGCCTCGCGCATGTCCTGCTCCACGCACGTCAGCTCCATCGGCGGAAGGAATTTTCCGTCGGGCAATTGCGGCAAACCTTCTGATTGGCCGCTGATCCCCGCGAAATCCTCCACATAGTCATACCAAGGCGCGATGTCTTTGTAGCGAATCGGCCAGTCCGTGGCGATGCCTTCCTTCAGGTTCGCTTCAAAATCGAGGTCGCTCCAACGATACGTCTGGCGTCCCCAAGTAATTGATTTCCCGCCAACCTGCCGGCCGCGCACCCAGGTGAACGGCTTCCCCGCTTCCGTGGAGTAAGGGTTCTCCAAATCGTTCACAAAGAATTTGTGGGAAAATTCGTCGCAGTCCCCCGTCGATCTCTGGATCTTTTGTGTTCGCTCGCGCTCGGCGCGTTCATCCCAGCCGCGGTATTTCATCTCCCATAGGGGAACGTGTTCGACATAGTCTTTCTCTGGGACGATCATCCGCCCGGCTTCGAGCACCAGAACATTCAGGCCTTTTTCGGTGAGTTCTTTGGCGGCCCAGCCACCAGCAACACCGGAACCAACGATGAGCGCGTCGTAAGTCGTGTTTGCCATTCGGCCGTCTCTATACCTTCTTCTCAGGAGTGACGGGAGCACATCCGTCGAACGTGCCCGGAATAATTTCGAGTTTCAGTTCCTGGGTCATGCCGATTTCGGAGGTGTAATAACCATGGATGGTCATACGTTTGAACGAGCGGAAGAATTCTCCCTTCAGCTGAAGGAACGGAATCCCGGCGGGAGGGTCCGTTTTCTCTGCAACCGGTCCATGCGGCCAATCAATGGCATCGTCCAGGGCTTCTAGGAGCGTCGTTTGTTGCCGTAGGGTGGCATCAACAAAGTTCTTGCCAAAGAGTTCTTTGCTCCTGGCATCCACGTCATCGAGCCCGTTCAGAATTCGCGTGCGTTCCTCTCCCGTGGCCCAGTCCGTCAGGATGACGTCCATGAATTCATTGACGCGGGCAGCCTTCGCACCGGGGGTGTCCGTCTCCGGGAGGATGAGATCGATCATGGCCACAACCGTGTCATTCTGGTGCGGAGTGAGCGTACGCAGGGCGTAACTCGGGGGCGGTTGCGCCTGTTGCAAGAGCAGGGAAAGTTCCGCGGGAAGGACCGGGCCAACCGCCGCGGCAGAAAGCAAGCGGAGCAGCTCACGACGCTGCATGCGAGATCTCCTGGGGGGAGGTTCGTGCGATCCTCTGACGACCTTGAACGAAATATTCTTGTGCAAATTCCCGGGCAGCACGCAGTTCAGAGACAACATCTCCTGTGGGAAGGAATTCCATGGCCATATAGCGTGAATAACCGAGTTGCCCGAGTTTGCGAAAGATATTGGCGTAGTTGATCTCGCCAGTCCCCGGCGCGTGACGTCCGGGGACATCCGCCACATGAACTAAGCCGATCAAATCGAGATTCTGTTCGAGCTTGGCAATGAGGTTGCCTTCAGAGATCTGCTCGTGAAAAAAGTCGTAGAGGAATTTGACGCCGGGATGATTTACTTCGCGGATGATCTCTAAACCCTTGGCAACGGAAGTAAGAAAATAATTGGGATTCTCCTCTGGATCGATATTTTCGAGAAGAAGCTCAATTTTTTGAGGCGTGCAGAGTTCCGCGGCGCGCTCGAGCGCTTCGATGCAGTTGGCACGCATTTGTTCGTGGGTCAGGCCGGGCACAACATTGCCCGTTAGCAGGATTAGACGAGAGCACTCGAGTTCCCTAAGCACCGGTAATTTGGCACGAATTTGCCGGAGAAGAGTTTCTCGCTCTGCCGGATCGACCAGGCTCGCGTCAATGCCGCTGCAGGCGTCGACAAGGATCCCTAACTGGTGGCACTGCTGGCGAGTACGGGCAAAGTCAGCCGAGCTCCAACGGTCATATTCGCCCACAAGTTCGACCGCGGGGTAGCCGGCTTCCGCAACCTTGGCAAGGCGTTGCGGGAAGGGCAGTTTTGGCGCAACGGTCCAGAGCATTACGGAGAAAGGTGCACTCGTTCCGTCCGAGGGCCTATCGAGCAGCCTTTCGGCGATCGCGGGTTGCGCTGCGGCAGCGCCGAGCGCCGCAGCGCACGCCCCGACAAATTGGCGGCGGTGAATTTCAGGCACCGAGTATCTCGTTGCGGACATTCTTCAGGACGTAGGCGGCACGTTCGACTCCGACTTCACCCGAAAGGATCGGATCCTCATTTTCGATACTGAGAATGCCCTCGTAATTGATGTCCATGTATGCCTGAAGAATGGCTTTCCAGGTCGAGGCACTGTGGCCATAGCCAACCGCCCGGAAGGCGTCAGAAGCCAACGGCAGATCCTCTTTCTCGAAGACAAAATTGAGCACGCCATACTTGGCGACATTGTCGGGATATAAGACCGTGTCCTTCATGTGCGCATGATAGATCATTCCCTGCTTACCGAGGAAGTGGATGACTTCAACGGGATCACATCCCTGCCAGAACAAATGGCTGAGGTCGCAGTTCGCTCCGATCTCTTCGCCTACGGCCTCGCGCAGCTTGAGCAACGTGCGAGGATTGTAGACCACAAAGTTAGGATGCATCTCGAATGCCAGGCGATGGATCCCGTGTTCGCGAGCGAATTTGGCAGCTTCTTTCCAGTACGGGACTACCTTTTCTTTCCACTGCCACTGCAGCATCGCATCATACTCTTCCGGCCAACGGTAGGTGATCCAATTGGGTTGCGTGTCGGTCGGAGATCCTCCGGGGCAACCGGAGAAGCCGACGATCACCTTTACGTCAATGCGTTCCGCCAAAAGCACGGTTTTCCGGAAGCTTTCGGCGTCGCGAGCGGCGTGCTTGGCATCGGGATGTACGGGATTGCCATGGCAACTGAGCGTGGCCACACGAATGCCGCGATCCTCAAATTTCTTCACCCACGCTTTGGCTTTGGCGGGATCGGCAAGGAGTTCGTCGACCGGACAATGGCCGGACCCCGGATAACCTCCCGTGCCGATTTCGACGGCTTCCAGACCGAGGGCACTGATTTTGTCGATCATTGCCTCAAGGGACAGATCCGCGTAGACCGGATCAAAAACGCCAATAGGAATTTTCTTTTTCGCTCCCGTCGAAACCTGAGAAGAGCGCGGGGAAGATCCCTCCAACGGAAAAATATTTTCTGTATTCGCAAGATGCGAAGCACCGGGCATCGCGGCAGCGAGCAACCCCGTGCCACTGGCGGCAAGAAATTGTCTGCGATCAAAACCAAAAGTTGAATCCGGACGATTCGGGCGTGGTGCGCTCATCGAACAGCCTCCAGGAAAAATGGGAAAAGATGGAGCGAAGAGACGGAAAAATTATACGCCCGGACGAGCGCGAGGAGGAGCAAAAGTGGCGATTACTTGCGGGGACGCAAGGCTTCGAGAGCAGGAACGGAGACCGCATTGGTTAGTGCGCGTTCCGGTTGCGACTTGCCATTCTGCAGCGCCTCCACGAGCATTTCCATCGCCTGCCCACTATTCGGTGGAATAAAGATCGTGGCTGTCAAGAGGCCGCTGCGGACCCAGGATTGTCCCGTGTTCGGCAGGCCGTCGCAACCAAGGAACGGTAGATTGAGCCAGCGTTCGCGTTCCACTTCGGACGACAATTCCTGAAAAGCCTTACGCGCACCGATAGCCATGGAATCATCCTGAGCCGCGACGATGTCGATGTTGGCCTTTTGCGAGGTCGTCAGCTTCAGCCAGGAGCGCACGGCTCGTTGCGCGCTTTCTTCGGTCCATTGGCCCTTGAGCATGATGAGATGAATGTTGTTGGGCTTGGCTTCCTGCATGCCCAGCGTGCGTTCTTTCGCCGCCGAGTTCTCCGAAGGTCCCTGGATGTACAGCACAGATCCGCCGGTGGGAAGTAGCGCGGCACATTGGCGACCCTGGATCCGGCCGATTTCCACGTGGTCTGAACTGAGCGTAAATACAGGTGTTTTACTGGACTGGCGAAGTTCGGAAACATAATTGGCGTCACGGTTTAGCACCGCCCAACCGATGCCGGCGCTGACTGCGGCTCGCGCAACTTGCGGCAGCGCAGTGCCGCCTACGGGCTCAAACACGATGGCATCCGGACGATCTTCGGGCAGCGCCTGCACGGCCTTCAGAATTTGAGTGCTTTGATTAATCGCGTCGTTATCGGCATAGAGGATCTGCAGATCCACACCAAATTTCTTTGCCGCTAGCTCAGCAGCACGTGCCTGTTCAATTTGGTAATCGTTGTCATTTGTAGTCAGTGCAACTAAAAACCTTAGCTTTCGCATGGACTCCCCAAGGAATTCTTCCTTTTTCTTACGATACACCCGCGCAAGCGACAATGCGTACAAACCTCGCGAAAGGTTTCGAAGGGGAAACCTCCTTTGGATGTACGCATCGACTCCGGCAGCGCCTTCCGCGCCGCTGGGTAAAGCAGCGCAGCGTGCGTTCGTGAATGGGTCAAAAGGCGCAAGGAGACTATAAGTAAAGCTTTGTCTGACTATAAGTCCTTGCAGGACAATCATTTAGTACTAGGTCTCGGTCTTGGTCTTGGTAACCCGCTTGCACTCCTATGCAGGGAGGCAGCGTCGGTGGAGATGCTGACGGAACAGAGAACGTTCCTTCTCAGGGGAAGCCTTGTCCTCCCCTCTGCCCCTTCCCTATTCCCCTCCTCCGGAATCCACAAACCCATCAAGCCGCCATCAGCTCGAGAGAAGGGCAGCTCGGGCGCTGTTCGGCAAGCACAAATCTGATTGTCTCCGAGGGCCGCTATGAACTGGCAAGACGAATACCGAAGAAAAAAAGTTGGGCCAACGGAAGCCGTGCAATGCATTCAGTCTGGCATGCGCGTGTATATCCACCCTGGGTGTGCCGAGCCCGAATCTCTGGTGGAAGCGCTGATGGCGCGCGCCCCGTTCGTCAAGAATGTGGAGATCCTGCACCTCATGACGACCGGGCGAGCGGACTACATCGCACCCCAGGTGGAAGGACATTTTCGGCACAACGCCTTGTTCATCGGCGGAAACGTGCGCCAGGCGGTAAATGAAGGCCGTGCAGACTACACACCGGTGTTTTTGAGCCAGGTGGAAGAGTTGTTCGAAAACGGCCAGATGGCCATCGACGTTGCGCTGATCCAGGTCTCCCCGCCGGACGCGCATGGCTTTTGCAGCTTTGGAGTGGGCGTGGATGCCACCTTGACGGCAGCACGCTGCGCCAAAATTGTGGTAGCCCAAGTGAACGACCAGATGCCCCGCACGTTTGGAGATTGTTTCCTGCATGTGAAGGATATTGATGCCGTGGTGGAAGTCTCACGTCCGCTGTGCGAATTGAAACCGATTCAGGTCACCGAGGTCCACCACGCTATCGGAAAAAATGTGGCCAGCCTGATAGAAGACGGCGCCACATTGCAGCTCGGAATTGGTGGGATTCCCGACGCGGTATTGCTGGAGCTCACGCAGCACCAAGATCTGGGGGTTCAGACGGAAATGCTGAGCGACAGCGTGATTCCGTTAATCGAGTCGGGGGTGCTGAACGGAAGCCGCAAGACCATCCATCGCGGAAAAATCATCTTGTCCTTTGTTCTGGGCACGAAAAAGCTCTTCGACTATGTGAACAACAACCCTATGTTTGAATTCCACCCCAACAAGTACACCAATGACCCGTGGGTGATTTCGCAAAACGCCAAGATGGTGGCTGTGAATTCGGCGCTGCAGGTCGATATCACCGGCCAGGTGTGCGCGGATTCCGTCGGCACTTACTTCTACAGCGGAATCGGGGGACAGGTGGACTTTATCCGCGGAGCCTCGCACTCCCAAGGTGGCAAGCCGATCATCGCCATTCCTTCTACCGCAAAGAAGGGGACGATTTCGCGAATCGCGCCGATGCTCGATCCCGGCGCAGGCGTGGTGACATCCCGCGGTGCAGTTCATTATGTGGTGACGGAATACGGGGTGGCTTACCTGCACGGCCGCACCATCCGTCAGCGCGCCGAATCACTCATTCAGATTGCCCATCCGAAGTTCCGCGACGATTTATATGCCTATTGCGAAAAAACGCGCTGGCTGCAACGGCCCGCGCTTCAGGAGAGATGAGCCATGGCTACACAAGCTCGAGGCAAAGTCACCATCGACACGGAAGAATGCAAGGGTTGTGGCGTCTGCGTAGATGCTTGTCCGCCCAAGTGCCTGCTTCTGCTCCCGGAATTGAACGCCTATGGGGTGCATCCCGCGCACTACACGGGTGAAAGCTGCTCCGGTTGCGGGATCTGTTTTTATGTTTGTCCGGAGCCGGGAGCGATCACGGTGTTCCGGCTGATAGTGCCAAAAGCGGTGGTCCCGCAGAGGGAGGGCAGCCATGCGGCAACTCTGTAAGGGAAACGTGGCGGTAGTAAAGGGAGCGATGTTGGCGGGCTGCCAGGCGTATTACGGCTACCCCATTACGCCGGCGAGCGAGGTTGCCGAAGCAGCAGCGGAGTATCTGCCGCAAGTGGGCGGCACCTTTCTGCAGGCCGAGAGCGAAGTGGCTGCAATCAACATGGTTTATGGCGCGGCGTCTGCCGGCCTGCGGGTGATGACCGCCTCATCGGGACCAGGCCTGAGCCTCATGCAGGAAGGCATGTCCTATCTGGCCGGTTCGGAACTGCCCTGCGTGGTTGTGGATGTTGTGCGTGGCGGCCCTGGCCTTGGCAATATCGCGCCGGAGCAAAGCGATTACTTCGCTGTGGTCAAGGGCGGCGGCCATGGGAATTACAAGAATCTTGTGCTCGCACCCGCTTCGGTGCAGGAAATGGCCGACCTGACGATGCTGGCCTTTGACTTGGCCGACCGTTACCGTAACCCCGCCGTCGTACTCACCGATGGTTTTATTGGGCAGATGATGGAACCGCTGCAACTGGAGTCACGGGAGGATAAGCTGCCGGCAAAGCCTTGGGCCGTGCGCGGAACCGCGGAGACGCGCAAGAATCTGATCTCTTCGATTTATCTGGAGCCGGATGACCTGGAAGCCCATGTCATGAAACTCGACGCCAAGTACAAGACGGCGGAAAAGCTTGAGGCCAGGCATGAGCTGTATAACGCGGAAGATCCGGAAGTGCTCTTGGTCGGTTACGGGATAACCTCGCGCGTGCTGCGAACGGTAGTGGATACCGTGAGGAAAGAAGGAGTTCGTGCGGGGCTGTTTCGTCCCATCACCCTCTGGCCTTTCCCCGCTGAGGCCTTGCGGAATGCCGCACGGCGCGCGCAGATGGTGCTGGTGGTGGAAATGAGCACGGGGCAGATGGTGGAAGACGTGCGACTGACGCTCGACGGAAGAATAGACGTGGAGTTTTACGGCCGGTCGGGAGGAAATGTGCCGCTGGCGGATGCCGTGTGCAAAGAACTGTTTGAGCGCATGGGCATGGTCTCAGAGTGGGGCGTTTGATCGGCTGCAAATTAGGGAGAGGTGGCATCGTGGACGAATACAAAGTGATCGAAGCAAAGTCACCCGTCTTTTATGAGAAGTACGAACGAAAAGCCGAACTGCAGAATCAGACCCACTACTGCCCCGGGTGCGGGCATGGCGTCGTTCACAAACTGATCGCCGAAGCCATTGCGGACCTGGGCGTGCAGGATCGCTCCATTTTTGTGAGCCCGGTGGGTTGCTCCGTGTTCGCCTACTATTATTTCGATATGGGCAACGTACAAGCCGCGCACGGGCGCACGCCAGCGGTAGCGACTGCGCTGAAGCGCTCGAATCCGAGCAGCATGGTCATCGCCTATCAGGGCGACGGAGACTTGGCGGCGATTGGAACAGCGGAAATCATTCATGCAGCGAACCGCGGCGAAAAGATCACCGTATTTTTCGTGAACAACGCCATCTATGGCATGACCGGTGGGCAGATGGCGCCAACAACGCTTGTTGGCCAGAAAAGCACGACCTCTCCCTGGGGACGGCGGCCATCGAATGAAGGTTATCCCTTGCACATGGCGGAATTGCTGTCGACGCTCGAAGCACCGGTGTATGTGGAGCGCGTGGCGCTGAACGACAACAAGAACATCATGAAGGCGCGCAAGGCGGTCCGGAAGGCCTTGGAATTGCAGCGCGAAGGGGCTGGATTCACCTTTGTGGAACTATTGTCACCTTGCCCGACCATCTGGAAAATGACGCCGCAAGAATCACGCAAGTGGATTGAGGAGAAAATGATGGCGGTCTTTCCTCTCGGCGTGTATCGGGATCGCAAGCTCGCGCCGGTGAATGATGGCGTCCCGCAAGTCACGATCAATGAACTCTTTGGGCTTACGGAGAGGAAAGAAGAAGCAGCTCCCGCAGTCACCGGCACCGAGCCGCATCCGGATCTGCGCGTGAATATCGCGGGTTTTGGCGGACAAGGCGTTCTGCTACTGGGGCAAATTCTGGCGGAAATGGGAATGCGTGCGGGGCGGGAAGTGAGCTGGCTGCCTTCCTACGGGCCAGAGATGCGAAGCGGTAGCGCGCATTGTTACGTCTGCCTGTCGAGCGAACGCGTGGGCTCCCCTTTGGCGGAGCATCCCGATGTCCTCATCGCCATGAATGAGATTTCCCTGCACAAGTTTGCAAAACAGGTAGGGCCGCACGGCACCATTCTCTACAACAACGCAAAGTTGCCCGCCGGTTTCCCCCCGCAGCAGGCCATGATTTACTGTGTACCGGCAGCGGAGATTGCCGACGCACTAGGGACCACAAAGGCCACCAATATGGTCATGCTGGGGGCCTTACTGGAGTTGACGCATACTTTGCCGAAACAAAGCGCGTTTGCACTTTTGAGTGCCAAGGTGCGCAATCCGAAGCTCCTCGAAGTGGATTGTCAGGCGATCGACAAGGGAATCGAGTGTCTGAGAAAGCAGCGGGACGCCGCGCTTTCCGACGCCCACAAGCAGGAAAGCCAGTTGGCCCACAGCCAGTAGGGCGTGCTTACTTCGACTGACCGTCGCCCTTGTTCCTGTAGAGCGCATTGCGCAGAGGCGGATCGGACGCCAAACAATCGCACTGGCCGCTGTGCACTAGGCAAACATCCATCCAGCCATCGCTATCGAAGTCAAAAAAGCTAGAACCAGCTCGGGTTGTTCGCCGAAGGTATTTTCCCCCTGACTTGCCGCTCGAATGAACCGAGTGGAGGCCACTTTTCTCGGCAGAAACTTCTTCGAAGGGATAGCGGACCGCGGCCGACAGGGCCGAGCCAGGCCACCGCGGCCAAAGCAGGGCTGCGGCTGCTGTTCCGGACAGGAAGTCCCGCCGTGGAATACCCAGGCCATTTCGGATCTTTTTCGAGCTCTTCGGATACGCCCTGTGATTTTCCCAATCTTTACATCGGGAGCCACGCGGAAACCGATTTATTGCGGCTTCCCACTTGGCGGCGCGCTAGGCGGGGTCGCCGTGAGACTGCGGTGGATGGCGAACTCTTTTTCCGCCTCTTCCCTTTGGCCGGTGCGCGTGAGGGCTGTGGCCAGGGCATAATGTACGGCGGGATTGCCGGGGGTCAAGCGTTCGGCCACACGCAGGGGAGCTATTGCCTCCGGATAGCGCTTGACGGTGACGAGCGAGAAGCCCCAGCCGAGATAAGCTTCCGCAAAATTGGGATCGAGTTTCGCGGCCTCGGAAAATTGAGCGATGGCCTCATCCCAGCTCTCCTCTTTGCTCGCCAGTTCTCCTAGGATGTAGTGGGCGCCGGCGTTCTTCGGATTGATCTCAATCTCTTTTCGGAATTCTTGCTTGGCGCGCTCCGTGGACTTGGCGTCGGCATCGGGCCGCGATAGCAACAGCCGTCCGAGCAAAAAATGAAGCCCGGCTGAATCTGGCTCTTTTTCGATCATGCCCTCATATTCTCGTTGCGCTTCGTCCCACTTGCCTTGCATTTCCAGAGCTTCCGCGTTGAGCTTGTGCGCCGCAAGGGATTGCGGGGCGGTGCGGCCGAGGTCCTGTGCAGCGCGGGTGGATAGATCAGAGTAGGCGTGGACAAGAATGAAAAGTACATCGGGATCCTGGGGGAACTGCTTGCTGAGCAAACGGATAAAATCAACAGCGGAGTCACGATTGTCCAACGTCAACGAACAGCCCAGTCCGAGCACGCCGGCGTTTTTTCTTGTTTCCGCCGGGACCTGACCGCCCATGACGCGTCTGAGCGCGGGAATGGCCTCGCGGCAGTGTCCCTGCTCGGCCAATGCCAGTGCTTTTTCCGGGGTTACGGCCGCGCCTGAGGAAGCAGCGGGAGTGCTATGCGATGGCTGTGCCATCAGGGGAGGGACAGAAAATAGAAAGGTAAGGGAGAGGAGAAGCAGCGCGGCCTTGCCTGGGTCTTTGGACATTTGCTTTAGGCGTCGTTGTTCCTGGAACTGGCTTCGCCGGAGAAAGTCTTCACAAAATAAAAATGAGGCAGGCGGGGGTGTACGCCTGCCTCATTATACGTGGTTTGTATCTAGAAGTAGAGCTTCAACGCAAACTGGATGACTCTCGCAGGTTGCGCTCCTGTGATTTGCCCGGTGGTCGCTACGGCCACCGTGGTGTTGGGTGCCGCCAGGTTGACGGCGTTAAACGCGTTTAAGAAGTCAGTGCGGAATTGCATCTTGACGCGCTCTGTGACTTGGAAGTTCTTCTGCAAGCTGATATCCCAATTGTAGTATCCCGGTCCGCGTAGGCCGCCGAGTTGCGGTGCGCACGTGCCGAAAGTGGTGGTTGGGTTGCTGTAGTTGTTCGGGTCGAACCAGATGAAGCCCCCTCCGAGACCCGCAGTAGTGAAGTCACGCCGCCCATAGACGGTGTTGGTTCCGTTGCAGTCGGGGCGCAAGCCGCGAGAACCAGTCCCTGTGGGATCGACCGCGTTGGTGTATAGGGCCATGGGGAAGCCGGAGTGCAAGGTCATAATCGGGCTGACCGTCCAGCCGCCCACGATGGCATTCGCCGCCTTGTTCATTCCGTTACCGAACTTCTTGCCCGTTCCAATCGGCAACTCATAAATGGCAAATGCGGTGAGGTTCTGAGTTTCGTCGTAATAACAGGGCGCCCATTCGGCCTTGGGGTCGTACACGTTTTGCCAATACGGACTGGCCGTGTTCGATTGCCTTGCTCCTGACCAAGTCCCGTAGTAACCGGTGTTGTTGGACATGCACTTGGCGAAGGTGTAGGCCACCTGATATTGCAACCCGTTACTGAGGGTCTTCTGGAGCACGGCCTGGAGCGAGTTGTACATCATCCTGCCATTCGATTGCGTACCAGAAACAGTGCCTCCGGTAGAATTGATTGCTGCGAGCAATTGCGGTCCGATGCCATTGGCGAAATACGGGCTCGGCGATGTGCAAGGAGCCGGACATGCCTCGCTGGCAGGCTGGGCCACGGCTTGGCCATAATAAAAGGGCACCATCAGGTGATAGGCTACCTGGCCGACATACCCTACTTGGAGAGTGGTATTTCCGGCAAATTGATGCTGGATGGTCAGGTTGGCTTGATCGTCAAGGGCAGGCTGCACCTTCTGATCCCAAAGCCGGAGCACTGCTCCGTCGAAGCAAGAAAAGTTCGGGCAGGCCAGACCCGTTGGTGGCGGAGCGATAATGCCGTCGGAAGCTGTGGTGTTAGGCAGAGACTGAAGCAAGTATTGTGTCTGGAATTCCCCTCCCGCAGTCGCACCACCATCAAACGGTGGATTGAGTGGCGGGCGCAGGTTCGTGCCCGTACCTTCCAGATAAGAGGAGACCGTGAAGGCACCGCGAAAAACGGTGTGACCATCAAACCGTCCTCCTGGAGTGTAGGCAAAGCCAATGCGCGGCTGGAAATCTTTTCCGCCGTACGTCCCGCTGTAGAGTGAGCGGCTGGCGCCATTCTGGTTGGCGTACTGCAGCTGACCGCTCTGGATATTGTAGTTATCCTGCTGATCGTTTCTCTCAATCCATGGGGTATGCGCTTCATAACGCAAACCGAGGTTGAGCGTGAAGTGGTCCGTCACACGCCAGGTGTCCTGACCAAATCCAGAAAAGATGTTGGAGGTCTGAACCCAGTTGCCGGTGGCGAGGCCGCGGCCAAACGCCGTGGGCAGACCCAGATAGAAGTCAGCCATACCATCACCTGAATAGGCGATCGGGTTGGTTGGGGAGGATGCCGTGAAGTTGGCACCAAAGGTCATGCCACCCAGGGATCCGCTGTTCCCGGAATAAAATACGGTGATGATGTCAAACATGTACTCGCCGCCAAACTTCAGGGTATGCCGGCCATGAGTCCACGTAACAGAGTCCGTGTACTGCCACACCTGGCTATTGAAACTCTGTGTGACCATGCTGTTTCCGAGATTGGTTATGGTGCCGCTGCCCGCGCTAGTCGGCGTTCCGCCGCCCAGACCAAGCAGCAAAAGCCCAGCAAGTCCCGAAGGGTTCGAATTCGGGATTCCGATCTGTTCACCGAAGTTTCCGACCGAAGGATCCCAAGCTGTCCCCGTATTCAGAATGATATGGTTCCAGCCGAAGCGCATGTCATTGACGACGGTGTTCGAGATGGTGCGAGTCCAATCGCCAACGGTACTCCAAATGGGGGCAGTGGTCAGACCATTCCCGAGCAGAGGCTGCGAATTGGTGGACGGATCTTGCTGCAGCGCACGTGTAAATCGGCCAGATACCATGTCCTTGTCATCAATTCTGTAGTCAATCTTGATATCGCCCTGATTGCTGTTGAGGGAACTTCCGGTCAGATTGGTGGCGTTATTCAATAGGTTATTGTTAACGGTCTTTGGATACAGTGACGAGGCAAACAGAGCGGCCGCCACCGGGCTGATCATACTCTGGGGAATCTGGTTACCCGGGAACGGTGTTCGGGTTGTTGCCGCTACGCAGGGATTGTTGTTATACCCCTGACACGGGTTGTAGAGCGTCTCTGGGTTCGTCAATCCCGAAAGTGCCGAGAAATCGCCGGCCTGCTCGGCAGGAGTGTAGACAGAGATGTAGCTGACCGAGGGAGGGTAGTCGAACCGCTGCCCTTGGAAGTCCATAAAGAAGAACAGCTTGTTCTTGATGATCGGGCCGCCCAGGGTGGCACCGAAGTTGTTAAAGCGTACCGGGGTGGTGGGAATGGCCGGTATCGCGGGGTTGATTTTGTTGCCCCAATTGTCGGCATTTAGAACGTTATTCTGAAAGAATTCCCAGAGGTCGCCGTGAAAAGAGTTGGTGCCGCCCTTTAAAGTGACACTCACAATGCCGCCCATGAAATTGCCGAATTCCGCCGGTGCGTTGTTGGTGACCAGGTTAAATTCCTCGATGGCATCCGGAGCCGGAGTATAACCAAGAAGGTTGTCAGAAACTTCGTTGTTGTCCAGGCCATCCAGAATGAAGTTGTCCGATTGTTCCCGGTTGCCGTTGATGAAGGGACGCGCGCCGCTATTGACGTTGTCGCCGGTATTGAATGAGCTGGGATCGGGATGCACGGCGCCAGGCGCAAGCATGGTCAGTTCGACGTAGTTGCGGGTTGCGAGAGGAAGTGCATCGTTGGTCGCTTCATTGGTGATGAGACCAACGTCCATGGTCTGCGTCTTTAAAACGGGCGCGGCACCGGTCACCTCAATGGTCTGGCTAACCTGGCCTACTTTTAGTTCGACGTCGATACGCGCAACCTGGTTCAGCGCAAGATTAAATGCTGGATAGAGGGAAGTCTGGAAGCCGGTCTTCTCAATGCGCAGGTCGTAATTGCCGACCGGAAGTTGAGAGATGCGATAGACGCCTGAGTCGTTGGTGACAGCGTTATAGGTGATGCCGCGGTCGACCGACTTGGCCGTAACATTCGCTCCAGCAATGGCCGCACCGCTCGGATCCGTCACTGTACCTGTGATCGTAGCGGTTACATCTTGAGCGAAGGCGGCGTTCGCTCCACATAGCAGTACGACGAGGGCAAGGCAACCAAGTGCCAATGCCACTGACTGCAACTTTTTCATAAAGATCCTCCCGTGCTGGCTCGTGGTCCACGAGCAGCGTCTCCCCGGCTTGTTACAAAAATGAAAAGCAATGACAAGCACCCCAAATCAGCAAAACAAGCTGATGCGTTGTCAATAGCTATATAGCACCAAGAAAAGCTTGTCAAGCGGAAATTCTTAATTTATAAGAGAAACACGAAGCGTGCGCTATAGCACCTGTGAATCGCTGTCCGGTCGAAAAGAGTCCAAGCTGGGGAGAGGGGTGCAGCCTGTCCGGCGTCCGGGCAGAAAAACGATGCGCGGGTCTGTGCACGAACGGAGAAGAGGCGGCGTCATGGGTGTGACTCTGGGGCTCGCGTTACCGACAAAGAATATCGATATTTTAAATGACTTCCTTCACCGTGGCCGTCCGTCGAGGAAAATCAGATGCCAGTAAAAGCCCGCAATGGTGTTCCCGCCTACCAAAGGATCCAAAGCGCCGTACGCAGGATCATCGAGTCCGGAGGATTACGGCCGGGCGATGCGGTTCCCTCCGAACGCGAGTTAGCCCGAATCCATGCCGTAAGCTTGATGACCGCACGCCACGCTCTGGCCACGCTCGAGCAAGAAGGCGTCGTTGAACGACGACGCGGCGTGGGAACCTTCGTGTCCACGCCAAAAATTCATTTCAATAAGTTGATGAGCTACACGGAACAGATGCGCAGTCGCAGCCTGACCGCCAATTCGAAGGTGCTGTTTGCGGAGATTGTCGATGATGAAGAGGAAGCCACCGCGCGGCTTTCGCTCGCTCCCAAAAGTCATGTACTGAAACTCGAACGATTGCGACACACTGCCGGTGAGCCGTTCGCGCTTGAGACTTGCTATTTCTCTGCCAAACATTTTGCAGGACTGCTCTCCGAGCCTTTAGAACAGGAATCCTTATTCGGCATCCTGGAACGCCATTATAAAGTTGTGCTCGGCTATGCCGACGAAGAAGTGGACGCAACCGCGGCCGATCCGCGCACGGCGGAACTTCTAAGCGTGCCCAAGCGCGAACCGCTGCTGCGGATCCGGCAAGTGATCTACTCCACCAAGGGTACCGTGATTGTCTACGTGCTTGGCCTGTATCGCTCGGACCGCCACAACCTGGTGATTCGCCGATTCCGCTAAAACAAAGGCTGCTTCCGCTAGCCGTGCATGGCGGACCTCTCTGGCAGCCACTCTGCTACGCGCAGATCGGCGGACTTGGAGTGGCAACTTTCATCACACTTCTACTCGTTCCTGTGTTGTACTCCATTTTTGTGCTGGACCTGAATATCGTGAAGTGGGATGGTCTGAGCGAAGCTCTCCAGGCGGGGGGAAGTACTTCGTCGAAAGGTGAACTCTATTGAAATTGATTCGAATTCATGCGCGCGGCTTGATGCGTTTAGCGCGCGATTTTTCCTTGCTCGCGGTTCTCGGCGCCTTTTTATTTGCGGGCACAGCGCAATCGCAAGCACCGCCGCCAAAGTCGGGTGTGGATGTAATTCACGAAATGAGCGGCGCATTTGAATTGTTGGTGAAGCGCGTATCACCGGCAGTAGTCGAAGTGCTGGTGACCGGCTTTGCTTCGGACGATGAGGATGACGATAAAGGATCAAGTGCCGTTGGCCGTGAACGCAGCCTCGGTTCGGGAGTCATCATCGACCCCGACGGATACATTGTTACGAATTTCCACGTCGTCAAGGGAGCCGACCGCGTCCGCGTCGTTCTGACACCGCAGGTCGGCGAGGAATCACAAGCAACGGCAATGTTGAAGTCCAAAGGACGGATCTTGAACGCCCGAGTTGTCGGTTTCAGCAAAACCATTGACCTTGCCGTGCTGAAAGTGGAGGCCACGGGATTGCCCACTCTTCCGCTCGCTCGCTACGATCGTCTGCACAAGGGAGAGGTTGTACTGGCGTTTGGAAGCCCGGAAGGCCTGGAGAATTCCGTGACCTTCGGCCTGGTCAGCTCGGTCCTGCGCCAACCCGATCCCGACGATCCGATGGTCTACATCCAGACCGATGCAGCCATCAACCCCGGCAATAGCGGCGGGCCATTGGTGGACGTCGACGGGAACGTCGTGGGCATCGATACCTTTATTTATACGAAATCGGGCGGCAACGAAGGCATCGGATTCGCCATCCCGAGCGGCATTGTTCGCTACGCCTACGATCAGATTCGCAAGTACGGCCGCGTGCGGCGGCGCACCATCGGTGCGGACCTGCAATCGCTGACGCCGGACCTGGCGGGCGGGCTGGGCTTGACGGACACGCCCGGCGTGGTGGTAGCCGATGTGGAGGAGGGTGGACCCGCGGGGCGCGCCGGACTGCGAATCGGTGATGTCATCGAAGCCATCGACGGTATGCCTGTGGACAATGTGGCGCTCTTTACTCTGAGTCTTTATTTGCGCACCACCGGTGATAAAGTGAATCTGCAGGTGGTCCGCGGCACCAAGCGGCTGAGCCTAGAAGTTCCCGTGCTCGAACCGCTTCATGACTTGAGCCGTCTCGTGGATCTTTCCAATCCGGCGAAGGACTTGATCCCACGGTTAGGAATTGTGGGAACCACAATCACGCCGGAAATCACCGAACTGGTGGGGCCGTTCCGTATTTCCTCGGGTGTTCTGGTCACTGCCAACGTCGCCAATCGTCTGGCCGTGGATTCCGGATTACAAGAAGGCGACGTGATCCATACTCTGAATCGCACTCTCATCAAAAGCATCGAAGATCTTCGCACCGCGTTTGGTCAACTCAAGCCAGGTGACCCGGTCGCGCTGCAGGTGGAACGTGGTGGCAAGATGACCTTCCTGACCTTTGAGATGGAATAGGGAACGCAGCCTAGAGTGCACAAGGCGGGTGAAGACACAGACACCGTTCCGAGTGGTCTCCCTCTCGAACGGCGAGGCTTCTGTGCCCGTAAACTTGGCATTCTGAAGCCAATCAGACAAACGCATTTTCATCTCAGGTGATAAAAGCTCGCTCAAATCCCTAACTGACTGTAATGCTCAGAAAAGCAGTAGTTCGGGTTGCCCTCCCGATCCATCCATCACACCTAACCTGGTCAATTGACCTGCACAATACCTAGTTTTTATTCTTCAAGTTTGTGGGGACCGACCTAGCCTAAATGTTCTTCGGGCACCTGTTCGATTTCGGTATCTGGACGGGGGGGACTGGAATCTTTGCCGTTTTGCCTGAGCGAGGTTTCCGAGATCAATCGGAGGCGCAAGTCCTGGTCCAATTTTCTTCCGGGTTCCTTGGGGTCTTCTTTGTCCCGGGTCACCCTAGCCTCACCTGGTCCTATAACCAAGCTCTCGAGCTGCGACTGTCTGCCAATCCCTCGTCGTCTACAGCTCAGGGGGTAGAAGGGGGTTTCGGGAAACTGCCGGCACCACGGCAGGACTCCGCGGTGATGTGGGAAACTCCTTGCACAATTACGCCATGAACTTCTCTGTTCATCAACTCCTAAAACCTTTCAAAGCCATGCGCATGCATATAAGCCTAGGAAAGCAAGGACTTTGGTTCGTGTACAGATTCAGCGGATTGGCATGCAACTCGCAAGAGACGGGTAGGGGCATGACGGGACCAAAGAGGGCATGACCAACGATCTAGCTCTACAACCGATCAGTCGCAAGCTGGAAACCTGGAAAGAGATCGCGTCCTTCTTTGGCCGGGACGAACGCACCGTCAAGCGCTGGGAGAAAGAACGCGCGCTACCCGTTCACAGGCTACCCGGCGGAAGGCGAGGCACGGTCTATGCCTTCACCGAGGAACTGACAGCTTGGCTACGTTCCTCTCAACAACTGGATGCCTTCGATGGTCCGCCACTGAGCGCAGCGGTTTTGCGACCCTCTGGTCACTCTACCTCAACCACATCTGCCCACCCGTGGCGTGCCTCTCTGATGGCCCTCGCGATCGTCATTGTTGTCCTTCTCGGATTTACCCGCTTCTTTAAGCTGCACTCCGTGCAGGGCCGCCTCTTGCCCAGTATTACGACGCGCACGAGTAGCGCAGCGCATAAGGAGGCAGAGGATCTTTACTTCAAGGGCCGCTACCATTGGAGTAAGAGGACCCCTGCGGACTTGAACTTAGCGTTGGATCTCTTTAACGAGGCCATCAGGCACGACCCTGGCTATGCGCTGGCGTACGCGGGAAAAGCCGATTGCTACAACTTGCTCCGTGAATACACGAGCATGCCCCCTAGCCAAGCGTTTCCATTGGCCGAAGCAGCCGCCAAGCAAGCGATGGCCTTGGACGATACGCTCGCTGAAGGTCACCGCGCCTTAGCCTTTACGCTCTTTTATTGGGATTGGGATGTTCCGAATGCCGAGCGAGAATTTCAACGCGCCATTGAACTCAACGCCAAGGACGTGGAAACCCATCATTGGTATGCCACTGCTCTCCTGACTTCAGGACGCATTCCGGAAGCTATCGATGAAATCGAGCATGCCCGCCGGCTTGATCCCCTCTCCTCTTCCGTGGCAGCAGACCGTGCCATGATTCTCTACGCGAGCGGCCGCAAGGACGAAGGGGTTGCCATCCTTGAAGAATTGAAAGCCGCAGATCCGGGGTTCTACTCGCCTCCCTCCTATCTCTCCAGCATTTATTTTGAGCAGCGAGCCTATGAAAAATATTTCACAGAGGCAGAAACGGCGGCCCGAATGACCGGTGACGATCATGCCCTTACCACCCTTCAGGCCCTGCGGAAGCAATACGAGACCGGAGGCGAACAGGCCCTACTGCACAGTGTACTGAATGACAGGCTCCTGGCCTTGCAGCAGGGACGTGGCGATGCTCTCTCTGTGGCGGTCTCCTACGCGATTCTTGGACGGAATCGGGAAGCGATGGAATATCTGAGGAAGGCGTATGAGCGTCACGATTACATGCTGATCGAGGTGGATCACTCCAAAGGCTTTCAGAAGCTCCATGACGACCCGGAGTTTCAGGATCTTGTAAAGCGCATCCATGCCGGTGACAGGAATGCCGCCTGAGAATTTCCTCCACTCAAACGGGAGAGCGCCCACATTGATTGGCTAACAAGCTTGACTCTTCACTCCCCCGGACTTTCTGAACAACCATTAATTAGTGCTTGAAGTGCCGATGGATTGCTGCTATTTTCGCGACGAAGTGCGTTGCGAAGGAATTTCGCGTGCCCTACCAGCCGGATGCGCGATGGGCGTTCTTCTCTTCGTCACACTCCTGAAGACTCATCTTCCTCCTTCCTGCGCGAGGCGTCACGAGTGCTTTTGCAGCAGCTAGAGTTCCAGAAGGGGGGAGCCCCGCGCCTTCGTTTCAGAAAATCAGGTTCGCTCCACGGAGAGCCCGGCCACAATGCCGATGGAGGATTCCAAGATGCGATCCCAGCAAAGATGCCAGATCAGCAGATTTGTGTTCCCGCCGTTATTCGCGCTGTTCGCACTTCTTTGCCTGTGTAACGGCGGCGCCGCTCAGGATAGGCCTCCTCGTTTCCGTGTGATTGCGCTGGCGGAGCACGGTGGTATTCACAAACCATTTGTGGACGCTGCCAAGAAGTGGCTGGGAAAGATGGCCGAAGAAAATAACTTCACGGTGGATTACATCGAAGACACGGAAAAAATCAACGACGCCTTTCTTGCCAAATACAATTTATTCATTCAATTGAACTACCCTCCCTACAATTGGACAGACACGGCGCAAGCGGCATTCATCAAATACATCGAAGAAGGCAAAGGCGGGTGGATCGGCTTTCATCATGCCACGCTGCTGGGAGAATTCGACGGCTTTCCGATGTGGCCATGGTTCCACGATTTCATGGGGGGCATCCGGTTCAAGAATTATATCGCCACATTTGTCACCGCTACGGCCACCGTTGAAGACGAGACTCATCCGACCATGAAAGACATCAAATCCCCCTTCGCGATCGAAAACGAAGAATTTTACACCTATGATCACTCTCCGCGCCCGAACGTACACGTTCTGGCGAGCGTCGATGAAAAGACGTACACGCCTTCAACCGAAATTAAAATGGGCGACCACCCAGTCATCTGGACGAATGAGCACGTCAAGGCAAGAAACATCTACATTTTCATGGGGCATCACCCGGAACTATTTCAGAATCCTGCCTTCACGCAGATCCTAACGAACTCCATCTTCTGGGCCGCAGGCAAGTAGGAGAATCAGTCCATGAGCCAAGATAATTTCACGGGAAATCACAATTCACTTTCTGGTTCCCCCACTCTGTTTCGCTCACTTTGCGCGGCCATGCTCTTCTTCTTTTTCTGGACGAGTGGAGCGGCCGCACAAGGGCCCTCTTTTCGCGCTTTGGCGTTTTATTCCACGAACGTCGAACCCGATCATGTTCGCACAGGGAATGAGGGGCTGGCTTTCTTTCGTGAGCTGGCAGCGAAGAACAACTTCGTATTCGACACCACAACGGATTGGGACAAGCTCAACGATAACGACCTGAAACCCTACCAGGTGATTTTGTGGATTAATGATTTTCCCCATACGCCCGCGCAAAGAGCCGCGTTTGAGAAATACATGGAGCATGGAGGCGGTTGGCTCGGTCTGCACATCGCCGGTTACAACGACGGATCGACGAAGTGGCCCTGGTTTGTAGATTTCCTGGGGGGAGCCGTGTTTTATACGAATAATTGGCCTGTCCAGAAAGCGAAATTAACCATCGATGACCCGACGCATCCGGTGACCAAGGGGCTGCCCAAAAGCTACGAAGCCCCGCCGAACGAATGGTACCAGTGGAAGCCGAGCCCACGACTCAACACGAATGTTCGTGTGCTTGTGACGCTCGATCCTTCTAACTATCCCATCGGGGTCAAGGATGTGATTACAACGGGTGATATGCCCATCGTATGGACGAACACGAAATACAGGATGCTCTACATGAATCAGGGCCACGGCGAGAACGTATTTGGAGATGCAACGCAAAACGAGCTTTTCACAAACGCGATACTCTGGTTGGGAAAAAACAAGTAGACAACGACGACAAGGAACGGCCCACAAATGAAAATCATACGCTTGGCGTTATTGGTGGTTGCTCTCGCAGTCGGTGCACGCTGCTTCGCGCAGGCCGAGGTCCATCCAAAGAAGCACCTGCTTGTCATTGGCGAGGAGAAGGGCTATCGCCATGAAGCCGTTTCTCATGCCATGGCTACCATCGAACGGTTGGGACGCGAGTCCGGACTGTGGGATACCACCCTACGGACCGACACCGAAGTCCTCACCAAGAAGAAGCTCGAATTCAACGCCAAAAACCTGAACGATTTCGATGCTGTGCTCTTCTATACCGGCGGCGAACTGGAGATGAATGACGAGCAGAAGGCGGCGCTAATTTCCTTTGTACATGACGATGGCAAAGGTTTTGTCGGAGTGCATAGCGCGACCATTACCTTCACGAGCTGGCCCGAATATGGAGAAATGATCGGCGGCTATTTCGATGAGCATCCCTGGGGCACCTTTGATGCACCGATTCTGGTCGAAGACCCTAATTTCCCCGGAATGCAGCAATGGCCCAAATCATTTGTTCTGCGCGACGAAATCTACCAGATGAAGGACTTCTCGCGGGACAAGGTACGAGTGTTGATGCGTCTGGACAACTCCAAGCTCGATCTGAATAACCCGCGCGTGCATCGCCAGGACCACGACTTCGCCGTGACCTGGGCAAGAATGTACGGCAAGGGCCGCGTCTACTACTCCACCTTGGGTCACGTGGAACAAAACTGGGATGATCCCCACGTTCAGAAGATGTATCTGGAGGCCATTCGATGGGCCATGGGGCTCGTCGACGCAGACGTGACGCCGCGCCCGCTTTCGAGCCAAACAGGCGATGCGCGGGATGGCACCGTGGCGACCCCCGCGCCACCGAGCCGGTAGGCGTAAGATTAAATTTCGCTCTGGCCGCTGCGTAGCAGGACTTCCTTCGCACACCAGGGCAGGGAGGCTCGAAGCAAATGTGGCGTGCGATTTTCTTTTTTCTGCTGACTTCTGCAGCCTGGGGACAGACTGCCCACCCCATCCTGGCATTGGGGTCTCCGGCGCCTGACTTTGCGCTTCCGGGGGTGGACGGAAAAATCCATCGGCTGAGTGATTACGCCGCCAGCCCGATCCTCGTGGTTGTCTTCGCGTGCAATCATTGCCCAATCTCGCAAATGTACGAGCGGCGGATTCAACAGATGCAAGACGATTATCAGAATCTTGGCGTTGCGGTGGTGGCGATTCAACCCAATGACCCCAAGGCAATTCGCATTGACGAGTTGGACTCTTCCGACATCAGCGACACTCTCGAAGAGATGAAGATCCGCGTCGAATATAAGCACCTCGGCTATCCCTACCTGTACGATGGCGAAACGCAATCCGTGACCCGCGCTTACGGTCCGCAAGCCACACCACACATCTTCATTTTTGATAAGGACCGCAAGCTGCGCTACGAAGGCCGCATCGACAATAGTTACCGCACCGAGCAGGTGAAAACACACGACGCACGCAACGCGATCGACGCTCTATTAGCCAACCAGGAAGTCGAAGTGAAACACACTGGCGTGTTCGGTTGTTCTACGAAGTGGCAGGAAAAAGAAGCGTCCAGAGTGGAAGCGCTGCGAAAAATTGAAGAGCAACCGGTGACCCTCGAGATGGCAACGGCGGAAGACTTGAAGAAGCTGCGCGCTAATCCCACCAAGCACATGCTGCTGGTGAGCTTCTGGGCGACCTGGTGTGGTTCCTGTATCGACGAATTCACTGATTTCCAGGACACTTTCCAGATGTACAAGGTCCGGGACTTCGATTTAATCACCGTCGCCGCCAACATGCCCGACGAGAAGAATAGCGTTCTGAAAATGCTAGAGAAAAAGCGCGCCACCAGTCGCAATCTGCTCTTTGCCTCTGACGATACCGCTGCCATGCAAAAAGCATTTGATCCCACTTGGGAATCCGCTGTGCCTTATACCGTCCTGATCGATGCCGATGGAAAAATCCTTTACAAGAAAATCGGCAGTATCGACATGCTCGAACTCCGCCGCACCATCCTAGCGAACCTGCCCTCTGACTACATCGGCTTCAACGAGTACTGGAAGACGGGTTCTGTTCAACCAGCGACAACCAAGACCGGCGGGCGATAATTTAGATATCTGAAGAATGGCCCGCCTTAGGGGACGAATTCAGAACTCTTGGCCTGCTCAATTGGCCAACCTGGGCTTTGCGCCAAGGTCGAAGCCGCAAGAACGAACAGAACCGCTGAACCGCAAGCGGGCCGCAGTAAGGTGTGTAGTCGCGAGAACATCGCTAGCCCCCAGCGATATGTATTCTACGATGCACAATCCAAGTGATGCTATGCCAAGAATTATGGCGGACAAGGAGCAGAGATGTCGGAAACGAGCATACTCCCGACTTGTTCCAGTAGAGTTCGTACGGGTATCACTCGGTTGCCAAAGGTCTACGGCGTGATTCCGGAGGGGCCAGCATGCCACGCAACCCCCTTCCTTTCCCCCCTCTTCCGCGTCTATTAGAGTAGAGTCGCCATTCGCACGCGCCATTCTCAGCCGTTCGCCACCGTCACTCTGAGTTCGCTCCGGCCGCTGCATTGGATCAAGCTCGTCGTTCCCCGGAGGAATCATGTCCACAGTCCTGCGCCGCTGGAAAACAGTACATCGCTTAGCGTTATCCGTTCTTGCCTGCTTGATGGCCTCATCGATCCCGAGAATCAACCTCGCTCAAAATACCGAAAAACAACCGCAACCCTCGCAAGTCCTTCGCATCGATCCGCTGCTTCTCGCCGAGGCAAGCGAAGTCTGGTCGCTTATCGCTTCCGCCGATAATCTGGTCTGGCCCGGCTGGAACGCATCAGACACGCCGCTTCTTTTCTACCTGCCAAACGAACAAGATGTCCTTGTCAATCATCCGCGCCCGCCGTCTGGTTTCCTGCCCTACGACGGTCTGCCGCAGTTTCCCGGCTGGCGCATCTACGTCAAGAACGGCCCGACTCTGATTACCCAGGACGGGCAAAATACCGCCTTCGATGTTGCGGGAGTGCCTACCCTTGCTGTCGCCGACACGCTTTCGAATCTCAGAAACCGCGTTGTGTTCCTGGTGATGGACTCAACGCCTACGGCAGAAAAACTGCAACACCTAAAAGCGGAGAACCTTTCTACCAATCCGTACGACCAACTCGCTCTCGTCACACATGAAGCATTCCACGTCTTTCAGGAAAAGCAGGCCCCCGACAAGGGTGTCGACGAGATGCTGCTCGCCCATTACCCGGTGCTCTCGACCCAGAACAATGTCGGCTTCGCTCTCGAAGGCTCCGCGCTCGCCTCCGCGCTCACCGCAACAAACCGCGACGGGTTTCGGCGCGCTGCCGTTCGCTGGCTTGCCGTTCGCAAAGACCGTCGCTCCAAGCTGTCACCCCAAGCGGTTGAGTACGAAGACGGCGCCGAGTTCACCGAGGGGCTCGCAACGTACACGCAGTACCGCCTTTTCGAGGTGCTCCAGGGACACCAGCCTTCGCCGCCGATGAATTGGGCGCAGGGGTTTTCCGGCTACGCCGACCTTGCAGCGCAGCGCCACAAACTTGTCCAGGAGTTGCTCGATCAAATGAACGGCACAACCATCGTTAACGCCGACCCGTACGGGACGGCCGGCCTTCGCATGCGCCTCTACTACTCCGGGATGGCGGAGGGCGTCCTTCTCGATCAACTTTTGCCAGATTGGAAAAGTCGCATTTTCTCCGCACAAATCTCCCTGACTTCGCTCGCAGAGGAGGCTCTGAAGCCATCGCCCGCCGAACTCGAGCGCGCCCTCGCCGAAGCAAAGACGGATTCCGCTTACTCCTCGCTCGTGGCGGAAAAAACGAAGCTGGAAAAGGATGGCCAGGCGCACGCCGAAGCTCTCGTCAAGGAAATTGAAACGGGTCCCGGCATTCGTCTCATCATCAACTACTCGAGACTCGATACCCCGAAGCTCGGTATGGCCTTCACTCCGTTTGGGATCACGGCCGTCGACGCCAATCGCACCATCTTTTCTCAGGTGCCGATTGCCCTGCAGTTCGGCCCCGCCGGCACGGCCAACCAAACCGTCGCAACGCCGCTGCTTCGCGACACCACAAAGCACCTTGTCGAATTCCGCTTGCCTGCCAATTCCACGCGAAGTGAGATCGAAAAAACGCTGACGTCTCAAGGCATCGGGATTCTTCCCTTCACGAATTTGGACCTGCAGCTTCCGGGTGCCAACATCAAAGCCGCAAAAGCCCAAATCCATTGGAGCGCTAACGACCTGACCATCGACATTCTTAACCCGGACACGAAATAGCCTGGCTGCCGCCGGTTTCAAAACACGCCGGTAGATCCCGGCAAGTTACCGGTTCGGCGTTTTGTCTTTGTTGCCTTGTCTTTGTCAGCCAACCTAACATGCTCCAAATGCCGGGCATCGACTCGCTCATTGGCCAGACCATCTCCCACTACCGCGTCACCGAAAAACTTGGTAGTGGCGGGATGGGCGTCGTGTATAAGGCCGAGGATATGGAACTCGGCCGGTTCGCAGCGCTGAAATTCCTGCCGGAATACCTTTCCAAAGATGCGCAGGCGCTCGAGCGGTGCCGCCGGGAAGCGCGCGCGGCATCCGCACTGAATCATCCCAACATCTGCACGGTCTACGAAATCGGGAGCGAGATGGGGCGTGCTTTCCTGGCCATGGAGTTCTTGGAAGGGACGACGCTGAAGCAGGAACTGTCCGAGAAGACGCTTTTGAGTGGTGCGCCCAAGGGGACGATTTTAGAACTTTCTTGGGTGATTTCGTGGCCAGTTTGACACAGGCCCAGCTATCAATTTGACCAAGTACTTACCTTGCGTTCGAGACCTGTGGAGGCTTGTCCGTGG
>Ga0181523_10000098_pt1 | contig 85660 bp, 79 predicted proteins | sample PEATcosm2014_Bin_43_FD_119752 | JGI IMG/M metagenome (GOLD analysis project Ga0181523, IMG submission 119752) | Peatland microbial communities from MTU Mesocosm Facility, Houghton, MI, USA - PEATcosm2014_Bin05_30_metaG | ecosystem: Environmental > Terrestrial > Soil > Wetlands > Peat | place...
ATGCCGCCACGCGCCGTCACAGACTCGGCGGAGCTATACCCTTTAAGGCCATAAATCTGTCCCTTCCTGTTTTCCGCGTGACGGGATTGAATCCGGGTGACGGTCATGAAAGTGCGAGGCGACTGGCCGCGCAAGCGGCAGTCCCTGGCCCGGCAGGAGAGGATGGGCGCCCATGAAGCTGCGTGTGCTCTTACATCGCACGAACTCACCAGGGGATATCCGCTGCGATAGCGCCGCCGCGCGGCGGGGCTGGCGGCGCTGGTTAACGGTCGCGCTGGCGCCCGCTCTCGCGGCCGGCACGTCAGTCGTGCCGGTGGCGGCAGCCGTAACGGCAGGCGGCGGACTGGCCGCAGTTGCGGCGATGACGGCGCCGGCTCCGGCTCAGGCGGCGTCGGGATCGGTGCTGACGGCCAGTGACCTGTATACCGTGACAGGCGGCACCGGGACGGCCTCGCTCAGCTATGGCGCGATCGGGCGCGTGCTGCAGTCAGCCGCCCGGACCGGCGGCATCGAGCCGGCCGCCGCCACGTGGTGGGATTACGAGACCTCCCGGCCGGAAAGCCGCCTCAGCGGCGACATTGACTACGATTTCTCGGCCAAGATGGCCGGGGAAATGGAGAAGGCGGGCGAGAAAGCTGCCAAGGTGATCAAGTACCTGCAGGTTCTCACGACCTTGCTGGGCGCATTTCTCAGTCATTCGAAGGTCGCGCTCGTCGTCGGCATTGTCGCGTCACTCCTGGCTGTTGCCCTGATCAACGTGAAGAAGCTGGTGAATATTGTCAAGGTTATCCTCAAGGGGAAAGGTAAGCACACCGGCTTCTACGTCGTGACATTCGAGGCCCTGGGAGTAAGCCAGCGTTACGAGTCGTATAAGACGAGGTCCTGCACGGCGCTGAGCATCGCCTGCGGATCTCCCGGCAAGATCGTCGCCAGGGGCTAGGCGAGCAGGTCGCCGGCGGCGGCGGCGAAGATCTCGGTGTGGGCGTCCACATCGGCGGCCGTCGTCGCCGGCGACATCAGGGCCATGTTGTGGAACGGGGTCAGCAGCAGGCCGCGGTTGGCCGTGTAGAGGTGCAGGTACTCATCCAGCTCTGGGTCGGCCGCGGCCTGTGACTCGGCGCCATTGCGCGGCGGCCGCGGGCAGAACCGGTACTCCGCGCGGGCGCCGAGCTGAACGATGTTCCACGGCAGCCGGCGGCTCTCCAGCACGGCGCGGACCCCAGCGACGTAGCGGTCCGCTGTCTCGATCATGGTTCCGAACGCGGCCTCGGTGAGCACCTCCTCCAGGGTGGCCCGCATCGCGGCGACGGACAGGGCGTTGCCCGCCAGCGTCCCGCCGACGCCGCCAGTGTCCTCGATGTCGGCCTGGTCGTCGGCCAGGATGCGGTCGGCCAGCTCGGCGGACAGCCCGTAGGCACCAGCCGGGATGCCGCCGGCAATGGCCTTGCCGATGGTGACGATGTCCGGATCCAGTCCCCAGGCCCGGGTGCAGCCGCCGGGTCCGGCGCTGAACGTGTGCGTTTCGTCATTAATCAGCAGTGCGCCATGCTGGCGGGTCAGGTCCCTGACCGCGCTGAGGTAGCCGGGCTCGGGCAGCACGATGCCGATGTTGGTCAGGGCCGGCTCCATCAGCACCGCGGCCACGTCGCCGTGGGACAGCTCGCGGTCCAGCGCGGCGGCGTCGTTGAACTCGGCCACCCTGGTCGTCTGCGCCGGGTCGACCGGGGCGCCGACGTTGCCGGGCCGCGGCCGCGGGCCGTCCGGCGCCGCGACGATGAACGTCTCGTCCACGCTGCCGTGGTAGCAGTAGCTATCGACCAGGATCTTCGGCCGCCCGGTGAGCTGGCGGGCCAGCCGGATGGCCCAGCGGTTGGCGTCGGTCGCGGTCAGCGTGAAGCTCCAGCGCGCGACGCCGAACCGGCGGGCCAGCTCGGCCGCCACCCATGCGGCGTCCTGCGTCGGCAGCATCGTGGTCGCGCCGCCGAGCTCGCCGTAGCGCCGCGCCACGGCCGCCTGGACCGGCGCGGGGGAGTGGCCGGCCATCGCGCCGCTGTCGCCGAGGCAGAAGTCGGTGTACTCGATGCCGTCGATGTCGGTCAGCCGGGCGCCGTGCGCGCTGGCCAGGTACAGCGGGAAGCCGCCCGGCCACATCCGCATCCAGGTCATCGGCACGCCGCCGAGCAGGTGCTGGCCGGCCACGGCGAAGGCGTCCCGTGAGCGGGGATGACGCGCCTGGTAGGTGGCGCGCTCCCGGTCGGTCAGGTGAGCGAGGCGCTGGCGGTCGATCCTGGCCAGGTCTGCACGGGCAGCGGTCATCGGCGGTTACCTCCTGATCGGCGGCCTGGTCACGGATCCCTCAGCCAGATCATCGCGGCGGGCTGGCGGCCGCGACGATGAGCCCGGCCCGATCTTAGGCGGCCCGGTCTCGCCGCTACCCGGTGATCGCCGGGCTGCGATCGGCCAGCGCCGCGGGAAGCTCCGGCCGGGAGCTGATCCCGAGCTTGACATAGGTGCTGCAGAATGCTGCTGCGGTGGCGCCAGTTGACGCCAACGCAGCAGGCTCGTGCGGTCCGCCGGCCCGGCCGTCCTGGCGGGCCGGCGGTCGCTACACCTTCTCGATCAGCCCGGTGATGGTGCCGAGCAGGCTCTCCGCGTCGAACTCCGATGTCGGCGCGTCCCGGACGACCTTGCCCAGGCGCAGCACCACCACCCGGTCGGTGACCTCCAGGACGTGCGGCAGCGTGTGCGAGATAAAGATGACGCCGAGTCCCTTCTCCTTCGCGGCCCGGATGACCGAGAGCACCTCGATGGCCTGGCGGGCGCCGAGATGGCTGGTCGGCTCGTCCAGCAGGATGACCTTGCGGGCCCAGGCGATGGCCCGCCCGATCGCGACGGCCTGACGCCGGCCTCCGGACAGCTGCGAGACGGTCCGCTTCGACGGGGGAACCGTGATGCCGACGCGCGCGAGGTCAGCCAGCGCCTCGTGCCCCATCTCCTTCTGGGCCAGGTCCTTCTGGGCCAGGAATCCGAGCTTGCCCAGCAGCCCCGGCTTCGGCCTCTCGCGGCCGGGGAACACATTCGCGCCGATGGTCGGGTCCGGGGCCAGGCCCGAGTCCTGGTACAGGGTCTCGACGCCGGCCTCGATCGCCTCGCGCGGAGACTTCCAGTGCCGCTCCTCGCCGTCGAGCAGCAGTTCGCCCGCATCCGGGTTGTGCACGCCGGAGAGCACCTTGACCAGCGTTGACTTGCCGGCCCCGTTGTCGCCGACGAGGCCGAGCACCTCGCCCGGGTACAGCGCGATGCTGACGTCGGAGAGGGCAACGACGCTGCCGTAGTTCTTGTCGATGTGCCGTGCCTCGTACAGCGGCTGGGGAGGGGTTGCCATGTCTGCCTCTGATCCGCCGGTCATGACTATGTCCGGTTCGCCCGGCGCAGGATCTGCAGGCTGGCCGGGGCGGCCATGCAGATCGCGACGGCGACCTGGTTCCAGTTCGGCTGAAATAACGTTGTCTAGACTAACGTTGCCTGGCTCTCGGCCGGTGCCCCCGGACACTACGACTGACGCAGCCCAGTGATCGCCCGCGCTAAGGAGAGACATCGATGTCTGGCGACGGTGCCGACAGCGCGGGGCGGCCTGCCCGTGCCTGCGCCCGACCGACCATGAAGGACGTGGCAGCACTCGCCGGAGTGGCCATCAAGACGGTGTCCCGGGTGATGAACGGCGAGCCGACGGTGGCGGCCGGCCTGGCTGCCCGGGTCCATGAGGCGGCCGGCAAGCTGGGCTACCGCCCCAACCTGACCGCGAGCAGCCTGCGCCGCGGTGACCGGCGCACGGCCACGATCGGCCTGCTGCTCGAGGACGTGGCCAACCCTTTCTCGACGGCCCGGCTGCGGGCCGTAGAGGACCAGGCCAGGGCGCGGCGGGTGCAGATCCTCATCGGGCTGTTCGCCCGGCTGGACGGCGATGACACGCCGCCGCGCACCCATGTCATCCCGACTGGCCTGGTCATGCGCGGCTCCGGCGAGATCAGGCCCGCCGCGGCTCCGGCCGGCCGCCGGTGACCGCCGAGGCCGGCGCCCCCGCCGCGGTCACGATCACCGTCATCGGCGAGGCGCTCATCGACCTGGTGCCCGGCCAGGCACCTCAGTCCTTCACCGCGCTGCCCGGCGGGAGCCCGTACAACGTCGCGATCGGGCTGGCCCGCCTGGGTCAGCGCACGGCGCTGATGGCGCGCTTGGCCGGCAACGCCTTCGGCCGCCTTTTGCGCGAGCGCGCCGCGGCCGAGGGCATCCGCCTCGACGCGGCGCCGCACGCCAGCGAGCCGACCACCCTGGCCGTCGTCTCGCTCGACGCCGACGCCCATGCCAGCTACGACTTCTACCTCGACGGCACAGCGGACTGGCAGTGGAGCGCTGAGGAGATCGGCCGGGTGCCCGAGGCGACCTCGGTCCTGCACTTCGGGTCGGTCGCATCCTGGACCCCGCCGGGCGACAGCCACATCCTGAGCCTGGCCGGCCTGATGCGGGGGCGGGGTGACGTGCTGGTGAGCTATGACCCGAACATCCGGCCCCGGCTGCTGCGGGACCACCACCACGGCCAGCGGATGGTGGAGCGCAGCATCCGGCTGACGCACCTGGCCAAGGCCAGCGCCGAGGACATCGCCTGGCTGTATCCGGACCGGAGCGCCGATGACGTGGCCGGGCACTGGCTCCGGCTGGGCGCGGCGGTCGTCGTCATCACCGAGGGGGGCAGCGGCGCGGTCGCCTACACCGCCGCGGGCCCGCCGGAGCGCCGTCCCGCGCTGGACGTGCCTGTGGCTGACACCGTGGGGGCGGGCGACGCCTTCACCGCCGGCCTGCTCGGATCGCTGGTCCGGCGCGGCCTGCAGTCGCCGGCTGAGCTGGCCCGGCGCCCGGCGGCGGAGCTGTCCGCCGCGGTGGACGACGCTATCCTGGTCGCCTCGCTCACCTGCCAGCGACCGGGTGCCGATCCGCCGACGCTCGCGGAGTTTGAGGCGGCGAGCGCCGGGCGGCCGGCTGGCTGACTGGCCGATGGGGCCGGATCGCGTCAGGCGCCCGCCTCGGCGGTGCTGCGGGCCGCCGGGTCCAGCCGGCGTTTCGCCTCCTGGTACAGCTCGGGTGGTAGCGGCCCCCGCTCGGCGACGGCCACGTTGGCGCGCAAATGGTCCGGTGACGACGTCCCGACGATGGTCGATGACAGGTCCGGGTGGCTGAGCGTGAAGCGGAGCACGAACTCCATCCGGCTCATGCCCCCCAGCAGGTCCTGTACCCCCGAGGATTCCCAGCGGCGCTGGCCCTCGCCCTCGGCGAGGCCGATCGGGCCGCGCCGCCAGCCCTTGTCCTCGGCCGGGGCGCCGCGCGCCGCACCGCCGCGGATGAGCGTGCCGGCCCCCGCCCGCGCGGCGGCGGTGATGAGATCCTCGTGCTCGCGCTGGAGCGCCGAGTAGGGGATCTGGAAGACGTCGAAGACCCCCATCGCGATCTGGTCAGGCAGGTTCGGCAGGATCCCGGACATGCCGAGGAACCGGACCTTCCCCTCGTCCCGCAGCGCGGACATGGTCTCCACCGTCTCGTCGGCCGCCAGCTGGGCCCGGCTCGGCGACATGTGCACCTGGACGAGATCCAGCCGGTCCGTGCCGAGCCTGCGCAGGCTCTGCTCGACCCCGGCCCGGACATTGGCCGGGCTGTAGTCGTGCGGGTAGGGCGGCATGGCATCCGGCGGCTGGCTCAGCAGGCAGCCGCACTTCGAGGCCAGGAAGTACTCGTCCCGGCGGTGGCCGATAGAGCGGCCGATCAGCTCCTCGCTGCGGCCATAGTCGATCGAGGTGTCGATCAGGCTGATGCCCGCGTCGAGCACCGAGTTGAGCAGCCGGCCCGCGTCCTCGTCGGCGACGGCCGGCCCGTGGGGCTGGCCGCGCAGCTCCATGGCTCCGTACCCGAGGATGCTGACGTCTGTCCCGGTGCGCCCGAGCGGGCGAGTCTCGATGGCCATGACAGGCACGCTACCGGCAGCAGCGGGCGGCCTCTCGGTCAGCATCGGACCGCCGCGCGGTCAGCGGCTGACCAGCGCGCGTCCGCGCTGGGCTTGATGGTAGACAAGGTCGAAAGACCAGCAGCTAGGGAGGACACTGCTATTTCCGCGCTCAGCAGGCAGCAGCCGGAGACACAGCGTGACGAGCTGACCCTGGACCGGATCCGGGCGGCCGCCGGGCGGCTGGCCGGGGTCGCACACCGGACGCCGCTGCTCTCCTCGGCCACGCTGGACGAGCAGGCCGGCGCCACCGTGCTGCTGAAGGCCGAGATGTTCCAGCGCGGCGGATCGTTCAAGTTCCGCGGTGCCTACAACCGGCTGAGCCTGCTCGGCCCGGCCGAGCGCGAGCGCGGGGTGGTGGCGTACTCATCAGGCAACCATGGCGGGGCCGTCGCGCTGGCCGCCCGGCTGCTCGGGATCCACGCGGTCGTGGTCGTCCCGGCCACCGGGTCGCCCGCCAAGCTGGCCGCCATCGAGGGATACGGCGCCGAGATCCGCCGCTACGATCCGGCTGCCCAGCGCCGGGAGGAGGTAGCGGCGCAGATTGCCGCGGACCGGTCGCTGACGATCATCCGGCCGTTCGATGACTATGACGTGATGGCCGGCCAGGGCACGATCGGGATCGAGCTGGCCGAGCAGGCCGGGGAGCTGGACCTGGTGCTGGTGCCCGTCGGCGGCGGCGGCCTGTGCGCCGGGGTCGGCACCGCGATCAGGGCGCTGCGGCCGGGCGTGTCCGTCATCGGCGTCGAGCCCGAGGCCGCCGATGACACCCGGCAGTCGCTGCGGGCCGGACGGCGGGTCAGCATCGCGCCGCCGGCCACGATCGCGGATGGCCTGCTGGCCGAGCAGCCGGGCGAGCTGACTTTCGCCGTCAACTCCCGGCTCCTCGACGACGTCGTCACCGTGCCGGAGACGGCCATCGCGGACGCCATGCGGTTCTGCTTTGCCCGGCTGAAGATCGTCGCCGAGCCGAGCGGCGCGGTCCCGCTGGCGGCCCTGCTAACCGGCGCGGTCAGGCCGCGGGCGCGGACCGCGGTCGTGCTGTCGGGCGGGAACGTCGATCCCGTCACGTTCGCGGCCCTGGTCAGTCCCGCGGCGGCCTAAAGAAGCCGCGGGCCGTGGGCGAGCTCGGATGGTTCGGCAGCGTCGGCCCCTGAGCGCGACGGCTAGATGCATCAAGATGCAATCTGGTATCATAATGGTTATGGCAATGACTCTACGGCTTGATCCGCAGCTCGAGGCTGAGCTGCGCGCCGCTGCCGAGGAAGACCATCGCAGCGTCCACCAGACCGTCATCCTGGCCGTCGAGACTTACCTGGCCCTGCGGGAGACGGCCGAGGTCAAGGCCGACGCTGATGCACTGCGAACTCTCGCCGAGGCCCGGCAGGCTGTGAACGAGGGCGACGTCGTCTACGGCGCCGATGCCGTACGCAGCCTGCTGAGGGGACGCCAGGCTTCGTGACCAGCCGCTATGAGCTGGGGACCGCCCCCCCGGCCCGGCGGGCCATAGCCGAGCGGCTGCCGGTGGAGATCGCCGCCGCCGCAGTCGAATTCATCACCGGTCCTCTCCTGGACAACCCGCGGCGAGTCGGCAAGCCGCTCGGCGCAGAGCTGGCCGGTATCTACAGCGCCCGGCTCGGCCGGGACTGGCGAGTGCTGTACGAGATCGATGACGTGAAGCAGATCGTGATCGTGCTCGACATTCGGCATCGATCGGTGAGCTACCGGCGCCGCTGATCGCGCCTTAACCTGGCTGCAGGGCAGGGCCGCGAAGTCCGCAGCCGCGTGGGCTGCGACCGGGAAGAGGAGACCGCCATGGGGTTCGAGCACATCCTGGTCGAGCGATCCGGCGATTTCGCCACCGTCACGATGAACCGGCCGCAGCGGCGCAACGCGCTGTCGCTGCCGCACATGCGCGAGCTGATCGCGGCTTTCAGCGAGCTCGGGGACAGCGACGCGCTGGGCATCGTGCTGGCCGGCAACGGCCCGGTGTTCAGTGCCGGGCACGACTTCGCCGATGTCGTCGGCGCTGACCTGCCCGCCGTCCGCTCCCTGCTGATGACCTGCACCGAGCTGATGACGCTGTTCCAGCAGGTTCCGCAGCCGGTGGTCGCGCGCGTGCACGGGCTGGCCACGGCGGCCGGCTGCCAGCTGGTCGCCACGGCCGATCTCGCGGTGGCCAGCGAGGAGGCCGGATTTGCGGCGCCTGGCGGGAAGGGCGGCTGGTTCTGTCACACCCCGATGGTGGCGATCGCCAGGAACGTCGGCCGCAAGCGGGCCGCGGAGCTGGCCCTGTCGGGGGACGTGATCGACGCCGCGACGGCGCTGGACTGGGGGCTGGTGAACCGGGTGGTGCCAGCCGCGCAGCTGGACTCCGCCGTCCAGGACCTGCTTGAGCGGGTCACCAGGGGATCGGCGGAGAGCAAGGGCATCGGCAAGCAGGCGCTCTACGCGCAGATCGACCTCGACCAGCCCAAGGCCTATGCGTATGCGGTCGAGGTCATGGCCGCTACCAGCCAGCTGCCGGACGCCCGCGAGGGCATGCATGCGTTCCTGGAGAAGCGCAAGCCGCAGTGGCGCGGCAGGTACCGGTCAGCTGGAGAGCCGGGCGGAAGCTAGCTGCTGGCTGCCGTCCACCAGCCAGCAGCTGAGCTGGCCGGGCCGCTGGGCGGCCACCAGCCGCGGCTCGTGCCCGGCCAGGATGGGCCGGTGGTACTCCAGCTCGGCGCTGGCCGGCAGCCAGTCCAGCCGGGCCAGCAGGTCCTCCACGGCCGCCCAGTGAATAGCGTTATTGACGTGACCTGCCGTGTCGAAGTCACTGGCCCGCAGCGGCCAGGCCCGGCCGGGGCGGAACGATGGCGCCTCGGGCCCGGCCGCCTCCGATCCTGGCGGGCCGGGATGGGACAGCCGCGCCGAGACCGTCCGGCCCCCGGCAGACGGCCCGTAGATCCGGTGGAACTGCGGGCCGAGAGTCGCCGGGCGCCCGTCCGCCCGGCTGACCGCGGCCCACACGCCGGTGGCCTGGATGAGCTCCCGGCCGGCGCGAACGACCGTGGTGGTGCGCCCGGCCCAGCGCGGTCCCGTCGCCGAGCAGAAGGTCCGCAGCTCCAGCGGCTCGCCGTACGCCGGATAGTCGCGGATGACGACGGTAACCCGGCGCACCAGCCAGGCACAGGGCTCGCTCCAGCCGGCGTCGGCCAGGTCATCCTCCGCGACATCTTGCAGGTAGCGGGCCAGGGCGTCGAACCGCAGGCGGCCGCCGGGAGTCACGTCGGTGCTGCGGACGCTCCGGGAGGCGGCGAATACCCGGCCCTGCTCCGGCTCCGCCGCGAAGGACCCGGCGGCAGGCATCGGGGACTCCATGTGCGGCATTGTGGTCCCTCGGCGCTGCCGAGGGAAATCCGCCGGCCGGCCGCGGCGCCGCCCGCTGCCCTGCCCGCTGCGCTCGCTGCCCTGCCCGCTGCGCTCGCTGCCCTGCCCGCTGCGCTCGCTGCCCTGCCCGCTGCGCTCGCTGCCCTGCCCCCAGCCCCCCTCGCTGCCGCGCTCGCTGCCCGCTCGCTGCCCGCTCGCTCCGTCCCGCTCGCACCGCCCGGCCATGGCCACGTATCGTCATGGGCAGGAACCGGCGTCCAGCGGATGGTGCGGCCATGGGTGACATCATCAGCCAGGGCGGCAACCGCGAGCCCAGCCCGTGGCCGCGCCGACTGGCCGTGGTCGTCGTGCTGGCCGTCGCGGTGACCGTGCTGGTGGTCCGCCACCTCCCTGGCCGAAGGGCCGCGCCCGCCCGGCCCGCGCAGGCCGCGGCCAGCGCGACCGCGGTACCCGGAGTGGCCACGGGCCCGGCGCTGAGCGCCCAGGGCCGGCCTGACGGGGTCGCCGGGCCGACCCTGCGCTGGAACCGCGGCATCCAGCTGCCGGTCGCCGGCGTGCAGCCTGCCTGGTTCTGGCCGGCCACGGGCCGCGAGGAAATGATCGGCGGCCTGCCCCGGCGCAGTTCCGGTTATCTGCTCAGCCGCGTCGGCGGCGGCTGGGCGGTCGAGCCCGGCTCGGGCGGCCGCGAGTGCGGCGGCTGCGTCGGCCCGGGACTGCCGGTGTATTTCCTGGCAGATGGCGCCCGGGCCGTGACCCTGGCCGGAGTGGCCGATGCGGTCGCGCCGGCCGCTGCCGCCGGTGCCCTGTGGCTCACCAGCTACCTGCCGGGCGCCGACACGGCCACGACCGCCGGGACGGCGCGGGAAGTGAGCAGCACGGGCACGCCATCCGGGCCCGCGATCAGCCTCCCGGCCGGCTACGCGATCGATCAGGGAACCAGCCGCGGCCTGCTGCTGGCACCGGCGATCGCGGGCCCGGGGAAGAATGCCGACGAGCTGTGGAACCCGGCGACCGGGCAGGTCATCCGCAGGGTCATGAACGTGCTCGCGGCGAGCGCCAGCGAGATCGCCTGGGCACCGTCGTGCACCGCGCGCTGCCAGGTGCGCGTGCTGGACCTGGTGACAGGGCGGAGCACCGGGATCTGGCTGCCTGCCGGGAGCTCGGCGGCAAGCGGCATGTTCAGTCCCGACGGGCATTACCTTGCCCTGCAGGACAGCGTCGGGTCCGGCGGGGATGACGGTGAGCTATCCATGCAGCTTGAGGTGGCGGCGCTGCCGGACGGCCGGGTGAGCGTGGTGCCCGGCACCTGGGCCAGCAGCGACGCCCTGGCCGGGTTCGGCTGGCCCGTGGCCGGCGACACCCTGGTCGCCGAGCTGAGCTTCACGACGGTCATGCAGGTCGTGTCCTGGCAGCCGGGGGAGGGCCGCCCGGCCGTCGCGGACATCGGGCCGGGGCAGAACCCGACCTCGCTGATCCTCGGGTACGAGCTGACCGTCAGCTAGCTGCTCACCCGGCCGCGCGGCCGCCTGGCCAGCGCCGCCTCACTGGTCCAGGATGCGCAGCCGCTGCGGATCGTAGAACGGCGCGATCTGCAGTCTGGCTGGCACGTCGCCGGCCGGCGTGCGGACCCGGAAGCCGCCGGCCGCCAGCCACTCGCCGGTAACGCCGTCCTTGCTGGCCACCTGGGCGAGAGCGACCGCGCCGCCGACGGTGTAGCCGTAGGCGGCGGCGCGGACATAGCCGGCCCACTCGCCATCCAGCAGCACCGGCTCGTTGCCGAATAGGTCCACCGCCGGATCCTGGACCAGCAGTCCGACGACGCGATAGCGCGGCGGTCCCGCCGCCCGCGCCGCCAGCAGCGCGTCCCGGCCGGTGAACCCGCCGGGCTTGTCCCAGGCCACCGCGAAGCCGAGGCCGGCCTCCAGCGGGTTGTCGGTGTTGTCGATGTCGACGCCCATGTCCCGGTAGCCCTTCTCCAGCCGCAGCCCCGCCATGGCCTGCAGGCCGACCAGCCGGAAGCCGAGATCGGCGCCGGCCTCGGCCAGGTCGTCGTAGACGCCGAGCGCGTACTCGGTCGGCACGTGCAGCTCCCAGCCCAGCTCGCCGACGTACGTGACCCGGATGGCCAGCACCGGCGCGTAGCCGACCTGGATCGGCTGCGCGGCCAGGTAGGGAAAGGCCTCGCCGGACAGGTCGGCGTCGGTCAGCCGGCCGATCAGCTGCCGCGACGCCGGGCCCTGCACGGACAGCAGGGTGGTGCCGGAGGTGACGTCGGTGACGGTGACGACCTCGCCCGGCCGGGTCGCCCTGCGGATCAGCGGCTCGATCCGGCGGTGGATGATGTCGCTGGCCACCACCAGGAACCTGTCGGGCTCCAGGCAGGTGACGGTGACGTCGGCGATGATGCCGCCGGCCTCGTTCAGCCACTGGGTGTAAACGAGCCGGCCGGGACCGAGGGTCACGTCGTTGGCCGAGAGCCGGCCGAGGACGGTGCCCGCGGCCGGTCCCTGCACGAGCAGCTTGGCCATCAGGCTCATGTCCAGCAGGCCTGCCGCCTCGCGGACGGCCGCATGCTCGCGTCCCACGATCGGGTGCGAGCCCTGGCGCCGGTAGTCCAGCGTGGCCGCGGGCGCCTCGCCGGGCGACGCGAACCATTCGGCGTATTCCCAGCCGGCTGACACACCGAAATGGCCGCCCGCGGCGACCAGCCTTTCGTGCAGAACGGAACGGCGCACGTTCCTCCCGGTGGACGGCTTCCAGGCCGGCCAGACGGCATCTCCGAAGAGCACGCCGAGCTGCTCGACGGTGCGCTCGGCCCGGAACCGGCGCGATGTCTCGTGCGCCGCGGTGCGGTCGATGGCCACGCCGGTGGCATCGACCGGCGGGTACCCGTCCACGATCCAGTGCGCGACCATGTTCCCGACCCCGCCGCCGGACAGGATGCCGAGCGAGTTGAGCCCCGCCGCGACGAAGTAGCCGTCCAGCTCGGGGGCGGGCCCGAGCAGCGGCCGCACGTCGGAGGTGAACGACTCGGGGCCGCAGAAGAGGGTCCGCACCCCGGTCTCCGCCAGCGACGGCACCCGGCTCATCGCGCGCGCCAGGTACGGCTCCATCCGCTCCCAGTCCGGCGGCAGCTTGCCGAAGGAGAAGTCGCGCGGCACCCCGTCCAGCGACCACGGCGCGCCGGCCGGCTCGAACAGGCCGACCAGCATGCCGTCGCCCTCGGGCCGGTAGTACCCGTAGCTGTCCGGGTCCTCGATCACCGGCAGGTCCTGGCTCATGCCCGGCACCGCGGCGGTCAGCAGGTAGTAGTGCTCGGCTGCCTGCAGCGGCACCTGCACCCCGGCCAGCGCCCCGAACTGCCGGGCCCACATGCCGGCCGCGTTCACCACGATCTCGGTCTCGATCCGGCCCGCCTCGGTCAGCACGGCGGTCACCTGCCGGCCGCGGGCCTCCACCCCGGTCGCGGCCACGCCCTCCACGATCCGGACGCCGAGCCGGCGCGCGCCCCTGGCCAGCGAGGTGGCCACGCCCACCGGGTCAGCGCGTCCCTCGTCAGCGACGTAGAAGGCCGACAGCACGTCATCGGTGCGGGCCAGCGGCCACATGTCCGCGAGCTCGCGCGGTGAGATCTCGGTGTCCTCGACGCCGAAGCCGTGCATCCAGGCGGCCTCGCGCCGCAGCGCCTCCTGCCGCTGCGGGGTGGTGGCCAGCGAGATGTGCCCGACGGCGCGGAAGCCGGTGGAATGCCCCGTTTCCTGCTCCAGCCGGGCGTACAGGTCACGCGAGTACCGGCTGAAGAACAGCAGCGTCTCGTCGGTCATGCCGGCTGAGGTGATGAGCCCGGCGGCGTGCCACGTGGTTCCCGCGGTGAGCTGATGCTGCTCCAGCAGGACGACGTCGGTCCAGCCCAGGTGGGCCAGGTGGTAGGCGATGCTGCAGCCGATGACGCCGCCGCCGACGATGACCACCTGGGCTCGTTCTGGCACGGTGCCGCGCGCGGTATCCGGCTCCATCGTCACGACGCCCCTTCCCTGGCCTGCGCGCCGGGCGCTGGCCAGGTGCCATCAGTAACACGCCGGCCAGCAGGCGTCCAGTGCCAGCGACCGCACGTGCGGGAGAGCCAGGGCGGGCCGGCTGGCTCACTGCTGTTGTGTTTTTGGCGTTTATGCCTGATCATGGAGGCATGGAGTCGAAAGACCTTCTGACCACCGGCCAGGCGGCGCAGCTGCTGGGATGCTCGCGTCAGCACGTGGTGGACCTGTGCGAGCGAGGATTGCTGCCGTTTGTGACGGCGGGTTCGCACCGGCGCGTCAGGCGCACCGACGTGGCAGCGCTTTCCGCCCCGCGGCTCACCCGAGATCAGGAGCGGTCGCTGTGGCTGCACCGACTAGTTGCCGGCCGCCTTGCCGTGGACCCTGATTCAGTCCTTGCGCAGGCCCGCAAGAACCTTCAGCGCCTTAAACAGGTCCATCCCGGTGGCATGACGGCGCTGTGGCTGGCCAGGTGGCAGGCGGTTATCGACGCGGGCGAGGACGAGGTATTCAGCGCCCTGACCTCGCCTGCGCCCTGGGCGATCGAGCTTCGGCAGAACAGTCCGTTTGCCGGTGTGCTCCGGCAGGAGGACAGGGCCGCTGCGCTGGCCGCATTCTGCAGCCACTGGCGCAAGGAACATGCGGCGTGACCAGAGAGCAGCTTGAGCATGTCTTGCGGGCCGCGGCCAGGATCGCTGATGATCCTGACGTGCTCGTTATCGGCAGCCAGTCGGTTCTCGGCAGCTTCACCGAAGACGAGCTGCCCGTCGAGGCGACGGCATCCATGGAGGCCGATGTCGCGTTCTTCGGCGATCCAGAGGAGACAAAGGCGGATCTTGTTGACGGGGCCATCGGGGAACTGTCCGACTTCCACGAGACATTCGGCTTCTACGCTCAGGGGGTCAGCGTTACCACTGCTGTACTCCCGGAAGGCTGGCGCGACCGTGTAGTCACCTTCGTCACCCCCGCGACTGCGCCAGGGCGCGGACTGTGCCTGGAACCACACGACTGCGTCGTATCGAAATTGGTCGCTGGTCGTGAGAAAGACCTGGTCTTCGCAAGCGCGCTGGTGCGTGCAGGACTGATCAATCTCGACACGCTTGCTCATCGTATTGAGACAGTTGACGCTCATCCGCTTGTCATTGAGCGGATGCGGAGCTGGATATCTGGACACCACGCCTGACGAGCCCATGGCCGGCATCGCGCTGACCGGCCTGAGGCAGCGGCCGTCACTGTGGCGCTGACTCAGGCTGGCGCAGGGCCGGGAGCGTCCCGGCCAGGCTGAGGCGTGCGGCCGTGGCCCGAGGAGGTGCGGCGCGCCAGGTCGGCAGCCTCCAGGCGGTCGGCGAGCCGGACCGCGCCTGAGTGGGTCAGGCCGAGCGTTCTGGCCAGGGCGGCGACGGGCTGGCCCGGGTAGTGGGCCACTGTCACCAGCGCCGCGGGGCCAGACGGGCCGCGGCCGTTCGTTCCCTATCTGCCTTGATGGCACCAGACGGGACTGTTGGAGTACAAACTCGGATAGCGCACGAAACACTGGTCTCATGACCGATTTGGTCCCATACTTGGTGAGCTATCGCCACCACAGGGGGCCCGTTGATCAAGATCGTTCTGGCTGTCATGGGCGTCGCGGCCTTGCTGGCAGCCGCTCCAGCGCAGGCGTCCGCCCAGCAGGCGTCAGCGCCTCGGGCGCAGGCTCCGCAGAAGCACCGCCCGCCTAAGCGCCACCCTGATGAGCACTACCGGACCCTCTGCCACACCGCTCACGCGAGGGCCAGCTGGGTGTACGCGAGCAACGGCGTGGCGGTGCACGCCGACTCCTGGCTGGGCGATGAGCTCTGCATCCGGGAAGCACAGCACGGGCCCAACCTCACCGTCACCCGGAATTTCCCGGCCAACCGCTGGGATGGCGTGCTGGCCTTCCCGAGCATCCTCTACGGCTACTCGTTCGGGATCGGATCCAAGGGCTCGGGACTGCCGGCCCCGCTGAGCATGCACCCGGATCCGGTGGTCACTCTCGACACCGTGGGCTGGACAAGGGGCGGCTGGAACAAGGCGATCGACGTCGACTTCGACCGGCGCCCGCTCAAGTCCGGGCAGAACGAGTACGAGCTGATGGTCTGGACTGCCGAGCACAACGACGGTGACTGGGCCCAGTTCCGGACTGTCCGCATCGACGGGGCCGAGTGGTACTTCGACGCCTGGGTCACCCCGCACAGCAGCATCGAGGCCGCGTCGATGCGCGCCATGACCGGCATGACGTCCTCGGGCCCGCTGATCATCTTTGACCGGGTGCACCCGGTCCGGGATGCGACGGTCAGCCTGGGCCCGTTCATCCGGTACGCCCAGCGCATCGGCTGGCTCCCGCGCAGCGGGCTCTACCTGGACGAGATCGACGGCGGCTTCGAGATCCGCTCGACCACCCCCGGCCTCGAGGTGTCCGGCTTCCGGGTCAGGCTGTAGGGCGGCCGGCTGCGAGTCCGCCGCGCGGTGCGCGGCCGGGGCAGGCCGGTCACGCCACCCGCGAGCCGACCGCGGTCAGCACGGCCAGGAGGAAGGTGGTCCCGGCGGCTATGCCGTGACCAGCCGGTATCAGGGCAGCCAGCGGCGACCTCGGCCGGGGTGCCGCCGCGGGCGGATCGCTGAGCAGCCGGGTGACCATGTCATCGACGAGATGGCCGGCCCGCGCCTCGTCGTCCAGGGCATCGGCCAGGTCCTCGGCTGACAGGCGGCTCGCCAGCGTGTCAGCCGCGGGGTCGGTGCGGACCGCGGCTCCGGCGTCCGCGCCGCTGATCTCGTCAGCGCCCGGCTCGGCCAGCGGCCCCGGGTAATCGGCCAGCGGCCCCGGGTAGGGGGTCCATAGCGTGACGGTGGAAATGCCGAGGCCGATGACCGGCATGAGCAGGCCGACTGCCAGCCAGGCCAGCCAGATCCAGCCGGCCGCCAGGTAGCTGGCCCACACCGCCAGTCCGGTCAGGGCCAGGCTGAAATGCCCGGCCAGCAGGACGGGGGGCAGCCGGTCCTCGCTAGCGCGCTGCCGGCGCAGGACGCCGCGGACGATCAGCGCCCGGAGCATGAAGGCCCCGAGGCTGGCCGTGATCACCCAGCAGACCAGCGTCACCAGGGCGAGCGCCTGGCTGTGACTGCTGCTCACGGCACCCCCCGCCGCCCGGTTGACCGGTGCCGCGGCTGGCAGGCAGGACCTCTGCCAGCCGACCGGAACAGTGAGCGCAATTGCAGCGTATCTGCCCCGGTTGGTCATGGGTAGCCGGCCCGGTGCGGCTGAACCGCGGGCCTCCCGCCGTGGCCGGGAAAGTGCAGGAATCTCTCCAGGTAGGCGAAATAAGCCGCTGTCAGGCGTTCTCCTATGAACTAGATCCACTCGCCCGCCTTGTGTATCATTCCCAGGGCGGGCCTTTTAAATTGCTATCATGCGCATATAGGGGGAGAGCGGATTATTGAGAGCCCACTTGGTCCGTCGAGGCCTGGCGCGCCAGCTAATGGTGCTGGCTGCTGCAGTTCTTGTGATGGCCACTATTCCGGTATCGGCTGCCGCTCGTGCATCCACTGTTACCGCCAGCGTGCTGGGCGCCTATACGGGATACGGTAACGTCTCTGCGGACCAGGCTATCGGCTCCGTGCTGGGTCAGCCGCTGGCTTTCGGCTCCGACTATATTCCTTATGCGCAAGGCTGGTCGGGCATGACGAATCCGGACATCGAGTCACGATGGGCGAATTCGGGCCTGCGCATGGTCTACGGCCTGCCGATGTTTCCCACGACTTGCGTGATCGGCAGCGCAGCCTGCTGGAATGCGGGGGCGGACGGAAGCTATGACTCCTACTTCGTGACGGTTGCCCAGAACCTTGTTCACTTCGGGCAGGGCAATGCCATCATCCGTATCGGCTGGGAGTTCAACGTGCCGGGGGAGTATTCCTGGTATGCGGCCGGGTACTCTGCGCAGTTCGTGCAGTACTGGCAGAACATCGTCACCGCCATGCGGTCGGTGCCTGGCGCTGATTTCGTGTTCGACTGGAATCCGAATATCGGCAGTGCCATCAGCGACCTCATGGACTACTATCCGGGCAGCAGCTATGTCGGCTCGGTCGGGTTTGATATCTACGACATGGGTTGGAAGACCTACCCCGGACCGCTGGCAGTCTGGCAGAATTACCTGACCGAGCGCGAGGGACTGGACTGGCTCGTCTCGTTCGGCAACGCGAATAATGAGCCGCTGTCACTGCCGGAATGGGGGCTGGGATTCACCACGCTGCCCGCAGGCAGCGGAAACGTTGGGGGCGGCGACGACCCGTATTTCGTCACCCAGATAGCAAACTTTATTGCCAGTAATAATGTCATCGAAGCCGGGCTGTGGGACAGCAAGGGCCAGTTGCCCAACGCGAGTCAGAACCCGAACGCGACCGCCGCCCTGATCAGCGCCTTCTCGTCCTAGGCGCCCGTCACCCGGATCCCGTGAGTGCCGGGACCGCGATGAGCGACCGGCGCTGGCCAGCCGGCCGGAGGGCTCGTGGACGTGTCATGCGTGCGATCAGACGGCGCCGTCGGGCAGCTTGCCGTACATGGCCAGCAGTTCACGGGCCCGGTTCTCGGCCGCCGATCCTGGCCGGAAGCTGCCGGTCATCCCCTGCGGCCCGAGGTCACGGTCATCGCTGGAGAACGTGATCGTGCGGCTGGCACGGTCGTACCAGACCTCGATCTCGAGTTTCACGCCGCTGCTGGTGGATGTCGCCATGCGACCTGATGGTAACGGGATAGCTGGCCCGTGACCAGCTATAACTACTCATAGTTACGCAGATCACCGGCGGCCGGGCGGCCATCGGGCGCGGCTGGCGGGCCCTACCTGCCTCACACTCCGGCAGGCAGCCCGGCCAGCGCGTTCTCGATGGCCTTGTCGGTCAGCGACAGGTCCCGGATCGCGCCTGCGTGGTAGGCGCCGTACGCCTCCAGGTCGAGCAGCCCGTGGCCGCACACGGCGGTCAGGATGACTTTCTCCTCGCCAGTCTCCTTGCAGCGCAGCGCCTCCTCGATGCAGGCGGCGATCGCGTGCGCGGGCTCGGGGGCCGGCACGATGCCCTCGGTCCTGGCGAACCGCAGGCCAGCCGCGAAGCACTCTGCCTGCGGCTTGGCGACCGCCTCGATGAGGCCCAGCTCGTAGATGTGCGAGAGCAGCGGGGACATGCCGTGATAGCGCAGGCCGCCCGCGTGGATGGGAGCCGGGATGAACTCGTGCCCCAGCGTGTGCATCTTCAGCAGCGGCGTGAAGCCCGCGGTGTCGCCGAAGTCGTAGGCGTAGACGCCGCGGGTGAAGGACGGGCAGGCGGCTGGCTCGACCGCGCGGATCACCGGGCTGATCCGGCCGGCCAGCTTCTCCCGCAGGAACGGGAAGGCCAGCCCGCCGAAATTGGAGCCGCCGCCGGTGCAGCCCACGATCACGTCCGGGGTGTCACCGGCCTCGGCCAGCTGCTTGATGGCCTCCTCGCCGATGATCGTCTGGTGCATCAGCACATGGTTGAGCACGCTGCCCAGCGCGTACCGGGCCTCCGGGTCGCCGACCGCTACCTCGACGGCCTCGCTGATGGCGATGCCCAGGCTGCCGGTGGAGTCCGGGTTCTCGGCCAGCACCGCCCGGCCGGAGGTGGTGAGATCCGACGGGCTGGGATGCACGCTCGCGCCGTAGGTCTCCATCAGGAGCTTGCGGTAGGGCTTCTGGTCATAGGAGGCGCGGACCATCCAGACATCGAGCTGGAGCCCGAAGACGGCAGTGGCGAAGGCCAGCGCGCTGCCCCACTGCCCGGCGCCGGTCTCGGTGGTCAGCCGCCGCACGCCCTCCGCCGCGTTGTAATACGCCTGCGGTACCGCGGTGTTCGGCTTGTGCGACCCGGCCGGGCTGCCGCCCTCGTACTTGTAGTAGATCCTGGCCGGCGTGCCCAGGTCCCGCTCCAGCCGCCGGGCCCGGTACAGCGGCGTCGGCCGCCACAGCCGGTAGACGTCGACGACCTCCTCCGGGATGTCGATGTGACGCTCACCGGAGACTTCCTGCGCGATCAGGGCGGCCGGGAACAGCGGGGCCAGGTCATCGGGACCAACCGGCTCGCGGGTGCCGGGATGCAGCGGCGGCGGGGGGGGCGAGGGCAGGTCGGGGATCACGTTGTACCACTGCCGCGGCATCTCGGATTCCTGCAGTACGTACTTGACCTGGTGATTCATCGGTGCCTCCGGTGCCCGTCAGCCGCGATCGCGTCATGACCAGATGGGCGAAACGCTAGCGGAGTGGCAGCCGGTCAGGAAGGGCCAGCCGGAACGGGGCCGGCCTTACGCCTGAGCGGGAGCGCCGGCCTCGAGTGAATTGTTGAAATTCCACCAGTCTGCGGGCATGCAGAGCTCCTCGTCGGCGACGTCCGGGCAGGCGAGGCCGAGGTTCCGGTACACCCAGGCGGCCAGCGACGAGCACACCACGTGCCCTGGCCGGGCCTGCGGGTCTCCCGGATCCTGCCAGCCCCACCAGTGGTCGACCAGGTCGGCCAGCGGGGCCAGCCGGAGCGCATCGAGCGCATCGCAGGCGATCCCGCCCACCCAGTCGTAGCCCACCCCGAGCAGTCCCGCCGCCGCCTGCGCCACCGTCGTATCCTGGGCCGGCGTGCGCGCCTCGGTGCTGTTGGAGTTGGCGTACTTCACGTCCGGGCTGTTGAGATAGTTCGCCATCTGGACCCAGCCGACACCGCCGGGCCTGCCCTCGACTCCCCACCAGGTGCCCTTGGCGTCCTGGTGGTGCACGATCACTACGTGATTGGCGAGATTGGGCTTTCCCTCAAGCGCCTCGCCGAACCGGATCAGCTCCGATGAGAACGCATTTCCCGTGTTGACGGCTAACACATCGCCAATGCCGACTGTCTTTATCACGAAGTGAGCGTAACCGCTGCGCGGAAGGCCGTCCACAGTCCTCGTTCATTCTCCCGAGGGGATATAACTGGCAAAAGTTACAGCAATGGCCCAAGCTGGCCGCGGCGCCGAGTGCGCGGCCTTGGCCGTCCAGGCGCGTGTCACCCCGGCGCGGCCTCGGGCAAGGACCGGAGGGCGGCGCCGGGAATCGCTCCGCGGGTGACGTGGTTGTCGCCGGTTGCCGGAGCGGCACAGGGTGACGGAGGAAATCGTGCGCGTGGACATCTGGAGCGACATCGTCTGCCCCTGGTGCTATCTCGGGAAGCGGCGCTTCGAGCAGGGGCTGAGCGGCTTCGAGCATCGTGACCAGGTCGAGGTGACCTACCACGCGTTCGAGCTCGACCCCTCGATGCCAGCGGGTCAGCAGACCCCTGTGCTGGACCTGCTGTCTGCTAAGTACCGGATGAGCAAGGAGCAGGCGCGGGAGGCCGAAGCCGGCCTGGCGGCCAAGGCCGCCGCCGATGGCCTGGGCTTCACCGCGGACCGGGTGATGGCCAATACGTTCGACGCGCACCGGCTCGTCCAGTTCGGCCTGGAGCGCGGCGTCCAGGATCGGCTGATCCAGCGCCTGTACGAGGCCTACTTTGCCGAGGGACGGCCCGTTTTCGACCCGGCCGCGCTGGCCGGTGTCGCCGCCGAGGCCGGGCTTGACGAGGATGAGGCACGGCAGGTGCTCGCCGACGGCAGTTACGCCGATGCGGTTCGCGCCGACGAGGCCCAGGCCACGCGGCTGGGGATCACCGGAGTGCCGTTCTTCGTGCTGGCCGGGAAGTACGGGCTGTCGGGTGCCCAGCCCGCCGAGGTGATAACCAGGGCGCTGGACGAGGCCTGGGCGGCCGCCGCGTCCTGACCGGTGCGGTGAGCCGGTACCGTGCCCTATCGGGACAGGGGAGGCGGCCGTGGCGGGAAGCAACCGGAGCGCGCTGATCCTGGCCTGCCTGCTGGGGACCGCCGGGGTCACCCATTTCGCGCGGCCCGAGCCCTACGACGTGATCGTGCCGCGCGTCCTGCCCGGACCTGCGCGCTGGTGGACCTACGCCAGCGGCTTTGCCGAGCTGGGGGTCGCGGCAGCCATCGCGATCCCCCGGACCAGGACAGCAGGCGGATGGGCCGCCGCGGCCCTGTTCGCTGCCGTCTTTCCGGCGAACGTGCAGATGGCCATCGACTGGCGCGAGCGGCCGCTGCCGCAGCGGGCCGCCGCTTACGGGCGACTGCCGCTGCAGCTGCCGCTGATCTGGTGGGCACTGAGGACAGGCCGGCCTGCTGACCAGGACCAGTCCGGCCGCTGAGTTGAGACGCCGCTCAGCGGGAGACCTCAGTACCGGCCTCGGCGTACCGGTTGCGACGCTTTGTCGCCCATGCCATCGTGGGCCAGTGGATTCGACCCCGGTAGCGACGCGCATGCGCGCCTCGGTCGTGGTGGCGGTAGCAGGCGCCGTCCTGCTGATGATCGGCATCATCATGGTGGTCATCGGCGAGGTCATGCGGCTGCGCACGCCCGGGGGCCTGCCTCAGCTCGTCACGGCCGGCCTGGCCCTGGCCGTTGGCGGCCTGGCTCTCGGCGTCGTGCTCGTCGTCCTGGCGGCAGTCCGTCCGCGGCGGGTGGAAGCGGGCTGGCTGCCCGAGGACAGGCCGGGCGGCGGTGCCGACGAATGGCTCAGCCCGCTCCGGCCGGTCGGGCCTGATCACCGCGGCCGGCCGCAGCTGAGTCGTCCAGTGGCCCGGACAGCCCGGGCCCAGGGCGGGCCGGCCAGCGCCGAGCATCCGAGGGCTGAGCATTCAAGGGCTGAGTCCGCCAGGGCCGAGCAGGTCCCGGCTCCTTTTCTCTCGATGGCTCCGGCCGGCTCCGACACGGTCCTGCCCGAGCCCGGGTGGCCTGAGCCAGCCTGGCCTGAGCCAGCCAGGGCCGAGCCAGCCAGGGCCGAGCCAGCCAGGGCCGAGCCAGCCAGGGCCGAGCCAGCCAGGGCCGAGCCAGCCAGGGCCGAGCCAGCCTTGCATCCGCTGGTCCCGACCGGCCGTGCCTGGCCCGAGCCCGCGTCGGCGGATGGCAGCTGGCCCGAGCCTGGCCCGGCCCGCGGTGCGTGGGCTGACCCGGCCCTCGCCCGCGATGCGTGGCCGGAACCCGGGCCCGCTAGCGGTCCGTGGCCGCAGCCTGCACGAGCGGAGCACGCATGGGCCGAGCCCGAGCCGGCCGCCGGCGCCGGGCCCGAGGCGGAGCCCTGGCCGGGCAGCAGTGCGTGGCCCGAGCATGTGCTGGCGGTGCCCGCCGCTCCCGAGCCCGCCAGCCTGCTGCCCGCGCCTGCGGACCAGGAATGGCCCGGGCACGGATGGCAGCCTCCTGCGCCTGATCCGGTTCAGCAGCGGCCCGGGCCACCGATGACGTGGCCGGAGCCGCCGTCCCCGCCGTCACCGTCCGGCCTGCCGGATGCCGCCTGGCAGCCCGGATACCGGCACCCGGCCGAGCCCGCACAGCCGGAGACGGCCGGACCGCCGCCCGCTGCTTCCGGCTGGTCGCTGCCCGGCGAACCGTGGCCCGAGCCGGCTGCGCTTGAGCCACTGCCCGGCGCGCACGGGCTGCGCCAGCCGGACCGGGATGACGCTGCACCGGAGCCAGGGCCTCGGCCCTGGCCAGAGCCGGAACCTCAGGCCGGCGCGCCGGACCAGGATCGAACCAGCCCGATGCCGAGGATCCCGCCGGGCGCGACGGTGCTGCCGAGACCGCAGCCGGTCGATACGCCGCGCGGCTTCTTCGAGCCAGCCCGGCGGCCCGGCGATGGAGCGGGCAGCGTCAGCTGACCGCTCGCTGCATCAGCACGGTGTCGACCCAGCGGCCATGCTTATAGCCGACTGCCTTCAGCCGCCCGGCTTCGGTGAAGCCGAACGCGCTGTGCAGCCCCGCCGACGCCGGATCGCCGGTGTCGGCGATCACCGCGATCATCTGGCGCGCCCCGGCCGCCCCGCACGCCGCCAGCAGGTCGCCCAGCAGCTGCCGTCCGATCCCGCGGCCGGTGAGCCCCGGCGCGACGAGCACAGAGTCCTCCACCGTGTACCGGTACGCGGGCTTGCGGCGCCACGGGCCCGCATACGCGTAGCCGGCCACGCTGCCATCCAGCTCGGCCACCAGGAACGGCAAGCCCAGATCTTCCAGCAGAACGGATAGCCCGGCCCACTCCTGCCGTGGCCGCGGACTCTCCTCGAAGGTGACGACCGTGTGCTGCGCGTACCAGCCGAAGATGTCGCTGACCGGCGCGATGTCGGCCGGCCGCAGCCTGCGGATGACGCCGGTCAGGCTCGTTCCTCCCATCGTGCCCGGAACGTCGCGATCAGCTGCTCGGCCTCTGCCTCGCCGACCTTGACGAGCTCGGCCCCCACGTCGCCGTACTCCCACTCCACGATCGCCGAGTCGGGCTGCCAGGTCAGGTCCCGCCGCAGCGTCTGATCGACCGGGCCGTCCGCGGCGAAGGTACGGCGGGCCAGGCCGGCCGCCGTCGCTGCGGTGCGGCCCGGCATGGCGATCGCGTAGTACTGAATCTCCGCGGGCATCCGGGCTACCTGAGCGCCATCCGGAAGTCGGATATCTCGGCGCAGCGCGGGGGCGCCGGCGCGGCCGTCGACGCGGCGACCTGCCGGGCGCGGAGCCTGGCCCGCTCGGCGGGCGGCGTGGCCGGATCGGTAATCATCAGGTAGGTCTCATGCGTGCGCCGCAGCACGTCCCAGCTGGCCGTCGTGTGGAACTGAACCTCGAACGGGAGATCATGCGCGGGATCGCGCCACTGAGTCCGGATTCCCTTGTACTCGGGGCTGTCCCACCTGTTCCGCCGGACCTCCAGCTCGAAGCCCTGGGCCTTGAGCCTGCGGTGCACGAGCCAGGTGCCGTCGGTATAGTCCGTCGGCTCGAACGTGAAGGCGTACCTGACGGCGTCGCAGACCCTGGTCACCAGCTGCTCGGCGGGCAGGTCAGGATTCCGGGCGATCAGGCTGGCGAATTTCTCCCTGAATCGCTCGGCTTCCTTGAGGGTGTTCTGATCGCTGCCCCGGGCCAGCCCGCCGGCGGGCAGCTGAGCGGCGACCCGCTGGATGGCCGGGGTAATGCCGCTGGCCCCGTAGCTGCCGAAGACGTTGCGTCCCTCGGCCGTGCGGAACCGGGTGAGCGCACTGTCGGCGAGTCGCTCCTGCTCAGCGGTCAGCCCGCGGGCTCGCGGCTCTGCCGCGTCGGCTACCGCGAGCACCCGGGCCAGGGTCGGCTCAGCGTCGCCCGGCGCGGCGTCCGTCGTGGCCGCCCTGCCGTTGCGGACGGCGGCCGTCGCGTCCTCGGCGGCCGTCGCGTCCTCGGCAGCCGTCGCGTCCTCGGCAGCCGTCGCGTCCTCGGCGGGGGCCGGGTCGGCGGGCGGACCATCGGAGCCGGGAACCATCCGGCGGCTCAGCGCGGTCGCGCTATCCGCCGCGCCGCCGGCCGTGCTGACCTGATCGGGCTCGGCCGGGCCGGGGCCGGGCTGTCCGATGACGTCGCGGCGAGGCGCCAGGTCAGCCGTCGCGGCAAGGCCAGGCAGCGAGTTGTTCTCGGCTGCCGAGCCGTTCCGGGTCGCCGAGCCGTTGTCAGTTGCGCTGCCTGCGCCGGCCAGGCCGGCTGACGACGCCAGCCAGTCCGCGGCCGGAAGCACCGCGGTGGCACTTTCCCGGCTCTGGGCCCCGACCGTGCCCGCGGCTCCGGTGCGCCAGGAGCGCGCGTCAGTGTCGCGCTCGTCACCGGAAAGCGGCAGCTCCAGGTGCCTGAGCCGGGGCGGCCCCGGCTTGCGGGAGCCATCATCCTCGTACGGAGAGGACGGATGCCCGGCCGGGAGCAGCTCGAGCCGGCGCAGCAGGTCGCCCAGTGAGCCAGCAACCGGTCGGTCCTGCGGGCTGGGTGCGTAGTCCTGCGGAACGGGCCGGTAGTCCCGCGGGCCCGCCGAGTCGTCCTGCGGAACGGGCCGGTCTTCCTGCGGACTGGGTGCGTAGTCCTGCGGAACGGGCCGGTAGTCCCGCGGGCCCGCCCAGTCGTCCTGCGGAACGGGCCGGTCTTCCTGCGGACTGGGCGCGTAGTCCTGCGGAACGGGCCGGTCGTGCAGCGGGCCGGGCGCGCGATCCAGCGAGAGGAGCCCGTCATCGCGCCTGGCATCATCGTCGCGCGCCTGCTCAACGGCAGGAAGCGGCGCGAGATGGCCGAGTTCCGGTTCCTGCGGGCCGCCGGGCGGGACATCATCCGCGGGCAGCCGTTCCGCTGGCAGCCGTTCCGCGGGCAGCCGTTCCGCGGGCAGCCGCAATCCGTGCGGATAACGGGCGCGCAGATCAGCGGCGGTCAGGTAGGGCCCGGCCACGGGCAGTGCGGCGGGAAACGTCGCGGGCCGGGCAGCCGTGCCAGGTTCACCCGGACGGAATCTCGCCCTGTCCGCGCGCTCCGGGCCCGGCGTCGCGGGGCGCCCGTGCTGTGGCGACGATGGCTGCGGCGACGATGGCTGCGGCGAGGAGGCCTGCTGCAACGAGGACTGCTGGGGGTCCACGACGCGTGGCAGATCGACGGTGCTCTCCCGCGGATCAGGTGGCTGGTCCCAACGCGGCGTCGACCCTGACATCGCACAATCTCCCCGCATTTTGGCGATTCGCTCATCGTAGTGCCCGGGCACGCCACGCGCCGGTGGGTCAGCGGGTCTGCCGGCCACCGCCGGACCGGCCGGATCCAGCCAGCCGGGGCCACGCGGCATACTCGGGTGATGCCCCTGACAACATCAGCCGCTGCGACCAGGGAGGCGACTGCCGCAGCGGTCGCGGTGGCCGCGCGCTTCGGCCTGACCGCCGGCGAACCCGAGATCATGGCCGACGGCGCGAACATCATCGTCCATCTGCACCCGGCCCCGGTCGTGGCGAAGGTCGCCGCCAGCACGCCCGAGGTCCGCCCGGATGTCGGTAGCTGGCTGCAGCGGGAACTGGATGTCGCCCTGTTCCTCGGCCGGGCGGGCGCGCCGGTCATGGCGCCCAGCTCCGAGGTCCCCGCTGCCGTCCACCGGGCCGGCGGGCACGTCATGACCTTCTGGCGCTACCTGAAGCCGGCCGGCTCTCCGGTGCCCGATGAGGCCACGATCGGCTCCATGCTGGCGGACCTGCATGCCGTGCTGCGAACGTATCCCGTCGCCTTTCCCGTCCTGACCCCGCTGCAGGACGTCCCGGCCTTCCTGGCCCGGCCGCAGACCCGGCTCAGCGAAGCCGAATCGGCGGCCCTTCAGGCCGCCTTCACGCGCCTCACCGCCGAGCTCGATCCGCAGTCAGCTGCCCTGCAGGTCCTGCATGGCGATGCGGGCGCCGGCAACCTGATGGCCACCGAGCACGGGTGGGTCTGGCATGACTTCGAGGACACCTGCTCCGGGCCGGTCAGCTGGGACCTCGCCGCGTCGACCGCCAGCCAGCGCCTGGACGGCGCGCGGATCCTGGCCGCCTACGGCGGCGCTGCCGACAGGGAGCAGATCGCCGTCTGCGAGCAGCTCCGGCGGCTGCACCTGACCGTCTGGTACGCCCTGTACGCCGAACGCCTCCCGCAGTGCCAGCCGCGTGCGGCAGAGCTCCTGGCCAGCTGGCCGGCCCCCTGAGGTCGGCGGAGGCGGCCAGGCCTGCGCCCGCCGAGCCGGCCACGGCCAGCGCCGCCAGCCGCTGATTCGAGCCGTAGGCACGCGCGGCCCGCTCGGCCAGCGCCATCCGCCAGGCAGCGTCCGCGTTGATCAGGCCAGGCCCGTTCCTGCGCATGTCGCTGGTCCAATCCGGAGGGTCGCTCGTCAGCCGGGCGGCTCGGACCTTCCGACGATCATCCCGTGCGCCTCGCCCAGGCCGACCCTTCGGCCATCCGGCCCGGCCGCGGTGGCGGCGATGACGACCTCGTCGGCGTCCTCCAGCCAGCGGCGGGCCGATCCGTCCGGCAGGGTCAGCGGCTGAGTGCCGTTCCAGGTCAGCTCGATCATGGAGCCGCGCTGGCCGGGCTCGGGGCCGCTGATGGTGCCCGAGGCGAACAGGTCGCCGGTGCGCAGCGCGGCCCCGTTCACCGTCATGTGCGCGAGCATCTGCGCCGGGCTCCAGTACATCGTGGCGTAGGGCGGACGGGATACCACGTGCCCGTTGATCCGCACCTCCACGTCGATGTCCAGGCCCCAGTCTTCCGTATCGGTCAGGTAGGGGAGCAGGTCAGCGGCGCGTGATGCGACCGGGACCCTGGCCTGCTCGAGGGCTGCCAGCGGTACCACCCAGGGCGACACCGTGGTGCCGAATGACTTGGCCAGGAAGGGGCCGAGCGGGACCGACTCCCAGGCCTGGATGTCGCGGGCCGACCAGTCGTTGACGAGGCAGACGCCGAAGACGTGCTCGGCGAACCTGCTGGCCGGGACCGACTCGCCGAGCTGGGTCTCGACCCCGACGACGAAGCCGAGCTCGGCCTCGAAGTCCAGCCTGGCGCACGGTCCGAACGTCGGCGCGTCCGTTTCCGGCTCCCTGGTCTGGCCGCACGGGCGGCGGATCGGCGTCCTGGACACCACGACGCTGCCGGCCCGCCCGTGGTAGCCGATCGGCAGGTGCCGCCAGTTGGGCGTGAGCGGCTCAGCGCCCGGCCGGAAGATCTTCCCGACATTGGCCGCGTGATTCTCGGACGCGTAGAAATCGACGTAATCGCCGACCGAGAAGGGCAGGTGCATCCAGACGTCCCTGGCCGGCAGCAGCAGGTCCTGGATGGCCTCGCGATAGTGGTCCAGCGACAGCCAGCTGGTGAGCTCGCTGCGCACCTGGGCCCACGCGCGATCGCCGGCGGCGAGGAACGGGTTCAGGTGGCCGGCCTCGAACAGCACCGCGCGGCCGGGCAGCAGCCGGTCGGCCGCGGCACCCAGGTCGAGCACGCGGTCACCGATCGCGACGCCCACCCGGTGCCGGGCACCGTGGTCTCTCGCGCTGAACGATCCGTACGGGAGTGTCTGCAGCCCGAACGGATGATCATCTGGGATTCCCAGCCAGTCAGCGGCGTGGGTCGGTGCCATCTCGTCTCCCGCTCAGTGTCGCGCTTGCGCCGCTCCGCCCGGCCGTCTCGCCGGTCCGGCCAGGCCAGCGTCGACGCTATCAGCCCCCCGGATGAGCGGGCGGGCCCGCTGCCTCAGCAGCGGGCCCGCCTCCGGTCAGCCTGCCGGGCCCCCCGACGCATCGGCAGGCTGACGTTCTTTCCGGAGAAAGAAGAAGATGCTCGGCCCGAAGTAGATCCGGGCCAGGCGCGCCTGCATGGCGCGCTCGGCGGCGAGCATGAGCCGCCCGGGTGCAGCCCTCTTGATCAGAGGGCTGCGCAGATTGGAGACCGACAGGACCTGCCTGATTTGCAGCCCCGCCGCGCTGAGCTCCCGCGCGATGCTGTCGGGATGATGGTTAACAAACGGGATGGTGCCGCCCGTCATGCCGTGTCGCGAGCGCAGGTCGATGGAGGTCAGCGGGAGTTTCGAGCGCCGCGCCAGGAAGCGGGCGCGGTTGACCGCGTGCGCTGAATTGGCCACCTCCACGATCGCGTATCCGCCCGGCCGCAGGATGCGCGCCATCTCGGCGATTTCCGGCGCCGGGTCGGGCAGGTGGTGCAGCACGCGGACCATGGCGGCCAGGTCCATGCTGCTGTCCGGGAAGTCCAGCTCGGCCGCCTGCATGCGGCGGCAATCGATCGCCGGATAGCCGCGCAGGAACTCGCGGGCCAGATCGAGCTGCTGGCTGCTGGGTTCGACCAGGGTGACCTTTCCGGCGTATTCGGCCAGCACCACGCTCAGCCGGCCGTAGCCGCCGCCGATGTCGACCGCTGAGGCGAATTGGCGACCGCGCAGCAGCCGGCGGATGGCCATGACCTCGGCGGCGTGCTCATAACCGCGGCCGGTCCAGTAATCCGCGTAGCTGAGCTCGGGGTCGTCGTAGGCTTCCGCGCGCCGTGCTGTCTCTGGAGTCGTCATCTTCATATCCTCGAGCGACGTATTCCCGTGGCCTTTTATCGCAATCAGCAAAGGCTTTTTCTTGAGCCGAACTTTGCAAGTCCGCGACCATGGCCGATAACACCGGGCGACCATGGTTAGCTTGACGTCAAGATAGTTGCGGGCTACGCTCCGGACAGATAGCTTGACATCGAGAAACTTTTCCGGGCAGACCGCTGGTGGCAACCGCATCCGGCTGCGGCAGGATGCAGGAGAGCACGCGATGTACGAGGAGGCCACGACACCATGACCGCGAACAGCTTCGGCAGTCGCTCCACCCTCGACGTGGACGGGACCAGCTACCAGATACACCGGCTGGACGCGGTGTCAGGTGCCACGGATCTTCCGTTCAGCCTGAAAATCCTGCTGGAAAACCTGCTCCGCAACGAGGACGGGGTCAGCGTGACGGCCGAGCACGTGCGGGCCCTCGCGGGCTGGGATCCGAAGGCCGAGCCGGCCACGGAGATCCAGTTCAGCCCGGCACGGGTGATCATGCAGGACCTGACCGGCGTGCCCGCGGTGGTGGACCTGGCCGCGATGCGCGAGGCCTTGCAGGCGCTGGGCGGTGACGCCGGCAAGATCAATCCGCTGGTCCCGGCCGAGCTGGTGATCGACCACTCGGTTGTCGCCGACATCTTCGGCCGGCCGGACGCCTTCGACCGCAACGTGGAGTTCGAGTTCCAGCGCAACCGGGAGCGGTTCGCGTTCCTGCGCTGGGGCCAGGACGCGTTCAGCACCTTCAAGGTCGTGCCGCCGGGCACCGGCATCGTGCATCAGGTCAACATCGAGCACCTGGCCCGGGTGGTGATGGCGCAGCAGGTGGGCGACGAGGCCTGGGCCTATCCGGACACCTGCGTCGGCACCGACTCGCACACCACCATGCAGAACGGCCTCGGCATCCTCGGCTGGGGCGTCGGCGGGATCGAGGCCGAGGCGGCCATGCTGGGCCAGCCGGTGTCCATGCTCATCCCTCAGGTGGTCGGGTTCCGGCTGACTGGCGAGCTGCCGGCCGGCGCGACCGCGACCGACCTGGTCCTGACCATCACCGAGCTGCTGCGCAAGCATGGCGTGGTCGGCAAGTTCGTCGAGTTCCACGGCGAGGGCGTGGCCGCGGTCCCGGTCGCCAACCGGGCCACCATCGGCAACATGAGCCCGGAGTTCGGCTCCACCTGCGCGATCTTCCCGATCGACGCCGAGACCCTCACCTACCTGCGGCTCACCGGCCGCAAGCCGGAGCGGGTCGCGCTGGTCGAGGCCTATGCCAGGGAGCAGGGCCTGTGGCATGAGCCTGGCAGTGCCGACTCCGCCCGGTACTCCGATGAGCTGGAGCTGGACCTGTCCACCGTGGTGCCGTCCCTGGCCGGCCCGAAGCGGCCGCAGGACCGGGTGGCGCTGACCGACGCCAAGTCGGCGTTCCGCAGCGCGCTCGGGTCCTATGTCGAGCTCGACAGCCTGGACGAGGACATCTCCGAGACCTTCCCGGCCTCCGACCCGGTGGCCGACGAGCGGCCCGAGACCGCCCCGGCCGGGCCCGCCCCCGCCGCGGCCACCGCGGCGGCCGCGGGCGGCCGGCTGCCCTCCGCGCCGACCCCGGTGACGCTCGATGACGGCACCCAGACCTCCATCGACCACGGCTCAGTCGTTATCGCGGCCATCACCTCCTGCACCAACACCTCCAACCCGTCGGTCATGGTCGCGGCGGCGCTGCTGGCCAAGAAGGCCGTCGAGGCCGGGCTAGAGCGCAAGCCCTGGGTGAAGACCACGCTGGCGCCCGGCTCCAAGGTGGTCATGGACTACTACGAGCGGGCCGGGCTGACCCCGTACCTGGACAAGCTCGGCTTCAACCTGGTCGGCTACGGCTGCACGACGTGCATCGGCAACTCCGGCCCGCTGCCGGAGGCGGTCAGCGCCGCGGTCGCCGAGAACGACCTGGCGGTGGTCTCGGTGCTGTCCGGCAACCGGAACTTCGAGGGCCGGATCAACCCGGACGTGAAGATGAATTACCTGGCCTCGCCGCCGCTGGTGGTCGCCTACGCGCTGGCCGGGACGATGAACATCGACCTGACGACCGAGCCGATCGGCACCGGCCCGGCCGGCCGGCCGGTGTACCTGAGTGACCTGTGGCCATCGCCGTCGGAGATCGACAACGTGGTGCGCACCTCGGTGGCGGCGGAGATGTTCACCCGCGACTACGCGGACGTCTTCTCGGGCGACCAGCACTGGCAGGAGCTGGACGTGCCGGCCGGCGACACCTTCGGCTGGGTGGACGACTCCACCTACGTGCGGCGGCCGCCGTACTTCGACGACATGCCGGCCGAGCCGGCGCCGGTGACCGACATCCACGGCGCCCGGGTGCTCGCCCTGCTGGGCGACTCGGTGACCACCGACCACATCTCCCCGGCCGGCGCGATCAAGACCGACAGCCCGGCCGGGAAGTACCTGACCTCCCGCGGCGTCGAGCGGAAGGACTTCAACAGCTACGGGTCGCGGCGCGGCAACCATGAGGTGATGATCCGCGGCACCTTCGCCAACATCCGGCTGCGCAACCAGCTCGCTCCCGGCACCGAGGGCGGGGTCACGCTCAAGCTGCCCGAGGGCACCCGGGAGTCGATCTACGACGCCTCGCGCCAGTACATCGAGGAGGGCACGCCGCTGGTGGTGCTGGGCGGCAAGGAGTACGGCTCGGGCTCGTCACGGGACTGGGCGGCCAAGGGGACCCTGCTGCTGGGCGTGCGGGCGGTGCTGGTGGAGTCCTTCGAGCGGATTCACCGGTCGAACCTGATCGGCATGGGCGTGCTCCCGCTGCAGTTCCCCGCCGGGCAGAACGCGGAGTCCCTCGGACTCACCGGCCACGAGGTCTACGACATCGCGGGAATCGAGGCCATGAACCAGGGCGAGACGCCGCGCGAGGTGACCGTGCGCGCGGACGATAGGGAGTTCCGGGCCGTGGTGCGGATCGACACGCCGGGCGAGGCCGAGTACTACCGGCACGGCGGGATCATGCAGTACGTGCTGCGGTCGCTGCTGGCTTCCGGCTGAGGGTAAAGATCCGGACATATCCGCGGTAGCCGCAGCTACGGAGGGACTCGGGGCGCTACTGTCAGGCCGGTGAGGCTCTGGCTGCCCGATAGCACGCACCGCGCCGCGCCCGGTCGGGCTGGCCGGCCGCGCCGGCTCCGCCAGGGGCGCGGATGCTGAGCGGCGCCGCGTCGGCCCCGTTCTCCGCGCCCGCCCTGTGGCTGACCGGCCTGGCGCGCGGGCTGATGCTGATCGGGCTCGCCGTCGCGCTCGGCGGGCTGGCCGGCCGGGGACTGGCCCGGCAGTACCTGACCCGCCATCCGCAGGAGCGGCCGGGCCCGCTGCCGGAGCCGTGGGCGCTACGCGGCTGTGTGCTCGGGCTGGCGGCCAGCGCGGCGCTGCTGGTGACGGCGGTCCTCGGGCCAGGCATCGCCGCCCGCCTGGCCCAGCCGCCGGTGACCGGGCTGCGGTCGTCAGCCACCGGCGTGATCGCGGCCGCCGAGCTGGCCTGCTTCGCGCTCGCTGCCATCCTGCTCCGGCTGCGCCAGACAGGCTGGAGCATGCTGCCGCTGGCCGGCGTCGTGGTGGCCGAGGGGATCCGCTCGCATCCGGACGGCATCATCCCGGTGGCTGGTGCCCTGCTGACCTACTGCCACCTGCTGCCGGCGCTGCTGTGGGCCGGCATGCTGGCTTACGTGCTGCGCGCGGCCGTGGCCTGGCGCTCGGAGCCCGCGGCCGTAACGGGACTGATCCGGCTGTACGGGAACGCGGCGGCGTGGCTGTTCTCCGTGGTGATGGTGACCGGCATCGTGCAGGCGCTGCTGCTGGTGCCGCTCGGATCGGTGCTGACCACCGCCTACGGCCTGTTCCTGGTGGCCAAGGCGGCCGTCGTGGCGGTCGTCGCCGGGCTGGCGATCGCCGGCCGGGTGTGGCTGCGCCGCCATCCCCGGCCCGGCGCCGGGCCCGCGCTCGCGACCAGGCTGGAGGTCGTGGCGCTGGCCGTGGTGCTGATCATCACCGGCATCCTGACCGTGATCACGCCGCCCGCCAGGCCGATCTTCTCCTCCGCCGCGGCCGTCCGTGAGCACGCCGGCCCGGCGAGCTAAGGGCCGCTACCAGAGGAACGGGATCAGGCGCTTGTGAGATCTCGGCAGCCGGCGCGAACTTCGTTGAGAGCCCGAGCAGGATGACGCCGGGAATCAGGCGGATACGGAGCATGATCAGGCTGCCCCGGTCCCTCCTGGTCGCTTCTGCTCGCTGCCGGAGGTAGCCGGTGATCTCGATGACGCCGGTGGTGACCCCGACGAGGAGCCACGCCACCCCGATGGCATGGGTCTCGACGTACGGCTTCATCGGCGCTGCATCGTTACGGCCGGAGATGTCATGCCCGTGCCTTCCGCGGCCGTCGGTTCCGGGCCCGCGCCGGGCCTCCCGGGCGGCTGCCGCTGCTACCAAGCTTGCCCCAACTCAGCCGCTGACTGAAGGAGGCCCGGAAGGAAGGCCGTGGGGCGGAGATGATCTCGGTATCAGGCCGCGCTGCCGTCGTCACCGGCGCCACGGGGACTCCTCGATGGAGGCTGCGAGCGCGGCCGGCGTCCCTGAGCCGACCGTGAGATGCGAGCTGGTCACGTGCGACCTCCAGGGCTCAGGCGCCGATTCTGCCTGGTGCCGAATCTAGTGGCCCAAAAGGGTCAGCGGGAGTCGCCGGGGCCCCGGAACTGCGGCATCGGTGCGCGCTTACCGGGCCCTGGCGGAGGAGAATAGAAGCAGAACCTGCCATCATGCTGCGGGGGCCCGCAGTGCGGGCGGGCAGTGGAGGCGCCGTGTGAGCATCGGCGAAGTCCTGACAGCGGCACAGGGCAAGGCTGGGCTGACCGCCGCAGACGTCAGCCGGCGAACGCGCATCAGGGAGACCATCGTCCGGGAGATCGAGCGCGACGACTTCTCCAGCTGCGGCGGGGACTTCTATGCCCGGGGGCATGTTCGTGCCATCGCTCATGTCCTGGGCGTGGATCCGGAGCCGCTGGTTCGCGACTATGACTTCAGCCGGATGGCACCGCCGCCCGGCCCATCGATGCCGCCTTCGGGCCAGGACACGTCCGGCCCGCACACCCCGCGTTCCGGCCGGGCGATGCCGCCTTCCGCCCGGCGCGAGCCGGATGCCGCCCAGCGCGAGCCGCCTTCCGCCCGGCGCGAGCCGCCTTCCGCCCGGCGCGAGCCGGATGCCGCCCGGCGCGAGCCGCCTTCCGGCCAGCGCGTGCCGGATGCCGCCGGCCCGGGTATCCGTGAGCCCGCGGCGGAGCGCCCCCGGCCGGGCGCCGAGCCCGGCGGGCCAGGCGCGCCAGCCGAATCGGCCGGACCGGCAGCCTCCCGGGGGCCTCGCACGATCGGGACTCCCGACATGCCCGTTTTCCCGCCTCCGCCGGGCCGCTCCGGTGCTGGCGCGCCGTCCGGCCCGTTCCGGTACCGGGAGCCGCGGCGGCCGAACTGGAGCGCTGCCCTGCTGGTCCTGCTCGCGATTGTGGCCGGCCTGATCATCTATCACGTCGTGACAGCACATCCGGGAGGCGGCACGGCGACGGCCGGGAAGTCCGTCACCGCGCACAAGACCGCCCGCGGGCACCCGGCAGCCAGCAAGACGCTGGCTCCCGCCTCGAGCCCGGCCCCGGCCAATGTGGTCATCTCGCTCACCGCGGTGACCGAGCCGTGCTGGGTCAACCTGACCACCTCCAGCGGCGCGACGATCTACCAGGGCGTAGTGCAGCCCGGCAGCTCGGAAACCTGGTCTGAGCGTGCGGCAGTCACCCTGCGGCTCGGGAACCCCGGCGCGATCACGCTGACCGTGGACGGCAAAAGCCGCACGGGGCTGGGATCGGATCCGGTCACGCTGACCCTCGGGCCCGGCCAGGCAACCGCCGGCTAGTTTCGGCGCGCTTTCTGTGCCCCGCAGGGTGCCGTCAGGCTCGTTGCCCGCCATCAGCAGGCGAGTGAGTGAGAGCGGGCTCGCGGCTCCCATGGACGAGCAACGTGAATGCGCAGGTGCTGCTGATACAGCGACGGGAGCTGCGCTTCCACGCTGCTGGCGCCGAGCGCAGCCGGCGCAGCCGGCTGTCCCGGGCCCGGCTGCCGCGCGACGGCAGGTCCGGCTCTGGACCCGGCCGGGCCCAGAGCCGGACGGAGCACGTCGCTCGCGATCACGACAATCTCATCTACTACGTCCGCAGCTACGACTCGTGGACCACGGACGCCCGCGATCTGCGCGGCCTGGGCATCGCCGGTCCCGGCGGGCAGCGGCGATGGCTGCCGATCACTGGCGGCTGATGCTGCCCGCCTCCGCCGATGGCCGCGGGCGTGCGCCCGCGGCCATCGGCTGCCTGCGTCAGGCGGCCAGCCCGGCACCCTCCTCGGCGCGGGCCTTCCCGGCGACGGCGGAGGAGGACGAGTCCACTGCACGCCCCGGAAGTACACGGCGCTGAGGACCGCGGCCAGCGCCATGACGATCGCGGCTCCCAGCGCCGCTTGGTTCAGCCCGAGGGTGAACGCGGTGCGGGCGGCCTCGAGCAAGCCGTTCCCGAGCGGCCCGGGCAGCCGCCCCGCCACGGTGACCGCGCCCCCCAGGGTGTCGCGGGCAGCGGCCAGCGCCGCCGGCGGCGTGCCGCCGGGCGCGGATGCGGTGAGGCTGGAATGGTAGGCCGCGATGCCGATGCTGCCGAGCACGGCCATGCCGAGCGCGCCGCCGAGTTCCGACGCGGTCTCGACCACCGCGGCCGCGGCGCCCGCGCGGGCGGGCGGGACCGCGCCCATGATCAGCTCGTTGCCGACGGACATGACCCCGACGATGCCGCCGGCGTAGACGGTGGCCGCGATCAGGATGAACCAGATCGGCGAATGCGCGTGCACGCGGCTGAGGCTGGCGAACCCGGCCGCCGCGATGACGAACCCGCCCGAGGCGACGTACGCACGGTCCAGGCGCGCGACCAGCACCTTGGTGAGCGGCGCGGCCAGCATCGTCCCGGCCATGGGCACTAGTGACCACAGCGCGGCTCGCAGCGGGCTGAACCCGAGCACCGACTGGAGATACTGCGTGGGCCGCGGCCTGTGGGCCGCGCAGCTGGAGCTCATGACCCTCCTGGACCGTCACGAGGAGCTGCGGAAGTTCCTGGCCGGCGTGCAGCGCGAAGCGGGCGCCGGGCTGGCGGAGCTTTTCCTCGGGATCGATCCGGAAGCCGACCCGGAGACTGCGCGGATGGCCGGCTCGGTCCTGCACGCCCTGTTCATCGGCATCATGGTGAAGTGGTTCATGGATCCCGGCCAGGCCCTGTCCGCGGCCGAGGTCGCCCAGGGGCTGCAGATCATCGGGGCGCGCCTGAGGGGTGGCGCCGCCGGCGATGAGTGACGCGGGCCACGGGCCGTCGCGCTGGCCTGGCGAGCCAGTCCGCCGGGGAGCTGCCTGACGGCGGCTGGCGCCCTACCGGGTCACGATGTTCACGATCCGGCCGGGCACGATGACGAGCCGCGTGACCTCGGACCGGCCGGCGTGGCGGGCATAGTCCGGGTGCGCGGTGAGGATCCGCTCGATGTCCTCGCGGGCCGCCCCGGCCGGCGCGCTGATCGTGAACCGCGTCCGGCCGTTGACCTGGACCGGGATCATCGCCATCGGCTCCGCGGCGTAAGCCTCGTCCGGTTCGGGGAACGGGGCGTAGGCCAGTGAGCCGTCATGGCCGAGCCGGGCCCACAGTTCCTCGGCAATGTGCGGTGCCAGCGGTGCCACCATCAGGACCAGCGGCTCGGCCAGTGCCCGCGGCAGCGCGCCATCGCGTGCGGTGATCGCGGCCGCGTGCGAGGTCAGTTCCATCAGCCGGGCGATCGCGGTGTTGAACTGGAGCCGCTCGAAATCGCGGCGGACGATGGCGATCGTCTGGTGCAGGCGCCGCAGCGTGTCCTCGTCCGGCAGCTGATCGCTGACCGTCAGCTGCCCGGTCTGCTCGTCGGTCATGGCGCGCCACAGCCGCTGCAGGAACCGGAAGGCGCCGGCGATGTCGCTGGTCCGCCACGGCCGGTCGGCCTGCAGCGGGCCGGTGACCATCTCGTACAGCCGCAGCGTGTCCGCGCCGTAGCGCTGGTAGATGTCGTCCGGGCTGATCCCGTTCTTCAGGCTCTTGCCCATCTTGCCGGCCCGGCGGGTCACCGGCCTGCCCTGATAGCTGAAGGAGCCGCCGGACTCCCGGACCTCCGCGGCCGGCACGTACATGCCCCGCTCGTCGGTGAACGCGTCGGCCAGGATGTGGCCCTGGTTCACCAGCCGCCGGAACGGCTCGGGCGTGGAGGCGTGACCGAGGTCGTACAGCACCTTGTGCCAGAACCGCGCGTACAGCAGGTGCAGCACGGCATGCTCGGCGCCGCCCACGTACAGGTCCACCCCGCCGCTGCCGGCGCTGCCCGCATCCGGGCCAGCCATCCAGTAGCGCTCCGCGCCGGGGTCGGCGAGCGCCTGGTCGTTGGACGGATCCAGGTAGCGCAGGTAGTACCAGCAGGACCCGGCCCACTGCGGCATCGTGTTCAGCTCGCGCTGGTAGGCCCGCTGCCCGTCGCCCAGGTCCAGCCGCACGGTGGCCCAGTCCGCGGCCCTGGCCAGCGGGGGCACCGGCTCGGCCGACCCGCCATCCTGCGGCTCGGGCCGGAAGTCAGTGATCTCCGGCAGCCGGACGGGCAGCATCTCGTCGGGCAGCGCCACCGGCATCCCGCCGGCGTCGTAGACGATGGGGAACGGCTCGCCCCAGTAGCGCTGGCGGGAGAACAGCCAGTCGCGCAGCCGGTAGGAGCGCGCGCCGCGGCCGGCGCCCCGCTGCTCGAGCCAGCTGATGGCAGCGGTGATCCCGTCGATGACGCTGCGGCCGGCCAGCTGCGGTCCCGGTGCCGCGGCATAGCTGCCGTCGCCGGTGAAGGCGGACGGCCACTGCCCGGCCGGCGTGCCGGGCGGGATGCCCTGCTCGGCCAGCCACGCTGCCGGAGGCTCCAGCACCGCCCGGGCCGGCAGCCCGAACGCGCGGGCGAAGTCCAGGTCACGCTGATCGTGCGCGGGCACGGCCATGATCGCGCCGGTGCCGTAGCCGGTCAGCACGTAGTCGGCGGCGAACACCGGCACCGGCCCCCCGGTGGCCGGGTTGATCACGCTGGCGCCGGTGAAGACCCCGGTCTTCGCCGCGGTCGCGTCGGTGCGCTCGCGATCGCTGAGCCGGGCCGCCATCGCCCGGTAGGCGGCTACCGCGTCGCGCGGCTGCCAGCTCGCCGCGCCGCCGCTGGCCTGCGGGAACTGCCAGGCCTCCGGGGTTCCCTCCGGCCACTCCCGCGGCACCAGCTGGTCCAGCAGCGGGTGCTCGGGTGCCAGCACCACATAGGTGGCGCCGGCCAGGGTGTCCGGGCGCGTGGTGAACACCTCGATGGCCAGGCCGGGCCGGTCCGGCGAGTCCGCGGCCGGCAGCGAGATCATCGCGCCGTCGCTGGCGCCGATCCAGTTCCGCTGCATCTGCCGGACCGGCTCGGGCCAGTCGACCAGGTCCAGGTCATCGATGAGCCGCTGGGCGAAGGCGGTGATCCGCAGCATCCACTGGCGCAGCGGCCGCCGGTAGACGGGGTAATTGCCGATATCACTGCGGCCGGCCGCGGTGACCTCCTCGTTGGCCAGCACCGTGCCCAGGCCCGGGCACCAGTTCACCAGCTCCTCGGACAGGTAGGCGAGCCGGCGGCTGTCGATCAGGCGGCGCTGCTCCGCGCCGGTCAGCTCGGCCCACGCCCGGCCGTCCGGCACCGGCCGCCCGCCGGACTCGTACTCGGCGATCAGGTCCCCGATCGGCCGGGCCCGGCCGGTCCGCTCGTCCGCCCAGCTGCCGAAGATGCGCAGGAAGATCCACTGCGTCCAGCGGTAATAGCCGGGATCAGCGGTGACGATCTCGCGGCGGGTGTCATGCCCGAGCCCCAGCCGGCGCAGCTGGCGGCGCATGATGGCGACGTTGCGGTCGGTCGTCACCCGCGGGTGCTGGCCGGTGTCCAGCGCGTACTGCTCGGCCGGCAGGCCGAACGCGTCGTAACCGAGCGCGTGCAGCACATGATGGCCGGTCATCCGCAGGTACCGGGCATACACGTCGGTGCTGATGTAGCCGAGCGGATGGCCGACATGCAGGCCCGATCCGCTGGCATACGGGAACATGTCCAGCAGGTAGAACTTCCGGCGGCCGGCCATCCGCTCGAAGCCGGCGGCCAGCGGGCCGGCCGGATTGGCCGCGCTGAACGTCCCGTCCGCCGCCCAGCGCTGCTGCCAGCGCAGCTCGATCTCGCCCGCGAGCCGGGCGTCGTAGCGGAAGGGCGGCATCTCCTGCGCGGCCGCGGCGGCCGCGATCCTCGCTGACCTGACCTCGCTCATAACGGCTCCTGTGCGTGTTCCGGGCCTCCGGCGGGGGCGCCGGTCACTGGCCGGGGGATCTGGCGGGGGCGGTGGGGGATGGCGGCGGAAATGAAAAAGCCCCTCGTGCACAGAGGGGCGGCCGCGCTGACGTGATGCGTCAGCGCGGCTCAAGGAGAAGCAGGCTCTGCGGTACGGCCATGCTGCCAGCGTAGCGGACCGCGTGCCCTGCGTCAGCTGGCCCGGGCTGGCCCGTCTGCCGGGCTGGCCGTCTTCGTCAGCTGCGCCGGGCTGGCCGTAAGATCGCCGGGAATGCGTAACTCGGCTGTGCAGGAGTCGCCCGGCCGCCGGGCCCGCGTCGCGCGGCGCTTCGGCGGCGGCGCTCTGCTGCTGGCCGGGATCCTGCTGCTCGCGGTCAACCTGCGCGCCGCCATCACCAGCCTGCCGCCGATCTTCCCCGAGCTGCGCGACGTCCTGCACATTTCGACTGCCGAAGAGGCAACGCTGGCCTCTGTCCCGGTGCTCTGCTTCGGCCTGTTCTCCGGGGCCGCCGCGCCGCTGAGCCGGATGCTGGGGGAGGAGCGGGTGCTCGGCGCCGCGCTCGCGCTGCTGGCCGGCGGCCTGCTGCTGCGCAGCGCCGACCCGCCGGTGCTGCTGTTTCCCGGCACGATCGTGGCCAGCGCCGCGATCGCGCTGATGAACGTCCTGCTGCCGAGCCTGATCAAGCGCCGCCGGCCGGAGCGGGCCGGCCTGCTCATCGGCCTGTACCTGCTGTCCCTGTCGGGCGGCGCGGTGGTCGGCGCGCTGATCGCCGTACCGGTCTTCACCGCGGCCGGCGCTGGCACCGCCGCGGCCCGCCTGTCGCTGGGCATGTGGGCGCTTCCCGCCCTGCTGGCCGCCGCCATGTGGCTGCCGCAGCTGCGCTACCGGACGCTGCCGCCGGCGCCCGCGGCCGGCGGCCAGCGGCGCCGCGGCGTGCTCGCGATGGGCCGGCACGCGCTGGCCTGGCAGGTGCTCGCCTTCATGGGACTGCAGAGCCTCAGCTACTACGCCACGCTGTCGTGGTTCCCGACGCTGTTCCGCGATCGGGGCATGTCGGCCGCGGCGGCCGGCGGCCTGCTCGCGCTGATGAACCTGGGCAATGCGGTGACGGCCCTGCTGATCCCGGTGCTGGCGCAGCGAGCGCGAGACCAGCGGCTGCTCGCCGTCATCTCGATGATGATGACCGGGGCCGGGCTGGCCGGAGCAGCGTTCGGGCCGCTCGGCGCGGCAGCGCCGCTGGTGTTCCTGCTCGGCCTGGGCCAGGGCGCGAGCCTCGGCCTGGGCATCTTCTACACGATGGCACGCGCTCCCGACCCGGTCGCGGCCGCGGCGCTGTCGGCCTTCGCCCAGAGCGGCGGCTACCTGCTCGCGAGCACCGGCCCGCTGCTGATCGGCCTGCTGCATTCCGTCACCGGCGGGTGGGCCGTCCCGGTCGGCGCCCTGCTCGGCGTGGTCGTGCTCCAGCTGATCACCGGCTGGCTGGCAGGCCGCGCCAGGACGGTGCCGGTGCCGGGCCCGGTCCCGCTGGCGGCCCCGGAAGGCGCGGGGGGCCGGCGTCCCTGACAATTCAATACTGATGGTATTTAGACACTGAAGGTATGGAACGTCTGAGCCGGGCTGAGCAGAACGAGCGCAACCGCAGGCTCGTGCTGGAAGCCGCGCGGAGCATCTTCCTGGCCCGTGGCTACCACGGCGCATCGGTGGATGAGATCGCCGAGCAGGCCGGGTTCTCCAAGGGAGTCGTGTACTCCCGGTTCGGGAACAAGGCTGACCTGTTCCTGGCCCTGCTGGAGCAGCGGATCGACGAACGGGCCGAGCAGAACGCCGCGAGCTGGCCCGACATCATCCTGGCCCTCAGCTCCGGAGTGCAGCTGGAGCAGGCCGCCAGCCCGGCCGCCCTGCCCGACCCGCTGCGGGACAGGCTGCTGGCCCGCCTGTTCGCCGCCCCCGTCGCGGCAGTTTCAGCCAGCCAACGTGATCATTCCGGCGGCGCGCCGCGGCCTGGCCGGGCAGCCGCCGGCAGCCAGACGGAGGGCACATGAGCATGACCGGGATAACCGGGCGGACTGGCCTGCGTGCTCGCATGGAAGACTCCTCCGGTATTTCCGGCACGTATTTCCGGCACGCCTGCTTGCGCCGCCGCGGGGTCGCTGCCGCCCGGCCAGGCCGCCGCTGGCGGACCGGCTGAGCCAGGTCATAGCGGCTCAGGGCGGCCGCGGGCCGGCCCTGCTAGGGTCATTCCCGCGAGCCCGGCAGGCGGCCCGGGGAGTGCCTGACGGCGGTGCGGCGTCAGGCGGGCGCACCGGCCGAAATACACTCAAGTTCATGCTCCTGCGCCGGTGCGCGCAGCGGCTCACCGCCGGGTGCGGTGCGAGGACACAAGTTCAGGTGCGGGCAGTGGTGCCAGGCACGCGAGCGGGCGACAACCGCCGCGGCCGCCGAGCTTAGGGAGCTGAGTCAATGACGCTGCTGGAGAGTGTCTCGGGTCCGCAGGATCTCAAGAATCTCCGGGCCGAGGAACTGCCCCAGCTAGCCGCGGAGATCCGGGACCTGCTCATCCGGGTGGTATCGCGCAACGGCGGTCATCTCGGGCCGAACCTGGGCGTGGTGGAACTCACCATCGCGCTGCACCGCGTGTTCGACTCGCCGGTGGACCGGATCATCTTCGACACCGGCCACCAGTCGTACGTGCACAAGCTGCTCACCGGCCGGGCGGCGGAGTTTGAGACGCTCCGCCAGCGCGGCGGCGTCTCCGGGTACCCCAACCGGGCCGAGTCTGAGCATGACGTCATCGAGAACTCGCACGCCTCCACCAGCCTGTCCTACGCCGATGGCCTGGCCAAGGCCTACCAGCTCCGCGGCGAGCCGAATCGCAGCGTCGTGGCCGTGATCGGCGACGGCGCGCTGACCGGCGGGATGGCGTGGGAGGCGCTGAACAACATCGCCACGGCGAAGAGCCGGCGGGTCGTGATCGTCGTCAACGACAACGGCCGCTCCTACCAGCCCACGATCGGCGGCCTGGCCGACCACCTCGCCGTGGTGCGAGTGTCGCAGCGGTACGAGCACGTGCTCGACTACATCAAGACCACGGTCTCCCGTGCGCCGCTGGTCGGCCCGCCGATCTACGAGACGCTGCACGGCATCAAGAAGGGCATCAAGGATGTCCTGCAGCCGCAGGTGCTGTTCGAGGATCTCGGCCTGAAGTACCTCGGCCCGGTGGACGGTCACGACGAGCAGGCGGTCGAGCATGCGCTGCGGCGGGCGCGCGAGTTCGGCGGCCCGGTGCTGGTGCACGTGATCACCCGCAAGGGCTTCGGCTACCCGCTGGCCGAGGAGAACGACGAGGACTGCCTGCACCAGGTGCAGCCCGCGCCGCTGGCGGCCACGGCCACCCCGGCGGCCAAGGCCGGGCTGGCTGATCCGCCGCCGCTGCCGCGGCCCTGGACGCACATCTTCGGCGAGGAGCTGGCCGCGATCGGCGCCAGCCGCCCGGACGTGGTGGCGATCACGGCGGCGATGCTGCATCCCACCGGGCTCAACTTCTTCGCGGCTGACTGCCCGGACCGGGTGTTCGACGTCGGGATCGCCGAGCAGCACGCGGTGACCAGCGCCGCGGGGCTGGCCATGGGCGGCATGCACCCGGTGGTGGCGATTTACTCGACATTCCTCAACCGTGCCTTCGACCAGATGGTCATGGACGTGGCGATGCACCGGCTGCCGGTCACCTTCGTGCTCGACCGGGCCGGGATCACCGGCCCGGACGGCGCCAGCCACCACGGCATGTGGGATGGCTCGCTGCTGCAGCTCGTGCCGGGCATGCGGGTGGCGGCGCCGCGGGACGGTGCCCGGCTGGCCGAGCTGCTGCGCGAGGCGATCGCGATCAGCGACGGCCCGACCGCGATCCGGTTCCCGCGCGGCAAGGCGCCGCAGGACATTCCCGCGGTCGGCACGCTCGGCTCGATGGACGTGCTGCGCGCACCCGAGGCCGGCGCGGCCAGGGACGTCCTGCTGGTCGGCGCGGGCCCGATGGCCGGCGTCTGCGTCGAGGCGGCTGACCGGCTGGCCGATCAGGGCATCGGGGTCACCGTCGTCGACCCGCGCTGGGTGCTGCCGGTTGATCCGGCGCTGGCGGACGCGGCTGCCGGCTACCGGCTGGTGGTCACCGTCGAGGACAGCGGCCGGGCCGGCGGGTTCGGGGACGCGGTGGCCAGGCTGCTGCGTGACCGCGACGTGGAGACGCCGGTGAAGACGTTCGGGATCGCCCAGCAGTTCCTGGAGCACGGCGAGCGCGGCGAGCTGCTGGAGGATCAGGGCCTGACGCCGCAGCAGCTGGCCCGGGTGATTACCGAGGCCGTGGCCAGCCGGACGCCTGAGCTGGCCCAGGAACAGCAGGCCTGAGCGGCAGGCATGAGCAGCAGGCGGGGCAGCGGACGTGAGCGGAAGGACGGGGCCGCCCGGCCGGCGGCGAACGTGCCGCCCCGGTCACGGCAGCGGCCCTGACACGGCAGAATCGCAGGTATGAGGACTCTCGAGGTCGCGATCGTCGGTTCGGGTCCGGCTGGCCTGTACGCGGCGGAGGCGCTGATCAAGCAGGCCGCGGTGCTGGAGCCGCCGCAGCCGATCAGGGTGGACGTGCTGGACCGGCTGCCGACTCCGTACGGGCTGGTCAGGTATGGCGTCGCGCCCGACCACAAGTCGATCAAGTCGATCGCCGACTACCTGCGGAGGGTGCTGGAGCACGAGGGCGTACGGTTCCTCGGCGGCGTGCACCTGGGCGAGGACGTGACCCGCGACGACCTGCTGGCCAGCTACGACGCCGTCGTGTACGCGACCGGGGCGATGCGGGACCGCCGGCTCGGCATCCCCGGCGAGGACCTGCCCGGCAGCTACGCGGCGACCGACTTCGTGAACTGGTACTGCGGGCATCCCGACGTGGACCCGGCCGCGTTCAGCCTGGACGCCGAGTCCGTCGCGGTCATCGGGGTGGGCAATGTCGCCGTCGACGTGGCCCGCATCCTGATCAGGGACCCGGCCGAGCTGCGCGAGACCGACATCTCCCAGCCGGTGCTGGAGGCGCTGGAGGCCAGCAAGGTCCGCGAGGTGCACGTGATCGGCCGCCGCGGGCCGGCCCAGGCCAAGTTCACCACCAAGGAGCTGCGCGAGCTCGGCGAGCTTGAGGGCGTGGACGTGGTCGTCGGCGCGGGCGAGCATGACCTGGACGCGTTCGACCCCACCGGGGAGAGCGCCCGGCTGGCCCAGACCGACCGGCACGTGCGCGGCAACTACGCGGTGATCTCCGGCTGGGCCTCGCGTGCCCCGGCCGGCCATCCGCGGCGGCTGACGGTCCGCTTCTGGCTGAGGCCGACGGAAATCCAGGGCGCAGAACGGGTCTCCGGCCTCATCCTGGAGCGCACCAGGCTGGACGACAGCGGGGTATTTGCCGGAACCGGCCAGCAGGAGACCCTGGACGTCCAGATGGTGCTCCGCTCGGTGGGCTATCAGAGCGTCCCGCTGCTCGGGCTCCCGTTCGATCAGGGCTCCTACACCGTGCCGAACGAGGAGGGCCGCGTGCTCGGGCCCGACGGCCAGCCGCTGCCGGGGGAGTACGTCGCGGGCTGGCTCAAGCGCGGCCCGACCGGCGTGATCGGGACCAACAAGTCCGATGCCGCGCAGACCGTGCGGGCGCTGCTGGCCGACCTGGCCGGCGGTCCCGGTCCCGGCGACGTGCCGCTGCCGCGGGCCGGGCTGCTGCGGATGCCGGCGCCGGCGCCGGCCCCGGCCGCGACCGCGGCCGATAAGCCTGCCGTCGTGATCGAGCCGGGCGCAGCGGGCGGGCAGTCCGCCGCGGGGGGAGCCGGGCAGGCCAGCGCGGCCGCGGAAGCCGGCCTGACCGCCGAGGAGGTCGCCGCGGAGGCCGCCGAGGTCGCCGCCATGGAGGCGGCGGAGGCCGGCGCCGCGGAGGCCACCGACCTGGCCGTGCTGTCCCGCTTCGAGCAGCTGCTGGAGGCGCGCGGTATCCGGCCGGTCAGCTACGCGGACTGGCTGCGGATCGAGGCCGCCGAGGAGGAGCTCGCGGTCTCCCTCGGCCGCGGTGCCCGGGTCAAGCTGCCCAGCCGCGAGCACTTGCACCGCGCTTACGGCCCGGGCTCGTGAAAATGGCGCAGGTCAAGGTGGTCAGCCGCTGAGAACCTGGCGCAGGGTGGCGGCGAAGGCGTCCGGATCGCCCGTCCGGCCATTTTCGCCGCCGGCGAATCCGTCGTGCCCGCCGGGGAAGGTGACTGGCGCCGCGCCGAGGCGCCCGGCCACGGCCACGGCCGCCCGGCCGGCGAGCATCCGGCCGGACTGGGCGCCGGCGCCCATGACGACGCGGGCCGTCGCGGCGCGGAGCGCGCCGAAGTCGTGCTGGTAATGGCCGCACCAGATCATGTGCGGCCCGAGCAGCGGGTCGTTCCGGCTGCCATCGTCCTGCGCGGGCAGCCCGAACGCAGCGGGATCCGGCGCGGGCCGGCCGGCGAAGTCCGCCGGCAGCGGGCCCTCGTGGCTGACCAGCGCGATGAACTTCGCCATGGCCGGGCCGAAGCCGCTGCGCTGGTAGGTCTCATGGATGTCCACCATGGCGGCCAGGACCAGCTCACGGTCCGGCAGCTCCCGTGCCGCTGGCGGCTCGTGCGCCACGAGTGTCCGGACCTGCTCCGGGTGCCGGGCCACCAGGGCCAGCGCGTTGACCGCGCCCCCGCTGCTGGCGAAGATATCCGCCGGCCCCGCGTCCAGCCCGCCGATCAGCCGGTGCAGGTCGTCCGCGTGCTCGTCGGGCGTGGCTCCGGCGACGCCGTCGGCACGCTGGCTGCGCCCCGTCCCGCGCGGGTCATAGGTCACTACCGTGCGGTCTGCGAAATGCCCGGCCAGGTTGCGGAATCCGTCGGCGCCCATCGGCGCCCCGATGATCAGCAGGACCGGCAGGGTACTCGCGTCATTGCTCCGGACGTCGTAGGACAGCACGGCGCCCGGCACATCCAGGGTGTGCGTCTTCGGCTCGGTCATGGACTCCTCCGTCAGCAGGATGCCAGTCTCCGGGATCTCGGTCTCCGGGATCTCGGTCTCCGGGAACTCGGGTCTCCGGGAACTCGGGTCTCCGCTTGCTCTGACCCTCCGGGCCGGCCAGACTCATCGGCCCGCGGGCCTGCGGCGCATGCGACCGAGCCGGCAATGTTCCGGCCATCGAGGACGCTAGCTGTCCGCATCACGGTCTAGCGTTCTGGCATGAGCATGGACATGGACTGGAATGCCGAGCTGGCCGATCAGCTCGAATGGCACTGGCAGCATCAGCTGCGGCCGCGGCTGGACGGGCTCAGCGACGACGAGTACTTCTGGGAGCCCGCCCCGGGCTGCTGGAGCATCCGTCCGCGCGGCCAGGGCACCGCGCAGATCGAGGCCGGATCCGGCGACTTCATCATCGAGTTCGCCTTCCCGCAGCCGGATCCGCCGCCGGTGACGACGATTGCCTGGCGGCTCGGCCACATGATCGTGGGGGTCTTCTCCGTTCGCAACGCCGCCCACTTCGGCGGCCCGCCCGCGGATTACCGCAGCTTCGGCTACGCGGGCACCGCGGCGGAGGCGCTCAGCCAGCTCGACGAGGCGCACGCAACCTGGATCAAGGGCGTGCGCGATCTCGGCGCCGACGGCCTGGCCCGGCTGTGCGGCCCGGCCGAGGGCCCGTTCGAAGACGAGCCGATGGCCGCGCTGGTGCTGCACATTAACCGCGAGGCCATCCATCACGGGGCGGAGATTGCCCTGCTCCGCGACCTCTACCGGGCGAGGCGGTGACGAGATGGCCTACGACTTCCAGATCGCCGTGGACGCGACGCGGCCGCATGTCCTCGCTGGCTGGTGGGCCGCGGCCCTGGGCTGGACCGTGGAAGTCCAGGATGCGGAGTTCATCCGCCGGATGATCGCCGAGGGGTACGCCACCGAGGCTGACACCACGACCCACAACGGCGCGCTGGCGTGGAAGGACGGTGCTGCCATCCGCCACCCGGCCGGGCCTGGCGGCGAGCAGCGCAGCCGGATCTTCTTCCAGCAGGTGCCCGAGTCGAAGACTGTAAAGAACCGGATCCACCTCGATATCCAGGTCGGGCCCGGGCAGGTCGAGGCGGAGGCGGCCCGGCTCACCGATTTGGGCGCGACCTTCCTGCACCGCGGTGAGCAGGGCCCGCACGGCTGGATCACCCTGGCCGACCCCGAGGGCAACGAGTTCTGCGTGACCTGACAGCGCCTCGCCGCCGAGCGGCCCCGGGCGGCAAGGCTGCGGGTGATCAGGTAACCGCGCGCTGCCCGCACGCCCCCGCTGACCACCGGGCGAGCGGGTTCGTGCTGCCGGCCCGCCCGGCAATGGCTACTATGCGCAAAGTGAGCACGTCTGTGGCCGGGAGCCACGCGGCCGGTCACGCGCGGCTCCAGCAGCTCGGGGCGCCGGAGCTCAGCTGGCTCGTGCAGCGGATCCGGGACCGGCTGGAGCGCGGGGAGCCGGTCGACGGAACGGTCACGCTGGTCGGCGCGTCGCCCGCGCAGCGCAAGGCGGCGGCCCGGCTGCTCGGTCATGGCCTCGGCCGGGGCACCTCGCTGAGCGTGCCGCTGCCCGAGCTGGCCGCGGTACTGAGGTCATCGGGCGCGGCGCCCAGCCTGCAGGCGGCCGTGGAGGCGGTGGCCGGGCCGGTCCGGAATCTCGCCGCCGAGCGGGCGGCCGAGGTGCAGCACTGGGAGGACGCGCTGTCCGCCGCGACCGCGAGCCCGCTCGCCGCCCTGCCGTGGTACCGCGCCTGGCTGGATGAGATCGGCCGGGACGGCACTGTCACCCGGCTGATCCGGCAGGGCCACGCCGTCGTGCTCCGGCAGGCGCCCGCGGTGCTCGAGCGGCTGCCCGGCGGAGCGGAGCCGGCCGGGCTGGCGGCGGCCCGGCTGGCGCAGGACGCGACCGGCGATCCCGCCGCGCTGGCGTCAGGCCCGCTGGCCACCCTGGTGCTGCGCGCCCTGGCCCGGCGCGAGGGGGTGCCGCCGCCGGCCAGCCCCGAGGCCGAGCAGGCGCTGTGGACCACGGCTGGCGTCGTCACCGATGACCTGGCGAGCCAGGTCCTGGTACTGAACGTGCGGGCTGGCGGCGAGCCGCTCGGCCGCTGGCTGACCGAGGCGGCAGCGGTCGGCCAGCCGTTCCGGGTGACCCTGCGCCAGCTCGTTGCCATGCCGGTGGTGCCGTGGGCCGTCAGTCTCTACGTATGCGCCAGCGCCGCCGTGCTCCGCGCCGCCGCCGATCAGCTGGGCCCGGCCGGGCCTGGGCTGGTCTGCACCGAGGGGGAGCCATCGGTCGCCTGCCTGCGGCTGCTGCACTCGGCCGTGGCCAGCGGCGCCCAGCTGCACTGGAACAGCGACTTCAGCTGGCCCGGGCTGCGGGCCACGGCCGCAGCGATACGGCGGCTCGGGGCGACGCCCTGGCTGATGAGCGCGGGCGACTACCGCGCCGCGCTGACCTCGGGCCCGAGCGAGCCGCTGAAGGGCAGGCCGGAGCCCAGCCCGTGGGACCCCGCACTGGCCGAGCTGATGCGGGCGACCGGGCGCGCGGTCACCGCGGAGATGGCAGCGCCGCGGGTGACCGCGGCGCTCGCGCAGATCCGCGACGCGCGCTGACGCCGCCGCGCCAGCGGCGCGGATGCCGGCCGATGCCCCCGGGCAGCCGCCGGCATGACCGCCTTCACGCGGTCAGGGCCGCTACGGCACGATGTATCCCGTGCAGAGACGACGCAGTGCGCCGCGACCCATCCCGGCTCTCACGCTGGCCGTGCTGGCCACGCTGGCCGTGCTGGCCGGGATGCTGCCTGCCCGGCCGGCCGGGGCCGCGGCCGGCCGGCTGTCAGCAGCGGGAGCGACCGCAGCCCGGCAGCTGATCACGGTCACGGCCCCTTCCTACTCCAGCACGTACGCCACCCTGCGCGCCTACCGCAGGTCCGGTCACCGCTGGGTGCGGGTGCTCGGCCCGTGGACGGCCCGGGTCGGCTACAACGGCATCGCCCCGGCCGGCCGCAAGCGCGAGGGCGATGGCCGCACGCCGTCGGGCACCTACGGCTTCAGCTTCTTCTTCGGCGTGCTGCCCAACCCGGGCGTGGCGTTCCGCTGGCGGCACGCCTACCGCTACGACGTCTGGGATGATGATCCCGCCAGCCCGCGGTACAACGAGTGGGTCGACGAGCAGACGGCCGGCCGGAAGGCCGCGGGAGTCGATCCCGAGCCGATGCACAATCAGCCTGCTTACGACTACGCGGCGGTGATTGCCTACAACACCGCCCGCACGCCGGGCCTGGGCAGCGCCATCTTCCTGCACGTCGGAACGGGCACCGCCACGGCCGGCTGCGTGTCGCTGCCCGCCTGGCAGCTGCTGGACGTGCTCAGGTGGCTAAGCCCCGGCAGCCGCCCGCTGATCTCGATCTCCGCCCGCTGAGGCTCTGGCGCGGTGGTGCTGCGCCTCCGCGGCCTGCGGAGGGGACGCGATGCCGATCATGACTCCGCCAGGGCGCAGCACCCGCGAGGACTGCGACAGTGCCGGGCCGCCTGCCGTGTCCGCGACGGTATCGACGTCGCGCGGCAGCCGGCGGTACGGGAACTCGGTGTAGTCAATGACCTCGCCGGCGCCCAGCCCGGCGACGAAGTCGGCGTCGCGCGCCGGTCCCGCTGGATCGCGGCACGCCGCACCGGTCAGCCGGGGAGCTGAAATTCGGTGTAGACCGCGCGATGGTCAGTGCCCGCCAGCGGGCACACGGCGGCGGCCAGCACCGCGCACCGCGGGTCGACCAGGACATGGTCGAGGGTGAGCAGCGACGGCCGGCCCTGCGGTCCCCAGGTGGGGATCAGCCCGCGCCCCATCTGGCTGGCGGCGTCGACGTGGCCCAGCCGCAGCAGCCGCCGGAACTGGGCGTGATCGGCGGTGGCATTGAAGTCCCCGGCGAGCACGCGCGGCGGATCGGCGGGCGGGGGGAGGGCGGCCAGTTCCTCCCGCCAGCGCGCGACCTTCCACCGGGCCAGCAGCTTGTCCGGCGCGTGCAGGTGGACGCAGACCAGGTCGGCGCGGTGCCCGTCCGGCAGCTCCAGCCGGGCCGACAGCTGAGCCACAGCGGCCCGCGTGAACGGCAGCCCGTCGCTCAGCCGGTAGCGGGCGAAGATGGCCGAGCCAGCCCGGCCGAAGTGCGGGCCGCCGATGGCCTCGTGCGGGAGCAGGTCGCTCAGCCCGGCCCGCCGGAGCCCGGCCGCCGCCGCTGCGGTGAGTTCCTGCACGTTCAGGACGTCGGCGTCCGTGTGCCGGACCAGGCTCACGACGGCTTCGGCGCAGGCCCGCCCGGCCAGCAGGTTCGCGGTCACCACCCGCAGCACCGGGCCGGCCGCCTGCGGCTGAGGGCTCCTGATCGCGCGCGCCAGCACCGCCGCGGCCAGCGCCGACCCGGAGAGCGCGGCCGTGGCCGCCGCGCCCGCGGGCCGCAGCAGCAGCGAGCCCGCCACCGCGGCCGCGGCAGCCTGCGGAGTGAACGACAGCAGCGGGGCAGCGGGCGCCTCCAGGACCCTGAGCCGATCAGCGCCCGCCAGCCGCGCCGCCGCCCACCCGGCTGCCGCCCCCGCGGCCACCCACGAGATCTGCTTCATGCCCTCCCCGTTCGGCACACGTCCTCCCGACCTTACGGCTCCCGGCCGCCACCTGCGGCGTCGGCTCCCGGCGGGCGGCGTGTCGCCGGCGAGGCTGCGGATCCGATGCCGGCGCGGGGCCTGCGCGCCTGCCGGTCTCCGGGATTCCGGGTGGCCAGGGATGGCGCCGTGCCGGACGGCGGGCCGTGCATCAGGTTCCTGCGGCATGACCCGGACTGACCGGACCACCTAGCTCTGGCCCTCGAGGCGGACCTCATACACGCTGGCCTCGAACGAGCCCGAGGTATCCGGGGGCAGGCTGGTGAACCAGATGAGCACGTAACGACCGTGCGCCGGGGCGGTGAGCCGCAGGCTCACGACGCCGCTGGCGTTGGTCGCGCCGGCGACCGCCGGCAGGCCCGCCATGGAAGGCGTGTTGCCGACGCGCAGCTGGAAGTCGGCGCCCGGCGCGCTGCCGAGCGTGACCTGGGCAGCCGTGATCGTCACTGGCCGGCCCATGTTCACCAGCAGGCCGGTGCCCGGGTACAGGTTTCCCATATGGGCGCTGGTGTACCAGTCGGTATGCCAGGCGGTGGACGGCTTGCCGTCGATCGCGAGGGCCGCCCCGCCCGGGTCGTCGCCCTGGCCGCCGCCGAAGGGCTCGAAGGCCGTCGCGCTGGCCGGGGTGAGGGCCTGCGCGGCGACCGCGGGAGCTGTCGTCTGGCCAGACGGCGAGGGCGACGGCGACCGCGACTGCGGGGGCCTGGATGACGCTGGCCCTGGGTGGTGGTGCCGCGCCGGGTGGCTGCGGGGCGGGGCAGTGCCGCCGGCGGCGTGACGCGAGCCCGCGAGGAAGTAATAGGCGACGAAGCCGAGCACCACGACCAGCGCCACCCCGAGTGCCGCCGACCAGTTCGGCCGCCGCAGCTCGCGCGTCCTGACGACCGGCACCGGCTCCGTTATGTCATCGTCCTCCTCGAGCGACTCCGGTCCCAGCAGGGCCGTGTCGTACTCCCGGATCAGCGGCTCCGGGTCGACGCCGACCACCCGGGCGATGCTGCGGATGTGCCCGCGCGCGTAGAAATCCCCCCCGCACCCTGAGTAGTCATCTTCCTCAATGCCTGTGATGATCGTTTCCCTGATGCGGGTTCGCCGGCTGACGTCGGTGACGGTCAGACCGGCCTCACGTCGCGATCCCGCCAGGGCTTCGCCGATGCTCACAGCGCCTCCACCGCGGTATCGCACTGCGCCGCCTGCCTGGCGGAGCGCAGCTGGACATGCCTCCCGTATTGACCCTATGTCCGTCGTGGTACCGCCTTGCGTCAGGCGTCCGGCAGAAGGCGATATTTCATGCCTGGGCAGCAGGCATGACCGCAGGTGAGGCGCCGGGTTAGCCGGCCGCGCGATTCCGCGGACGCCGCGCGCGGCGGCCAGCATGGCTGCACGCCCGGGCAGATGGCGCCTGGACCAGGGCCCGGCGGGACGCCGGGGGAGGGCGGGACGCCGGGGGAGGGCGGGACGCCGGGGGAGAGCGGGACGCCGGGGGAGAGCGGGACGCCGGAGGAGGGCGGGACGCCGGGGCAGGATGGCGCCCGGCCGGGCCCGGGCGCGGCGGGACGCCCGGGCCCGGCCGCCGTCGGCCCGCCGGATGGCCGCGGGTTACGGATTCAGCGAGAATGACCGGGTCGCGAGGCCCGCTCCGCCCGACCAGATCTCGAATCCGGCCGCCACGTCCCACAGGCAGGCCGACGGCCTGATCAGCCCGCGGCGCTCCGCGTAGCGGATGAAGGGCGCGAGCTTCAGGCCGGTGATGCCGGTCACGGGGGCGGTGCGCCGGAAGGCGAGGTAGCGCCAGCTGCTGCTCCCGCCGCGGGCGGTCTTGGCCCGCAGCTCATAATCGGCGCCGTCAATCCTGATTCGCTGCGCTCCGAATGGCGGTACGTGCTGGCTGTCAAGCCAGATCATGATCTCGGCCGACGGCGCGCTGTACGGATCGGGGCCGAACCAGAGGTCAAGGGCCGTGTCAAACTCCCCTGGCGCGTTATCGGCCGTGCGCCAGCTCGCCACCGGGTCGCCGAGCGCTGACAGCCGCACCGGCATTCCGCTGCCGGGCGAGCAGTAACCTCCGCTGCATCCCCGGCTTATATCGGGATAGGCAAGTACGCTGGCGCGGCGCGGCGCACGCTGCGACATAACAGTGAACCTCGGCCCGCCGGGAACGGACAGGCAGGCATTCCCGCCGCCCCAGTTGTCGGCGTTAATGACGTACCGGGCGCCGTTCCGGCCGTGCGCCTGGGCCCAGGTCGTACAGCGGCCGACGGCGGAGGCGGAGGCGGCGGAGGCGGCGGAGGCGGAGGCGGCGGAGGCGGCCGGCAGCGGCCCGAGGCTGCCGGTAAGGGCCGCGAATGCGATGCCAGCGATCGCGCCTTTGGTCCGCACAGACATGGCCGGCGCCCCTCCCCTGTAACCGGACGGTGCGCGACGGCCTGCCGTCAATGGCTGCCGCGCATGAAAGCACCTTATCCGCCTTTGAATGGGCTCCGCAGTTTAAGGCTTGCTTCATCTGATAGCGCGGAGTGTTACTGCCGGAACTGGTCCTGGATTAACCTAATGGCAGGATTGGGATAATTTAAGTACGCCGGGAGGGCCTATTCCTGCCGTAGTAACGGAAAGCGCCGGTAAAGTTAATCGCCGTGCGAATCCGGCTGATCAGGGCAATCGTGATCAGAGCCATGCGGCGGCCTCCAGCAGGGAGCCGGCGACCGCCGTGCAGCGCGTCAGAATCGCACGTCAGAATCGTCTTCTAGACGTCCGCCAGGAATGCCGCCGGGCGCCCCATCAGCTCACCTCGGCCCGCAGCGGGGCGGCGTCGCTGGCCCGCCGGCCGGATGACTTAGCTGCGCTGGTCGCGAACCTGCCGCTTGATCCGGGCCAGCATGGCCGCCATGCCGCGCAGCCGCAGCGGGCTCACCAGGTCCTGCAGCCCGAGCTGGTTGCAGAACTCGCCCGGCGTCGCCAGCACCTCGTCCGCGTCCGCGCCGTCCAGGCCGGCGTGCAGGATGCCCGCGAAGCCGCGAGTCGTCGGTGCCTCCCGCGGCGCATCGAAGAAGAGATGAGTGATGCCGTCGGCGTCCACCTCGACCGCCAGGAAGAGCGGCGTCTGGCATTCCGGCACCTTCTCCAGCAGGTCCTGATGCCCGGCGAACCGGGCGGGCAGCTCGGGCAGTTCCTCGGAGAACTCCAGCAGCAGCTGCAGCCGCTGGGAGTCCGGCACCGAGCTGAAGTCCTCGGCTATCTCCCTCAGCCGGGGGCTGAGGCTGCCCGCGGGGGCCGTCACGGGCTGTCCCCGCGGCGGATCGGCGCCTTCACTGAGTTTCCCCACTCGGTCCACGACCCGTCGTAGTTGCGCACCTGCGGGTAGCCCAGCAGGTGGTGCAGCACGAACCAGGTGTGACTGGACCGCTCGCCGATGCGGCAGTAGACCACGACCGGATCGTCCGGGCGCAGGCCGGCCTCATCCTGATAGATCGCCTCCAGCTCGCCGCGGGACCGGAACGTGGCGTCGTCGGCGGCCGCCCGGGACCACGGAACGCTCCTGGCGCCCGGGATGTGGCCGCCGCGGAGTGCGCCTTCCTGCGGGTAGTCCGGCATGTGCAGCAGCTCGCCGGTGTACTCGCCGGGCGAGCGCACGTCGATCAGCGGCTGGCCGAGGTGCGAGAGAACCTGATCCCTGAACGCCCGGAACATGGTGTCATCGCGCTCGACGACCGGGTAGTCGGTGCGGGTCCGCTGCGGCGGGTCGGTGCTGACCGGCCGGCCCTCGGCGATCCACTTGGCCCGGCCCCCGTCGAGCAGCCGCAGGTCCGGGTGGCCGAACAGGGTGCACACCCACAGGGCATACGCGGCCCACCAGTTATTCCGGTCACCGTACAGGACGAGCGTGCTGTCCCGGCTGATGCCCTTCTCCGACATCAGCCGCGCGAAGCCCGCCCCGTCCACGTAGTCGCGGGTCACCGGGTCGTTGAGCTCGGTATGCCAGTCGAGCTTCACCGCGCCCGGAATGTGGCCGGTCTCATACAGCAGCACGTCCTCGTCGGACTCGGCCACGACAAGGCCAGGATCGTCCAGGTGATCTGCCAGCCACTCGGTCGTGACCAGCATCTCCGGGTGCGCGTAGTCCTGGAACTTCGGCGCGGAGTCGGATGGCAGCCCCACGATTCACCTCACCTCTGGTCGCTGGCGGCAGGCAGCCAGCCAGCAACGTATCAGGCGCGGCGGTGCCGTCTCTCGTTTGAGCGCGGGCCGCGGATGCGCCCGGCTGAGCGAGGCGTCTGCCGGCGACTGCCGCAGACCGGATGGGAGCACCACCATGACGAGCTTGCCTGCCGCCCCCGGTGACGTGCTGGCCGTGTGGACGGGACAGGATCTGCCTGACGACCTGATCCGGGTCGGAGAAGCGCTGCTGGGCAAGCCCGCGGTCGCCAACCATGTCATCGTCGTCACCCACCAGGATCAGGCGGGCCGCTGGATGGGCATCCAGGGGCAGCCCGGCGGCGTCGGGCCGGTCGACTGCACGCCGTTCCTGTCCGACGTCCGGACCATGTCCAATCACGCCCAGCCCAAGCCCGACGATCACGGCCAGCTGGTGACCTTCCTGGCCAGCGCCGCCCGGTCACTCGGCCTGGCCTATGACTGGGTCGGTATCGCCGAGGACGGCCTGGACGCGCTGCACTGCGAGGACCTTTCCGCGCTGATCGACCCGCTGTGGCGCTGGCCCTCCAACCACAACCTGCTGCCCGGCCACGTGGTCTGCTCCAGTCTGGCCGCGATGCTGTATGACCTGGCGTCGGTCGGATGGGCTCATCCCGATCTCGGCAGCGAGCGCGTCTGCGAGCCCGCCGACTGGTGGCGGTGGTCAGAGGCGAGCGCCTGGCAGGTCGCTGCCGCCCGCGCGCCCGCCGGTTCCTGAGGCCGGGTGCTCGCCCGCTTCGGCCGGCCGTGCTGGCCTGGCAGGGCGCCTGCGGGCGGACCTGGGGCCGGCCACTCCTCCCGCGGCCCGCTGCACCGGTCATGCCGGGCGCTGGCGGGCCCGCAGGTCAGCCGGGAACGGCCGCCACGAGCTGGTAGAGGAGGTGGTCCTGCCAGCGGCCCTCGATCCGCAGGTAGGCCGGCGCCAGGCCGATGCGGGTGAACCCGTTGCGCGCCAGCACGCGCTGCGACCGGACGTTGTGCGGCAGGGTGCCGGCCTGGATCCGGTGCAGTCCCAGCTTGCCGAAGGCCAGGCCGATGATCTCCCGCACGGCCGCGGTGGCCAGACCGCGGCCGTTGTCGGCGGCGTTCACCCAGTAGCCCAGGCTGGCGGACTGGAACGGGCCGCGGACCACGTCGTTGAGGTTGATCCGGCCGGCCACCCGGCCGGATTCGCCGAGGATGGCGTACGGGAAGCCCGCTCCCTGCTCACGGTGCGCGAGCGCGCGCGAGATGAAGGCACGCTGGCCGTCAGCGGTGAAATAGTCCTCGCTGCGGGCCGGCTCCCACGGGGCGAGGAAGTCGCGGCTGTCCCGCAGCAGCTGTGCCAGCACCGGAGCGTCGCCGGGCGTGATCGGCCGGATGGCGCTCACCTGAGCAGCGACTTGAGCAGGTCGCGAGTGCGCCGCTGGTCGTCACCGCGCGCGTACTCACCCGCCACGAAATCCGTCACCCCCGCGTCGGCCAGCGCGGCGATCTGGGCGGCCACCGCGTCCTCGTCGCCGGTGATGGCCACGTCACCTGGCCCGGCCGCGCCCTCGCGGTCCAGCATCGCCCGGTAGGACGGCAGCTGCCCGTAGATGGCGAAGACCTTCTCCGCCTCGGCCCGCGCCGCCGCGGTGTTGTCGGTCACGCAAACCGGCAGGATGCACACGACGCGGGGATTCTCCCGGCCCGCGCCCCTGGCCGCCGCGGTGATGGACGGCACGATGTAATCCCGCACCGTCGCGGGCCCGGTCATCCAGAGCACCGTCCCGTCAGCGCGCTCGCCGGCCAGCCTGAGCATCTGCGGGCCCAGCGCGGCCAGCAGCACCGGCACCCGCCCCGCCCGCGGCGTGGACAGCCCGATGTGGGCCCGCAGCGTCTCGCCGTCGAAGGCGGCCGGATGGCCGTCGAGCAGCGGCAGCAGGACCGACAGGTACTCGCTCATGTGCCGGGCCGGCCGCTCGAAGCTGTAGCCGTACATGTCCTCGATCACGATCTGGTGCGATAGCCCGATCCCGAGCGCCAGCCGGCCGCCGACCGCCAGGGCCGTGGTGAGCGCCTGCTGGGCGAGGACCGCGGGATGCCGGGGATAGGTGGGGACGACAGCCGTGCCGACCTCGATGCCCGGCACCTGGCTGCCGGCCACCGCCAGCGCGGTCAGCGCATCCAGGCCGAAGATGTTGCTGATCCAGGCCGAGGAGAAGCCGTCATCGGCGGCCTGGCGCAGCTGATCGCGCAATCCGGTCAGTGCGTCAGCACCGGCTGGCTCAGCTAGCGATGTCCCGATCCGCATGCCTGTCTCCGTTTCGATGCGCGCCGGGTTTTTCCGGCGTTACCGATCTTGGCGGCCGGCTTCTGGCTGCGCAACCGCGCCCGGCGGAAGCCGGAACCCGAATGCCTCAATGGTCGCTTTCCGGGCAAATATCGCGGCTAGCCAGTGCCGTGCGTGCCTGACTGGTAACCACCGGTCACCGCTGGCCGGCAGCGCGCCTGAACTTCGCCAGCTCGTCACAGGATGCTGCCACCCGGGGTCTTTGAGCGGCCGTAACGGGGGGGAACATAGGGACATGGATTCAGGTCAGGCCAGCTCCAAGGATCAGGCGACAAGCCGCTCAACCCGCGCTCCGCGCCGCACCGGCTCGCCGGAGCCGGCCGGCGAGCGCGCTGCCGTCCGGCAGAGCGCCATCAAGAACGCCCAGGCGGCGGCCAGGGCCAGGACCCGGGCCGCGGACCGGGAGCGGACCGCGGCCACGGACGGGCGCGCGGCCGAGGCCAGCGCGGCGGAGCGGAACGGCGATCCGGCCGCCGGCCGCGCCGGATCGCGGCCGCCGGAGGCAGAACGGCAGCCGCACGGCCAGCCGGGCGCGCAGGCCGGCCAGGACAGCCGCCTGCCGGCCGGCTCGCCAGCCCCGGGCGGCCGCGAGCTGCCGCCCGACCGGATCCTGGACCGCGAGGAAAGCTGGCTGCGGTTCGGCCAGCGCGTGCTCGAGCTCGCCGAGGACGAGTCCGTGCCGCTGCTGGAGCGGGTCAGGTTCTCCGCCATCTTCGGGATGGGCCTCGATGAGTTCTTCATGGTGCGGGTGGCTGGCCGGATGCGGCGGATGGCCACCGGGCTGCCGGTGGAGAACGCCACCAACAAGCCGCCCGAGCAGATCATCGAGAACACGCTGGAACTGGCCGGGCAGCTAGCCCAGCGGCACGCGCGCTGCTTCACCGACCAGCTGCAGCCGGCCCTGGCCGGCGAGGGCATCGAGATCCTGCGCTGGAAGGAGCTGGCGGCCGGGGAACAGGACCGGCTGCACCAGCTGTTCAAGGAGCGGATCTACCCGGTCCTCACCCCGCTCGTCGTCGACCCGGCCCACCCTTTCCCGTACATCTCCGGCCTGTCGCTCAGCCTGGCCGTGATGATCGCCGACCCGGCCACCGGGCAGACCATGTTCGCCCGGGTGAAGGTGCCGCCGCTGCTGCCCCGGTTCCTGACCGTGTCGCGGTACCGGTTCGTCCCGCTGGAGGACGTGATCGCCGCGCACCTCGGCGACCTGTTCGTCGGCCTCGACGTGCTCGAGCACCACGTGTTCCGGGTCACCAGGATCCGCGACCTGGAAATCGACGAGGACGTCACCGAGGACCTGCTGCAGGCGCTGGAGCGCGAGCTGATGCGGCGCCGCCCTGAACCCGCCGTCCGGCTCGAGGTGGATGAGTCGATGTCCGAAGACGTGCTGGACAAGCTGGTCACCGAGCTCGGGGTGGACACCCGGGCGGTGTACCGGCTGCCGGGCCCGCTGGACCTGTCCGGCCTGACCGCCATCGCCGACCTTGACCTGCGGCACCTGAAGTACCCGCCGTTCGTGCCGTCGGAGAGCGCGCTGCCGCCGAAGGCCAGCGTGTTCGGCACGCTGCGCGATCACGACGTGCTCGTGCACCTGCCCTACGACTCCTTCACCGCCAGCGTGCAGCGCCTGGTGGTGTCGGCCGCGGCCGACCCTCGGGTGCTCGCGATCAAGCACACCCTGTACCGGACCAGCGGCGACTCCGAGATCGTCGATGCCCTGATCGACGCGGCCGAGGCGGGCAAGCAGGTCGTGGTCGTGGTCGAGATCAAGGCCCGCGGTGACGAGAGCGCCAACATCGCGTGGGCGCGCAAGCTGGAGGAAGCCGGCTGTCACGTCGTCTACGGCTTCGTCGGGCTGAAGACGCACTGCAAGATGGTGCTGGTCGTGCGCGAGGAGTCCGACGGCTCGCTGCGCCGCTACTCCCATATCGGCACCGGCAACTATCACCCGAAGACGGCGCGGATCTACGAGGACTACGGGCTGCTGACGGCCGACCGCACCGTCGGCGAGGATGTCACCGACCTGTTCAACCACCTGACCGGCTACAGCAGGCGGACTGACTACCGCCGGCTGCTGGTCGCGCCGGCCGGGATCCGGTCCGGCCTGATCGCGCAGATCGAGGAGCAGGTCGCGCTCGCGCGCGTCGGCCAGCCCGCGCGGATCCAGTTCAAGTGCAACGCGATCATCGATGAGGCGATGGTCGACGCGCTCTACCGTGCGTCGCAGGCCGGCGTGCCCATTGACCTGTGGGTTCGCGGGATCTGCGCGCTGCGGCCGGGGATCGAGGGACTGTCGGAGAACATCAGGGTCCGCAGTATCGTCGGACGGTTCCTTGAGCACTCCCGGATCTACGCGTTCGGCACTGGCGCGGACGAGGCACCGGGAGAGGTATGGATCGGCAGCGCCGATCTCATGCACCGGAACCTGGACCGGCGGGTGGAGCTGCTGGTCCGGGTGACCGACCCGGCGCACCGGTCTGAGCTGCGCGGCCTCATCGACCTGGCCATGGATCCGCGCACGTCGTCGTGGTGGCTGGCCGGGGACGGCACCTGGACCCGGCATCACCTGGACGAGTCCGGCGCGCCGCTGAACGACCTGCAGGAGCTGCTGATCAGGGCCCGGCCCGGCCGGACCGCGGATGCCTGACCGGACCCGGTCCGGCAAGGCGCGCGCCGGCGGCGCGGTGGTGTGGAAACCAGGGCCGGATGGTCCCGTTCTGGCGCTCATTCACCGCCCGAAATACGGCGACTGGACGCTGCCCAAGGGCAAGTGCGAGCCCGGCGAGCACGTCCTGCTGGCCGCCGTCCGCGAGGTCGCCGAGGAGACCGGCCTGCGGGTAACCCTGGGCAGGCCGCTCGGCCGGTCCCGGTACCCGGTCGAGGGCAGGATGAAGCGCGTGGACTACTGGGCGGCGACCAGCGAGCGGCCGGCTGACCCGTTCGCCCCTAACCCGGAGGTCGACGACCTGTCCTGGCTGCCCGCGGACCCGGCCGCGCAGACCCTGACCTATAAGCGCGACCGGACGATCCTGGAGCGGTTCACGGCTGGCCCTGCCCTCACCACGCCGTGCATCCTGCTGCGGCATGCCTCGGCCGGCAGCAAGCACCGGTGGCAGGGCAACGACCTGGACCGTCCGCTGGACGCCGCCGGGGCCGCGGACGCCGACAGCCTGGCCCGGCTGCTGGCCTGCTACGGGCAGTGCCGGGTGATCAGCTCGGCCGCCGAGCGCTGCGTCGCGACGGTCCGGCCCTATGCGGAGCTGGCCGGTGCCAAGATTGAGCTGGAGCCGCTGTTCACGGTCCGGCAGCGAGGCGGTGACCAGGACGGGCGGGCGGCGCGCGAGCGGATGACGGCGATCGTGCGGGCCGGCGGCCCGGTGGTCATCTGCGCGCACCGGGAGAACCTGCCGCTGCTGCTGGCGACGGCCTGCGGTCAGCTCGGCGCGGACCCGCCCGGCGACCTGCACCTGCGTAAGAGCGATTTCCTCGTGCTGCACCAGGCCGGGCGCAGGCTCGCGGCCATCGAGCGGCATCATCCGCGGCCGGCCTGAGCCGCATCTGCCGCTTGTGTCGCGGCTGTCTCACCGGTTCGCTGTCTCACCGGTCCGCTGTCGGACGGCGGGTGTCTGAGCGGTCCGCTGCCGGACGGCGGGTGTCTGAGCGGTCCGCTGCCGGACGGCGGGTGTCTCACCGGTCCGCTGCCGGACGGCGGGTGCCTCAGGGGCCTGCCGGGCTCCAGTCCAGCGTCGGCGGGAGCGCCCCCTCAAGGATCAGCAGCCAGCGCTTGACCTCCGGGCCGGTGCCGCCGCTGTAGCCGCCCAGGCCGTCGCTGGCCACCACGCGGTGGCAGGGGATGATCAGCGGGATGGGATTGGAGCCCATGATCTTCCCGACGGCCCGGGCCGGGATGTCATTGCCGGGCCGCAGCCCGGCGCGCTGGGCCAGCGCCCCGTAGCTGACCGTCTGGCCGTACCCGACCGAGCCGGCCAGCACGCCGAGCACCTGCTGCTGCGGCTCCGTCAGCGCGCTCCAGTCCAGTGGCAGGTCGAACACCCGCCTGCGGCCGGCGAAGTACCCGGCCAGCTGCGTGCGGGCGGCGTCGAGGACGGGGTCGGGCCGCTGCGCGCCAGCCGGTCCGGCCCCGGCAGGCGCGGCTGCGGGAAAGGCGTCCCCGGCCCGCGATGCGCCCGGCGGAGAGCCGATGTGCACCCTGGCCACGCCCGCCTCGCTGCGGCCGATCCAGACCTGGCCGACCGGGGTGGCGAGGGAAACCCAGATGAGCTCGGACACTCATCCATTCTCCCCGGCCGGCCGGGCTGCGCGGGCCGGCCGGCCTGGCCGTACGGTAACTGATCCTGCGCTGAAGCTGATCCTGCGCTGAAGCCGCCGGCGGAAGCCCGCCGCAGCCTGGCCGGTGCGGCCGAGCGCGCCGGCCGGAAGTGTCAGCCCGCCGCGGTACAAACCTCGTATCAGCTCAGCGCGATGCGGAGGAATGGGCATGGCAGAGAACATCGCCGACGCGATCGAGGCCGAGATCCTGCGGCTGTCCCGGCAGTTAACCGAGCCCGGAGAACGCGAGTGCCTGCGGTGCTTCCTGCTCAGGATGATCAATGAGTTCGGCTGCGATGGCGCGCACCGGTGGGCCCTGCGGTGGCAGCAGCTGCGTGCGCCGCGAGCCGCCGGGCTGCTCCGCCGGCTCTCGGCGCTGGGCGGCTGCTGTGACTGCGAGATCCTGCTGAACGTCTTCCCCGGCTACCCGGCCGCGGGCCGGCTGCTGCCGTGCGCCGGCCAGCCGCAGGCCGGCTCGGCGGTCCCGTGTGACCTGCGGCCGCTGCGGCGGACCGGCTGAGGGCGTGGCCGCGGCCGGCGGGTTACTCGTCGCCTTTCTCCAGGATGCGCAGCAGGGCCCTGGCGATCGGCACGGCGGTCAGCTCCACCTGCCATGGCCGGGCTCCGTGCGCCGTCAACCCGGCGCTGACCGAGGCGGGCGACAGCGGGTCGGGCGGCTGCCAGGACAGGCGGCGCACGGCGTCCGGCGGCAGCAGGTTCTCGGCCGGCATCCCGTTCGAGTCGGCGAGCGCGGCGACCACGGTCCGGACGGCCGTCAGCCGCCTGGCCGCTTCCGGATCACGATCCTGCCAGCGGTGCGCGGGCGGCGGCCCGTCGGTGGCCGGGGCGGACGCGGTGGGCAGGCCGCTCTCGGCCTCGTTCCGCGCGCGGGTGATGGCGCGGAGCCACTCGGCCGTGTGCCGGCGAGCGCCGCGGGCGTTGAAGCCGGGGATGGCCGCGAGCTGCTCGCGGCTGTAGGGCAGCGAGCGGGCCGCCTCGACGATCGCGGTGTCGGCCAGCACCTTCGAGGGGGACAGGTCCCGCGCGCGGGCGATCCTGTCGCGCTCGAGCCACAGCTCGCGCACGATGGCCAGGCCGCGGCGGTTGCGGACCCGGTGAATCCCGGAGGTGCGGCGCCAGGGATCCGGCCGGGGCCCGGCTGGCTCGGCTGCCAGCGCCGCGGCGAACTCCTGCCTCGCCCACTCCAGCTTTCCCTGCCCGGCAAGCTGGGCGGCCAGCGCATCCCGCAGCTCGACCAGGACCTCGACATCCAGGGCCGCGTAACGCAGCCACTCCTCCGGCAGCGGCCTGGTGGACCAGTCGGCGGCCGAGTGGCTTTTCTCCAGCCCGAGGCCGAGCACCGTCTCGACCAGCGTGCCGAGGCCGACTCGGGGATAGCCCAGCAGCCGGCCGGCCAGCTCGGTGTCGAAGAGCTCGCGGGGCCGGTAGCCGAGGTCAGCGAGGCACGGCAGGTCCTGGGACGCCGCGTGCAGCACCGCCTCCGTGCCGGCCAGCGCCTGGTCGATCCCGGACAGATCCGGGCAGGCCACCGGGTCAATCAGCACGGTGCCTGCTCCCTGCCTGCGCAGCTGCACCAGGAAGGCGCGGTGGCCGTAACGGAACCCCGACGCCCGCTCCGCGTCCACGGCGACCGGACCGCGACCAGCCGCGAGGCGCCGGGTGGCCGCCTCGAGTCCTTCGGCGGTCGCGATGAGCGGCGGGAGGCCCTCGCGCGGCTCCAGTAGCGCGACGACCTCGCGCTCGGCCGACTCGCCAGCAGGCAGGCCGACCCCGGGCCCGGCGGCGGCGTCCTCCGGCGTGCTGTCCTGCTGTCGGCCGTTCCGCTGGCCGGACGGGACCTCGCCTGGCGCCTGCCCCTGACCTGTCACGGCTGCTGCCTGCGCGGTCGCAGCGTCGCGACGCCGGGCTCGGCGGGCGGCAGCCCGGCCGCCGAGCACAGTGCGTCGCACCACGCCGCCACGTGCCCGCTCAGGCTTGGCGTGCCGTGCGCCCTCGCGGCGGGCGACCACGAGGCCCGCAGCTCGAACCCGGTGGAGGCGGCCTCATCCTGCTTCGCCCCGAATCCCTCAGTGACCACCCGTGTTACCGTACCGCTGGTCTGGGCGTAGTCAGGAGCCCTGGCCTCCAGCGCCTCGGTCAGCCAGCTCCAGCCGACCCTGGCCACCAGCGGGTCAGCGGCGATCTCCGGGTCGAGCTCGGCCCGGACGTAGGCGATGATCCGGTACTGCCCGGCCCAGCCGTCCTGGCCAGCCGGGTCGAAGAGCAGCACGAACTTGCCCCAGGCGATCTCGTTCTCGCCGTCCAGCACGGTCGCGGCAATCGCCGCCGCGTACGGCGCCAGCCGCCGCGGCGGCGGCTCATCCTCGAAGGAGAGCTCGGGCCGGGCCAGCCGCTGCTCCTCCTGGCCGGCTTCGAGCCCGGCTACCGCGTGCCGGAATGCCGCCGCTGCGCTGTCTGGCTCCACGGGCAGTCCGGCCGGCCTCAGCGTGCGCGCAGCGGGCAACAGGGGCTAACTCTCATGCGACGCGGGCGCGCGCGCTGTCGTACGCGGCCGGCTCGAAGGACAGCTCGATCAGCCCGATCAGCAGGGCAGCGCCGCACGAGCTGCACAGCCACTCCGGGCAGACGCCGTCAGGAGCATCCGGGCAGTCGCCGGGACCGGCATGTACCTGCTCGAACGGGAGATCATGCCCGCAGTCCGGGCAATTGCGCGTCATCTCGGCCATCTGAAAGCTCCTCGCGGGTGCCGGTATCGCTGGATCAGCCGAGGCAGGCTTCTCACTGATGCTGACACGACCGGCCGCCGGCGCAGCGGATCTGCGGCGGCGTGTCGGCGTTCCGCGCCTGCGCGGCCCCGTTCCGCCCGGCGATCAGGACCGGCGCCGGGAAGACGCGGCCGCCGCTTGTGAGACGATCTGGGATGTGACGCCGCCGACCGGAGATTCCCCGTTCCTGCTGGCCTGCCGCCGCAAGCCGGTTCCCTGCACGCCGGTCTGGTACATGCGCCAGGCCGGCCGGTCGCTGCCCGAGTACCGGGCGGCCAGGGCCGGCACGAGCATGCTCGACGCCTGCTCGACCCCTGACCTGATCACCGAGTTCACGCTGCAGCCGCTGCGCCGTTACGACGTGGATGCCGCCATCTACTTCAGCGACATCGTCGTCCCGCTGCGCGCCGTGGGCGTCGACATCGAGATCCGCCCCGGCGTCGGGCCGGTGGTGGGCCGGCCGATCCGGGACCAGAGCGATGTGCGGCGGCTCCGGGCACTGGATCCGGCGGACGTGCCGTTCGTGACCGAGGCAGTCAGGAACCTGGTCGCCGAGCTGGGCGCCAAGCCGCTGATCGGCTTCGCGGGCGGCCCTTTCACGCTGGCCTCCTACCTGGTGGACGGCGGCCCGTCGAAGAATTTCGAGGTCACCAAGTCGCTGATGTACGGGAACCCGGCGCTGTGGCACGCCCTGCTCAGCAGGCTGGCCGACATCACCATCACGTTCCTGCAGGTCCAGGTGGCAGCCGGGGCCTCGGCCGTGCAGCTGTTCGACTCCTGGGCCGGGATGGTCAGCCCCGATGACTACCGTGCTCTGGTGCTGCCCTACAGCCGCCGGATCTTCGACGCCCTGGCCGGCACCGGCGTGCCGAGGATCCACTTCGGCGTTGGCACCGGGGAGCTGCTCGGCCTGATGGGGGAGGCCGGCGCTGAGGTCGTGGGCGTGGACTGGCGGGTACCGCTGGATGAGGCGGTGCGCCGGGTCGACCCGGGCAAGGCGCTGCAGGGCAATCTGGACCCGGCGATCCTGCTCGCCCCGTGGGACGTCATCGAGCGGCGGGCCCGCGAGGTGCTGGACCGCGGCCGCACCGCCGAGGGCCACATCTTCAACCTCGGCCACGGCGTCCTGCCGCAAACCGATCCGGACGTGCTGGCCAGGCTCACCGACCTGGTGCACACGGCGTCGGCCCGGGTGCTGGACAGCCATCGGCGCTGACTCCCACGGGCCGGTCCTCGACGTGGCGGGCCGCCTGCCGGGCAGGCCTTTCTGCCCTGGACGAGGAGGACTTCTGCCCTGGACGAGGAGGACTTCTGCCCTGGACGAGGAGGACTTTGGCCTCTGCTGCGGTCCTGCGACTGCGATGACGTTGACGCGAAGACCAGGTACTGGAGTAGCGGAGGCGCAGCCATGTACCCCAACGCGATCACGTGGAGAATCCGGCTCACCCTGTCCGATGATCCGTACAGCCGCGCGCTCTTTCACGAGGCTCTCTGCGATCAGCCAGCTCGCGTCCGCCTGCTCCCGCACGACAGCGACATCACCAAGATAACCGGCGAGGTGATGGTCGAGCTTGCGCAGGACGAGCGGCTGGCCAACCTGCTCAGCGCACTGCACAGCATCAGCCCGCAGGTGTTCGTCACCCGCGCGGACCGGGCGGTGCCGGCTGAGGAGTGCCCGGATCTCACTGCCCGGCTGCAGTAGCCGCCGGCCGGCGAGCACTGCGCGGCCTGGCCGATGGCGCGCAGTGCCGCTACCGGTCGCCGCGCCGGCCGTCCTCATGAGCGCCAGGTGCCGGCCGCGGGCCTGCCTCGGAACTGTCGCCTGCCTCGGAACTGTCGCCTGCCTCGGAACTGGCAGCGGTCTCGGATCTCGCGGCGGTCTCGGATCTGGCGGCTTCAGGGGCGGCGCGGGCTTCCGGGCGCCCGGCCGCCCCGTCAGCGGGTTCGCTGCCGGAGTGCGACGAGCGCCGGGTCAGCTCGGCCAGCGACGCGACCAGCCCGGTGTCCCGGTCACCGACGAGTTCCCATGCCCGCATGATCCCGGCGATCAGCGACGTGACCAGGGCGTACCCGATCGCGTTCACCGCGTTCTCGTCGCCCGGGTGAGCGAGGACGGCGATGCCGGCGACAAGCTCCACGCCGAAGATCAGCAGGAGCAGCGCGATCAGCCCGAGCTGATTGCGCTTCTGGCGCGGCGTGGACTTGCTGGACAGGATGGATCGCATGGCCGCGGCCGTGAAAGTGATCCCGATGATGCCCATCACCAGGGCCGGATACCCGATATTGGTGCCGGGCACGAGGGTGAAGAGCGAGACCGCCAGCGCGTTGATGAACGACATCAGGGCGGCGGCCGCCCGGATCTGCCGGATGACGGGAGACCCCCATTGCGGCACCCGGCGCGGGGCCACCGACAGGGCGACGAACAGAAGGCCGGTCAGCGCGGCCGCGGAGCCGGCGACCGCCGTCAGAAGATCCCGGAAAGTCCCTGTCGCCACTGCGCCACGATACCCGCCGGGCGGGATGCGCACGGTGACGGGCAGGGCGGCGGCGGCCGCGTTCAGGATCCCGGCGGGTTCTCGAGGGCAACGCCGTAGACGCGCTGGACCTGCAGCCGGACGACCAGCCGGCCCGCGCTGATCATCTGCTGGTAGAACGTGTCTCGTCCACCTTGCCGTAGAAAGCGCCGTGCAGTTCCAGCAGCTCGCGGGTGGCGGCGTCGCCAGGCTCGGCGGCCACGTCAGAGAGAGTGACCGGGCCCTCGGCGACGGCAAACTGCCAGAAATGACGGCCCGATACGTGCAGCGCCGCGCGGGGGTCCCGGCGCAGGTTGCGTGCCTTGGCACGATCAGCCGTGGTCGAGATCCGGGCGGTGCGGTGCCCCGCGTCCCAGACGTAGAGCACGTTGGACAACTGCGGTCGTCCGTCCGCCGCCACGGTCGCCAGCACGCCCTGCTGGTGACTGGCGACAAGGCCGAGCAGCTTGTCGTCCAGGGCCGCCTGCTCACTCATGAGTCCCTCCATCCCGGCCGCTCACGCCGAGAAGCTCGGCGAAGCGCTCCACCATCATGTCGCGGCCTTTGGCCTGGGCGACGTATTCGGCCGGCAGCAGATCCTCACTGCCGGCTCGCTGGCCCGCGCCGCCCTCCGGGCCGATGGGGACAATGATCGACGGCTCCGACCGCTGGTAACTCGCGAGGCCCGCGCGCTCCCCGGCGATCAGGGCCCGGATGTTGCCCGCCACGAGCTGCGCCTGGCGCGCTGCGATGCCGGCCATCTTCCGGTCCGCCGATGCGACATCGCCCAGGGCGAAGACCCGATCCTGCCCGGTCACCTGCAGGTACGGATTCACCTCGATGAAGCCGTCCGCCAGGCGGGCGGCGGCCAGCTCGCCAGCCAGGTAATCGCTGGAGGGCACGACGCCGTAGCAGCGGAACCAGATATCCGCGGTTATCTCGGCGCCAGCGGTGGTGGCAACGGTGAAGGTACGCAGCTCGCCCGGGTCGGCTGGCGGCTGGTGCCGTAGCGGGCTCGCCAGCAGCACCCGCACCCCGATGTCAGCCAGCTGGCGGCGCAGCTCCGCCTTCAGCTCCGGCCGGAACTGCTCGCCCAGGATGTCGCCCGCGGCATCGAGGAGAGTCACCTGCTTGCCCGGCCACGCCGCGACGATCTCGCCGGCCAGCTCAATGCCGACTGGCCCGGCGCCAGCGATCAGTACCCGGGCCGCCCGGCTGACCGCTTCATGAGCGGCGCGTACCTTCTCATGCGCCGCCGCGGTGCTGTCGAGGTCGCTCTTGGCCGGGAATGGATAGCCGGACCCGGTGGCGAGCACGATGTAGTCGGCGTGGAGTTCCTCGCCCGAACCGAGCGTCACTCGCCCGGCATCGACTTTCACGGCCCGATCCTGGATCACCCGGCCACGGGCCAGCAGGCCCGAGTACGGAAGGTAGATCCGCGGCAGCCAGGACGGGTCCGCCAGCGCCCGGAGCGAGGCCACGTTGTGCACGAAGTCGTCCTTCGGCTCAACGAGCACCACGTCAGCGAACTGGTCGAGTGCTTTGGCCGTGCTGGTGCCTGCGTAACCACCGCCAATGACCACGACGGTCGGCGCGGACTGGCCGGCCCCGGACTGCGGCGACCTGGGCTGCGGCGCTGTGGACTGCGGCGCTGTGGACTGCGGCGCTGTGGACTGCGGCGGCCTGGGCTGCGGCGGCCTGGGCTGCAGCGACCTGGGCTGCGGCGACCTGGGCTGCGGCGCTGTGGACTGCGGCGGCCTGGGCTGCGAGGAGTCGCTCATCGGAGTCTCCGTTCAGGTCGGCAGGCCCAGCGTCCGCCAGGGCGCTGGAGCGCTGCCCTCAATATAATCTGCTTTACAGAGCATATTACAAGCAGATCTTCTTGCTCGCCATGGGGAGCAGTAAGCTGGGAAGATATGAGCGCTCTGAGAGAGCCTGGCGCCAGGCACGGCCCGACACCGGCCGGCTGGCCGGGCCGGCCGCTGGCATGACCCGGCGGGATCCGGCCGCTAGCCTCGCCGTGGAGTCAGCCTGCTGTGACGCTCTCAGCGAGGACCTGGGCTGGGCACTCGGCGTTGTCTTCCGCTCCTACCTCAAGGCCGCCAGGGCTGCCTTCGCCGACGTGCCCGGAGGTGCGCGCGGCTACCAGGTGCTGGCCGCGGCCGCCCGGGCCACGCCGGGTAGCCAGCTGGAGCTGGCCCAGCACCTCGGGGTTGACCGGACCGTCATGACCTACCTGCTGGACGACCTGGAAGGCAGCGGCCTGATCGAGCGCCGCCCGGACCCGGCTGACCGCCGGGCGCGGCACGTGCTGGCCACCAGCGCGGGCCGGGCACTGCTCGAACGCCTGGGCCGGCATCTGCAGGCGGCCGACCAGCACGTCCTGGCCGGCCTGCGCAGTGAGGAAGACCGGCAAGCCTTCCGCGCCATGCTGCGGCGGCTGGCGATCAGCGCCGATGCCTGCGATCCCGGCGGCACCGGATGCGATCTCGGCCGGCCGGCTGACGCCGATGGCTGCGCCGGGAGCTAGGCCTAGCGGCCGGCACGGGAGGGCAACTCCGGGCGCGCCGGCGAAATGCGCGGCGCCATCATGCCGGACCCCGGGGGGCGTGCCTGGCACGGCAGCCTTCCCGGCGCGGCCCGCCCCGGCCCGCGAGCCGGCCCGTGCTTCCATGCTCATCATTGCCGTCAGGCAGAAGGCTCGTCACCCGCACGGCGCGCTGCCTGCCAGACTGACGGCATGCCCGCACAGAATGAGCCAGCTGGCCGGCCGCGCCGGATCGTGATCGTCGGCGGCGGCATCGCCGGCCTCGCGGCGGCTTTCTCCCTGCGCGAGACGGGCGCCGAGGTGACCGTCCTGGAGGGATCGGCGAGGCTCGGCGGCAAGCTGGCGGTATCGGAGGTGGCCGGGATTGCCGTCGATGAGGGCGCCGAGGCGCTGCTCGCACGCCGGCCGGAGGGCACCGACCTGATCGGCGCCGTCGGCCTGGCCGATCAGCTGCGGCAGCCGGGCACGACCCAGGCCGCCATCTGGAGCCGCGGCCGGCTCTGCCCGCTGCCGCGCCGCCAGATGTTCGGCGTCCCCGCCGACCTGGACGAGGTGGCCGGGACCGGGATCTTGTCGGCGGCCGGGCTGGCGCGCGCGCGGGAGGATCTCGTCCGGCCGGAAACCCCCCGGCCCGGTGATGTGTCGGTCACCGGCTACGTGGGCGCCCGGTTCGGCGAGGAACTGGTGGACCGGCTCGTCGACCCGCTGCTCGGCGGCGTCTACGCGGGCCGGTCGCAGGACCTGTCGTTCGAGGCGACCCTGGGCCCGCTGGCGGCCGCGGCAAGCAGGCATCGCTCGCTGGCCGATGCCGCCGCGGCGGTGCTCGACGGCGCCCGGCCCGCTGCCGCGCGGCCGTCCGGTCCGGTGTTCACCACGCTGGCCGGAGGCCTGGGCATGCTGCCGGACGCCGTGGCGGCCGCCCTCGCTGCGGCCGCTTCGGCGGGAACCCCCGGCGCGGCCATCCGCACTAGCGCCATGGTGCGCGAGCTGGCCCGTCGCCCGGATGGCTGGCGGCTGACCATCGGCTCCGCCCGGGCGCCCGAGTACCTCGACGCTGACGCCATCGTGCTGGCGCTGCCCGCCCGTCCGGCCGCCCGGCTGCTGTCCGGCGTGCCCGGCGCCGCCGCCGCGGCCGCCGCGCTCGGCGAGATCGAGTACGCGAGCATGGCACTGGTCACGCTCGCCTACCCGGTGTCCGCGTTCCCCGAGCCGCCCGCGGGCAGCGGCTACCTGGTGCCCGCCGTCGACGGCCGGGCGGTCAAGGCCGTCACGTTCAGCTCCGTGAAGTGGCCGCACCTGGCCGCGGCCGATCCGGGGATCACCCTCGTCCGCTGCTCGGTCGGCCGGATCGGGGAGGAGGCGCTGCTGCAGCGGCCGGACAGCGAGCTGACCGCCATTGCGGCCGGTGACCTCGCCGCGGCGACCGGCATCAGCGGCCAGCCGCTGGACAGCCGGGTCACCCGGTGGGGCGGCGGCCTGCCGCAGTACAACGTCGGCCACCTGGACCGGGTGGCCCGCATCCGCTCCGCGATAGCCGCCCTGCCCGGCGTCGCCGTCTGCGGCGCGGCCTACGACGGCGTCGGGATCCCGGCCTGCATCGCCACCGGGCGGCTGGCCGCTGAGCAGGTACTGGACTTCCTGGACTCCGCCGCCCGCGGCCCCGCTTGCGCCGAGTCCGCGGCCGGCCAGTCCCGGGCCGGCACCGGAGGCGCGCGGTGACCGCACCAGGCTTAGTGGAGCTGGAGCAGGACGGCCCGGTCTGGATCCTGCGCATGCAGGTCGGCGAGAACCGCTTCAACCGGGCCTGGCTGGACCAGGTCAGCTCCGCGCTGGACCTGGTGGAGGCCAGCGAGGGCCCGCGGGCCCTGGTGACGACCGGGGCGGGAAAGTTCTATTCCAACGGCCTGGACCTGGACTGGCTGGCTGGCGTGCCAGGGGAGGCCGGCGGCTTCGTTTCGGATCTGCACGGGCTGCTGGGGCGGGTGCTGGGCTTTCCTGCCGTCACCATCGCCGCAGTCAACGGTCACGCGTTCGCCGCGGGCGCCATGCTGGCGACCGCCCACGACATCGTGATCATGCGCGCGGACCGGGGCTACTGGTGCCTGCCGGAAGCTGACCTCGGGCTGCCGCTCACCCCGGCCATGTTCGCCGTGCTCCGCGCCAAGCTGCCCGGCCGGGCCGCGCAGGAGGCAATCCTGACCGGATGGCGCTACGGCGGCCCCGACGCGGTGGCGGCCGGGCTCGCGCACCAGGTCGCGGCCGAGGATGACGTGCTGCCCCGCGCGATCGGGCTGGCCGCGAGCCTGGCCGGGAAAGACCGCCGGACGCTGGCCGAGCACAAGCGGCTGCTGTACGGGGACGCGATCGACATCTGCCGTGGCTGAGGGCTGGCGGGTCAGGGCCGCCCGGTTCCGGGGCGGCCGGGGCGGGAGGGGCCGGCCGCTGGTGGGACAATGGGGACATGGCTGGGACGGAGAGCAGCGAGCCGCAGGCGGCCGCTGAGGCGCAGGAGGCCGCGGGGCGGCCGGGGACAGGACAGCCGGGGACAGGACAGCCGGGGACAGGGCAGCCGGGGACAGGGCAGCGCGGGACGGCGGAGCGGCCGAAGGCCAGGGACCTGAACGAGCTGGTGCGCTACACCATGTGGTCGGTGTTCCGGCTGACCGGCCCGGGCGCGCTGGAGGCGGCGGGAGCGGCGGCCAAGAGCGGCCGGCCGGGGCTGGCCGCCGAGGTCAGCGAGCTATGCCAGCAGGCCGCCGGCAAGGGCGTGGTCACCCGCGGCTGCTACGACGTGCAGGGCCTGCGCGCGGATGCCGACTACATGTTCTGGTGGATCGCGCCGTCATCTGATGACCTGCAGGAAATGTACGCGCGGTTCCGCCGCACCGGCCTGGGCCGGGCCAGCGAGCCGGTGTGGTCGGTGATGGGCCTGCACCGGCCCGCCGAGTTCAACAAGAGCCACATCCCGGCCTTCCTGGCCGAGGAGGAGCCCCGCCATTACCTCTGCGTCTACCCCTTCGTGCGGTCCTACGAGTGGTACCTGCTGGAGCCGGGCGAGCGCCGGGCCATGCTGGCCGAGCACGGCATGCTGGCCCGCGAGTTCCCGGACGTCCGCGCCAACACGGTGGCCTGCTTCGCGCTCAACGACTATGAGTGGATGCTCGCCTTCGAGGCCGACGAGCTGCACCGGATCGTCGACCTGATGCGGGAGCTGCGCGGCGCGCGGGCCCGGCGGCACACCAGGGCGGAGATCCCGTTCTACACCGGCCGCCGCAAGCCCGTCGGCGAGCTGCTCGCCGCCCTGCCGTAGGACCGGAGGTCCCCCATGCCGCGCTGGACGGCCCCGTGAGGCTGCTCTTCGGCGGCGAGCGCTACACGGCCGAGCTGAGCTGGACCGATCTCGCGCCGCTGCTGCCCGGATGGGAGATCATCTCCTGCCCGCCCGCGGCCGTGCCCGAGCACCTGGCCGGGGTGGACGCCATCTGCCCGGTCGGCGCGCGGATCGATGCTGACGTGCTCGAGGCCGGCTCCTTCGGGATCGTGCACCAGTTCGGCGTCGGCCTGGACCGGGTGGACGTGGCGCGCGCGGGCGAGCTCGGCGTCTGGGTGGCGCGCGTGCCCGGCGACCAGGGCGGCAACGCCGACAGCGTCGCCGAGCTGACCATCCTGCTGCTGCTCGCGCTGATGCGGAAGCTCGACCAGGCCAGGGCCGCGCTGCGGGAGCGGCGCTGGTCCGCCCGGCCAGCCGGGCGGAGCCTGGCCGGCTCGACGCTGCTGCTGGTCGGGCTGGGCGCGATCGGGACCGCGGTCGCGCGCCGCCTGGCCCCGTTCGGCGCGCGGCTGCTCGGCGTCCGGGCCCATCCGCAGGCCGGCGGCCCGCCGGAGGTCGAGCGGGTCTGGGGCGCCGCGGAGCTGGCCGAGGCGCTCCCGCTGGCCGACGCCGTGATCTGCTGCGCGATGTTCGACGGCAGTAACGCGCGAATGTTCGACGCCAGCGCGTTCGGTACGATGAGACCGGGCGCGCTGTTCGTCAACGTGGCCCGCGGCGGGCTGGTCGATGAGGCGGCGCTGCTCGCCGCCCTGGACTCGGGCCAGGTCGGCGGCGCTGGGCTGGACGTGCACGCCAGGGAGCCCGCCGACCCGGGCTCGGCGCTGCTGCGCCACCCTGCCGTCGTGGCCACCCCGCACGTCGGCGGGCTGACGGAGACCATGTTCCGGCGCACCGGCGAGGCGTTCGCGGCGAACATCCTGCGCTGGGCTGACGGGTCGGCTCCGCGCTGGGCGGTCAATGAGCCCGCCCGGCCGCGGCGGGCCGCCGTGCCCTGATCCTTCCGCTGAAGCCGCGCGGCCGGGCCGCCCGGCTGACATGCTGGGAACAGGACCGGCGCAGACGGGCACGCATGCCGCGAGCCGGGCACGCGGGCCGGATGGCCGGAGTTCGCTCGCGGGCAGCCGGAGTTCGCTCGCCGGGCAGCGCCGCCCGCTGCGGCCGGGTACGGGGTAGGAGAGACAGCATGCTCAGTCGGATGGCGATCGCCGCGGCCGGAGCTGCCGTGGCCCTGCTGACAGGCGGCGGGACCTGGGGCACGGCCGGGCCGGCCCGGCCGCAGGCAGCACCGGCCGCGAGCCGGGATGCCTCGGCTGCCGTCCGCCCGGCCGCCGCGCCGGGCACCGCCGGGAGCGCCGAGGCGCTTTCGGCCAGCCCGGCGGCCAAGCCGCTGGCGGGCAAGGTCGTCGGCATTGACCCGGGCCACAACGGCCGCAACAGGGACGACCCGACCTACATCAATCACCGGATCTGGAACGGCCGCGAGTGGGAAGCGTGCGACACGACCGGCACCGAGACCGACGGCGGCTACACCGAGGCCAGGTACAACTTCAACGTCGCCCGCTATCTGCGGGCCGACCTGCGCGCGGCCGGTGCCCGGGTGGTCATGACCCGGTACGGCAACAACGGCGTCGGCCCGTGCGTCAACCGGCGAGCCTGGATCCTCAATGACGCGCATGCGAACGTCTCGATCGATATTCACGCCGACGGAGGGCCGGCCTGGGGCCGCGGCTTCACCGTGCTGGAGCCGGTCGCCGACGGCCCGAACGACAAGGTGATCAGGAAGTCGGAGCAGTTCGGCTCGGATGTCCGGGCCGCCATCCTCGCGCACACGCCGATGCCGGAGAGCGACTACTACGGCAGCCACGGCATCATCTTCCGTGACGACCTGGCCGGCCTGAACCTGACCACCGAGCCGAAGGTGCTCATCGAGACCGGCAACATGCGCAACGCGGCCGATGCCAGGCTGCTGGTCACCACCTCGTTCCAGGAGCAGATGGCGCGCGCCCTCGCGGACGCGATCATCCGCTACCTGACCGGCCGGGGCTAGGCCGGCCCCGGCCGCCGCGGCCGGCCAGGTGGTCAGTGGCCAGCCGCGGGGCCGGCCTCAGGGCGCGACCGAGTTCCCGGTGGGCAGCGGCGGCTCGGACAGCAGCTGCCCGAACTCCTCGTCGGTGAGCAGCCGGGACCGGATCAGGAACCGGACGCCCTCCGGCGCCTCCAGGGAGAAGCCGCCGCCGCGGCCGGGGACGACGTCGACGGTGAGATGGGTGTGCTGCCAGTAGGCGTACTGGTCGGTGCTCATCCAGAACGGGACGTCACCAGCCACGTAGCCCAGCAGCACATCGGAGCCGCCGACCCGGAACTCGCCGCGCGGATAGCACATCGGCGAGCTGCCGTCGCAGCAGCCGCCGGACTGGTGGAACATCACCGGCCCGTGCTGCTGCTGCAGCTGGCGGACGAGATCCTCCGCGGCTTGCGTCATGGCTACCCGCTGGAGAGCCATCCCTAGAAGAACCCGAGCTTCTGCGGCGAGTAGCTGACCAGCAGGTTCTTGGTCTGCTGGTAGTGGTCGAGCATCATCTTATGGGTCTCGCGGCCGATGCCCGACTTCTTGTAGCCGCCGAACGCGGCGTGCGCGGCGTACTCGTGATAGCAGTTCGTCCAGACCCGGCCGGCCTTGATCTCCCGGCCCATCCGGTAGGCGCGGTTGCCGTCGCGAGTCCACAGCCCCGCGCCCAGCCCGTACAGCGTGTCGTTGGCGAGCTTGAGTGCCTCGCCCTCGGAGTCGAACGTGGTCACTGACACGACCGGGCCGAAGATCTCCTCCTGGAAGATCCGCATGTCGTTGGTGCCGCGGAAGATGGTCGGCTCGATGTAGTAGCCGCCTTCCAGGCCATTGACCGTGCGCGGGCTGCCGCCGATGAGGACCTCGGCGCCTTCCTTCCTGCCGATGTCGATGTAGGACATGATCTTCTCGTACTGATCGACGCTGGCCTGCGCGCCGATCATGGTCGCCGGGTCCAGCGGGTTACCGCTCTTGATCGCCTTCGTGCGCTCCAGGCAGCGGCCCATGAACTCGTCGTAGATGGAGGAGTCGATCAGCGCGCGGGAGGGGCAGGTGCACACCTCGCCCTGGTTCAGCGCGAACATCACGAAGCCCTCGACGGCCTTGTCCAGGAAGTCATCGTCGGCCGCCGCCACGTCGGCGAAGAAGATGTTCGGGCTCTTGCCGCCCAGCTCCAGCGTGACCGGGATGATGTTCTCGCTGGCGTACTGCATGATCAGCCGGCCAGTCGTGGTCTCGCCGGTGAACGCCACCTTCGCCACCCGCGGGCTGGACGCCAGCGGCTTGCCGGCTTCCACGCCGAACCCGTTGACGATGTTGAGCACGCCGGGCGGCAGCAGGTCGGCGATCAGCTCGGCCACCATCAGCAGGCTGGCCGGGGTCTGCTCGGCCGGCTTGATCACCACGCAGTTGCCGGCCGCGATCGCCGGCGCCAGCTTCCAGGTGGCCATCAGGATCGGGAAGTTCCACGGGATGATCTGCCCGACCACGCCGAGCGGCTCGTGGAAGTGGTAGGCGATGGTGTCGGGATTGATCTCCGACAGGCTGCCCTCCTGGGCCCGCAGCGCGCCGGCGAAGTAGCGCCAGTGGTCGACGGCCAGCGGCAGGTCAGCGGCGAGCGTCTCGCGCACCGGCTTGCCGTTCTCCCACGTCTCGGCCACGGCCAGCTTCTCGAGGTTCTGCTCGATCCGGTCGGCGATCTTGTTCATGATGTTCGAGCGCTCGGTGGCGGAGGTGCGTCCCCACTTGCCGGCCGCCGCATGCGCGGCGTCCAGCGCCAGGTCGATGTCGGCCGCGGAGGACCGGGCCACCTCGCAGAAGACCTGGCCGTCCACCGGCGAGGGATTCTCGAAGTAGCGCCCCTCGGCGGGCGCGACCCACTCACCGCCGATGAAATTCTCGTAGTGCTGCGCGTAGCTGACGATGCTGCCCGTGGTTCCTGGCTTGGCGTAGGTCATGTGTGGCACTCCCTGATCGGTGAGATGGTGTGCTGTCGGGGAAGCCCGGCACGGCACTCCGCTGCTGATGCAGATCACGATGCCGGGCCGGGGTTGGCGAAAGGTTGGTCAGCAGCCGCGGCCCGGCGCGCGGTCAGCGAGCCCGTCAGCTGCGGCTCAGTCCCGCAGCACGGCGTGCAGCCGGGCCGCGGCGATGGCGCGGCGAGCGTCGCCCGCCCGCAGCAGCGCGATGGCGTGCTCGTGCACGGCCGCATCGAAGGGACTGTGCTCACCGAACCGCAGGGCATGCTCGGGATACGGGCTGGCGAGAACGGCCGCGCGCAGCGCGACGTCGAGCCGGTCCCGCCAGGCCATGATCCCGGGGGCCTCCGATTCTGGCAGCAGCGCGCCGCGGTAGAGCCGGACCGCGGTCGTCGTGTCGCCGTGCTCCAGGGCATGCCACAGCTCGGCTGCGTCGCAGCTCACCGGTGCGGTCAGCGAATAACGCCGCTCCGCGATGATGCCGCCGAGCGCCCGCCGCAGATGCGACACCTCAGCCTTCAGCGTGGTGGCGGCAACCTGGCGGTCGCCGTAGAGCTCGATGGCCAGCCGGCCGGGAGAGAATCCGTGCGGCTCCAGGGCCAGCAGGGTCAGGATCTCGATCTGCCGCGGCGTGAGCAGCAGCCGCGCCCGATCCCGCCGCACCTCCGGCGTCCCCAGGCAGAGCAGATCGACGCCGCTGGCGGCGTGCCGCGCCGGGCCGCCCAGCATGTCTCGCAGCCGGGACTCCACCGCCGATACCAGCGCGCGCACCGTCGGCAGCCCGAGTGGCTCGGCGCGGTCCCAGGTCGTGGACAGGTCCAGCACGCCCAGCACCCGGCCGTCCGGATCCCGGACCGGAGCGCAGTAGCAGACCCAGCCATGCAGGGCCTCGACCAGATGCTCGGCAGAGAAGACGACGCTCGGCCGGCCCGTGCGCAGCGCCAGCGCCAGCGCGTTGGTGCCGATAGCCGGCTCGTCCCAGCGGCCGCCGGGCGCGAAGTTCACCCGCTCGGCGCGGCGCTGCATCACCCGGCCCGCGCAGGTCCACAAGATAGTGCCGGACTGATCGGTCACCGCGGCGATGTAGCCGAGGTCAGCGATGCTGCTCAGCTCGTCGGCCAGATCGGTGATCGGCCTGCGCAGCGGCGAGTCCGACCACCGGGCCGCCACCGTTCCGCCGTCCGATGTCGGCGCGCTGACCTGCCCCGGGTCAACCCAGGCCAGGGACCGCGTCCAGGATTCGGCGACCACGGCCCGCACTCCGGCAGGGTGCTCGCTGCCGCGCGGGCCGCCGGGCTGGCCGCCGGCTATCCGCAGCATCGGCACCCGGCGAGCCCACTCGCGCGCCAGCACGTCCCGCCGCTGGCGGGCGGCGGCCGTTAGCGCCATACGCGTCACCCGACCTCGTCGTGGCTGAAGTGCATGCGCGCTCCTGCGCCGACTAGGGCTCATTGTCCCTCGGGCAGCGTGGCAGCACAGCTGCCCAGCCGGACAGGCCGCGCGGACCGGCAGGGCAGTGCCAGCCCTGTCAATCAGGCATAAGCTGCGGTTACGGAAATGCCGATTTAACACACCACTGACACCGGCGTAACCTCGGTCGTAGTGGGAGTGCCAGGGCAGGAGTTCTGATGCCCGTTCTACCGGAGAGCCTCGCGATGAACCGGAGCGGCTGGCACGACACCGCGCCGTCTCGCGGGCAGAGCGGCGGCCAGCTCGCCGGGCCCCAGCAGGACGGCGCGCCCCGCACTCACGCTCCCGGCGAGCTGGCCAAATTCCACGCACCCGAGATCGTCTTCGGGCCCGGCGCGCTGGCCGAGCTCGGCCACTGCGCCGCCCGGCTGGGCGCGCGCCGGCCGTTCCTGGTCACCGATCCCGGGCTGATCGAGGCGGGCTGGGTCGCGGAGGGCAGCGCGCACCTGCGGGAGGCCGGCCTGCGCCCGGCCGTCTGGCATGACGTGACTCCCAATCCCAAGGACCACGAGATCGAGGCTGCCTTCCAGCGTTACCTGGAGACCGGCGGCGACGTCATCATCGGGCTGGGCGGCGGCTCGTGCATCGACGCCGCGAAGGGCGTCGCGATCCTGTCCGGCAACGGCGGCCGCATCCTCGGCTATGAGGGCGTCGATCGGGTCGTCCGCCCGATCCCCCCCACCGTGATGGTGCCGGCCACCTCGGGCACCGGTGCCGACGTATCGCAGTTCGCCGTCATCACCGACACCAAGGCCCTCATCAAGATCACCATCATCAGCCGCACGCTGGTGCCTGAGATCTCCGTGATCGACCCGCGGCTGCTGACCACGATGCCGGACTGGCTCAACGCCGCGACCGGGCTGGACGCGCTGACCCATGCGATCGAGGCGTTCGTGTCCCGCGCGCATAACCCGCTCACCGACAGCCACGCGCTGAACGCGGCCCGGCTCATTACCCGGCACCTGCTGCACACCCAGCTGCGGCCGACCGACAGCAGCCCGCGGCTGGCCATGGCCCAGGGCTCGCTCGAGGCGGGCATGGCGTTCACCAACGCCATCCTCGGAGCCACCCATGCGATGAGCCACCAGGTCGGCGGCCTGCTGGACGCCGCGCACGGGGTCGTCAACGGCATCCTGCTGCCGCACGTCATCAGGTTCAACGCGCAGGTCCGGCCCGAGCGGTTCGTGCCGCTGGCCGCCGCCTGCGGGATCCCGGCCGACGGCGCCCCGGCCGCCGAGGTGGCGCTGATGCTGGCCGACCGGGTCCGCGCGCTCGCGGACGAGGTGGGCGTGCCGAAGGGCCTGGCCGGGCTCGGCGTCACCGAGGACGTGCTGCCGCGGCTGGCCCGCAGCACCCTCAAGGACGCCTGCCTGGCCACCAATCCGCGGGACGCGAACGCCGCGGACATCGAGGAACTGTTCCGGGCTGCGCTGTGAGGGTCCAGCGGTGACCGCGTCCGAAGACGATGCTCCCGGTGATCTGGCCGCCCTGACCGGCCTTCGCTCCGGTAAGCGCTCGTATTACCCCGAATACATCCGCTCCGCCGAGCGGCTGGAGAATGCCGTGCAGGCGCTGGACGGCATCTCCCGTGCCCTGGTGCGCACCGCGGCCGGCCCCCGCACCCTGGTGGAATGGGTGGTGCGGACCGCGACTGAGCACCTAAGGGCCGAATGGCTGCTGTTCGCCATGGCCGACGGCGTCCTGCCGGCCGCCCGGCCGCGGTTCCTGGCGGTCACCGGCGGCGCGCTCATCGATGATGAGAGCCTGCTGCCTGCCGACGTGCGCGAGCACCTGGACCTGCTGCGCGGCCGTCCGTGGGAGGCCGAGTCGCCGGACAGCGGCCACGGCTGGGTGCGCGTGTCGATGACGCTCGATGAGGAGCCGGTCGGCGGGATCGCGGCGCGGCCGGGCAGCGGGCTGGAGGTGGCCGCCACCGACCAGGCCATCCTGCGGGTGCTGGCCAATCAGGCCGCCGTGGCGTTGCATAACTCCTTCCTGTTCCACGCGACCACGCAGCTGCGCGGCCGGAGCGAGCAGCTGTACGACGCGACCACCCAGCACGCCAGGGACCTGGCCGCGCGCAGTGCCGAGCTGGCCGAGACGCAGCGGCAGCTCGTCGCCGCGCTGCAGCGGCAGGCGCTGGACGACGAGCGGCACCGGATAGCCCGCGAGCTGCACGACAGCGTGACCCAGTCGGTGCTGTCGGTGGGCATGACCATCGAGGTGTGCCGGGCTGAGCTGGAGAGCCTGGGCGGGCAGGCCGGGGAGATCGCCGCCCGGCTGTCGCCCGCCAGGGACCTGACGAGGCACGCGGCCGAGCAGCTGCGGGCCGCGATCTACTCGCTGCACCATGTCGCCGACGAGGCATCGGGCCCGCTCCCGGTCATGCTGCGCCGCCTGTCCACGGTGCACCGGCCGGCCGGCCTGCAGGTGACTGTGGTGCCGGAAGGACGCCCGGTCCCGCTGCCGGCCGCGTGCGAGCAGGCCATGCTGCGCTGGACCGGCGAGGCGCTGTTCAACGCCGCGGCCCACGGCAAGGCGACCCGCGCCAGGGTCCGGCTCCGGTACCGGGCTGACGCGGCGATCATCAGCGTGTCCGACAACGGGACCGGCGACCCGGCGCAGCTGCGCCGCGCGCTCCGGCTGTCCAGCACGGGAGATCTGTCCGGACGGCACCGGGGGCTGGCGAACATGCTGGAGATGGCGAGCGAGCTGGGCGGGACGCTGTCCATCCGCGGTTCCCGGTCAGGCGGCATCCTGCTGCAGCTCAGCGTCCCGCTGCCATGGCCCGGCGGCGGCTCCGGCGGACGGCGGTCCCCGGCGGAGGGAGACGGCGGCCATGCCTGAGCGGCAGCCGGCCGCAGCGGGCCGCGGCCAGGACGGCGTCACCCTCGTGCTCGTGGACGACCACGCGATTCTCCGGCAGGGCCTGCGCTCGCTGCTGGAGCGCGAGGGCGACCTCGAGGTGGTCGGCGAGGCCAGCTCGCCCGGTGAGGCGCTGGCCGTGGTGGAGCGGACTCGCCCGGCCATCGTGGTGCTGGACATGAAGCTGTCCCCGGCCTCGGACAATGACGGGCTGAGCCTGTGCGCGGAGCTGACCCGGCGCTACCCGGGGCTCGGGGTGCTGGTGCTGTCGACCTTCGCCGACGACGCACTGGTCATCAGCGCCATCCAGCACGGGGCCTGCGGCTATGTGGTCAAGGACGTGGACACCGCGGAACTAGTGCGGGCCATCCGGATGGTCGCCACCAACGGGAGCGCATTCGACTCCCGGTCAGCGGCGGCCATGATGCGATCGATTCACGCCCCGGTCTCGCGGTCGCCGCTGACGGAGCGCGAGCTGAGCGTGCTGCGGCTGGTGGCGGCCGGGCTGAGCAACCGGGGGATCGGCGGCCGGCTGCACCTGTCGGAGACCACGGTGAAGTTCCACCTGCGCAATATCATGCGCAAGCTCGAGGCGACCAGCCGCGCCGAGGCGGTCTACAAGGCGACCCAGACCGGCCTGGACCTCACGTCGGCGTGAGGGGCGGGCCGGGCGCCGCCGGGGGAGCGGCGCCAGCCCGCCGGCCGGGGGAGCGGCGCCAGCCCGCTGCGGGAGCGGCGTCAGCCCGCTGCGGGAGCGGCGCCAGCCCGCTGCGGGAGCGGCGTCAGCCCGCCGCCAGGACGAGCCAGCCGCCGTGGTGCTCGTGCACGGACCAGCTGCAGCCCGCCGCCCGGCCCAGCTCGCCGAGCTGACGCAGGTCGAAGATGCGGACGTGGCCGTACGGGGCCTCCGGCTCGGTCTCGAACGGCACGGCCACCACGACCTGGCGGCGGGCCACCCGCAGCGCCTCGCGCAGCACCGCGCCGCCGTGCTCGGGGTGCACGTGCTCCAGCAGGTGGATCACGCTGACCGTCTCGGCCCAGCCGTCGGGCAGCGGGATCCGGGCCGCGTCGCACACCAGGGTGCCTACCTGCAGCCCGCGCGCGGCGGCCACCGTCCTGAGCAGGCACATCGTGCCGTCGGAGAGGTCGGAGGCGGTCACCGTGTTAGCGGGCCGCTCGGCCAGCAGCAGCGGCAGGAACCCGAAGCACGAGCCGAGGTCAAGCACCCGTCCGGCCGGGATGAGCTGCAGCGCGTGCGCGTAGACCGGGGCGAACTCGCTGATCGTCGAGCACCTCTGACCGTCAGCACCCGGAGCGCGCCAGCACTGGCGGACCCTGGCCAGCGTGTTGCCGTAGAAGGCGCACCAGGCCAGCAGCGGGTCATCGATGCAGGAGCGCACCACGCCGGTGAATACCCGCTCGAATATCTCCCCGCCAGAGAGCCAGCCCGGCGCGAACAGCTCACCGGTCAGCAGCCCGGTCAGGTCGTTGTCCAGCTGCTCGGGACTCAGCCAGTGGCGCACCTCGATTCTCCGGCCGCGCTCGGTGAGGCAGAAATGCTCCGTGCACACCACCGGTTCCGGGCCCCCGGTCCGGCCGCCGGGCATCTCGGTCCGCAGCACGCTGACGAGATAGTCGTCATAGCGGCCCGGCCGGCCGGGCGCCAGCGGGTCGATGCCCTGCGGCAGCCACTCGGCCGCCGCCGGGTTGCCCGGCTCGCTCAGCGCTGGCTCGCTTAGCGCTGGCTCGCTCAGCGGCGGCTCGCTCATCGGCCGGTCGCCTCCGCCGAGATCAGCTGGGCAGCGCGCTGCAGCCCGGTGAGATCGCCGACCACCTGGACCCGATCGCAGAATTCCGCGTAGCGCGGCAGGTCGCAGCCGCCCAGCGACCAGGAGTAGCGAGGCTCTGGGGTGAGCCAGATGGTCTCGCGGACCCTGCGGGTCATCTCGTGGAAGGTGTCGAGCTGCGCATCGGTGCCGTTGCCCCGGCCGTCCCCGAGCACGATCAGCGTGGTGCGGCGGTTCAGCGCCGCGGAATGCTCCGACAGCAGCCGGGTGAAGGTCGAGCCGTAGTCGGAGCTGGCGTCCACGTCGAGCAGGCCGCCGGCCGGCAGCCCGTCGAAGACCAGCCCGAGTGCCCGTTCCAGCGGGTGCTCGGCGAACAGCTCGGTAATCTCGACCGGCTCGTCGACGAACGCGAAGGTCCGGGCCTGGGTGAACAGCGACTGCATGCCGTAAACCAGGTGCAGCGTGAACCGAGCGGCCGTCCGCACCGACAGGGACACGTCGCTGAGCAGCAGCAGCCGGGGCTTGTCCGCGGCCCGCCGGGTGGTGACCGGACGGAACGGCACGCCGTCGTAGCGCATGTTCTGGCGCATGGTGCGGCCGGGATTGACCCGTCCGCGAGCGTGCTCGCGCTGCCGGCTGGTCGGCGCACCGCGCAGCTGGCGGGCCAGCCGCCGCAGCGCCTCCTCCATGTCGGCCCGCTCCCGCTCGTCCACCGACTCGACCCGGGCCCGGTCGGCGATCCGGCCCTCCACCACGGCATCCGCCAGCCGCTCCAGGTAGCGCCGCAGCAGGTCGGGCAGGTCGGCGATCACGCCGGCCAGCTGCCGGCGCAGCGCGGCCAGCCCGGCCTCGTCCAGGTCCTCCTCGGCGCTGTCCAGCCAGCCGAGCAGCGTTTCCTGCTGGGCCACCGTCAGCGCCGTGTCCAGCGGGTGCCCGGTAGGCGGGGCGAGCTGGCCGGGCAGCCCGGGATTGTGCAGCCGGCTGGTCTCCAGCTGCACCGATGCCCCCAGCTCGCGGGCGCTGTCGGCGCCGTCCTTCGACAGCACGATCTCGTCGGTCACCGAGGCCAGGTCGATCTTGCTGGCTTCCTGGTGCAGGTTGTACTGCTGGGCCAGGTCCTCGGACCGGAAGTAGTCGCGGATGTCGGCCGGCTTTCCGTGACTGTGGCCCTGCTGCGGTGTGTCCGACGGCTCCTGCGACACGGTGAACGATTCCAGCTCGCCGGTGTCGGACAGGTCGTCGTGGGCGTGGCCGTGGTCATGCCCGCCGCCGGGCCCGGTGACCTTCCGCAGCGAGAAGAATGCCGTGAACAGCTCGTCGAACACCTCGTCGTCGCGCCGGTCCTTGATCAGCGTGAGCCGCAGCGCGGCGCGCAGCGTGGGCGCGTCGGCCAGCACGCCGGGCTGCGCCGCGGCCAGCATCGCGTCAGCGGCCTCGGCTGCCGAGACCCGGACGCCGAACAGCCGCAGCAGCCGGGCGAACCGGTGCAGGCTGCTCACCATGTGCCGCTCCGTTCAGCCGGCCCGTCTGGCCGGCCCGTTCAGTGCACCGCTCAGTCGCTCTCGTCAGCGGGATCGGCCGGTCCGGCCGGGCGGGCAGGGCCTGATGGCCGGCGCCGGGTGATCGCGGCGAAGGACCTGCTGCCCTGCCCCTGGCCGGGAGTCGTGCGGCGGGTGGGGCCGGGGCCGGGCGCGCCGTAGTAGTTCTCGTCGTGCCGGCCCGGCTGGTCTTTGGCCGCCCGCACGGCCCGGCCGTTCGCGCGCCCGGCGGCCTCGTGCCCGGCGGCCTCGTGCCCAGGGTCATGCTCGCCGGGCCGGTGCTCGCGCCGGTCGTGCTCGTGCGGCCCGTGCTCGTGGGTCTCGTGCTCGTGCGGCCCGTGGTCGTGGGCGTGGG